>ERZ827037.2376-NODE-2376-length-15930-cov-3.371591_pt1 | contig 15930 bp, 12 predicted proteins | sample MGYA00519924_ERZ827037 | MGnify/ENA primary metagenome ERZ827037 (study PRJEB31778, sample SAMEA3449250) | human gut metagenome | biome: human gut; feature: human-associated habitat; material: faeces | place: United Kingdom | collected 2010/2012 ...
GCCGACGTGCCAGCATAGTTTTACCGCTGCCGGGAGATCCTACCATCAAAATATTATGTCCACCTGCCGCTGCAATTTCCAGTGCTCTTTTTACTACCTGCTGCCCGCGCACTTCCGCAAAATCCACATCATAGACACTGGTTGCTGCCGCGCAGATAGCTTCCTTATCCAGTACATCCAGAACCTTTTCACCCCGCAGATGCTCTACCAATTCAAGCAGCGATGCAGGTATCAGCACATCAATACCGTCAACAAGCCGTCCTTCAGCGCAGTTGCCTGCAGGGATCACAATGTTTTTCCTGCCAATGTCACGTGCATGCAGAATCATTGGCAATACGCCTGCAATCTGCCTGATTGTCCCATCCAGTGCCAGTTCGCCCACAAAAATAGTATCATCAACCTGCTCCTGCTGTAAAACACCGCTGCTGACTAAAATACCAACAGCAATAGGAAGATCAAGACCGGAACCATCCTTTTTCAAATCAGCCGGAGCCAGATTTACAGTAATCCTGGTCATCGGAAAGATCAGGCCCGAATTTTTCAGTGCAGCCCGTACCCGTTCCCGAGATTCTTTGACTGACGTATCAGGCAAACCCACAATATCAAAGCTCGGCAGCCCGTTAGAAATATCCACTTCGACAATGATCTGTTCACCATTGATACCGCAGGTTGTTTCTCCATAAACTTTAGCGTACATAAAAACGCCTCCTCTTATTTTAAAAACAGTGCGGTAAATGGTGTAATCTTGCCACATTGCCCTCAACTAAAATTTCGATCACATCAAAACTGAGCATTTGCTGATGCCTGTTTTCCTGCTGCAAATAAAAAAGCGCCGCACTCCTGATTTTCTGCTGCTTGGCGTATGTAACCGCCAGACGGGGCAGCCCAAAATTCAGGTTGCGGCGTGTTTTTACTTCTACAAAACTAAGCTCGCCGCCTTTAGCGGCAATAATATCGATCTCGCCATAACGGCAGCGGTAATTACGACGGCAGATAACGTAACCTTTACGTTCTAAATAAGTGCAGGCAGCGTCCTCACCTTTTTTCCCCAGCCTTTGCCGCGCTTCCGTCACTTCTCTGACACCGGCGAAAACAGCCTGTTACCTTCATGTTCAGCAGGAGGCAGATGCATACTTTTAATGGGCTCATAACTGCGGCGATGCCACTTAGTCGCTCCAAACTCAGCAATTGCCTGCATATGCTCCCTGCTGCCATAACCCTTGTTACCGGCAAAACCATACTGAGGATATTGTTCAGCCAGTTCTATCATCATCCGGTCACGAGTGACCTTGGCAATAATAGAAGCAGCAGCTATCGAAGCACTCAGCGCGTCACCGTGAATCAAGGAAACTGTTTCAATACCGGCCGATACGATCGGCATTGCATCTACCAGCGCCACCTGCGGCTTAATCGCAAGATGTTCCAGAACCTCAGTCATTCCCTGCTTCGTAGCCTGATAAATATTCAGCTCGTCGATATTGCTGATACTGACTACATTTACAGAAACAGACAGTGCTTTGGCAAGTACTTCGTCATAAAGCTGCTCGCGCTTTACTGCCGAAAGCTGCTTGGAATCATTAAGTCCGCTGATAAATACCTCCTGCGGTAAAATAACAGCCGCTATCACCAACGGCCCTGCCAAAGGTCCCCGTCCTGCTTCGTCGATCCCGGCAATATACTGTGCCCCCTGATCGTAATATTTACGTTCATAGGCCAGCATCTCCGTAAAACGCTGCTGCTCTAAACGCAGCTTTTCCTGCCTTTTATGATAAGCGACAACCAGCTTCTGCACACCGCTGCGCTCATCGGAAGCAAGTTCTGCCACCTGATCCGGGTCAGGCTCTCCCGCCAAAATCTCCTTTACCTCGCTGATCTTCATTATTCCCACCCCTAATTAAAAAGGCCGCGTTGCAGCGGCCTTAATTATTTTCACTCGGTTCATCTAAAGTAAAACGCCCTAAGCGTCCTGTACGAAAATCACGCAATACCAGCTGGATAACCTTATCAATGTCAAGCACACCGCCGGCCTTCAGGCAGCCGCGCGCGACGGCTATTTTAGCCATTACCTCACGCACAGGCTCAGCTTCTGAAAAATCAATAGCGTACTTTACACGCAGATCCTCCGGATAGATATGCATCAAACGTTCAAGCAACAGCTCTACTGCTGTTTCCCTGTCATAAACATCCTCTTTGATCGCTCCCGTTACTGCCAGACAAAAGCCTACTTCCGGATCTTCAAATTTCGGCCACAAAACACCTGGGGTATCCAAAAGCTCCAGACCTTTGGCGATAGTCACCCATTGCTGACCTCGAGTCACACCAGGTCTGTCCGCTGCCACAACTTTATTTTTACCGACCAAACGATTGATCAAAGTAGACTTACCTACATTCGGCACACCCACGATCATAACACGGATCGAACGATTGCGTACACCTTTTCTCAGCCACTTATCCGTGACAGGCCTGGCCACCTGCTGGATCGCAGCCACCATCTGTTTTACGCCCTTACCGGTGCTGCAATCTACCTTACAGACAGGCAAACCGCTGTTTTTAAAAGTCTGCAGCCATTTTTCAGTCTTTTCCGGATCAGCCATATCGATCTTATTCAAAGCAACGACCTTGGGTTTATCCCCCAGCATCTGAATCAGCATCGGATTGCTGCTGGAACGTGGGATCCGCGCATCCAGCATTTCAACCACAACATCAACCAGCTTTAACTGCTGTTCCATCATCCGTTTCGCCTTCGTCATATGACCGGGAAACCATTGTATCTTAAAATCCATAATTATCTCCTCAACCGCCTATCAAGGCAGCATACGCCATCTTTCAACAGGCCAGAAAGCAACAACTGCTTCGCCTTTTACAAGCTTCAGCGGCACGAAATCAACATCGGCAAAACGGCTGTCTTCAGAATTATTACGGTTATCTCCTAAAACGAAGATATGCCCCTGAGGCACAACAGATTTTCTGTAATTAGACTTATTCGGGCCCTTCGGATCATCCTTGTAAATATAATTTTCTTCGATCACACTGCCGTTGACCAGAACCTTACCGTCACGCATCTCAATAGTATCACCGCCGGTCGCGATAACGCGTTTGATAAAATCGCGGCTTTCATCCTTCGGATAACGGAAAACGACGATCTCACCCTTTTTCGGCTCGGTAAAGAAATATTTATACTTGCTGACGATCAGGCGCTCGTGGCTTTCCAGCGTCGGATACATCGACGTACCCTCGACCATATAAGGCTCTACCACAAACGTACGGATACAAAAAGCCAGCGCTACGGCTACAATGATCGAAACCAGCCAGTCGCTGATAGTATCCTGCCAAGATGTTCCTGATTTTTTAGTACTCATATATACTCCCTCTTATTCCAACGCATCAACTGAATCGGTGCGGTCTCTTTTATTTTTGCAAACGTACTCACAACGTTCGCAACACCGTTTCTACGTTAACAAACATTAGTGGATTTGTCAATCGCCAAAGGCAAATTGTCGAAAAAATTTTACATTAATATAGTGTTTTTTCTTGCCCAAAACAGTCGCTTGCGGTAAAATACATAAGTATTAGCTTTTCCAAAATCATCATTAAATAGGCAGGATATAACCCGCCTGTGTAGAATATTATAATGTTACTATTATAGCAAAATTACAAGTTTCCAAGATGTAAGGAGAGATCACCATGGTCAAAATCGCTGTTATCGGCAGCTGTTCCATCGACCTCACAGTAGAAGCAGGCAAACGGCCTGCAGCCGGCGAAACAATAATCGGCAGCAGGCTCATAGTTTCACCAGGAGGCAAAGGCGCTAATCAGGCCGTTGCCGCCGCACGTTTAGGAGCCCAGGTACACATGATAGGCTGCGTAGGCGACGATGCTTACGGCACCATGATCATCAACAACCTGAAAACCAACAACGTCGATACCGGTTATGTCAGCGTCCTGCCCGGACAGAACAGCGGTACTGCCCATATCACCCTTGCCGAAGGCGACAACAGTATTATCGTCATCAAAGGCGCCAATGATCTGGTCATGCCCAAACATATCGATACTGCCTGGAACGTCATTGCCGCCGCAGACCTGGTCATGCTCCAGCACGAAATACCGCTGCCCACCATCGATTACATCATCGGCAAATGTGCAGCGGCAGGAATCAGCGTACTTTTAAATCCGGCTCCCGTGCAGCCCGTTCCTTCTGAATGGCTGGATAAAGTCACCTATGTGACCCCCAATGAACACGAAGCCGAAGCCCTTTATCCCGGTAAGACCAGCGAAGAAATCCTGCTGATGCAGGAAGAACGCTTCTTTATGACACTTGGCAAAGCAGGCGTTGCTTATGCTAAAAACGGCAAAGTACACACTGTTCCCGCATTCGTCGTTAATGCCCAGGATACCACAGGCGCAGGCGATACCTTCAACAGTGCTTTTGCCGTCGCAAGATGCGAAGGACGCAGCCTAGACGACAGTATCCGGTTTGCCAACGCCGCAGCGGCCCTCTCTGTTCAGAAGCTGGGCGCACAAGGCGGTATGCCCTATCTTAAAGATGTAGAAAGGATGCTTGGAGAATGCAAAAAATAGGAATCCTCAACAGCGACATCGCCAAAGTCCTGGCTGACTTAGGCCATACTGACACTATCGTTATCGGCGACTACGGCCTTCCGGTTCCGGCCGGTGTCCCCAAAATCGATCTGGCTCTGAAACCAGGTACTCCTTCCTTTTTAGATGTCCTTACAGAAGTGCTGAAATATATGGAAGTCGAAAAAATACATATCGCTTCCGAAATGGAAAGTAAAAATCCTGCTACATGGCAGAAAATGCAGGAGCTTTTTGAAGGTAAGGAACAGATCCTTAGCGACCACGAAGCCTTCAAAGCCGCTACCAAAACTGCTAAAGCAGTGATCCGCACCGGCGAGATCACCCCCTACGCCAACATTATCCTGCACGCAGGCGTTATTTTCTAAAATCGATTTTACAGCAAAGGAGTTTTGCGACTAATGGAAATCACCATGAAGGGTATTTCAAAAGCCTTCGGCTCCAACGAAGTACTCAAAGGCGTCGACCTGACCTTAAAATCAGGAGAGATCCACGCTCTGATGGGTGAAAACGGCGCCGGTAAATCCACCCTTATGAATATCCTTACGGGTATCCATAAAGCCGACAGCGGCACGATCTGCGTCGACGGACGGGAAATAAGCTTTAAAAACGCACTCGAAGCCGAAAAATGCGGCATCGCTTTCATCCATCAGGAACTTAATATCTGGCCCAATCTCTCTATTCTCGAAAATCTGTTTTTGATGCAGAACGTAACCAACAGTTTCGGAATGCTTGACTTCAAAAAAATGCGCAGGCTGGCCGAAGAAAAATGCAGTCAAATGGGTATTACACTGCCTTTTGACGCAGAAGCAGGCGAATGCAGCGTTGGTCAGCAGCAAATGACAGAAATCATGCGTAACCTGATGCTTGATGCCAAAGTCGTCATCATGGATGAACCTACGGCCGCCCTGACAGAACGTGAAACAGAAAAACTGTTTGCCGTAATGCACGCGCTCAAAGACAAAGGCGTTGCCATCGTCTACATCTCGCATCGAATGGAAGAAGTATTCGCCCACTGCGATACCATCACCGTAATGCGCGACGGCTACGCTATCAGCAGCAAACCCACCCGCGAAACCAATATGGAACAGGTAGTCCGCGACATGGTCGGCCGTTCTATTACCGAATATTACCCCGGACGCACAAACGAACCCGGCGAAATAGTCCTGGAAGTCAAAAACTTCTGTCAAGAAGGACTGTTCAACAATATCTCCTTCAAACTGCGTAAAGGCGAGATCCTCGGCGTAGCAGGGCTGATGGGAGCAGGCAGGACCGAAATCATGCGGGCCCTGTTCGGCGTCGATTCCTGCAAGCACGGTGAAGTTTACCTGCATGGGAAAAAAGTCTGTATCAAAAAACCGGAAGATGCCATCAAAGCAGGCATCGGCTTCATCACCGAAAACCGTAAAAGTGAGGGCCTGATCCTCGACTTCTCCATCTCCAGAAATATTGCGCTGCCCAGTGTCGATACCTTTGCTAAACGCAGCGTGATCAACGCCAAAAACGAAACAGCCTTCTCCGAAGCGCTTTCTAAAAAACTGGGTGTCAAAACCGCATCGATCGACCTGGAAGCAGGCGCACTATCAGGCGGCAACCAGCAAAAGGTCGTCATTGCCAAATGGATCGGTATGAATCCATCAATCATTATTATGGATGAACCGACACGCGGTATCGATGTCGGCGCCAAGCGCGACATCTACGATCTAATGAACGAACTGACCTCTCAGGGCGTCGCCATCATCATGGTCTCCTCCGAACTGCCGGAAGTTATCGGCATGAGCGACCGCATCCTCGTTATCCACGAAGGTAAGATCGCCGGAGAGCTGGACCACGAAAAAGCGACACAAGAAAAAATAATCACCCTTGCCACAGGAGGACAGTAAATAATGAATATTAAAGAACGTATCCGTAAAATGGGCCCCTTTATTGCCCTTGTCGTAACCTTTATCGTCATAGCCGCCTTAAACGACAGTTTTGTCGATCCCAATAACCTGAAAAACCTGCTGCGTCAGGTTTCCATCAACGCCCTTATTTCTTTCGGTATGACCTTTGTCATCCTGACAGGCGGCATCGACCTGTCTGTCGGCAGCCTGCTGGCACTTTCAAGCGCCCTGATGGGCAGCCTGATCGTCAGCGGCATGAACCCGATGCTGGCGATCCTTGCTGCCTGCTTCATAGGCATGGGCCTTGGCGCTGTCAACGGCTTAGTCATTGCTTACGGCAAAGTAGCACCCTTTATCGCTACGCTCGCCACCATGACCATTTATCGCGGTCTGACACTGGTATATACCAATGGTAACCCTATCAGCGGTCTCAGTGACGACACTATGTTCCACGACTTCGGTCAGGGATTTTTCATGGGATTGCCAGTACCTGCAATCATCATGCTGCTGGCATTTGCCGTTTCCTGGTTCATCCTTAGGAAAACTCCTTTGGGCCGTAAAATCTACGCAGTCGGCGGCAACGAAAAAGTTTCCTTCATCGCCGGCATCAAAATAGAACGTGTCAAAATCTTTGTTTATGCAATCACCGGTTTCTTCTGCGCTCTGGCAGGCGCAGTCCTCACCTCACGTCTCAATTCGGCCCAGCCGACTGCCGGCACCGGTTATGAACTTGACGCCATCGCCGCCGTAGTTTTAGGCGGAACCAGTCTTTCCGGCGGCAAAGGTTATATCACAGGTACACTGGTCGGCGTGCTTATCATCGGCACACTCAACAACGGCCTCAATATTCTCGACGTATCCAGCTTCTATCAACAAGTTGTCAAAGGTATTGTAATTTTACTGGCGGTACTTATGGACCGCAAAAAAGCTTAGGAGGCACTCACCAATGAAAAAAATCTGGACTCTTTTAGTAGCTGCCATCACAGTACTGGCAGTGCTCACTTCCGGCTGCGGCAGCAGTGACAAAGCTGCAAAACCCGCTGACGGCAAAAAAACAACTACCATCGGCTTCTCCATCTCCACACTCAACAACCCCTTCTTCGTATCCGTACGTAAAGGCGTTGAAGAAGAAGCAAAAAAACTCGGAGTCAATGTTAAAATCGTCGATGCGCAAAACGATCCCGCAAAACAGGCCAATGATATTTCTGACCTGATCCAGCAAAAAGTAGACGTACTGCTCATCAACCCGGTCGACTCCGCAGCAGTATCAACTTCTGTGGCAGCTGCCAACAAAGCTAGCATCCCCGTTCTGGCGCTCGACCGCAGCGCCGATAAAGGCACAGTAGCCTCCTTCATCGCTTCTGACAACGTCAAAGGCGGCGAAATGGCAGCCGAATACATCATCCAAAAACTTGGTGAAAAAGTAAAAGTAGCCGAGCTCGAAGGCATCCCCGGCGCATCTGCGACCCGCGAACGCGGCGAAGGCTTCCATAAAGTAGCCGACCAAAAACTTACAGTTGTTGCCAAACAATCTGCTGATTTTGACCGCAGCAAAGGCCTGACTGTCGCTGAAAATATGCTGCAGGCCAACCCTGATATCCAGGCTATTTTCGCTCAAAATGACGAAATGGCACTGGGCGCTATCGAAGCAGCCAAAAGTGCTAACAAAAAAATCTTTATCGTTGGCTTTGACGGCACCCAAGACGGCCTGAAAGCAGTAGAAGCAGGCACTATGGCCGCAACTATCGCTCAACAGCCCGAACTGATGGGCCAGCAGGGTCTGGACGCTGCTGTAAAAGTAGCCAAAGGCGAAAAAGTTGAAGCTAAAATAGGCGTACCGCTCAAACTTGTAGACAAAAAATAATTACTGCCCTTTGACAATTTGGACAAACATAAAAACCCCGGCGCAATGCGCCGGGGTTTTGTTTTATCCTGCACAGGCTTCTGAAATAAACGCCTTCCTTTTAAAAGCTGTACTTCAAATCAACCAACCTTTATCCATTCCCCTTAGACTCAGTGTCTGTTCCTATCAGCAGTTCATCAATCGTACAGCCAAGCAGCTTACGCAAACTCAAAAGCAAACGTAAACTTGGCGACAGGCGACCATTTTCCACATTACATAAATGCGACTGCGATACACCTATCTGTTTTGCCAAATCAGACTGGCTGATATCAGCACGCAGCCTGCGAATCTTGATTTCCATCCCCATTTTTCTGTAATCTATTTTTTTCATATTCTTCCTCCGCTCTCAGCAGCTGTAAGAAGTATCGTCAGCATCAAATTATTTTTCTGCTGCCATACTGCCTGCCAACTACTCAACTTACTGCCTTAGAAGCTGTAACGGAAGCCTACGTTGGCTCCCCAGTTTTTAGTTACGTCACCGCCAAAACTGCGTTCCACATCACCGTACAGCTCACAGTTTTTACCTAAAGTGATATTACCGCCGATGCCTACTTCAAGCCAGGTATCGCCGTAATCTTTGTCTGCGCTGTAACTTTCACCATTAGCAGCCAGCATGGCGACACTGCTGTTGCCGCTGAACTCGTGCAGCAACGAAGCCTTGACATACACGTCACCTCTGCTGAAGGCTTTACCGGCCACAATACCTAAACGACCTATCAGACTGTTGATATCATCATACGCGACTCTTATACCTTTAGCGCTTACATAATCATAGCCGTCGATACGACCAAAAGTCAGCTGAGCCTGCGGCTCAAAATAAACATTATTACCGCCGTCAAAACGTTTAGTATACTCAACCCCTATCGAAGTTGCATCGGTCGAATAATCGCCCTGATCGCTGTATTTACCGTAAACATCAACATCACCGTAAATACGGCCGCGTTTAACTACAATGTCCAAAATGCTGTTATCCTTGCCCTGTAACGTTCCATACAGACTTACAGCTCCAATTTTGTTCTCACCGCTGCCGCTGGTGTAGTCCAAACTGCCATCGCTGTATTCATAGGCAGCGCCCACACGCCAGTCGCCGGCCTGAGCGTCATAACCCAGCTGATAAGTTTTATATTTATTAGTAAATTCATCGCCGCCAAGCTTACCGCCAAACATTCTTGCCCAAACACCGCTGTCTGCGCCATTTTGCAGTTCGCCCAAACGCTGGCGCAGAGTACCGTTGCCGTCGATCCAGGCCGTATAGGCGACCTGGTCAGTGTTGGCCAGCTCTAAAACAGCATTGCTGATCCTGCTTTTAGCGTTGGCGACATACCATTGGATTTTGCCGTCGTCGCCGACCTTACTTTGCAAGTCGGCGGAATATTCGTACAGACCGTGGCCGAATAATTCACCGACAGTGAATTTAGTTTCGGCATTTGCTGTACTGAACAGCGCCGTATCACTTGCTGCCAACTGCTTTAAGGCTTCAGTGTTTTCTACATTCAGGTTGACAGTATGATTACCGTTTTCAGAACTGGTATTGACGAGCAGTGCGTCGTGGCCGTCTTTGTTGACGTCCATGATAAATTCAGCCCCCGACCCTTTCAGGTTCTCGACCGACAAAGTACTGTTAGCACCTTTGTCGCCGCTCATATCGATAACCGTGCCTTTACCGACAGTCAGGTCATCGACCTGGGAACCGCCGGTCATCTGCCATTTTGACCCGGCGGCAAACGCCAGGTTGAGCTTACTGTTAGCATTATTATCTTTCTTACTGCTGCCGGAAAGGAAGGAATCGGCCGTATTCAAAAAGACGTTGAGCTTACCGGCATTTTGAACAGAAAGGTCGCCGATCAGCTGCACTGCGTCCGTAGTGGTTTTACTGGTCGTGATCGTACTGCCGTCGTCAGCTTTCAAAGCGTACGCCGTACCGTTGACAGCGTCAGCATTAACTTTTAAACCTTCATTAAATGTAACAGTCGCATTGTTTTCATGGCTGTAGACGCCATAGGCGTTGCCGCTTGCCGCAGTGGAGGTGACGACGGCATCGCCAAATGTACCGGATGAGCCTGACGGGCCGCCGATCTCGATTCCATAAGCGCCAGTTTTACCAACTGCTTCCACGTTCACCGTACCGTCGCCCATATCGACACTACTGGAGCCATAACATGGGTTATTATATTCATCACCAATACCTGTAAAAACATATATACCTTTGGCTGTGCCTTCAGTAGCCGTGGCCTTGATCGTATTTACTCCGCTACTTTTAAAACTGTTACTATCATAGTAACGTGCGTTTCCACACATCTGCATACCGATCGCTTTATCTTCTGCCGCCACATCGATGTCCAACGCTTGCCCGATCTCTACATCAAAACTACTCCCGATATCAAAACCATAGGCCTCAGTTTTGCCGGCTGCCGTGATATTGGCATCCTCCGAAAACAATAGACTATTTATGTCATTACCATCAGAAACAGCAACTGTCCTGACACCAAAGGCAACGCCGTTAACTGCTTCTGCCTTGATAACCAGCTTCTTATTCTCAGTACCCGCATATGGCTTGACAAATGTATCACCATTGTTATGATACCAAACCTTGCCATAAGTATTATGATTACCTCCAGCCGTTTCTATATACATACCGCCGGCTTCATTGAGGCTTTTAACCGCAATATTTACTTCCTCAAAAGCAAAATCCGTATTGGGATTAGGTTTCGTATAATAACCATAAGCCTTCTCGGTAGCCGTATTTTCATTATTTTGGTTAATATCTATCTGTAGCTTCCCGCCCAGAAGGACGGTATCACCATATCCATCTTCAACAAAAATGCCGTATGCGTCACCAATTTTGGTATCGATCGTAATATGGGAATCTTTTCCCAAGATCATATCGCCGACATTTTCATAGATGCCATATTTATTGCCACTGCCGGCAGCAGCAGTGCTGTCGATGGTGACATTAAATCCATCTGCTGCCATAATCTTGCCCCCATATATATCCAGGCCAGTATAACTATGGGTCGAAGCATTAGAAGCATCGTCTGTAATCTCAATATCTATTTTTCCATTGACCTTTAATTGTTTATTAACACCTGCCATATGCAGATAAATACCATTAAAACTGTCGTCACTGTTATTTTTATCAATAATTACATTATCATAAGTTTCCCACTGAGTAACATTACCTGTATTTCCTACCTCTAACGTCTCATCGCTGTTATAGTCTTGCGCCCAGGCCGCGTTGTCCCCCCCGAATGTGCAAACGCACACTACTCCTGCTGTAAACAACGATTGCAGTACTTTCCCAGCTAATGCTTTATTGCTACTGACCTGCTTCAAACAGCTTTTTACTTTCTTCCGACATTTCTGCATACATCTATCTCCTCTTTTTCACGAAATACTATAAAGAAATCCCCCACTTGGATGATGAGGGATATTCTTTATAGATTTTTCAAGCTGCCATCCTGATTTTAGAAGCTGTAACGGAAGCCGACATTGACGCCCCAGTTTTTAGTTACATCGCCGCCGCTGATACGTTCTACATCCAGATACATACTGGAATCCTTATTAAATTTGTGGTTGACGCCGATACCATATTCGATGGCGGTACCGCCGATGCTGTCACTGTAGCTGGCGCTTCTGCCGTCAGCGCTGACATGTGTATTGATGTCGCCGTCGAAGTCGTGCAGTACTGCCGCTTTCAGATAAACGCTGCTGTCTGCCGCAAAGGTTTTGCCCAGCAGGAAGCCGCCGCGCAGAACAATGCTGTTCATGCTGTCGTTAGTAACGCTCATAGTATTGTCGCGAGTGGTTACGGTATAATCATCGCCGCCCAGATGTACGTAGCTTGCACGCACCATAGGTTCAACGAACCAGCCGTCATTCAAATCCTGACGATAGCCGTATTCAACAGCAAAGCTTATAGCTGTACTGCCAAAATCACCGTCCAGTTTTTGGGCAATAGTGCCGCCGTAAGCGCTGGTTTCACTGTCAACTTTACCAACTTTGGCAATGATGTCTACATGATGACCTTTATCGCCAGTCCATGTGCCATATAAAGCGCCTGCCGCGGTTTTGATTTCACCGTCGCCATTAGTCAGGCTGGTATCGCCTTTAGCATATTGTCCTGCCAGGCCGATACGCCAGTTACTGCCGATCTCACGGTCATAACCTGCCGCAAAGCCGTTATATTGATAATCGTTATCGCCCTGCAGTCCATCTACTTTGATTTTGCCGCCGACATATTTAGCCCAAACGCCGTCGTTATCGTCTGCAGAATTACGGACGTCTCCCAGACGTTCCATCAAAGTTTCATCAGCGCCGAACAGAGTCACTGCCGCTCCGGCTGCGATCTTGTTGGCATCCTGAGCCGCCATTTGGGCAGAGGATTGAGCTGCGGCTTTAGTGGTGACCTGTGTCAGGTTCAAACCGTTGTTGACAATTTCTGCCTTGCCCTCATATTCATAGGCCCAGACGCCGTTATCATATTTCATTTCTTTGATTTCGTAAGTAGCGCCATCCTGCCCGGTAGCCTGCGCTTTGTTAATCAGTACAACGTCAGCGTTCAAATGGCCTTTATCTGCTGCGCCGGCGGCATTGTTATAGCCGTTGCGCATTCCCTGGTCAAATACGGTGATATTATAGGTACCTTTGCCGGTAGCAGTATTAGTGGAAATAATTTTATCGTTGCCTGCCGACTGACCGTAAACGCCGTTGGCATTGGTACGCATAAAGAGCTCGTTAGTACCGGAAGCATCCAGATCATTAGTAGTGATAGTACGGTAATCAGCAGTATTGTATTTGTCTGCCTGATTATTTTCGTCATAGAAGTAGACCGTACTGCCTTTCAGCGTGGTCTTGTCTGCCACCGTCAGGGTTTTCAGATTGTCAGTCAGGTTCATGGTCGTACCTGTGATATTAAGCGTGCCTTTGCTGCTGCCGCCAATATCTGAGGCGTTGCCATTGACTTTCGTATTCGATTTCAGATTCAGGGTGCTGTTGCTTGTTTTATTGGTTATAACCTCCACGTCGCCGTTCAGCTCAATACCTGTCTCCGCATCTTTAGCGTCCAGGGTCAGCGAACTGTCATACAGCCAAACTGCATATTCTTTCTGCAGCTCCGTACCGTTGCCGCCCAAAGCAGTCACTTTAATGCCGTCCGCATCGCTGACGAAGGTCAGGTCATTGTTATTGCCTTCAATGCCCTGTGCGCCCTGCCAGGTGCCGGTTGCGGCGGTAGCTTTGATGCTGATAGCGCCCGTGGTATGCACCTGCACGGCAGCATTGTCAACCGCCATGCCCTGCGCCCAGTTCTTGGCTTCGCCTTTGTCGGCAGCGGCTTTGATTTCCAGTTTGCCGTCAATGTCAGCCAGCATAGAGCCGCCGTTAATCACAAATGCTTTGGCAATGCTGGTAGTACTTGTTTGATTCGCCTTGTACTCAAACTTAGGATTTGAAGTTGTGGCAGCCGTGGTCAGGTCAACGTCACCGGTGGCCTTGGCCGTAATCTTAAAGTCGCCCTTAACGACATAAGCATTATCGGATTCAGCGGCTGAAACAGCGTACGCTTCATTGTTTACAGAAGCGTCTTTGGCTTCCGCGCTGATAGCCAGTCCGTTGTCGGCAAGCACGTTCAAAGTTCCGCCTATGGTAGAAAGGCCGGAGGCTGTAGCCGTTTCGCCGTTTTTAGTTTGCGCAATATCTCCCGTCGGCGTGATGCCGCCGCCACCTTCACCGCCGTTAGAGGTTGCATTGACCGCGCCGTTTTGATATGCCGCTTGAGTTTTATCAGTTTCTGTTACTGTAGCCCCGTCAGTTCCGTCCTTGCCGGCACCGTCAGTTACAGCTTTGCGATTATCATGCGGATCTCCCGTAGAATTGCCCAGCAAATAAGCATCTGCGGCGCTAAAGGAGCCTACGCCTTTACCGGCCGTAGCTTTCGCCGTAATGGAACCTGTTTTTAAAACGCCCGTTGTATCTTTCAGGACCACGGCCATTGCCGAAGCGTCGTTGCCGATGCCGCTGGTACCTGCCGTACCTGCCGTGCCGCCTGCACCGCCATGGCCGCCTTTACCCGCGCTGCCGCCTTTACCCGCGTCGCCTGCAATACCTAAAGCGCCGTCTGTACCTTTGTTGCCCGGATCACCGGTCGCACCGTCAGTACCATTGGACATATGAACTCCGTTTGATTGTGCGCCACCGGTTCCGCCGGTTCCGCCCTGGCCACCTTTGCCACCAGTGCCGCCAATGCCTGCTGTTCCTGCCGCACCGGCTGTACCGCCAGTGCCGCCCTGGCCACCAATGCCGCCTTGTCCACCGTCGCCGCCTGCTCCGCCGATGCCTGCTTTAGCGCCATCGCCGCCAGTTGCAGTTACAGTTATCGTACCTATAGTAATATTCAGATCAGTATTGGCAGTGCTCATCAGACCCCGGGCCGCAGCAACGCCGCCTGCGCCGCCGTTACCGCCTGTGCCGCCAGTTCCACCGGCTCCACCAACACCGCCGACACCACCAACACCACCGGCTCCGCCATCTCCGCCATCTCCTGCAGCGCCGCCTACGCCGCCATTACCGCCGTCACCACCGGTTTGACCTAACCCGCCTACCAACACCGCCTGTTCCGCCTATGCCGCCTTCACCGCCTGCAGTACCGTTGCCGGCAGCTGCGTCGACAGTCAAACTCGTCAGGGTTACAGAACTGCCGCTGATATTCTTTAACCTCAAGCCGAAGGAGGCAGCATTGCCGCCATCACCGCCTGCTGCACCCGCGCCGCCTGTGCCGCCCGTCAGGCCAGTAGTGCCTGCAATGCCGTCAGTGCCTGCGACGCCGTCATTTGCATCACCGCCGTTGTCGCCACCAGTGCCGATACCACCGATATTGCCTTCATTGCCATTCGAGCCGGCAGTGCTTACCCAGCCATTCTGAGCGGGAGGTGCACTACCGTTATAAGTTGGCAAAACTGTACCATTGGCCGCCTGCGTGGTCATATCCGCACCATTGTCCCCTTTGGCGGGCGTAGTGTTTTTGTCAGCGCCGTCGATGCCGTCAACGCCTTTATCAGCCTTGGCCGCTCCAAGTTCAGCTCCGTCAGCGCCTGTTCCGCCCGCGCCGCCGTAGCCGCCATGTCCGCCAGCTTCAGCTTTTGCACTCACCGACAAAGCGCCGCCGCTGATACTGATATTTGTTCCGCTTTCAAGGTCGGCGCCTGTAGCAATCGCTTTACCGCCAACGCCGCCTTTGGCGCCTTCGCCGCCGTTCAGCGTCGCATCCGTAGTGCCGTCAATGCCCTTTGCCCCCTGATGCTGGAAGACACCGCCCGCGGTCATGGCATCGCTGTAGGTTTTGCCGCCCTTAGCTTCAATCACGGCATTATTTGCAATCTTGATCACGGCATTGCTGATTTGAGTACTGTAAACCCCGTACACGGAAGCCATACCGCCGGCCTGGCCAAAAGAGCCCTCTTTCACGGTATCGCCGGCCGCGGCGCCCACGCCGTCCTTGCCCTGGATTGCTTCCACGCTCATGTCATTAATGGTCAGCGTTTTGCCGCCCATATC
>ERZ827037.2385-NODE-2385-length-15876-cov-15.347450_pt1 | contig 15876 bp, 16 predicted proteins | sample MGYA00519924_ERZ827037 | MGnify/ENA primary metagenome ERZ827037 (study PRJEB31778, sample SAMEA3449250) | human gut metagenome | biome: human gut; feature: human-associated habitat; material: faeces | place: United Kingdom | collected 2010/2012 ...
GCAATCCTATAAAGGAAAAGCTGTAAAACCCTTGTAAACAAAGGCTTTACAGCTCAGCTTCAACTATTCAAACTCGACTCACGTGAGATTAATCACAATGATTTTAATAGCGTTTTCGCTACTTTCCATCGTTTTATTCGCCATATTTTCTGTCCTGATTTTGACTGGTATAAAAATTGTACTCAAATTGTACTCACGCCAACACAACAAAATTTATTCTTCGATCAGCGGCATATTGATCAATTCCTGCAGTTTTTTCTGCAACACCGCTTTATCCGGCAACTGTAGTTTATATTCCGCTACCATCATCGGAGACAGGGTTCTGCTCATCGCATATTCCACTACTTCATCATCTTTAGAAGCACAAAGAATCATCCCAACACTTGGATTTTCATTTTCTTTCTTCTTCTGACGATCTAATGCCTCCAGATAGAAATCCATTTTAGAGATATATTCCGGTTTGAATTTGCCAATTTTCAATTCAAAAGCAACCAGACACTGGAGTCCTCTATGGAAAAATAACAAATCAATTCGGAAATCTTCGCCACCGACCTGTACCCGGTATTCCTCATCTATGAAAGTAAAATCTTTTCCAACTTCTAGAATAAAGTCTTTCATATTCTGGATCAGACCTTTTCGCAGATCAGACTCCTTGAAATTCTTTGGTAAATCAAGAAATTCAATAACATACGAATCCAAAAACGGATTCTCTTTCAATCCCTTTATTGGTTCTGGCAGGAGTTTTTCTTTGGAAAGCATATGTCTTTCGTAATAACCACTGTCAATTTGGCGTTCTAATTCTCTTTTGGAATAGGACTCTTTAATGCACAATTTGATATAAAATTCTCGTTCCTCATCCGATTTACATCCAGACATAATGAGCAAGTGATTCGTCCAGCTTATTTGTGTCACCAGTGGTGACACAGTTGGATTGTCTTTATACAGTTCATAAAACTGTTTCATTCTATATAAACCTCGCCGGTTAAATCCTTTTATACCAGGAAACATAACTTGTATTTCTTTAGCTATAGTGTCTATATATTTATCTCCAAAAACTACATTTTTAGATTCTGCACTTAAATACTCACCAACTGACCAATACATACGAATAAGTTCCTCATTCACTTTTCGCAGAGCATTATTTCTGGATGCTTCAATAATCTCAATTAATTTCCCAGCCAAAACAATTTCATTTTTCATTGCAACACTCCTTTTTGAAGAATTTGTGTCACCACTGGTGACACAAATTACATATATTCATATGCAACTATTCTTTTCCAATGCACACTATTATCCTTATTTATTCTATTTTAGTGCACATACGGTGCAACAAGGTCAATAAATTTCTGAATATTTATAGCCAATGTCGGAATTCCATTTGCAACCGAGATCATAGGGGCTAACAGTTTTATACCATTACTTATAATTTTGCCTTTAGGTTCTGGTTGCATCATTTCGTCTCTTATCATTTCTATAGAATCCATTATCGTTTCCGCATCATCCTTTCCAACCTCTGAAAGGTTACTTACGATATCATCAATAATTCTTCCCAATTCATCAGTAGACACCCCGATATTTTGTTCAGCATTAATTATCGCATTATCTCTTGCATAATTAACTTGACCACCACTTACATTCCAAACAACATTTTCATCTAATCCCATATCTATGCCAACCCCCGTCAAATAATCATTAATATTATTAATCAAAACCAGCAGTACCCTATCATTAAATTCTTTAACATTATCTTGCCACTTACTTTTCCTATAAATATTATGAAAAGCATATGCAGGACCCTTGATATTTTTTTCTATATGTTTCAATATTGAATATATCTGAAAACTTTCCTCCTCAACTGAAGGTCCAAAATCAAATACATATCCGCCTTTGTTTACTACTAACTCCCAATCAGCTGCCGCATCATACTCATTGACATTACCTTGATTGATATATTCTATAATAATTGGATTATTGTCTATGTAATCTATAAATTTTTTTAATACAATAATATATTCATCGAAATTCACTCTCATCATTCTACTCGAAATAGAATTAAAACTATGCATAATTTTTTTCAGCTCTTTTTTATTCAAATCCATAATCCATCACTCCACAATACGGACAATAACTGCCACTCATTTTGAGAATTGATTTTATCTTCGCTTCTTTCTTACAACAAAAATACATTTTTTTCTCTAATGCCTCTATTGTAAGCATAACCGATTGCTCCTCTTTCCGTTTTGGTTTTTTAGCTATTTTGATATTAACCATATTTCCTTTTGTTTTCTTTTCTAATTTTTTTAGTTCCTTCATGCATAAATCATTAGCATAATTTTCTGCCATAATCATGCCTAACTCAATTATGTCATCTGTAACATAATTATCACTTACCAGACCACAGGCTGGGCAATATATTTTAAACACGCCATCATCTCGATAATCATCTGGATGCAATTTAAACAAATCCCCACACAAAGGACACTTTAACAATACATAACCTTCCTCATCCGTTGGTATACTGATTTGAAAGACAATTTCTTCACTCATTCAGAAAGCGCCTCCTTTCCAAAGCCACTCTGCTGTTCGAACCTTTTTAATCAAAGTTCCTTCAAATACATATTAGTGGAACAAATCAAAACGTCTTGCACCTATAACCTCTATTTTTCACTATATCAAATCAAAAAACTCTTTCTATTTACTTTCGCATACATTCCACATTTCGGTGAATTTTATTTGTTACTTAACACGAACATAATAGTAAATGATTACCTCCGATTCCTTGATGAACCAAGAATCTTTATCAAACTGCGACTGATCATTAATGATAATCTTTGCTACACAGTTTTCTTTTTCTCCCCAGCCGATTTTAGACATTGCCATTTCCTTAATCGTGAAATTTGTAAATCCCAAGTATTTAAGTTCTACTTTTACTTCTTCATAATTCTTTCCTAAGAAATACTTCTGGTTTTCTCCAATCTTAATTTCGCCAGGATGTTCCAATGCTATTTCCTCATCAGTCTTTGCTTCAAAATATTCAATTCTTACTTCGTCACTGCGTTTGTACCATCCATCCTCTGACAATTCATTGATTGTAATGGCAATAATGCTTCCCTCTTTAGTTTTAGTTGCTTCAGTATTTCTTACTGTCTTGATATTATCAAACCCCATAGTTAAAAGCTTTGCCTGGACATCAACAACATTTTTACCAACCATCTTTTTAATGGATACCTCAACTGGAAGTTTACTCTCATCACCTGATGTCTCTGAATTCACATATTCCAGAATGTTTTTATAAAGTTCAGTTTTCTCCCATTCTCTTCCTTCATATGCTCGGATAGCATTCAATGGATGATCATAATTCTGAAAAAGAATAAACTCCAAAGTTTTATTCCACGCATTATTATCAACAAGATTTTTATATTCCAGTGCTTGCTCCATAAACGCTTCAACGTTCGCATCTGCCATAATATCTTTATCATATCCGGCAAATCGCATCATAACTTCTGTAGATTTTTCTGCTGAACCATCACAAATAATAGCCACCCTGTCAGCGGAAAATTCACTGCATCTCATCCAATATGCAAAAGCAAGCTGAATAGGATATAGTGCAATATTTCCTAATCCAGACACAAAAGCAGATGCTCCATTTAATATAGCACGTCCCATTGTCGTATATAAAGTATGATGGCAAGCAATATGTCCACATTCATGAGCTAACACTGTTGGGATTAATTCATCCGGCAGCGTTTCAAATAATCCTGACGTAATTACAATAAACGGTTTTGTGTCACCATATGTATAGGCATTTGGATGCACATCTAATTCTACAAACAGTTCTGGAACATCAATTCCTAACTTTTCGCAAATCGGTGGAAGCATATTATAATACTTAGCCATTTGCCTTTCGTTAAGTCGAAGATTTGTTGACATGTTGATAAGTCTTAATTGTTGCTCGCTCCAAATTTTCATAAAAGCTTTCATTACCTGTGAAAAACCAGGTATCACTTTCAGTGCTGCCATTGCAGCTTTATCTGAATCATGTAAATACAATTTATAATCTAATGCCATTTCGTCTTCTCCCTATTTCTTTCATGTATAATACCCTGAATCCTATCCCACGCTCTATTATCCAAGGCACATTGCAAAATATGATTTATACCTTTTATAATTATACCATTATCTTCCTCTTTTTGCATTAACATCCACAAAGATACACTGTTTCTTCTTAATCAGAAACCTTTCTACCAAATAATAATCTATCTCCATGCAATTTAAAACTCGATTCGTTATTCTATAATATGCTTACAACTCCATTGCTCTGTGTTTCGTTTTATTGTTCTTCTGATGCATATTGTACTCCTGGTTTCTTTCTCTGCCCCATTGCAACCTGTCACTCAGTGTCCTCGGTACCTGCTCTTTTCGTTTCTTCTCATCTAATGCTTTTTCCCTCTGAATATCATGCCAGATCGCCGACTCTATAGTATCCTTGCCAAATATCCGCAGCACTCTGTTATATTTATCTGATATTACTTCCAGCTTATCTACATCATCACACAACTGATTGCACAGATCCGCTACCTTATCAGCATCCTTTTCCAGATCATCATAATCTTTCTTCAACTGCTGATATTTATCTCTCCATTTTTCTGCTTCTCTTGAAAGTTCTATCACCTTCGCAACTAACCCTGCAACATAATTCTTTATCTTAGCGAACAGAGGTTTAATCTTTTTGTTGCGATATGTGGATGCCAGTTCCAGTGCCCCGGCTTCCGGTAACACTAATTTAATTTGTCCTGAATTCTTTAATTCCTTATCAATATTATTAATGATTGACTGCAACTGATTCTGTTGCTTCTCCATATGCTTGAATTCTTTTTCCGCCTGTTCTTTGCTTTCCCTGACTTGATCCCTGGCTTTTTTTGCATCAGCTTTTTCCTGTTTAAGCGCCTTTATATCTGATTCTGCCGCTTCTACATCTGCTGTCAAATTTTCTATTTTCTGTTCCAGTTCCTTTACTTCTTTTGCACGTTCCTTCTTCTTAAAATTATACACATCCAGATGTTCTTCATGAGTTCCTTTCTGCTCCCATTCGATTTCATGCCGCTCCATAATCTCTGCCAAAACTTCTTTTTCATGATTAATCCATTGATTCAATTCTGTATCATGCTTGGCACCACCTTGAAATCCAAGGCTTTTTAATGCCTGTTTCAGCGAAACTCTTGTATCCATTCCTTTTCCCTTCCACCCGGTCACATAAGGCACAAAATCAATATGTAGATGTGGGGTAGCTTCGTCCTGATGCAGATAACAGCAAAATACCCGGAGTGTTGGATTTCGTCTCTGAAAATCCTGCATATATTCATCTAATACTTTCACCGCACGATCTCCGTCTGGTGTCCCTGCAGCCATATCTTTATTATTTCCAATCTGGAAAATCACCTCATGGAACAACTTCTCCTGCTTTCCATGCTGGATCTTATCATAATAATTCGTAATCTTCCGGTCATTTCTTTTCCCGACATTATATCGTTCTACCGATTCATCAAACAGTTCTTTGTAAACATCCTTTAGGTTTTCATCCCGGTAACAGATGTCCAGATATACTCTATTCGGATTAACATTTTCTGCAATAAAATCCCGTCTGTTATGAGCAAGAGAACCTGTTCCAGTCATACCGCTGATTGTTCTTTTCGTCATCCTATTTTTCACCTCACATTCTCTAAACAGTGCCGGATACGGCACATAAAATGTATTCGTGCCCGTCAGGATGGTTTTGTTACTTTTGTCAAAAGTAACGCAAAAGCACTTTCGACAGCCGTACCGTCCATCAAAAGTCCCCTTGCGCCCTGCCGGGGGCTATTCCTCCCGTTGTTCGGCTTTCTTCTACATCACTATTCTTACTGACTTATTCCGGTATTCTTGCCTGCACATATTCCAAATCTCCACAGTACGGTGTTCCAACCAGATACCATTCTCTTGCCGAATTCATCTCCATTCTTGTCCGTATCCACTTATCATCAACCAGAACTTCCAGACCTTCTCCGCAATGAAATCCTGTATCAATCCATAAATCTGATGATAATAAGCCATATCTGTCATTGCTGCTGTTATATCCTAATCTTCCCTGTTTCATTGTATCTTTCTCCCTTCACGACTATCTAATTTGCTATAAACTCACAAGCCATCAACTAACTCCCGGCTACACCTTACCGACATTCTCCTTGTCTGCTATCTACAGGTGCGTGACACGCTCCTGTAATAGAGTAGTCAGAAAGAACCTTTACCATCGAAAGCTCTCTTGTATTCCTTTTCTGTCAAGGTATTCCTGCCGGAACTTTTCTCTTTCTTCTTCCGTTGGTGCAGTTTTGAATTTGCTATACATTTCACGATTCACCATTGCATCCAGTTTCTGCTCTAAGCCCAACCGGATTTTTTCTTCACCATCATAGTTGTCCATCAAAAAATATTGCAGGAGTTGAAGAAATAACTCGTATGGAATCTGTACATTTCTATTTTGCATCTGTTCTCCTTTCAAGGTAGCAAGATTCCCTCTTCTTAAGAAATGGTAATCTTGCCATCTTCCATTTTTATTCTGGTAACATCCAATACCATTGCTTTCCACGTTTCACAGAATCAATCTCAAGTTCCCGTTTGGCATTCCACAACGTTTTTCCTTTTATTCCTCTGCCTTCTGCTTCTTCTGCAATTTTCTTCTGAGCCATTCCTCCATTTGCCAAAATTTCAAGAAGAAATTCTTTTGCCTTCTGGCTTTTCTGTCCTCTGCCATCTCCATTAAGAAGTTCATCGGCACTGATATCATATTCTCCAATCCATTCAAATCCATTATTCTTATCCAGCCTGAATGCAATGGACATTCCTTCCGGTGCAAGAGAACTCTTCGTATGACATACTACTCTTACTTCCGGTTCTTCCTTAACTCGCCCGACAATCAGAACACTTCTTGCAGCAGCCTGAAAATCAATGGAGCCAAGTCCACGATAAGAAGATTTGCCGTTGCTGTTTTTATTCATATGACCAATCAAAATGACTGCACAGTGATATTTTTCTGCCAGCACTGCTATACGCTTCATCAATGGTCTAATCTCATTTGCCCTGTGCATGTCTACGTTTGCTCCCAGGAACCCCTGAATCGGATCAAGGACAACCATTTTTGCTTTTGTCTGCACGATTGCTTCTTCCAATCGAACATCTGCCATTGTCAGTGGCTGGTCACTGTCATCAATCACCATCACCTTTGAACAATCCGCACCCGCAGCAAGTAATCTGGGTTTGATAGTATCTCCAAGACCATCTTCTGCTGTCTGATAAATCACATGTACAGGTGACATAGAAGACTGTTCCTGCATATTGTCTTCGCCATCTAAACCATCGTTCCCACTATCAACTTCATCACTTCGTTTTTCTTTTATTTTCATCGTTGTATCCGTAACAGGAAAAATCGGCTCTCCTCTGGTCAGTTTTGCAATAATCTGAAGTACCATCGTTGTCTTGCCTTCCCCTGGATCTCCCTGTATAATAGTCACTTTCCCATAAGGAATAAACGGATAAAGCAGCCATTCTATCTGCTCCACCTCTACTGAATCCATGTTGATCAATTTCAGTTTTGGTTCTATTCTGCAATTTTCAACTTTATTTTTTTCATTCATATTCATTTCATCATCTACCTCCTGCCCCTCCGGGCAAGTCTCTGATGAACAGATATTCGGGAATTGTTGTATCTTCCAATTCGTGATATACTTAATCTGCCAAGATGGTATATCAGTGAATCTGATTATCAGAGAACTTGCTCAGATATTTTATCTGGGCTTTTTCTTTTTGTCTGTCAGTATTCATAGCTTCTGCTCCTTACACAAATCTCCTTGTAGGAATAATGATAATTTCAAATTTGCTCCCATCCTCTAATTCAAGAAGAATCACATAATCTGAATCCCGATCCGGTAAAATGGAACTTATCTTCAACTTCTTACTATAGTTAATTGCATAAAATATTTTTCTGACTACTTTCTTTGTTTTTATCTACTTCTTCCTCTGTATTAACGTTTATTGTCCAGCATCTCAGCAACTTTTTTCTGCTGTGACGGGTACAGATGCCCATAAGTGTTCAATGTCATCTGAATGTCTTTGTGCCCCAGCCTTTCCTTGATAATCAGTGGTTCTACGCCCTGGTAGATCAGATATGCCACATGGCTGTGACGGATATCGTGCACTCTGATTGGTTTTACACCGGTCAGTGCTTCATATTTCTTAAGACGTTTCTGCAATGTTCTCGCCACAATCGGGAACAACCGCTGATCTTCCGGAAATCCATAATGCTTCTTTGCATACTCCTGTACCTCTTCCTTAAGAAAATTGGGAATATCAATAGTACGGACCGAATTTTCTGTTTTTGGAGTATCAATCACATCTCTTTTCTTGATCCGGTTATAGGTCTTATTGATATGCAGGAGATTTCCACTCATATCAAAATCCGAAAGACTCAATGCTAGAAGCTCTCCTTCCCTAATTCCTGTCCAGAACAGAATTTCAAATATCAGATAATCTTCACTCCCCGGCTCAATCCCGGCGATAAATCTGTCATATTCTGCTTTCGTCCAGAACTCCAGCTTATTTGCATCCGATTTCCCCATCTTTTTTACTTTCTTACATGGATTTTCCTTCAGATTGTAAATTTTCTGTGCATGATTAAACAGTGCATTTAACTGATTCTGGATCATACGCTCATAAGTCTTGCTGTATCCTTTTTCCTGAATGGCATTCTGCCACTGGATAATCTCTGCTGGTGTAATTTCATTCATTTTTCTTGTTCCAAAATATGGAACAATGTGCTTGTTCATCATGTGCTGCTTATTACGGATTGAATTTTCTTTCAGTTCATTCTTTTTATCTTCAAAATAGACTTGAATAAAACTGTTCATCTCCATTTTCATATCCGCCGCAGTCTTTCTTATGAATTCCTTTTCATAATTCAATGCTTCTTTCTTTGTCTTGAACCCTCTTTTCAGCTTCTGCGTTTTCTTACCTGTCCAGTCAATATAGCGGAAGCTCACATACCAGGTTCCCTGTGTTTTGTCCTTGTAAGCTGACATCTTAAATCCTCCTTCATACTGCTCTCTGAGAGCATCCATAAAATTTTGTTTCCCAGTAGGGACGTGGAATCTTTCCACGAACTGCCACATATCCTTCCTTTGCCAGTTCATCATTGAGCTGCTTCAGAACAGAATATGCTTTACTGCGTTTCACACCTAATTCTTCCATAACATCATCAACAGTCATCATATAATTAGTTCTCATAGCGTCCTCCTTTCCAGTCACTTTTGTGACTCTTTCGTTGTTCTCTTATAATAATTCACTTTTGTGAATTTGTCAATAAGCATTTGCGAATTTATTTTTTCAATTCCATACATATTGCTTGCGTATCAGCAATTTGTTAAATCTCACTCTTTTGTATCATTCACTTATGTGCTAGAATAGAAGCACAAATATTATTAAGGAGGCAACACATTATGGTAGGTAAGAAAATCCGGGCATTCCGGGAATTCAGAGGATACAGTCAGATACAATTAGCCGAGCTGTCCGGCATTAACGTAGGAACGATCAGAAAATATGAACTGGGAATCCGGAATCCAAAACCGGATCAGTTAGAAAAGATAGCAACTGCACTGGGATTAAATGTAAGTGTTTTTCTGGATTTTAATATTGAAACAGTCGGAGATGTACTCTCTCTGTTGTTTTCTATTGATGATTCAGTGAATCTTTCACTTGCTGAGACATCTGATCAGAAGATTTCACTGACGTTCGATAATCCTACGATGCAGGACTTTTTCAGAAAATGGTGTCAATTTAAAAATGTCTATGAAAAGGAAAAAGCTGAAATATTAGCTATTGAAGATGCTGATAAAAGACAGGAAGAACTGGATAAACTGAACGCTACCCAGGAAGAATGGAAACTGCGTGCTATGGGAACTACGATAGGTTGTCATACCATCGTTAAGAAGGGCACTGAAGGTAATTCCATCAAGACATATGATTTGACATAATTTTTACAAAAGAAAAAGAGCCCTTATGAGCTCTGAGTTTTTGGTGGTCTGGGTGGGAGTCTGCTTAGTATGTTAAACCGTGCAACCATTACACTTCACCATCGCATACTCCCAGACCAAATATTAATATATATTCTTTTCTCATCGAATCAAGTCCTTTCTTGCAAATATGTTTGACTGCATCATAAATCAATCCAGAAACCAAGCAATTCGACAATGCTCCCAATATTGGTTTGATGGTGTTTGGAATCGAACCAAATCCTGTTACTAACTATGTTATATTAATAGTATAACATAGTTTTAAAAATTGTCAATTTTCATATTTTGTTATCATTCTGTTATCACAAGCAGTTGTCAGGACACTCTCCCGGCAACCGTTTTTCTATACTGTTCGTTATTCTTTTCCACTCTTTTTTATATTTCCAGGTAACAGAAAAACCCGTAGAACCGAAGTTCTACGGGTATCTTACGTTTGGACACAACGTTATCTTACGATAACAAATCTATATTCAGATTGTATTACTCAATGATTGTAGCAACACGTCCTGATCCTACTGTTCTACCACCTTCACGGACAGCGAACCAACGTCCATGTCCACGCGAACTTTTTCCGATTCCCGCCATTACTACCATCACCGCGAGAAATCCACAACGTATGTGTTTCATCACTTTCTTCCGCAAAACCTTCTACCACATCGGCTTCTGCAGGCAAAACGGCAGCTCCAGTCCGTTTGCCTCAAGAAGCTCTTTGTTTGTCAATATTTCTTTCGTATCCCCGTCGCAGACAATCCGTCCGCCGGCCATCAGAATCACGCGATTGCAGGTTTCCAGAATCATATCGAGATCATGCGATGCGATGATTTTCAGATGTTCAAAATCGTTCAGTATATGAATTAACGTTCTACGGTTTTTTGGATCGAGTGCAATCGATGGTTCATCCATCAGAATGATATCCGGTGTCATTGCGAGGATCGTGGCGATCGATGCCATCTTTTTCTCACCGCCCGACAGCTTATAAATCTGCTTGTCCCGTAAATGCCCGATATGAATCTGTTCCAGTGCATGGCTGACACGCTGTTCCACTTCTGTTTCCAGCAGTCCGTAATTGCGTGGTGCAAATGCCACGTCCGCGAATACCGTCGACATGAACAGCTGACTGTCCGAATCCTGAAAGACATATCCGATTTTCTCGCGCACTTTCGGAAGCATCTCCTTCACAACCGGCATCTCCTCCACACGAATGCTGCCCTCATAGTCCGGATTTAGCCCGACCAGCAATTTCAGCAGCGTGGATTTCCCGACACCGTTCGCTCCAATCAGCCCGATGCTGTCATTTTCGTGTGCGGTAAATGTGATGTCCTGCAGAATCGGGACTGTTTTTTCGTAAGAATAATTAACATGTTCAAAATTGATGTGAATATGGCTCATTTTTGATATCTCCCGACAATTCTTTCCTCTTCCGCGTGCAGGCCACTGCACCGGGTTGCTTTTCTACATCTTCCGACTCGTTGCAAATAGATGTCTCCCCACGCAGCATTTCATCCCGTTACCTTCAGCACGGCAAAAAGTGCAAGCCACACGCCCAGATACAGCCAGTCCTTCGCTTTGCACGGCTCCTTCGCTGTATAGTAAAATTCTCCCCGATAGCCGCGCAAAGTCATGCTTTCATACACCTCATTTGCGCGGTCCATGCTGCGCAGAAGCAGCTGGCCGGCCAGTGTTCCCCATACCTTGAAATGAACACCCTTCTGATTCGGCGCGCGCAGACTGTACGCCTGGGTCATGCGGTTTGCCTCCTCGAGAAGCACTGTAACATAGCGGTACGTCAGCAGCACCTGTGTCACCAGAATGGCAGGGATGTGAAGCAGACGCAGTGCATAACAGATTTTTTCGATGGATGTTGTCGCAATCAGAAGATATGCCGCCAGTACGCTGTAAATGCCTTTGATCATCAGCGTCACCATGGAAAGCATCCCTGCTGTCAGCGGAACGGTACCAATATACCCGATTACCTGACGGTCAAAAATCGGATTAAACAGCCCCACAAAGCAGACAAGTGGCAGAACAATCCGAAGCCGCCGGATACTGTCGCAGAATGAAATTTCGCCGACGATAAAGAGTACAATCGGATAAATTCCCATGCGCAGCAGGCCGGTCAGATCGTATTTTTGAAAGGACATGGTTACGGTCAGAAAAACAATCGTTAAAACAAGTTTAACCAGTGGATGAAGCCTGTTCACCCACTGGTCCTTCGCCGCAAGCATATCCATATGATGGATTTCATATAGTGCATTGCCAAGTTTATTCATTTCTTTCTCCTGTTCCGTGCAGCTTATGACTTTTTCTTTTTAAAGAAACGGAATGCATAGCATGCACCGACACAGACAATAAGAACAACTGCGGATCCCGCAATTCCGGAAAAGCTGGTTCCAAACGTGGAATCGGAATTTTTAAATCCATAGTCCGGCAGAAGTGCCGTTTTTTCCTGAATTTCTTCCGCCGCTGCATGTGCGCCGGTTCCGTCGTTTTCCAGTTCCGTCGAACCAGTCAGACGCTCCATAGACCACTCAAGTCCATCCGGATTGGAGGATGCCGCAAGAGAAACGGCTCCGCCGATCACCAGTGCTGCGATTCCTAAGATCGCAATTGTCTTCTTGAAAGAAAATCGGCTCTTTGCCCTTTCTTCGCTGCACGAAAGCATCTCCGGGCGGGCTTCATAGACGAACAGCAGAACGGCCGCTGTAATCAGGCCTTCTACAAGACCAATCGCGAGATGAATCGGCTGCATTGTTGCCACAAATACCGAAAACGGCAGATCCGTTATGCCGGATGCAAGTGTTTCCAGTGCCACACTAAAAGCGCCAAGCTGCAGCGTCACCACGCACCCAAGGATGGAAGCACCTACAATCTTTCCGCGCGACATTCCCTTTTTCATCATCGGACGCCAGAACAGGAAATAACCGAGAAAGCACCCATAAAACGCCATATTCCAGATGTTGCACCCGAGCGCCAGAAGACCGCCGTCCGCAAACAGCAGACACTGGATCAGCAGCACACCGATCATTGTTAAAAACGCGGCATACGGTCCGAGCAACGCGGTCAGCATCATACCGCCGCAGAGATGACCACTCGAGCCTGTGCCCGGAATTGTAAAGTTAATCATCTGCGCCGCAAAGACAAACGCACCCATCACTCCCATCACTGGGATCTTTTTCGGGTCGCTCTCCAGGCGTACTTTTTTTACAGAAAAGCCAGCTGCTCCGCCGGAACAGACATACATTGTTGCAGCCACTGCAGGCGCAACCAGCGCATCAGCCATATGCATAATGTTCTCCTCCTTTTTGGTTTCTGTTTTTTTCTTTTTTTACTTTACTACGCTAAAATTCGTCCTGCAAGCCCCCGTGGGGGTTATTTTTTGGGATTTTTTTATGATCCTTTTTGTTCACTTTTACCGATTTTTTATGAACATTTTGTTTAAATTTAAAGGGTGACTTTTTAACATTTATATGGTATTCTATAGACAACACAGACGGATATCCCGGTGTCGGGAGTCCGTACACACACTATCTCGAGGACAGGATTCCTGTCCGATCCGCGGCCGCCTGCACGTCATCGGGTCGCCGCGGTTTTTTCTACAGAAAAAAGCCCTCCGGGCAGGATTCTTTCTTATTTTAGTGCCAAAACCGGCTCTTTAACGGGTTCTGGCTGTATTTTCGAGTATTGGTGTGAATTTCATCTTGACGAGAAGGAGACTCTCTTATGAGCACAGAGAACTTAGAACACGAAGATCAAAACAGAACAACGGAACCGATCATCGATATCCTGGGCAATGAAGCGCCCTCTGATCCAGAACAGGAAATTGTTTCCCAAGGTGTCCACAACTACAGCGCCGCTGAAACGTATGTGTGTCCGACCGATCCGGCTGTTCTGCAGCAGCTCGAATGGTTCCGGGATCAGAAGCTTGCGCTGATGATGCATTTTGGATTGTACTGCCAGCCCGGCATGGTTGCCTCCTGGGCATTAAGCGACAAGGATTCAGACTGGTCCCGCCACCAGGTAAACTGGACGGACGGCGAAACCTTTAAAAAACAGTATTTCGGCCTGAATCGTTCGTTTAATCCGGTCCGCTTTCAGCCGGAGGAATGGGCGCAGATGGCAGAGGACTGCGGATTCCGTTATCTTCTTCTGACCACAAAGCATCACGACGGATTCTGCCTCTGGGACACCAAATATACAGATTATAAAACAACTGCAGAGGACTGCCCGTTCCATGAACATAAAAATGCGGATATCGTAAAATCCATGTTTGATGCATTCCGTGCAAAAGGCATCGGCATCGGTGCTTATTTTTCCAAAGCCGACTGGCACTGCCCGGACTACTGGAATGAAGATCTGAGAAAAGATGGTCTGACATCCCGCGGACCTTCCTACGATCCGAAGGAATATCCCAAGGTGTGGAACCGTTTTAAAGAATATACAAAAAATCAGGTTCTGGAGCTCTGTGAGAATTACGGTAAGCTGGATATTCTCTGGTTCGACGCGGGCTGGGTCTCTGAGAGCAACGGCCAGGATATTGAGCTTGGAAAGATCGTTGAGGAAGCACGTAAGATTCAGCCGTGGATTCTCTCCGTTGACCGTACAATCGGCGGTGCTTACGAAAACTACGTGACACCGGAGCTCTGCATTCCGGAAGAACCGCTGAACGTTCCGTGGGAAAGCTGCCTTACCCTCGGCGTTGACTTTACGTACGAATACGGCGACCATTATAAATCTCCGCGTGAGCTTGTCGGCATGCTTGTCAACATCGTTGCCAAAGGCGGCAACATGGCACTGAACGTCAGCCCACAGCCAGACGGCCGCATCCCGGTCGATGCCTGGGACAGCCTGAACGGTTTTGGCCAGTGGATGAAAACTTTCGGCGATGCTATCTACGGAACCCGCGTCTGCGCGCCGTACCAGAGCGGAACCCTTTCGTTCACACAGAAAGGTGATTCTGTCTATGTATTCCGGTTATATCCGACGGTACAGGAATCGGTAGAGGCAGAAATTTTCGTACCGTATACCGAGGCGAAGATTTCGGAGATCTGTATGGTGGAAAACGGAGAAAATGTTGCATTCAAAGAAGTCGAAGGCGGCCTTTGCATAACTGTCCCGGCAGGATACAGACGAGGCTCCGCACCGATTGCGCTGGTGTTTGAGATGAAGAAAGAACGGTAAATCAACAAGTGTAAAATTTTCCTTGATCCATTCAGGTCGGCTGGATTAGTCATTGATACGCCTAACGTCAAAACAGTTCAAGTGCATTTCTGCACCTGAACTGTTTTTCTGCTTTGTCAATATAATTGAAAAAACTATATTCATTTAAGAAGTTGTTTCAATCCACAGTCGGTAATTTCACAGAGTCTGACTTGTCAGCAGAATGCTGACTGTGGTTTGCCTCATGTCAGTAGGGATACCGATTTCTCTCCGCCCTCCACTGCCGTTAATTTTCTTATTTGCAATTCATCTCACCACCTATCGAGGTGGGAGAATCCTTGCCATTATTTGTTGAATCTTCCCTATATGGTAATATTCTCAGAATTTCATCTGTCTGCATGTTCTGACACCGTTGACGTAAATATCATTTGCCAGTTCTATGACTAGCCGCATATCCTGCCAGGTTTCACACTTGTTCCCCATAAAAGTAATGTTATCAAAATGGACATCATGAACACGTACTTCTTCTGTCGGTGTCTGGTACCCCCGGATTACGGAAACCGGGACATCTCCGTTCAGCACCTGGATATTATCAAAATAGATATCATTAATCTCTCCTTTG
>ERZ827037.2386-NODE-2386-length-15875-cov-11.255626_pt1 | contig 15875 bp, 8 predicted proteins | sample MGYA00519924_ERZ827037 | MGnify/ENA primary metagenome ERZ827037 (study PRJEB31778, sample SAMEA3449250) | human gut metagenome | biome: human gut; feature: human-associated habitat; material: faeces | place: United Kingdom | collected 2010/2012 ...
TGTAGTTCTTAGAGTTCTATATTTTTATCCACTATTTTATTTGGCGCTTACAAAATATATAAACGAATATTTATGTGTAATATACTGTAGATAGGGAGGAAAGAACATAAGAAAAGTATTTTTAAAAGTAATGTGTATTACTATGTTATCTCTAGTTATGTCAATAACTATGTTATCATCAGTAAGCGCAAAAGAAGCGAGTATTGAATATCAGGGAGTATGGACTGATTATGCAGCTAAGGAATATGCTGCTGGTGATGGAACAAAGGAATCTCCATATTTAATTAAAGATGCTTCTGAATTAGTTTTATTAGCAAAAAATGTTAATGAAAAGGAAGAAAAAGATAAATATTATGAATTAATTTCTGATATTGATTTATCTGGACATTTTTGGAATCCAATTGGGGATGTAAAAAGAAAGCTAAATGTTTTTTATGGTGGAAATTATTTCTATGGCGTATTTGAAGGAAATAATCATACCATTAAAAATCTAAACATTATACAGAATAATCCTAATGATGATAATTACTATTATGGATTATTTGCGTGGAATTCTGGAACAATTCAGAATTTAAATATAATAAACGCTAATATTGATTGTGATAGAGTTTCATATATTGGTGGAATTGCTAGTGTAAATGAAGGAAATATTAATCAGTGTTCGTTTGATGGCTCTGTTAGTGTAAGTAATGATGTAGGAGATATTGCTGGAATAGTAGGAAGACAAGTGAATGGCGGAACAGTAAATCATTGCAAAAATAAAGTACAGATAAAGGCAACAACTCAAGATTGTGATTATCTTGGAGGTATTGTAGGATTTAATAAAGACGGATATATTAAAGACTGTGTAAATGAAGGAGAGATTATTGGAAATAATCAAATTGGAGGAATTGCCGGAGAAAATGATGGATTTGATGGACATGGCTATATAGAACGATGTATAAATTTAGGTAACATTAAGGGAAACGAGATTGTTGGAGGAATTGCCGGAGAAAATCATAGAACAGCATCTATAATAAATTGTGAAAATATAGGACATGTAACAGGAAATGAGTATGCTGGAGGAATTACAGGTGCTGCTGGTGTATTAAAAAAAGACAAAAAAGAAATAAAATATTGTATTAATATAGGAAAAATAGAATGTGATTCATATGGAAATGCAATTGTAGGAGCACTATATGCAGCATCTAGTGGTGTAATTACAGCTCAATGGGTAAAATCAGGAAATAACTGGTATTATGTAGACGTTGAAGGTAAGATGGTCACAGGAGATTATGAAATTAATGGAGTAGTTAATCATTTTAATGCTAATGGTGTTTGGATCAATTAAAAATTTAACCAGAAGACAGAGAATATCTGCTTCTGGTTTTCTATTTTTTATAGATTATAACTAGTTTATTTTTTTGTATTTGTTATAATGTCAATTGTAAGACAAGAGGGGGATTGTATGAAAAAAGGTAAATTATTAAATATTGCTTTATCAATAGCGTTTATTAATATTTTATTTGTATGTTTTTCGATTATAAATGTTAATGCGGAAGAAGATACAGATACATTAAATACAAATGATGAGTCGACTGTAATGGAATCTGGTTGGACGAATAAAGAGAATCAATGGTATTATTATGATCATGGTGAAAAGAAAACAGGATGGTTACATACGGATTATTGGTACTATTTAGATCAAGATGGAAAAATGGTAACAGGGTTAGCTTCTGTAGGAAATCAACAATATTACTTTAATCAATCAGGGGCCATGCAAACAGGATGGATCCAAGCAGATGGAACATACTATTATGCAAATAATAGTGGATATATTCAAAAAGGTTGGTTGCATAAAGGGCCTTGGTATTATTTAGACCAAGATGGAAAAATGGTCACAGGGTTAGCTTCTGTAGGAAATCAACAATATTATTTTGACCAATCAGGAGCTATGAAAACAGGATGGATCCAAGCAGATGGAACATATTACTATGCAAATAATAGTGGCTATATTCAAACAGGATGGCTACATAAAGGATCATGGTATTATTTGGATCAAGATGGAAAGATGGTAGTAGGTGATTATTTTATCAATGATCAATATTACTATTTTAATTCTAATGGGGATTTGCAATTAGGTTGGTATTATAGAGATAATCAATATTATTATCTTGATTCTAATGCGGTTCTTGTTAAAGGATGGAATAAGATCACCAACAAATGGTATTATTTTAATGATCAAGGAATTATGCAAACGGGTTGGCAATTGATTAATAATCAAAGGTTCTATTTAAATGCTTCTGGTGATATGCATACAGGATGGTTAAAATCAGGTAATGAATGGTATTATTTAAATAAGAGTGGTGTCATGGTTACTGGTTGGGCACAAATTGGATGGAAATGGTATTATTTTAATGAAGATGGTGCTGCTGTTAAAGATGATGTAGTTATTGATGGTAAAACATATATATTTAGAGATGATTATTCATGGATTTCAAATTGTACGAGAAAAGAGTTTGTAGAAAGAGCCAAAAGATATTTGGGATGTAATGAAAAAGATGGATCATTTAAGAAAATTATAGATTCATATAATAAATTAGATCCTTTACCAAGAGGTTATAAAGTTAAATATACAGATTCTTGGTGTATGACTTTTGTTTCAGCTATAGTGAGAGAATGTAATTTACTTGACATTATCCCAGTTGAATGTTCATGTGGTAAAGCAGTAGAAAAGGCACAATCTATGGGCATTTGGCAAGAAAATGATGCTTATGTTCCTCAAATTGGTGATATTATTATGTATGATTGGGATGATAGTGGAAATGGTGATAATACAGGATGGCCTGATCATGTAGGTATTGTTACAGAAGTTAACGGAAATACATTTAAAGTTATTGAAGGAAATAAAAATGATGCTGTTGAATATAGAACAATGAATGTCAACAGTAAATATATTAGAGGGTTTATTACACCTAAGTTTTTATCATAAAAGAAGTAGAAATACTTCTTTTTTTCTTTACTTATTGAATATATGTGATATGATGTTCATATAAATTAACAAGGAGAAAAAAATGAACATTCTTACATATTTAGATTTTGAACTTATAAAGTTACTATATAAAGAAAATACACTTTCACAAAGAGCTATTTCTAAAAGATTGAATTGTTCTTTAGGTAAAACAAATGAAACAATAAAGAATCTTAAAGAATTAGAATATATTAATGATGATAATTCTTTAACAGATTTAGGAATAGACTTAATAAAGAAAAATAAGTCAGCAGTTATTTTAGCTGCTGGTCAAGGGATTAGAATGATTCCTATTAATAATAATGTGCCTAAAGCAATGTTAGAAATAAATGATGAAATACTTATTGAACGTCTCATAAGACAGCTTATAGAAGCTCATATTAATGATATAACAATTGTTGTTGGTTTTATGAAAGAAGAATTTGACTATTTAATTGATAAATATAATGTAAAATTAGTTGTTAATAGAGAATATCAAGAAAAGAACAACTTACATAGCTTAAATCTAGTAAAAGATAAAATAAGTAATACTTACATTATACCAGGAGATCTTTATTTTTATGAAAATCCATTTTTAAATAATGAAATTCAATCATGGTATATGTTAGAAAATAGAATCAGTAAACATAGTAATGTAACGTGTAACAATAAAAATGAAATTGTTAAAGTAAAGGATGATGGTTTAAAAATGATTGGTTTATCATTTATTAATCAACATGATTCTTTATATTTAAAAGAACGTTTAGAATGTTTAGATGACGGAATGCATGATTCTTGTTTTTGGGAAGAAACGTTGTATCAAAAGAATAAAATGTTTATTTATGGAAAAATTGTTGATACAAATTATGTTGATGAAATCAATACTTATGAAGAATTAAGAAATGTAGATGATCATTCAACACACTTAAATAATGAGACATTATCATTGATTGCTGATGTTTTTAAAATCAATGTTGAACAAATAAAAAATATTAAAAGTTTAAAAAAAGGAATGACTAATCGTTCATTTTTATTTGAAATCAATCAAGATAAATATATTATGAGAATTCCTGGGGAAGGAACAGATCAATTGATTAATCGAAAAGAAGAATATGAAGTTTATCAAGTAATAAAAGATTTAAATATTAGTGATGAAGTTATTTATATGAATCCTCAAAATGGTTATAAGATTACAAAGTATTTAAATGATACACGTGTATGTAATCAAGATGATCAAGAAGATCTAAGAAAGTGTATGAAATTATTGAAATATTTTCATCAACAAAATTTAAAGGTTGATCATGAATTTAATATTTTTGAAAAGATTGATTTTTATGAAAAATTAAGAGGACCTAAATCTCTATATAAAGATTATAATCAAACAAAAGAAAAAGTCTTCTCTTTAAAGAATATTATTGAAAAGATGCCTAAAGAATGGAGATTATGTCATATAGATGCAAATTGTGATAATTTCCTATTCTATAAAGAAAATGAAGAAGAAAAAATAAAACTTATTGATTGGGAATATGCGGCAATGCAAGATATTCACCTAGATATTGCAATGTTTTGTATCTATTCCATGTATAACAGACAGCAAGTTGATAACTTGATAGACATTTATTTTGAAAATAAATGTGATCAGCAAACAAGAATTAAAATCTATTGTTATATATCAATGTGTGGCCTTTTATGGAGCAACTGGTGTGAATATAAATATACGCTAGGTGTTGAATTTGGAGAATATTCATTGGCACAGTATCGTTTTGCTAAGGATTATTACAAGATTGTTATGGAAGAAATGGAGAATATAGAAAAATGTGTCAAGTAGAAAGAGCAATTATAATGGCAGCAGGTAAAGGAACACGTATGAGACCAATAACAAATTCGATACCTAAACCATTAGTTAAAATACATGATATTCCTATGATTGAAGGAATTATCAATCAATTGCATCAACAAGGGATCTTTGAAATCTATGTTGTTGTAGGCTATTTAAAAGAACAATTTAATTATTTAGAAGATAAATATGAGAATTTGCATCTAATAGATAATCCTTATTATGATACTTGCAACAATATTTCTTCTTTATATGTTGCTAGAAATCATCTAAAAAATGTCATTATTTTAGATGGTGATCAAATTATTAAGAATACACAAATTCTTTCAAAAGAATTTAAATATTCAGGATATAACTGTATTTACAAACAAGAAATTCATAATGAATGGATGTTAAAACTAGAAGATGGTTTTGTAACTTCTTGTTCAAGAACTGGTGGACAAGATGGTTGGCAATTATATAGTGTATCTAGATGGAATGAAGAAGATGGAAAAAAATTAAAGAAACATTTAGAAATTGAATTTGAAGAGAAAAAGAATACTGATATTTATTGGGATGATGTAGCTTTATTTTGTTATCCAAATGAATACCAATTATCTATTAAAGAAATGAATGAAGGAGATATTTTAGAAATAGATAGTTTTGATGAATTGTGTAGTATTGATGAAACATATTTAAATTGGGGGAAATAAAATGGAAAAGAAATCATTAAAGGGAAGATTAGATTATGTATCAATGATAATTCCTTTATTAGGGGTTGTCTTATTATGCGTTTTATTTATGCTTATGCCAGCAAAATCTTCATATATCATTCAAATGATTAGAGGATTTTTAGGGAATGACTGTGGCATTTATTATGCGTTATTAGGAGTTGGAATTTTTGTTTGTTCATTATATATAGCATTTTCTAAATATGGAAAAATAAAGTTAGGTAAGAATACAGATCAACCAGAGTATTCATCATTTAACTGGGGAGTGATGATTTTTACATCAACAATGGCAGCTGATATCTTATTTTATTCATTATGTGAATGGGCTTTATATGCTAATGAAAAGTATATTGATCAATTAGGTGGAATACAAAAATGGGCGTCAACATTTCCATTATTTCATTGGGGACCAATTGCTTGGAGTTTTTATATTATTTTAGCTGTTGCTTTTGGTTTTATGTTACATGTAAGAGGAAGAAATAAACAAAAGTTTTCTGAAGGATGTAGACCATTACTAGGAAATAAAGTAGATGGAGTTGTAGGTAAAATTATTGATTTAATTGCTATATTTGCACTTATTGCAGGAACTGCAACAACCTTTTCACTAGCAACCCCATTATTATCAGCAGCTTTAAGTAGAGTATTTGGGTTGCCTAATGGTGTAGGACTTACTATTGCTGTTTTATTATTGATTGCAGCAGTTTATACATTTACTGTACTTACAGGAATGAAAGGTATTTCTAAACTAGCAACATATTGTTCCTATTTATTCTTTGCATTACTTATTTATTTTTTGATTGGTGGTGGAGAAACAACATATATTTTAGAAACAGGTTTTTCTGCTATTGGTAATATGGTACAAAACTTTATAGGTTTATCAACTTGGATGGATCCTTTAAGAGAAACATCATTTCCACAAAATTGGACGATTTATTATTGGGCCTATTGGATGGTATGGTGTGTTGCAACTCCTTTCTTTATTGGAAAAATCAGTAAGGGAAGAACAATTAAAAATACGATTCTAGGAGGATATGGATGGGGTCTAGCAGGAACTTTTACTTCATTCATTATTCTTGGAAATTATGGTTTGGCACAACAAATGAAACATGGAATTGATATTTCGGGAATGATTGCTAAAAGTGGAGATTATTCTGCAGTTATTTTAAAGATATTTGATACTCTACCACTAGCAAGTCTAGGTTTATTATTATTAGTTATTACTATGATTGCTTTTTATTCAACAACATTTGATGCTTTAACTATGGTTGTTTCATCTTATTCCTATAAAAAATTAGATGTAGATGAAGAACCAGATAAGAAAATAAGAGTTTTCTGGGCAATTATCTTTATCTTATTTCCAATAGCATTGATATTTGCTGAAAATTCAATGTATAGTTTACAGTCAGTGGCTATTATCGCTGCTTTTCCAATAGGATTTATTATACTGTTGATTGTAATTAGTTTCTTTAAAGATGCAAATAAATATTTACAAGAAAAGAAAGAAAATAACAGGGATATAGAATAGAAAATTCTATATCCTTTTTGTTGAATTGAAAATGTATATCATTATAATAAAAAATAGTATTTATGAAGATGATTATTTTAGTTGATATTTGTAAGTATATTATTTCATGTGATGTTATCACATTATTAAAAGCAAATAGGATTAGTAAGTTAAAATATTCTATAGATTTAAAATATTGTAGGAGGTTGGAAATGAAAAAAAAGTATATAAGTCTGTTTCTTGTTATATTATTGGGAATGATTTTTAATATCTCTAATATAAAAGCATATGAAGAAACAAATGACGTTATTGGACAAACAAAGTTTGTAGATAAAGATGGAAATATTAATACTGTAGATGTTTATGATGGAACAACGAATGAAGAGTATAACCCTTATGCACGAACAGTTTCTACAGCGAATATGGTTAATTTTAATTGTTCTAAAGCAGGGACAACTACAAATTTTACAGATTATTATACAGGACAAGAGGGATATTTATCTAAATCAAGTGCAGCGGATGCAGCTTTTTTAGGCTATGAAAATGGAAAAGTGAAGTTTATGATTTCAGGAGTTGTTGGTTTAGTAGATCCTCAATATGTTGAAGTTCTTAGCCAAGGGACTTATTATGCAAGTAACTATGAAGTTAATTCATCAGGTGATTTGTATCATTATATTTCTAATAATGTTAATGCGACAGGAAATCAAGGAAATAAGAATTATATAGGGACAGGGCCTAGTTATTTAACAAAGAATAAAGAGTATTATAGCTATGATGGACATTATTTTTATGATAACTATAATACAATGATTACAGATTATAAAAATAATGTTAGAAATAATGCTGTTAATCCTAATAATCCTTATTATAGTTATTTTCAATACTTACCAATGAGAAGTCAAACAACTTATACTGGTTCACAAATATCAAATTATTTAAATAATAAAGCAGGAAGTACTTCTAAATTATATGATACAGGTGATATTTTTATTAAGTATCAAAATAAATATGGGGTCAATGCTTTAATGGCAGCAAGTTTTGCTGCCTTAGAATCTGGATGGGGAAAAAGCAATATTGCATTAAATAAAAATAACTTATTTGGATTAAATGCTACAGATAATAATCCAGGTGGAAATGCAGATACCTTTAGTACAGTAGATGATTGTATTATGAATTTTACATCGAGTTGGATGTCTAAAAGATATTTAAATCCTACATATACTTCTTTATTTAGAGGAGGTTATTTTGGAGACAAGGGAAGTGGAATATTTGGAAAATATTCTTCAGATCCCTATGAAGGAGAAAAATGTGCAAGCATTGCTAAAAATATGGATGCTAGTATCTCTTCTAAAGATAATGATTATTATACTTTAGGAATCAAAGATATTTATTTAACAACACATACTGCCCTTAATGTAAGAAGTAGTTCAAATACAAATTCTAGTGTTTTATATACAACGATAAAAAATCCAGCTTATTCATTTATTATAAAAGATGCCTCTACAATTAATGATTTTTATAAGATACAAAGTGAAGTTGCTAGTAGTGATGGAACTTATAGCTTTAATAATACAGGATATGTAAGTAATCAATATGTTACTTTATTAAATAATATTTCTCATCCACAAGGATGGAAAAAAGAGAATAATTATTGGTATTATTATTTTTCAAATGGGTCAAAAGCAACTGGTTTACAAACTATAGAAAATAATCTCTATTATTTTAATACAAGTGGACAAATGCAAACGGGTTGGCAAGAAGTTAATAATAAATGGTACTACTTTGATGAATTGGGTTATGGTCAAAAAGATTGGAAATTAATAGGAAATAATTGGTTTTATTTTAATAGTAGCTATCAAATGCAAACGGGTTGGCAAGAAATAAATGGTAAATGGTATTATTTAAGTACTGGTGTTATGAAAATCTATGGAAAAACGTATTATGAAGGGTATATGATTACAGGATGGTTACCACTAGGTAATGATTGGTATTATTTAAATAGTGATGGATCAATGGTAACAGGATTACAAACTGTAGGAAATAATTTCTATTATTTTAATGCAAGTGGAAAGATGCAAACAGGTTGGCAAGGAATCAATAACAAATGGTATTATTTTGATAATGGTGGTTATGGACAAAAAAGTTGGCAAATGATTGCAGGAAATACGTATTACTTTTTAGATAATTATCAAATGGCAACAGGATTTCAAGAAATCTCTGGAAATACTTATTTCTTTAGTACAGGTGTTATGAACATCTATGGAAAAACTTATTATGAAGGCTATATGGTTACTGGTTGGTTAACTTTAGGTAGTGATTGGTATTACTTTGATAATACAGGTAAAAGACTTACAGGATTACAAAAAGTAGGAAACAATTTGTTTTATTTTAATGATAGTGGTAAAATGCAAACAGGTTGGCAAAAAGTCAGCAATAAATGGTACTATTTTGATGATTCAGGCTATGGACAAAGTGGCTGGAAGAAACTAGGGAATACATGGTTTTATTTTAATAGCCAATATCAAATGTTAACAGGTTGGCAAAGAATTAATGGTAAGTGGTACTATTTAAGTACAGGTGTTATGGAAATATATGGGAAAACTTATTATGAAGGTTATATGGTTACTGGATGGCTTCAATTAGAGAATAAGTGGTATTATTTAAAAAGTGATGGTTCGATGGTAACAGGTTATTATAAAGTTGGAAATAAGACATATTATTTTAATAGCAGTGGTGTTATGCAGTAATAATATTTTTAGGGGGAGGAAAGATTTTGAAAAAGTTTTTTGGTTATTTGTTTTTGGCTTTTGGAATGGCTTTTGCATTGAGTTATTTTCAAAATAGTTCTGTAAATGCATTAGATGGAAGTTATGATGATGCAATTATGGGACAAAGTAGTCATATTGATCAAGATGAAAATAAAATAGAAGATGCAAAGGAAGAAAATTCTTATAGTTTACGAACTATGATTCAAAATGGTTGGTTTTATCAAGGAAATAAAAAATGTTTTTGTGATAATGATGGTCATGTTATTGGTGAAAATGTTAAAAAGGTTATTGATGTTTCACAATACAATGGTCATATTGATTGGAGTAAAGTAAGTAAAACAGATGTAGATGGTGTTATTATTAGAATTGTTTCTCATAAGGGTGGATATTATCATATTGATGAACAATTTGAAAATAATTTAAATGGTTGTAGAAAATATAATATTCCTTTTGGAATCTATATTTATGATTATTCAAATAATGTAACAGATGCTGATAATGAAGCAACAATGATTTTAAATTATTTATCAATATATAAAATTTCACCTTCAGAACTTTCATATCCTGTTTATTTAGATATGGAAAGACCTGAATTATCAACAACAACGAATGAATTAGTTGTTGATGCATTTGTTAATAAATTAGCAAATAGTAATTATAATACGAAGGTTTATAGCTATCGTTCACTTTTACAAACAAAATTAAATAGTCCAACTATTTATCAACATGTAGATTGGGTAGCTGCTTATACATCATCATTAGGATTTAGTAATAATTGGTATAGAGGTCCTAAAGGATGGCAATATAGCAATGGAGCATTTGTTGATGGTATTAGTGGTTATGTAGATATGAGTGTTTGGTATGATCAAGGTGTTTCTAAATATGATTATGTAGGATGGAAATATTATTATGGTCATTGGTATTATGGAAGTAGTAAAAATATTCTACAAATCGGTTGGGAAAAGATTAATGGAAAATGGTATTATTTTAATACTAATGGAATTATGGCCACTGGTTGGATCAGTTTAAATGGTGAATGGTATTATTTAACAAGTAATGGTGATATGGTTACTGGTGCACAAACTATAAACAATAAAGAATACTATTTTACTAGTGAAGGTGTAATGGTCAGAGGATGGCATAAGGAAAATGATAAATGGAAATATTATAGTCCTAAGAAAATGTCAGTCTATGGAAGAACATTTGTAGAAGGTGAAAAGGTAACAGGTTGGTTACCAATAAATGATAAATGGTATTATATAGCTGAAGATGGTTATATGGTTACTGGTATTTATAAAGTTGGAAATAGAAAATATCTTTTTATGGAAGATGGTTCTATGAAAACTGGATGGTTTAAAGTAGATGATACTTGGTATTATATTTCTTCTGATGGTGAATTAAGAGCACAATGGGTCAAATCATTAAGTAATTGGTATTATGTAAATGATGAAGGATTGATTCTTACAGGAGATCAAGTTATTAATGGAAGACAATATTATTTCAATGAAGATGGTATTATGTACACAGGATGGATGCAAGTAGGAAATCAATGGAAATATTATAGTCAAGGAACATTAAAAATCTATGGAAAAACATTTGTAGATGGTGAAAAGGTAACAGGATGGTTACCATTAGGAAATAGATGGTACTATATAGCAAATGATGATTATATGGTTACTGGATATTATAAAGTAGGAAATAGTACTTATTATTTTGATGAAAGTGGATTAATGAAAACAGGATGGTTTAAAATCAATGGTGAAGATTATTATGCAGCTTCATCTGGAGCTATTCAAGCACAATGGGTCAAATCATTAAGTAATTGGTATTATGTAGATGTTGATGGAAAAATGGTTACTGGTTATCAAACAATTAATGGTGCGAAGTATTATTTTGCAAGTAGTGGATTAATGCAAAAAGATTGGTTTAAGGTCAATGGTGAAGACTATTATGCAGCTTCATCAGGAACTATCCAAGCACAATGGGTCAAATCAGGAAGAAACTGGTATTATGTAGATACTGATGGAAAGATGGTTACTGGAGATTATATAATTGATGGAGAGGTCAATCGTTTTGATAACCAAGGTCTTTGGATGAATCAAATAAATTAAAAACCGATCTTACTCATTGTTTTGAGTAAAAATCGGTTTTTGTTTGGAAGAGAATATATATGAAAGAGAAAACGAAAAGAAATTCGTCTATTGAATTATTAAGAATTATTTCAATGATTGGTGTCGTTATTTTACATTATAATAATGCAAGTATGGGTGGTGCATTAGGAATGGTTTTAGATGGCAGTCCTAATCAATATTATTTATATTTAATAGAAAGCTTATTTGTTTGTGCAGTTAATGTTTTTGTAATGATTTCAGCGTATTTTCTAGCTTGTAATCAAAATAGAAAATTAATTAAGATACTAGAATTATTTGTACAAGTTATCGTATTTAATTTAGCTTTTTATGTTTTTGGAGTATTAAGAGGTCATAAAGTATTTACAGTAAGTTCATTGATTAGTAGTTTATTACCCGCTAATTACTTTTTAATACTTTATTCTGTATTATATATTATTAGTCCATATCTTAATTTAATTATTAAACAACTTAATAAAGAACAATTTAAACGCTTATTAATTATACTCATGCTTATTTTTTCAGTTTGGACAATTGTTATAGATGTTGCTGAAAATATAACAGGAAATACATATTTAGGATTAAGTACTATTGGAATGTATGGAAGTCAATATGGTTATACAATTATTAACTTTGTTTTGGTATATTTTGTAGGAGCATATCTTCGTGTAAATAAAATAACATTATCTAAGAAAAAAGCAGGTATGTGGATTATAAGATGTTTAGCATTTTTATATGCTTTTTCAATGATGGAACATGTTTTACATTTACAATATACAGCAACATGGTATTATAATAATCCAATTATTATCTTAATGTCTGCTTATATTCTTTTATTCTTTATGGATATTCATTTTGAAAGTAAAATAATCAATGAATTAGCTAAAGCTGCTTTTACATGTTTTTTATTTCATGAATTCTTATTAAGACATATTAGAATTGAACAATTTGTTAATAGAGGTATTTTGGTTTTAATTGTACATCAATTAGGATCAGCATTAATTATTTATCTTATTTCATACATTGTTTATAAAATATATCATTTATGTTCACATTGGTTCTTTAAACTTATTGAACCTTACATTAATAAAATCAATATTTCAGTTGAAAAGGGGTAACACAGTTACCTCTTTTGCTTTTTAGAATAAAAAAATGTCGTTTGGTTTTAGATAAGGAGTATTGCATTCAGTTATGATATAATAAGTCTATGAAATATTTATGGGGAGGATAAAACATGAGTAGGAATTTTAAAAAGATTGCTGTAGCATCAGCTCTTGTTGCAGCAACAACATTACCAACTACGATGGTTAGTGCATTAGAAACAAATGTGAAAAATGATTCTAATACACCTGTCACTTTAAGTAGTGAAAGACGTGGCTGGTATGAAGAGTATGGATACAAATATTATTATGATGATAATGGTGAATTACTTAAAGGGCTTCAAGAAATTGATGGGAATACGTATTATTTTTATAGCTATGATGGTCATATGGCATATTCTTCTTGGTATGATGAAGATACAATTACAGATAATGGGTTGATTGTCACTGTTAATAAAAGTGGTATTGTAACGAATTATGCAAATATTGTTGCTGGAGATTGGACACATTATGGGGATAAATGGTATTACTATGATGCTGATATGAATCCTTATATAGGAGTTAAAACAATTAATGGTGTTAAATATTATTTTGAATGGGAAGGTAGATTAGCAACACGTACTTATGAAGGAATATGGGTAATTACATTTGATAGACAACTTATTGCTTATAATCAAAATGGTGTTGTTACTGATCAACAAGATATTGTAGGAAATAAATGGATTAAAGTTAATAATAAATGGTATTATTTTGATAAAAATTTAAATCCATATAAAGGAGTTCAAAAAGTTGATGGTGTGGAATACTTCTTTTGGAGTGATGGACAATTAGCAACATATGATTATGATAGTATTTCTACAGCAACTTCTAATAATTATTTAGTTAGTTATAATAAAAATGGTATTGTTATAGAAAAAGTAAAAATTGAAGGAAATAAATGGATCAAGTTTAATAATAATTGGTATTACTATGATCAAGATTTATATCCATATCAAGGAATTCATACAATTGGAGATGCAACTTATTATTTTTTGAGTAATGGGCAACTTGCAACTTCAGGTTTTGAAGGAAATATTACAACAGTTAGAGAAGGAAATAAATATTATGCCTATGATTATACTGGAAAAGTTGTAGAACAAGTTGAGATTGTAGGAAATAAATGGATTGAATTTAATGGTGGAAAATATTATTTTGATTCTGAATTAACTCCATATTCAGGAATTCAAACAATTGATGGTGTAGAATATTATTTTAATTATGGACAATTAGCTGAATATTTGGATGAAGTTGTTACATCAGGAGATACACTTGCTTATGTAAGAGATGGAAAAGTTATTGAAAAAGCTAAATTTAAAGATAATGAATTGATTTATTTAAATGGCAATTGTTATTACTATTATTTAAATGATGCAGGTTATTATTATCCTTATGATGGAGAATATACTGTAGATGGAAAATCTTTGTATTTTATTTATGGTATGCTTCAAACAAGTGATAGTGATGAAATACTAACTGATTATCAAGATGGTTATCTTTATGCTTATAATAATAAAGGTGAAATTGTAGATAAGGTTAAGAGAGTAGCTGGATGGAATGAAATTGGAAATGATTGGTACTATGTTTCAAGTGAAATGAATTTTGTAGATGGTATTTATACTGTTAATGGAAAAGAATATTATTTTGAAAATGGTAGATTAATAAAATCTTCTAATGGAATATCTATTGTTTCATCATATAGAGATGAAAATGATAAGATAGTAACTTATGTCATTGCATATAATAGCGAAGGTGTTGTTGTTGAAAAGAAAAAAGCAGTAGCTAATACTTGGATTCAACTTAGAGGAAAATGGTATTACTATGATAAAAACTTGAATGAAGCTGATGGTATAGAAACTATAAATGGTGTTAAATATGTTTTCTCGTGGGGAGAATTATTAACAGCATCTGGAAATAATATAGATGTTATCACTTCTTATGAACAAGGAAAAATGCTTTTAGTTGCCTATGATAAAAATGGTATCGTTAAAGAAACTACAGTATTAACCCCAAAAAAACTTACAGAATTTATAGGTAATAAGTATTTATATGATAGACGTTATGAACCATGTACAGGATGGCAAGAAGTAGATGGAACTAAATATCATTTTGATGCTGATGGTAAGATGACAACTGGATGGTTAGAAGAAAAAGATTCTTGGTATTATCTAGATAAAGATGGTCAAAAAATAACTGGTTGGTTAACATTAAGTGGTAAAAAATATTACTTTGATAAAGAAGGAAAAATGGTTACTAGAACTGTAAACATTGATGGAAAAGACTATACATTTAATGAAAATGGTGAATTAACTACTGGAACTACTGAAAAATCAGGATGGGTACAAGAAGGAAATAAATGGTATTACTATGATAATAACCAAAAAGTAACAGGATACTATACAGTAGAAAATACTAAATATTACTTTGATGCCAATGGAGTTATGCAAAAAGGATGGTTCAAAATTGATGGAGTAGATTACTATGCAGCTTCATCTGGAGCAATTACAGCCCAATGGGTAGGATCAGGAAATAACTGGTACTATGTAGATGCTGATGGAAAAATGGTAACAGGATTCCAAACAATCTCTAGAGTTAAATATTACTTTGAAACAAACGGACTTATGAAAAAAGGATGGTTCAAAGTCAATGGAACAGATTACTACGCATCAACAAGTGGAGAAATCAAAGCGCAATGGGTAGGATCAGGAAATAACTGGTACTATGTAGACGCAGATGGAAAAATGGTTACAGGATTCCAAACAATCTCTAGAGTTAAATATTACTTTGAAACAAACGGACTTA
>ERZ827037.2393-NODE-2393-length-15840-cov-3.330757_pt1 | contig 15840 bp, 15 predicted proteins | sample MGYA00519924_ERZ827037 | MGnify/ENA primary metagenome ERZ827037 (study PRJEB31778, sample SAMEA3449250) | human gut metagenome | biome: human gut; feature: human-associated habitat; material: faeces | place: United Kingdom | collected 2010/2012 ...
GGGTTGCAAAAAAAGAACGCCGGTGAAGAGGGAAACCTTATCCATATCTTCCATAGACAGCCAGCGTTGTCTCGTGATATTTTATAGACGCAGTCGGGAGCCCCGACCGCAAATCTAGAAAGAAAGGATGTCTTTCCAATGAGACTGCGTTCCGAAGCAGATGTCCAGGAGTTTTTGAAAGTTGTGGAATCGTGTGAGGGCGGTGTATACCTGCAAAGCCCAGAGGGAGACATTTTCAATTTGAAGTCTTCTCTCTCCCGCTATATCGCGGTGGGTCAGCTCATCGAGGAACAGGGCGATGATCTGGAACTGTTCGCCGACCGGCGTGAAGACCGTGCCCGGCTGATGAATCTGGTGGCGGACCTGATGAGCAGCGATGCCGCTCAGGCCGGCTGAAGACCCGAACATCCTGAATCAGCAATAAGCCCCCGCCGCCGGATAATTCCGGCGGCGGGGGCTGTTGTCTTGCAGAGAAGGCTGTCACTGGTCGAAGGAGGGGTTGACCAGATAGACGTTTTTCTCGTTCATGCGGTCCTTGGCAAGCCGCAGTCCCTCGCCGAAGCGCTGGAAGTGGACGATTTCCCGAGCCCGGAGGAACTTGATGGCGTCGTTGACATCCGGGTCGTCGGAAAGACGCAGGATGTTGTCGTAGGTGACCCGGGCCTTCTGCTCTGCAGCGAGGTCCTCGGTGAGGTCTGCGATCAGATCGCCCTTCACCGCCATGCCGGCGGCGTTCCAGGGGGAGCCGGAGGCGGCGGTGGGGTACACGCCAGTGGTGTGATCCACAAAGTAGGGCTCAAAGCCGCCGGTGCGGATCTGATCTTCATTGAGGTTTCGGGTCAGCTGATGAACGATGGTGCCGATCATCTCCAGGTGCCCAAGCTCTTCAGTGCCAATGTCCGTCAGCAGAGCCTTGAGTTCTGGGTAGGGCATAGAGTATCGCTGACTCAGATATCGCAGGGAAGCTCCCAGCTCGCCGTCCGGCCCGCCGTACTGGGAGATAATGATGGTGGCCAGCTTAGGATTGACATTTTTGATCTTCACCGGGTACTGGAGCTTTTTCTCATAGACAAACATCAGGCATTCCCTCCCTCATCCCAGGGCCACGGATCTTTCAACCAGGCGTATCCGTCCTCGGGGGTCAGATCCGTCTGAAGCAGAGGACCATAGAGCTCCTGGTATTTTTGCCGCCCCTCCTGGGCCAGCTTGATGTAGGACCAGTACAGCTGCAAAGCCTCCTGATCCTGGGAATGGGTGACAAGATAGAGACCCAGTTCATCGATGGCAAAGTCCAGGGCCATCAGCTCCACTAGAGCGGTGTTTTTCAGCTGTGTCTTGGCCTGAATGGCGGCCTTGAAAGGCAGGTCCAGGCCAGGAAACAGTGTGCCGGTCTGGAGAGCCTCCATCCGACTGAAGCGGACGGGGTTGTTTTCCTGCATGGCTACAAAGGGAAACGCCAGCGCGCCACAGCGGCCGGGGAGAGATCCTTGGCCGGCGCCGCAGCCATTGGGGGCTGCAGGAGGCGCGGAGGGTTTATTGGTTTCAGGATTGTTTTCCATCTGAGTGGAATCCTCCTTTGAAAGGGATGGCGCCGCAGTCCGCAGGGCCGCGGCGCTCAGTCCAGTGTATGCCGCAGGAGGGAAAGAGGAGCCTGCCCTTGCTTTTCAGGGGGGGAGACAGTATAATCAAAACATCGGGAATATGGGATAAGCGGTGGGGCATACCCTCCTGGCAGGGGGGATGCGGGATGATTTTCATCATACGAAAACGCCACGTCGCGGCGGCAGCAGTGCTTTGTGTGGCACTGATTGGGACAGTACTTGTGGAGGGTCACGGCGGCGTTGCCCAGGTGTTCGCGCCCCGGACGCAGACGTCCGGGAAAATCGTGGTACTGGACCCAGGCCACGGTGGGGAGGATGGCGGCGCTGTCTCCGGTGACGGCGCGGTGACGGAGAGCAGGCTGAATCTGGAGATTGCCATGCGGGTCCGGGATTTGATGACTTTTTCCGGGGTGGAGACGGTGATGACCCGCAGTGAGGACGTGTCCACCTACACTGAGGGTGCCACTATCCGGCAACGAAAGGTCTCGGACCTGAAAAACCGGGTGGCGCTGGTGAACGGCACGGAAAACGCCGTGCTGGTCAGCATACATCAAAACAGTCTGCCTTCGTCTCCATCGACTCATGGTGCCCAGGTGTTCTGGAATGAGCAGCCCGGCGCCCAAGATCTGGCGGGGGGAATGCAGGAGACACTGAACCAGTGCATCAATCCCGAGCGGCCCAAAGAGGCCAAGGAGATCGCGGACACCATTTACCTTTTAAAGAATGTAACGGCCCCCGGCGTGATCGTGGAGTGCGGCTTTTTATCCAACCAGGCAGAGACTGCCCGGCTGGAGGAGCCGACCCACCAGCGTTTGCTGGCGGCGGCCATCACCGCAGGGTATCTGCGGTGGGGCAGTGAAGAAGGAGCAACATGAAAGCAAAGACCATGTTTTACTGTACCGCCTGCGGTAATGAGACGCCTAAGTGGGCGGGGCGGTGCCCGGCGTGCGGCGCCTGGAACACCGTGGTGGAGCAGCCGGAGCCAGTCCGTGCCGCCGGGGGAAAGACCTCCGGCAAGGCGGCGGTCCGGGCGGCTCAGGGCGTCCGTCGGGCCTGCCCGGTAACGGATCTGCAGACCGCAGAGGAGATCCGCTTTCCCACGGGAATGGGGGAGCTGGACCGGGTGCTGGGCGGCGGCGCCGTGAAGGGCTCGCTGGTGCTGGTGGGCGGTGCCCCCGGCATTGGCAAGTCCACGCTGATGCTGCAGATCTGCAGCAAGCTCTGCGAGACGTCCAAGGTACTGTATGTATCCGGGGAGGAATCAGAGCATCAGCTGAAATTGCGCGCAAAACGATTACGCGTAGAAAACAGCAATCTTTACGTGATCTCAGAGACCTGTCTGGGGGATCTCATGGAATCTGTGGCAGCGGAGCAGCCGGACATTTTGATCGTGGACTCCATCCAGACGCTCTACAACGACGCCCTGGATTCTCCCGCGGGCAGCATCAGCCAGGTGAAGGATTGCACCATGGCGCTGATGCAGCTGGCCAAGGGGCAGGGGATCACGGTGTTTGTCATCGGCCACATCAACAAGGAGGGCTCCATCGCCGGTCCCAAGGTGCTGGAGCATATGGTGGACTGTGTTTTGTACTTCGAGGGGGACCAGCACACCACATACCGCATCCTGCGGGCAGCAAAAAACCGCTTCGGCGCTACTAACGAGATCGGCGTCTTTGAGATGCAGGACCAGGGCCTGGCGGAGGTGGAGAACCCCTCGGAGATGCTGCTTTCCGGCCGCCCGGACGATGCGCCGGGCACTTGCGTCACCTGCGTGATGGAGGGCGTGCGGCCGGTGCTGGCGGAGATCCAGGCCCTGGTGGTGACTTCTGCCGGCGGCAATCCCCGGCGCACCAGCAACGGCTTTGACTACAACCGGGCGGCCATGCTGCTGGCGGTGCTGGAAAAGCGGGGAGGGCTGCGGGTCTCCGCCTGCGACGCCTACCTGAATATCATTGGCGGCCTCTCATTGGACGAGCCCGCCGCAGACCTGGCGGCGGTGATTGCCCTGGCGTCCAGCTATCTGGACACGCCGGTGCCCGGAGACTTGGTGGCCATTGGCGAGGTAGGTCTGACAGGAGAGCTGCGGTCGGTGAACCAGCTGTCCCAGCGGATCTCCGAGGTGCATCGGCTGGGCTTTAAGCAGTGTGTGGTCCCGGCTCATCGGGCGGATACGCTGAAGGCCCCGGAAGGTCTGCGGCTGATCCCGGCCCGCAATATCGGTGAGGCGATCCGAGCCGCTCTCCGGCGGCGGGAATGAAGTGGACGCAGGCACCGCCCAGAGAGGGCGTTCCTGCTGCAGCGGCGCTGTCCAGGGTGCAGAGGCCGTCCTGCTGATAAACGCAGGCACTGGTACAGGGAATCAAACTCATAAGCACCATCCGTTTCTGCAAAGAGATTTGCATCTAGCATGGCCTGAAACGGCTGTTTTTATCAGAACAAGTCCCACGGGCGGCAGACACCGCGCCGCGGGACGATGATGACAAACAAGCGGCGCATGCCGCGTACCTGCCGATAAACTGCCGGCAGGCCGAATCCGGAAGAGAGGAAGGAGGATTTTGCGGGACACACAAAATTGAACAAAATAAAAATTTTGTTCAATTCGGAGGAGAGGCTCCCCCGGGAAAACCCGTTTTCAGACGGTTTTGGCGGTTCCCGCAGATGGATGACCTATGGCTGATTATCGTACGGAAGCTCCACAGATTTTGCGTGATTTTCTGGCGTACCATGAGACGATCAAAGCCCACTCCAAGCGCACAGTGGATGAATATTTCCTGGACCTGCGAAATTTTTTCCGCTATCTCAAACAGACCCGGGACCCGTCGCTGGCCGGTCTTGCGCTGGATGAAATCGATATTTCGGATGTCGATCTGGACTTTGTCTCCAGCGTCACCCTGACGGACATCTACGGTTACATGGCCTATCTCAGCCGTGACCGGGTCCGCAATCAAAACAGCCGCAATCCCGACTACGGCCTCAACGCGGCCTCCCGGGCCCGCAAGATTGCCACGATCCGCTCCTTTTATAATTACCTCACCAATAAGATGCACCTACTTCGTGAAAATCCTGTCAAAGATATGGATTCTCCCAAGCTGAAGAAAACGCTGCCCAAATATCTGACCCTGGACGAGAGCCTGCATCTGCTGGAGTCTGTGGACGGTAAGAATCAAGATCGGGACTACTGTATTTTGGCGCTGTTCCTAAACTGCGGGCTGCGGATTTCTGAGCTGGTTGGGCTGAACCTCAACGACATTCAGGACGACGCCCTGCGAATTCTGGGTAAAGGCAACAAGGTGCGCATCGTCTATTTGAATGAGACCTGTCAGGATGCTTTGCAGCGGTATTTGGCGGTGCGGCGGCCCATCCGGGGCCGGGATGAAAATGCACTGTTTTTGTCCTCCCAGAACGAGCGGATCAGCCGTTCCACGGTCCACGCCATGGTAAAAAAGCGGCTGCGGGAAGCCGGACTGGACAGCACTCAGTACTCCTCCCACAAGCTGCGCCATACCGCCGCTACGCTGATGCTGCAAAACGGTGTGGATGTCAAGGCGGTCCAGGAGGTGCTGGGACACGACCATCTCAATACCACCGAAATCTACACCCACATCGATAACGATGCCCTGCGAACAGCTGCAAAGGCAAATCCCTTGTCACATATCAAACGAAAAAAGAAAGACCAGAGCTAAAAAAAGCCACCCCGGTCGGGGTGGCTTTTTTGATTTGGAATGTCGGACGATCAGAGGGCGCTCGTCCAGGACCAGTCGCTGTATGCTGGGATGGTGCCCAGCCGCCACAGCGACACGCCCGAGATACCCAGCAGCTTTGCTGTCTCCAGTTCCCGGGTAATGCTTTCGCCGTCCTGATACCAGACAAAGTACCGGCTGCCGTCCTCGGTGGTGTAGACGGCGTAGGACTGCTGATAGGTGTCGGACCAGCCTTTCACTGTGTCGGACTGGGCCAGCCGTTGGTGCAGCGTCTCATTGGACACGGTCACCGGCGCACCGGAGACCATCTTCCCTTCCCCGTCGATCTTCCAGGCCACGTTCTTGCAGCTCAGGCCCAGTACGATTTTGTCGGCGGCCACACCCTGGGATTTCAAGGCGGAGAGCCCCAGATATACCTGATCCAGGGGCACCGTGGCAGCGGTCTTATAGTACTCCGTGCCCACGAAGGCGCTCATATCCCGGGCCTCGTAGTCGTAGGCCATCAAAATGACCTTGTCTGCCAGAGCGCCGATGGCGCCGTAGTCATAGCCGTCGTAGTAGCTGCCGGAGAGCAGCACCGGGGACACGCACACGTACAGCGTCTTGTCCATTCCGTGGACGGCGTCCGCCAGCTCTGTCAAGAAGGCGGTGAAGTCCGCCTTCTGTTCGCTGCGCAGCCCCTCGAAGTCGATGGTCACGCCGTCGTAGGGATTGCGGCCCAGAGTCTTGTAGATGATGGTCAGCTCGTTTACGATCTGCTCCACCGCCTGGCTGCGGCCGTCAGCGGAGGCCAGCAGGTCCTTGACACCATCGCTGGCATCCATGTAGACGCTCAGGTTCAGCGCGCCGCCGGCAGAGGTCACCGTGTCCGCTACTTCCTCATAGCCGCTGGGAACAGCATACTCGTTGCCGTTGGCGCTGGTGGTGGACAGCAGCGCTGCGGTACCGTCCCAGGTCATGCGGCTCCAGCCGGCGCTGACGGCATCCATCTGCTGGGTGAGATCCAGCTGGCTGTAGGAAGAGATGGCGTAGAAGCCGTGGATAAAGTCCGTCTCCTGCCGCAGCTTTTCATAGATCCGAACCAGCATGGCCGCAGCCTGAGCCCGGGTAGCGGTGGCGTCGGGACTGAAGGTATAGGCGGAGGTGCCGTTGGTCATGCCGATGGCATAGGCCACGGCGATATAACCGGCCTGGTCACCGGAGACATCGGTAAAGGGCAGATGGAAGACGGACGATGCGGAGGAAGTCTGCCCTGCCGCCATCTCCGCCGTGGCCTTGAGGCCAAGGGCCCGCACCAGCATCTCCGACATCTCTCCCCGGGTGATGGCATCGCCGGGACGGAAAGCACCGCCCTCGTCCACCACGTCATGGGCGGCCGCAGTCTCCACCGCGCCATACCAAGTGTGGCTCACCGGCACATCGGTGAAGTCTGCTGTGGCGGGTGTGACTGTCTCCCAGCCCATCATCCGCACCAGCACGGCGGCAAACTGGGCCCGGGTCATGGAGTCGCCGTAGCCGAAGGTCGTGTCGCTGTACCCGTTCATGAGGCCGTACCGGACAGCCTTCTCCACTTCCCCGCCCAGCGTGCTCTCCGCCGGGACGTCTGTGTAGGCCGCGCCAGCCATGGGGACCGTAAGGCTGACTGCCAGCGCCGCCGACAGCAGTCCGCAGAGGAACTTCTTCATGGGAACCACCCTCTCTTTTGTGATGCTTTCATGATACCATCTGCCCCAGGGAAAATGTGAACAAATTATGAATTTCCTTCAAGGCCGGATGGTGCCGGTGATATGGAGAAAACGAATGTCCTGAAACTGATAGGTGGACAGCGGGCGGTTGTCTGCATCGTAGCTGTGGGCAGCAATGAGCGTATTTTCCAATGTGGGGACAGTACCGGTGGCCACCACCACCGGGGAATGCTGGAAGGTACCGTCCCCGGTGAAAGAGAGCTGAACGATGTCTCCGGGCCGGAGATCCTCCAGGGCGGCACTTTCCCCTACCGGCCCCACGGAGAAGGTCTTGCGGGTGAGAAAGTTCCACAGGAACGGTACCCCGGTCCAGGCAGGGGCTTTCTGGTTTGCGGTGATGTAGTACCAGCCGTAGGTGGGCGTGAAGTTCATGATGCCGCAGCCGGCAAAGATGCACTGGGAGGCAAAATTGGTGCAGTCTCCCCCAACCTGTTCGTAGTCGTAAAATGCCGGGTTGCGTCCATAGGCCCAGGCGTGGGCGTACAATACGGCGGCCTTACGGTCGTAATCCTGTAAAAAGCGCATGGTCTCCCCTCCCCTTTCTCACCAGCTTATGCGGCAAGGGGCGGCGAGAACACAAAAAAACAGCCGCCCACTCCGGGCGGCTGAACCGTTATTTGCGCAGTTCGTAGAGTTCCGTGCCCCGCTCCTTCCGGACGGACACAAATCTCTGTTCTACCAGGTAGGGCAGCAGCGCATCCAAGAACTGGTCCGGGTCCGTGACGGCAATGCGCCGCTGGGAAAAGGGGCGGCTGGCGGTGAGACCCTCCACCACGGGACGCAGCTGAGCTCGGGTCATAGGGCCCTTTTTCCGCAGCGCCCGGCGGATGCGGGACGCACCTTTGGACTCCAGCAGGGCCTGGTCGTCCCGGTCCGCGGTCTGGGCCCGGTAAAGACCCCAGGCATAAACCACCGCCGTAATGACCATGAAAGCCAGGAGATAGGGCAGATAGTGCAGCAGGTTCATTTTGCCTTCTCCCCCGCATTTTTCCAGACGATAAAGTGGTGGTCCCGCAGGATCTCCAGGAACTTGATGAGCCGGGACAGGGACTTTTCCATGCCGGGATAGGCTTCGTCCAGCTTCTGGGAGATGTCGTACACGGTCCGCTTCCCGTCGATGAGCTTCCAGATGAAGCTGCCGTAGCCGTCCAGGTCGATGTGGCTGACCCGGGGACGATGGAAAAAGCGCTGGGCGATGCGGTTGTAGAACCCGGTCCACTCCTTGGTGAGGGTGACGATGCCCGTCTCGTCCTCGGAAAACTCCGTCTCCGGGGTGCGCTGGGGCACGTATTCCAGGTAATTTTCGGACTGCTTCTTTTTCATGGATGGAAGCCTCCTTTGTGGGATGGGACCGGAGACCGGCCCGGTAAAAAGGATGGGCACGGCCGGCCCCCAGGGGCGGGCCGTGCCCGGAAAACGCATGGGAAGGAAGATCAGGCTTTCTTCTTGCCCAGGCACACCTTCACCAAGGTGCCCAGCAGAGCCAGGAAGAGCACGATGGAGCCGAAGCTGCCCAGGTTCACGATGCCGGAGAAGTCGGTATTGACCTTGCCGGCAGCAAGAGCCGCCAGAACGACGCCCATCAGGCCCTCGCCTGCGATGAGGCCGGAGGTGTACAGAACACCGCGGTCCACACCGGCCCGGCGCTCCTCGTCGGAGACGTTCTTACGACGCTCCATGAACCAGCGGACGATACCGCCGGCCATGATGCCGGCACTGAGGCTGAAGGGCAGATACATACCCACGGCAAAGGGCATCACCTGGACGCCCACGATCTCCACCACGATGGCAACGCCAACGCCGGTGAGGATCAGAGCCCAAGGCAGCTCCGCGTTCATGATGCCTTCCACCAGCATCTTCATCATGGTAGCCTGGGGAGCGGGGATCTCCTCGCCGCCGAACTCCCAGGCGGCGTTCATCAGGTACAGCACAAATCCGATGACGGCAGCGGAAGCGATGACGCCGATGATCTCGCCGATCTGCTGCTTCTTGGGAGTGGCTCCCAGAATGAAGCCGGTCTTCAGGTCCTGAGAGCAGTCACCGGCGATAGCGGCGATGACGCAGATGATACCGCCGATGCAGATGGCGCCGGTCATGCCGGTGGTACCAACAGTGCCGGTAGCCTTCAGGAGGATAGTGGTGATGATGATGGTGGCGATGGCCATGCCGGACACCGGGTTATTGGAGGAGCCGATGAGGCCCACCATCCGGGAGGACACGGTGGCGAAGAAGAAGCCGAAGACCACCACGATCAAAGCGCCCAGCAGGTTCACGGGGAATGCGGGCAGCAGCCAGATGGCTACGGCGATGACCACCATAGCCACGATCAGCACGGGCATGGGGATGTCCTGCTCGGTGCGAAGAGAGGAGGCCTTGCCGGCGCTCTTCATGCCCTTCATGGCCTGGCGGAAAGTACGCACGATCAGGGGGAAGCTCTTGATGAGGCTGATGATGCCGCCGGTAGCCACAGCGCCGGCGCCGATGTACTTGACATAGGTGCCCCACAGATCAGAGGGAGCCAGGGAGCTGATGGGGGTGGAGCCGGGGAACACGATGGCGTCGCCGCCGAAGAGGGCGATCATGGGCATGATGACAAACCAGCTCAGGGTGCCGCCGGCGAACATATAGCTGGAGATCTTGGGACCGCAGATGTAGCCCACGCCCACCAGGGAGGGCAGCACCTGGATGCCGATGGAGGAACCCTTGTAGAAGGCGATGTCATGGCCGATCTCGCTGGGGAAGATCTTGAAGCCGTCGCTCACCAGCTTGTAGATGGCGGCGATGCCCAGGCCGGAGAACACGGCGCTTGCCTTGCTGCCGCCCTCTTCACCGGCCAGCAGCACCTCGGCGCAGGCGGTGCCCTCGGGGAAGGGCAGCACACCGTGCTCCTCCACGATCAGGGCCTGACGCAGGGGCACCATGAAGATGACACCCAGAACGCCGCCCACCAGGGCAACCAGACCCAGCGTCACCACGCTGGGCATGTCGATGATGCCGTCTTTGGCCCACAGGAACAGAGCGGGCAGCGTGAAGATGGCGCCTGCGGCCACGGACTCACCAGCGGAGCCGATGGTCTGGACCAGGTTGTTCTCCAGGATGGAATCCCGGCGCAGGATCACCCGGATGATGGCCATGGAGATGACCGCCGCGGGGATGGACGCGGAGATGGTCATACCGACCTTCAGACCCAGGTAGGCATTTGCTGCACCAAAGACGATGGCCAGCAGAATGCCGATGAGGACGGACGTCACCGTAAATTCCGGGACCACACGGTCAGCCGGTATATACGGCTTAAAGTCGCTGTTTTTGTTGGACATTCAAATAACCCTTCCTTTTTCTTTTTTGCTTTCGTTTAATATCTTAACGAAGTATCTTTACTACTTTATCATATCTTAGCGCTAAATGAAAGAAAAACATGAAACATGGGAATATTTTGTGCGAAAGATAGAAAAAGTCCCTTATTTTTCTGCTAGTCTAGTCAGCACGTCCGTCAACAACTGGTAGAATCTGGAGAAGGAGTCCAGAGGCAGGTGCTCGTCCGGCGTATGGCAGCCCCGGATGGTGGGGCCCACGGCGATGGCGTCCAGCCCCGGCAGAGCCTGGGAGAAGAGGCCGCACTCCAGGCCCGCGTGAATGGCCTCGATGGAGAGTTCCTTGCCGAAGAGGGTACGGTAGCTCTCGCAGAACACGTCACGGATGGGAGAGTGCTCCGTGAAGGCCCAGCCGGGATAGCGGCCGGTGATGTGCGGTGTGAATCCGAAGGTTTCTCCCAGCAGGTCCAGAGCCTCCAGAGTCTCCTCCTGCAGGGACTCCACGCTGCTGCGGGGAGCAAAAACCAGTTCCAACTGTTCCCCTGCGGTGCGGACGATGCCCAGATTCAAAGAGGTCACCACAAAGTTGCCCTCCTTGGGGTTGCGGCGGCGCACACCGTTGGGAGCAAGGCAGGCGGCGTTCACCAAGGCGCAGCCAGCCTGGGCGGTGAGGACGGAACAGGCGGCCTCCTCCCCTGCTGCACTGACGAAGGCAAAGGCGGGCTCGGTGGGGAGGATCTCCGCCGTCAGGGCATTGCCCATGGCCTGGGCCTGCTCCTGAGCCTGCTGAAGTGCCGCCTTAGTGGGATAGAGAACAGAGGCGGTGCACTCCCGGGGGATGGCGTTATCCTTGCTGCCGCCGTCAAAGGAGATGATGCGGCAGTCCGTCCCCGCTGTCAGATGCCGCAGCACCCGGGCCATGAGCTTGACGGCGTTGATGCGCTCCTTGTCGATGTCGCTGCCGGAGTGGCCGCCGAGAAGGCCGCTGACACCCAGAGACAGCGGGAAGCCGTGGGCCTCCTCCCGCTCCGCGGGACGCACCAGGGCGTAGCGCATGCCGCCGGCACAGCTGACGGTGGCAACTCCCTCTTCTTCAGAGTCCAGATTGATCATGGTGCGGGCGTCCAGGAGGGAGTAGTCCAGGGCCTTGGCGCCAACCAGGCCTACCTCCTCACTGACGGTGAATACGCATTCCAGCGGCGGGTGCTGGAGGGTGTCGCTGTCCAGAATGGCCATCATCACCGCCACCGCCGCGCCGTTGTCGCCGCCCAGGGTGGTGCCGTTGGCCCGGAGGACGCCGTCCTCCACGATAAGGTCCAGGCCTTCCTTTTCAAAGTCATGGTCCACGCCGGCCCGCTTTTCGCAGACCATGTCCAGATGCCCCTGCATCATGATCGGAGCCTTATCCTCTGCACCGGGAGAGGCAGGTTTCTTGATGATAACGTTGTGGGATGCGTCCTGGTGGACCCAAAGTCCCCGTTCCCGGGCGAACGCTGCCAGATAGTCGCTGATGGCCGCTTCATTGCCGGACCCCCGGGGGATGGCGCTGATGTCCTCAAAGAACCGGAACAGCGTCTCAGGCTGGAGGCCCTTGATCTTGTACTCCATTGGAAACACTCCTTTGTGATGATATTGACAAGGAGAGTATACCACATCCGCGTAAAAAAGACAAATGTCCGGGGAATTTTACGTCCGCAGGCGGACACTTCCCTCCCCTGTTCTTTTCCGCCGCCGGGCGCAAAAAAGGGAGACGCATCATGCGTCTCCCTTTCCAGCTGAACAGATGGCTGAAGAAAATCAGATATGGATCAGGCCTTGCCGTTGCAGCCCAGAACGTCGATGAGCTTGTGCCGGACCAGCTCCTTGATGGCAGCACGGGCGGGCTTGAGATACTCGCGGGGGTCGAACTTGTCGGGGTGCTCATTGAAGAACTGACGGATAGTGCCGGTCATGGCCAGGCGCAGATCGGAGTCGATGTTGATCTTGCAAACCGCTTTCTGGGCGGCGATGCGCAGCTGGTCTTCCGGAATGCCCACAGCATCCGGCATTTTGCCGCCGTATTGGTTGATGATCTTAACAAATTCCTGCGGCACAGAGGAAGCGCCGTGCAGCACGATGGGGAATCCGGGCAGGCGCTTGGATACCTCGTCCAAAATATCAAAGCGCAGCGGCGGCGGCATCAGGATGCCTTCTTCGTTGCGCGTGCACTGTGCAGCGGTGAATTTATAAGCGCCGTGGCTGGTGCCGATGGCAATGGCCAGGGAATCCACCCCGGTACGGGATACGAATTCCTCCACCTCTTCCGGACGGGTGTAGGAGGATTCCTCTGCGGAAACGCAGACCTCGTCTTCCACGCCGGCCAGCGTGCCCAACTCGCCCTCTACTACCACGCCGTGATCGTGTGCGTATTCCACAACCTGCTTGGTCAGTGCGATGTTGTCTTCAAAGGATTTGGAAGAGCCGTCGATCATCACGGAGGTAAAGCCGCCGTCGATGCAGCTTTTGCATAGTTCAAAGCTGTCGCCATGGTCCAGATGCACGCACACCGGCAGATCAAACCCGGCAGACTGCTCGGCGTCTTGGATGGCCGCCTCGATCAATTTCATCAGATACACGTGCTTGGCATAAGCACGGGCACCCTTGGAAACCTGCAACACCAACGGCGCGCGGTTTTCAATGGCCGCTTCGGTGATGCCCTGAATGATCTCCATATTGTTGACGTTGAACGCACCTACGGCATAGCCGCCCTCGTATGCTTTTTTGAACATTTCTTTGGTTGTCACAAATGCCATGTGTCATACCGCCTTTCTTCAATACTATCTATGAGATTCAGCTTATTATACACTATTGGGCCGGGGAAACAAAGGGAGAATCGCGGGAAAAGCGCGCAAATGTGCGCCCGGAGATTTGGTGAAAAAATAAACAAGGAAGAGCCGCCATTTTCGTTAGACTTTCCCCGGATGGCAAGATATAATAAATAGGTAAGCATTGTGTTGGATTCATTTTTTCTCATGTATTGTTTTCATTGTCATGAAAGCGGATGCTTTGTCCGCTCTTATAAGGAATAAGGAGGAATTCTTTATGGCGTTGATGGAACTGACGTTTCGTTCTGAAGCATTGAACTCTGACCAAACCGTCACCGTTTTCCTGCCGGAGCCAAAGGACCTAAAGCTGGCTCAGCTAGGAAAGCCGTTTACGGAAAACCTGCCTGTCCTGTATTTGCTGCATGGACATACCGACAACCACACGGCGTGGCTTCGGCGAAGCAACATGGAAGCTTATCTGCACCACAGCGATCTAAACATGATCTGCGTTTGTCCGGGCATGCAGAATTTCTGGTATACCGATATGGTCAATGGCTGGGCGTATTTCACGTATATGACCGTGGAGCTGCCAAACTTTATCGAGACGGTATTCCGCGCTTCCGGAAAACGGGAGGATCGCTTTATCGCTGGCCTTTCGATGGGCGGCTATGGCGCGCTGCAGATCGCAATGAAAAACCCGGATCGCTATGCGGCGGTGGCGTCGTTCTCTGGCGGGCTGGATGTGGCGCATATGTCCGTAGGGCAAGAGGCGGACGCCATTACCCCGATGGAGATGAAGGCCGTCTTTGGCACGGAGAATCCCAAGGACCTGGAAGGCACGGAGTTTGATCTTTACCATGTGGTAGACAGCGCGGTAAAAAGCGGCAAACAGCTTCCGAAAATGTATGTTTCCTGCGGTACGGATGACAGCTTGTACGGCGTACATAAGGATTTCTGCAAATTCCTCAAAGACAAAAAGGTGGACTTTACCGAGTTTGAGCAGGAGGGCATGGCCCACGAGTGGGATTTTTGGGACAGCGAAGGCAAAAAGCTGATCGATTGGCTGCCGGTCCGCAAAGAGCTAAGGAGGGCGTAAAAGCATGGCGCACATTACATTCAATTTTCATTCTCAAGTGCTGGATTTTCATCAGACCGTGCATCTGCTCGTGCCTGACGCCAACATCTACGGCGCGCTGGCAGGCGGGGCGGATACCGAAGAAATTCCCGTTTTGTACCTATTGCACGGCCTAAAGGGCGCGGCGCATACCTGGACCAGCTATACCAGCATTGAACGCTATCTGTACGAATCGGAAAAGAAGATGGTGGTCGTGATGCCGGAAATGCATAACAATTTCTACACAGACCAGGCCATCGGCTGGCCGTACTTAAAATATGTGGCGGAGGAGCTGCCCCGCATCATCGAAACCTATCTGCGCGTTTCGCCCAAGCGGGAAAATACCTATGTGGCCGGGCTTTCGATGGGCGGCTATGGCGCAATGAAGATCGCCCTTACGTATCCTGAAAAGTTTGGCTTTGCGGCCAGCTTCTCTGGAGCGCTGGATATCGTAGCCCTTATGCAGGATGATAAAGAGCAGATTGCCCATGAAGGGCAAAACCTGCGCGGCAAAAAGAGCGATACCGAGGTGGTCTTGGAAACCAAGGAATTCATCTTTGGGCCGCATGGCACGATGAAGGGCAGCAAAAACGACCTGCACTTCCTGCTGGAGCAGGCTGCCAAACAGAAAAAGCCGCTGCCGAGGCTGTATATCTCCTGCGGATCGGCGGATACGCTGTTTCCCTCTGCGGTGGATATGCGGGACCGCGCCAAGGCGCTGGGCTATCAGGTGAAGTTCCACGAAGAGCGCAACATGGGGCATTCCTGGGCGTTCTGGGACAAGGAAGTGGAAAAGCTGATCCGCGATATCATCGTGGAAGACTAACGCACACAACAAAAAAAGCCTGTATCAAAAGATACAGGCTTTTCTTGTACACCGTTTAGGACGCCGGCGCATCGGTTTCGTCGGTGCTGTCCTCTACGCCCTCGGTGCTGTCCGGCATCAAAAAGATTTTCACCGTCATCAGCAGCAGGCGGATATCAAGCAGAAACGAATAGTTTTCGATATACATCAGATCCAGCAGCAGCTTGTCCTGTGGGGTAGTGTTGTATTTACCCATGACCTGCGCATAGCCGGTCAGCCCTGCTTTCACCTTTAGCCGGTAGGAAAATTTTGGCAGTGTAGCGTCGTATTCTTGGGCAATCTCGGGGCGCTCGGGCCGCGGCCCTACCAGCGACATATCGCCCTTAAAGATGTTGAATAGCTGCGGCAGCTCGTCAAACCGGATGGCGCGGATCACCTTGCCTACAGGGGTTATGCGGTTGTCGTTTTTGCTGGCCAGGCGGGCTACGCCGTCCTTTTCCGCATCCACCCGCATGCTCCGAAACTTCAGAACGTCAAAGACCTTCCCGTCCTTCGTCAGGCGGCGCTGCTTGTAAAAGACAGGGCCGCCGTCCGTCCCCTTGATTGCGGCGGCAGTTCCGACAAACACCGGGGATAAAAGAACAACAGCGATTCCGGAAGCCAGAATATCAAAGACACGCTTAAAGAAAAGATAGTACGGCGACGGCCGGTAGCGTCCGGCCTGCAATATCGGCAGATGAAAGAGGTGCATGGTGCGCG
>ERZ827037.2401-NODE-2401-length-15796-cov-70.555873_pt1 | contig 15796 bp, 10 predicted proteins | sample MGYA00519924_ERZ827037 | MGnify/ENA primary metagenome ERZ827037 (study PRJEB31778, sample SAMEA3449250) | human gut metagenome | biome: human gut; feature: human-associated habitat; material: faeces | place: United Kingdom | collected 2010/2012 ...
ATGAGTCAATGACGGATTATGTGTGCCGCAGGCACTGGTAAGGCACATTAAACAGAGCTACACCCTTTGCCCCGGATAGCTACACCCTTTGGGGTAAATGGCTACACCATGTCAGGGAAAGGGTGTAGCCTTATATAAAAGGTAAAATTCCCTGTTGACATATAGTGATGAAAGCAGGGAATCGTTCACTTTATTGAATCAGAGGACCTTATATATCAATATTCGAGCCAAAAGTAATCCGTCAAGGTCAATCCGATTAATAGGATTATTCCCGCAATAAGCATAGAGACTTGTATTGAAGTAATTTTCAGCAGAAGGGTCCACCGTCGTAAACCTTCCCAGCGCAGCATCATACATGCGTGCCCCATAATCATACAGATTCAACCCCTTCTTGCCATCGTACTCCTTGCCGTTGTATTTATAAGGCTGCACATTGCCTGAACTTGCAAACACACCACCGAAGGGATAGTAATGGTTCGCTTCCTCAACAGCACCGCTGGAACTGAGGACTACGCGGTTGTTTCCCTGATGGTCCTGCAGGTAATAGTGATACTTCTTGTCCGAAAGCGTAACATACCCCTCTTCCGTAAGAAGAAGCTTGGCAACACCGTTTTCATAGACCACATTGCAGCAATACACCGTAGGAACCAGATTGCCCGAACCATCTGCCTCCTTATACATCATGCGCCGCTTGATGCCGTCGGCAGTATAGCCATACTGTATGAAACCGCCGGAAGCAAAAGTGACGCCTGTTGGCAAATTTAATACATTATACGTAATATCGCTAATTCCCTTGTTTAAATCTTTGGTCAAATTGCCGTTCGCATCATAAACGTACTCGTTCGCCTGCTTCACACCGTCCTTGAACTCGAAGCCACCGTTGTAGGCGGAAGCCGTCACGGCATCGTCCACACGGGTCAGCTGATTGCCGTTCAAAGTGTAAGTCAGGTTATCAATCAAACCGTAACTGGAAGCAGCGGTCTGACCGTAACGTTGCAGGGTCTTGATGTTGCCGTTTTTGTCATAGGCGGTTACATTCTCACTGAAACGGTTGGTGTTCGTATTGATGCCAGCTGTTTCACCGTAGGTGGCGTTCATCAGGCGGCTTAATCCGTCATAAGTGAATTTGTAACCGCGGACTGTACTTTCGTTCCCGGACTTCCAGGTCATGCTGCTGATATTGCCATTGTACTTCGCTGTACCCACACCCGTGTTGTAGTACACGTTCTGTGTGAAGCATGTACCGCTGATGCCCGTCAGCCAGCTACGCAGGTTGTAGGCATATGTCAGTTTGTTGATGCTCGTTCCGTGATACTGCTTGGTCAGCAAACGGCCGAAGTTGTCATAAGTGGCATCGTACAGAGTGATTGAAGTGCCGCCAAGACTATGCTGCACTTTGCTTATTCTGTCCGCATGGTCGTAGGTATAGGTATATACTTTCGTGCGCGTGGTCTTTCCGCTGGCAGTATGTGTATGTGTCACACCAGACGGCTTGTCGGAGAAAGTATAAACCGTACTTGTGATGTCGTAGCCACTGAGCAAGTTGTTCTGCACACTTTTCGTCATGCGCCCTTTGATGTCATAATAGAAAGCCTTATAGATCTTAGTGCTACTGCCAAAAACCGTAACGGCACTGCCGGTAAGAGAACCCCTGCCGTAGCCGGAAGTATCTTTGGTGAACTGGCCCGTAGGAAGTCCGGTACCACCCACAAAGCCGTAACCGTCATAGTAGCTCTGCACAAGCACGGTAGGACTGGAAGAAGGATTCTTACCCGTATACTCCCCCTGCAGGGTCAGCCGTCCCAGACTGTCGTACAAATAATACATATAGGAAATGTTATCCAGATAGGAAGTGCCCGTGCTGTTAAGCATCCGGAGAGTACGGATGTAGTCCTGCATGACCTACACAGAATTCTTCATTTGATAGACCTAAAAAACTATCCTAACATACAAAATATAGCATATCTGATGTTAGGATAGTAATTAAAGAGATTTTTCTTGAAGTAATCAACCTATATCAGGAGAAGATACAATATAAATGCAACCTGATTCACAATCAATATCTACGCAATAACCACATCTATGTAAAATATCAATAACATACCGTTGTTCCGGCAAAGTCAATATTCCATCTTCACAAGATGGAATAAACCATACATCATCAAAATAAGCAGAAAGTAATCCTTTCACTCCTTCATTCTCATAAATTGAGTCTATACGATATTGAGGAATAACTATATAATCTTTCAGTTGTATAAATGAAAGACTATCTACTATTAAAGTATCTTTGTACGAAAGTTCAATGAACTCTTTCTTTGGAAGTTTCAATTGAGGAATTGTCTTTTTACCTTCTTCCTCCAATATGGAAAATAATTCTACACTTTCCAACACTGTACAATAAGTAGAATCTTGCCATTTTATATTTACTGACATTAAAGAAGTTATAGGTACTCTATCAAGATCAGAAACCATCATCGCTTTTTCAGAATGCTTATACACTATATGAAAGAAGAAAGCGATTCCTCCAATTACAACAACTAAAGGTATAATTATGTTACTCCAATAGTTTTTTAGGTATTTTCTTTCCACCATATTCAATTCTTTTAGGATCACCTGTTTTTCTTCTAATCTTATTCTCTGTATTAACAGCGCGTACCTCCATTAGTTTTATACCATTTTCCGTTGTTTCATAAGTGGCAAATTTCTTGTCTACATCAAACGAATGCTGAAGTTCATGACTCAATCCGACTCTTGGAGTTCTCATTTCTTTTTCATTTCGACTCCTTCTTCTATTATTGGGATCATAATGGATTATACTGCCTTGTGAGATTTTCATTTCAACCTTTTCTTTATCAATTAGCGTTGAATTAGAAGCCCCTTTCTTAGGCATTGTAATATAATGAATATTCTCACTATCTTCCAACTCAGTGATAATATTAGCGACTCCTTTATCATCTTTCTTAAGTTGCTGCAAATCGACTTTCACATCCTTTTGATACTTAGTATCAAATCCAAAGAACATTTTCACATTATCTATCAAACCATTCGGGTTCGGATTTACAACAATTGTATCTCCATTCACATCTATGTTATTCACCGGATTATTCGCCCCATACTGATACGGTGACATCGAATAATACTTCTCTACAAACCTGTCATTGGTATGGCACCTTCCCAACGCTGCATCATAATGCCTTGCCCCGTAGTCATACCAGTTCAAGCCTTTCTTCGAGTCATACTCCTTGCCATTGTACTTGTAAGGCTGAGTATTGCTTGTACTTGCAAATACGCCGCCAAAAGGATAGTAATGGTTCGTTTCCTCTACCGTGCCGCTCTGGTTGATTACTACCCGGTGATTCCCCTGATGGTCTTTCAAGTAATAGTGATACTTGTTGTCACTCAAAGTTACATAACCCTCTTCGGTAAGAAGCAACTTCTGGACTCCGTTTTCATAGACCACGTTTCCGCAATAGTCCGTCGTCGTGGTGGTAGTACCTATCTTATGGACTGTTCTCAGCTTTGTGCCATCGGCTCCATAAATATAGGTGATAGTACTTCCGTCACTGAACGTTACTGTATTTGGCAAATTTAAACAATTATATGATATACCGGTAATATTCTTGTTTAAATCTTTAGTTAAATTGCCGTTGGCATCGTAGGTGTACTCGTTCGCCTGCTTCATGCTGTCCTTGAACTCGAAGCTGTTATTGTAGACGAAAGCTGTCGCGTTCTCGCGGAAACGGTTAGTGTCTGTACCAATGATTGTAGTATTATCATAGGCGGCGTTAACATTTGCTTTAAAGCTCATTGAATAAATTTTGCCATTGGGCCTTCATTACTCCACTTGGCAAGTTAGACTGCTAATATTTCTATTATAGTGGGTACCCTATAAAAAGAAACAGCGGATGTTTCCACCCGCTGTAATAGAATTGTTATAAAAATATTATTCAATTATTTGTTTTTTATTTTTAATATAAAATAGAATAAGAGCATAATAAAAACCTCAGATAATACACCTGGTAAATATAGAAACCCTATCATTATATCAAAATTAAAACGCCAAAATATAAAGAAAATAGTAGAAAGAGAGACAACAAGTATCAATTGCAGGCAACAATATAATAATGTCGTTTTAAGATTAAGCCTCAAATTCAATAATAATAATAAGAAGAACAAAACCGTTCCTAAAACAAACGTTATTGATCCTACAAATAATTCAACTGAAAATAAATCTCCTAATGATATACTTTGACTTTCCATATCTATTCAATTTTAACTTGTCTCTTTTTAGGATCATAATTTAGTGACTTAAAATTATCTTGATACTCTTTAACTATACTATTGGGCCTTGGATCTATAATTACTGGTGCCTTATCTTTTACAGATGGGTCTTGTTTCAAAACATCAGCCGCAAAAGTTCCACAATTATTATTCCTTAATGAATACTCTTTCCTCTTTGAATTAGCATTCTCCGCTATTTTTGATTCTGCATAGTTTTTCATTTCTTTAAACTTATCACTTTCAATATATGCTCCTTCTATTCTTCCGGCATGTCCCGCTTGTTCAGATATTATTGATAAAGTTTTATTCAATGATTCCAATGTAGGCTTTTTATCTTGTCCTATTTTTACATTTGGAACAGCGAATGTTCTGACAACTCCTTTACCCTCTTTGTCATATCTGCCATATTCATAATATTTAGTCACTCCTGTTTTATTATCAATCAATAATACTCCAGCATGACCTAAATTCCCAATTTTACCAATAGGAGTTGATATTTTATAATCAGGGAAGGCAATATAAATACCATCCTTCCCGTTAGGGTCTATACAATTTATAGGATTACTATAACAATAAGTATACAAACTTTCTGAATAATACTTCTCTGCCAACGGATCCACCGTCATAAACCGTCCCAACACTGCATCATAATGCCGTGCCCCGTAATCATACCAGTTCAAGCCTTTCTTCGTGTCATATTCCTTGCTATTGTACTTGTAAGGCTGAGTGCTTGTTGATGAAGCGAATACTCCTCCAAACAGATAGTAATGGTTTGTCTCCTCTACCGCTCCGCTCTGGTTTATGACTACACGGTTGTTCCCCTGATGGTCCTTCAAGTAATAGTAATACTTGTTGTCGCTCAAAGTAATATAGCCCTCTTCGGTAATCAGAAGCTTCTGGGCTCCGTTTTCATAGACCACATTCCCGCAATAGTCCGTTGTGGTGGTAGCGCCACCTATCTTATGAACCGTTCTTAGCTTTGTGCCGTCGGCTGCATAAACATAGGTAATCGTACTTCCGTCGCTGAACGTTACTGCACTTGGCAAATTTAAACAATTATATTGAATATCGGTGATTCCCTTGTTCAAATCTTTGGTTAAATTGCCGTTCGCATCGTAGGTGTACTCTCCGACCTGCTTCACGCCGTCCTTGAACTCGAAGCCTCCACCGTAAGCAGAAGCCATCACGGCATCGTCCACACGGCTCAACTGATTGCCGTTCAAGGTAAAAGTCAGGTTGTCTATCAGGCCGTAGGCACTGGCACCAGTCTGGCCGTAACGTTGCAAACTCTTGATGTTACCGTTCTTGTCATAACCCGTAACGTTCTCCGAGAAGCGGTTCGCATTCGTGCTGATACTTGCTGTCTCTCCATAGGTAGCGTTCAGTACTCTGTCAAGACCGTCGTAAGTGAATTTGTAACCACGGACTGTACTTTCGTTCCCGGACTTCCAGGTTATGCTGCTGATATTGCCATTGTACTTCGCAGTACCCACACCCGTGTTGTAGTACACGTTCTGTGTGAAGCATGTACCGCTGATTCCCGTCAGCCAGCTACGCAGGTTGTAGGCATAAGTCAGCTTGTTGGTGCTCGTACCGTGATACTGCTTGGTCAGTAAACGACCGAAGTTGTCATAAGTCGCATCGTACAGAGTAATCGCAGTACTGCCAAGACTATGCTGCACTTTGCTTATTCTGTCCGCATGGTCGTAGGTATAGGTATATACTTTCGTGCGCGTGGTCTTTCCGCTGGCAGTATGTGTATGTGTCACACCAGACGGCTTGTCGGAGAAAGTATAAACCGTACTTGTGATGTCGTAGCCACTGAGCAAGTTGTTCTGCACAAGCACGGTAGGACTGGAAGAAGGATTCCCCCCTGCAGGGTCAGCCGTCCCAGACTGTCGTACAAATAATACATATAGGAAATGTTATCCAGATAGGAAGTGCCCGTGCTGTTAAGCATCCGGAGAGTACGGATGTAGTCCTGCATGACCTACATCATTTGATAGACCTAAAAAACTATCCTAACATACAAGATATAGCATATCTGATGTTAGGATAGTAATTAAATAAATCTCATTGAAAAAAGGCAACTTATATTAGAGTAATATTTTTTATTTAGTATGCAAAAGCTTTATAATCTCACCATTACTTTTTCTTATTTCCACATAAGATTGTCCACAGAAAGTCAGCGCACTATCATTTCCATTAGGAATATGCCCTTCTATTACCCATATTCCATTTACCAAGTTAACAGAAAAAGGTTTTTCTTTCTCTATACTTTCCTTTCCATAAATTTCCAATAGTACGCATTCCGCTATCTTTACTGCAATATCCGCTGTAGGTATAAATCCCTCTGCAGGAACATAGCTTTTCATATCAGTATAAAAATCTGTTGAGAGACTATCATTCATTACATACTCAATCTGTTGAGATGATTGTTGATCTTCTCCGACCTTCGATGTACTGTTTGTACATGACATCGCAAATAGCATTAAAGCAAAAAAATAAGTCCTATACATATTGCTATCTTTTTAAAATACCCAATGAATATGTTCTCTCTGGCTAACAGGAATGTTTAAATCTGGCTTTTGTAGCAATTCTTTCATTCTTTGTTTACCCTTTTCAGCAGGAATATCTTTCGGATTAATATTATTCTTTCGTTTAGGATCTTTGGGATCACTAGGAAGATCACTAGTCACTATTGATGTTTTCTTACTATAAGGATTATATTCTAACAAATCGCCACTCGGCGTAGCCAAATAACCATTTTCTTTTGTTTTCTCAATATATTTTATATCAGCTTTTGAGAATTTATTATTTATATGCTCTGCGTCCGCGTCTCCATGCGAATGAATCGATCCTACAAATCTCTCACCGTTAGGAGGTAAGCTTATAGATACGCTGTGCTCTCCTTCATTGGCTGCACTATAAGAATATCCCTTTAGCTTTCCCTTTTGCTTAACTTCATAAATAGAAGAGCCCATTTCACGTTTACGTATAATAGATGCACCATTATAATACATACCCCAATCTTTAGCTGCTGCTCTTTTAGTCTTAAACAGATCACCAGGAGCATATTCCATACCATTTGGGTCTATGAACTTTACCGGATTATCGGCACAATAAGTATACGGACTCATCGAATAATATTTCTCTGCCAACGGGTCATTCGTCGTAAACCTTCCCAACGCAGCATCATAATGTCTCGCCCCATAATCATACCAGTTCAAACCCTGCTTCGTATCAAGCTCCTTACCGTTATACTTGTAAGGCTGGGTATTGCCTGTAGTGCCAAACACACCACCGAAAGGGTAGTAATGGTTCGTTTCCTCCACAGTACCAGACTGGTTGATCACTACACGGTTGTTACCCTGATGATCTTTCAAGTAGTAATGATACTGCTGGGTACCGGTCAGGTTGATGTAACCCTCTTCTGTGAGTAACAACTTCTGAGTACCGTTTTCATAGATCACATTACCGCAATAGTCAGTCGTTGTGGTTGTACTACCTATCTTATGGACTGTTCTCAGTTTCGTGCCGTCAGCACCATAAGTATAGGTAATCGTGCTACCATCACTGAACGATACCGTACTCGGCAAATTTAATACATTATATTGAATATCGGTAATTCCCTTATTCAAATCTTTCGTTAAATTACCATTGACATCGTAGGCATACTCCCCTGCAGCGCTTGCACCGTTCACAAAGGCAGTGTTTGTACCGTATGCCGCGGTACTCACGGCATCCTCCACACGGCTCAACTGATTGCCGTTCAGGGTGAAAGTCAGATTATCAAGCAGGCCGTAGGCACTGGCACCAGTCTGGCCATAACGCTGCAATCCCTTGATATTGCCGTTCTTGTCATACCCCGTAACGTTCTCCGAAAAGCGGTTGGCGTTCGTGCTGATGCCTGCTGTCTCGCCATAAGTAGCATTCAGCAGACGGTCCAGTCCGTCATAAGTGGACTTGTAGCCGCGGACGGTGCTTGCCGTTCCTGCCTTCCACGTCATGCTGCTGATGCTGCCGTTATACTTGGCAGGCCCGTTGCCGGTGTTATAATACAGATTCTGCGTGAACTTCGTTCCGCTGATGCCCGTCAGCCAGCCGCGTACATTATAGGCGTAAGCCTGCCTGTCCGCGTCGGAGCCGTGCAGCGACTTCGATTGCAGACGACCAAGGTTATCATAAGCATAGGCAGCAAGCGTCACCTTCGCCCCTCCCAATGTATGCTCCACCTTGGAGAGCCTGTCCGCATGGTCATAGCTGTAAGTGTATGCTTCCGTCCGGCTGTCCTTCCCGCTTGCCGTGTGCGTATGCGTCACCGTGGCAGGCTTGTCCGTAAAGGTATAGACCGTGGATGTCACGTCGTACCGGTAACGGAAAGCGTACCGCTCCAAGTCAGCATGCTCCTATATGAAATTCCCTGCTTACATCCAACATAAGCAGGGAATTGTTTAGATTATAGAATCAGAGATTCTTAATATATCAATATTCGAGCCAAAAATAATCAGGTGTACGTAAAGTATCCCACAACAAAATACCACCGTTGGAGCTACATGAAATTACAATATTGGGAATATTATCAATCCGGTATCGGAACGTACTATCTATGACCCTTTTTCCACAATATAATACCGTATCCAGAGATGTGACACGTATCTTTATTTTTAAACTATCATATCCGCTTTTATCGAAACGGGTGATTTCCATTCCAAGCCAATCTTCATGGTAGTCCAATATTTGGTCATCCGTCTTGTTCACATACAGTCCATTAAAAACAAGGCTGTCATTCACCCAACATTGGATATAATCTTTACCGGTACGCTCCTTAAAACCAGTACCTACTCGAATCATGAAATCATTCTCTGAGTCCAAATGACCAATGCACGCCACCAGCATGGCAAGTATGATTATAAAAATAAATATACGTGTCTTCATATTACTGCCTTCTTTTAAGTTTTTGCCTCCAGTTAGGAATATGCCTATTCAACTTGTTATGGATATAATTATCTCGGACTGTTTGTATCTGAGAACGGTTTAACTGAGTTGCTTTAAGATAATCTCCATCAAAATCTTGAATAACTTTTTTCTGTGTCATCAAGTTTTCCACATTCATTGTATGCCCCAATCCTCCTGAATGACCAAGTTCGTGAGCAAAAGTCCGGTTATCATCATTGTTCAACATATTAGAAACCGCTTTCGTTCCTATTTTCACATCCAGACTATTTTTATAAGTCTCAGCCATAACTACACTTTTATCCGTTTTTGTCAACATATCTTGATCAACAATCTGCAAAACGTGTTCAGTGTCCTTTATATCATCCACCGAGTTGACAGTTCTCAATTGCATATCCATAGTCGAAACAAAGTCATCACCTGAAATCGTATATGCGGCATTCACTTGCTCTACTATTTGTCCAGCCAAAGTCTTTATATCAAGCTCCTTATTATTAGAATTATTTATCAAAGCCGCTCTTACCGTAATTTTATATTCTATCTTATCCGTTTCACGATTATAATGGGTTTGCACGCGCCAATCATTTCCATCCGGATCAATGCGACCGACAGGCTCATTTCCACAATAGACATAAGGAGATACTTTAAAATGTTTGTCATATAAAGCATCAACCGTTATAAACCTTCCCAACACCGCATCATAATGCCTCGCCCCATAATCATACCAATTCAAACCCTTCTTCGTATCAAGCTCCTTACCGTTGTACTTGTAAGGCTGAACATTGCCTGCACTTGCAAATACCCCGCCGAAAGGATAGTAATGGCTCGTCTCTTCTACCGTGCCGCTCTGGCTGATGACTACCCGGTTATTCCCCTGATGGTCTTTCAAGTAGTAGTGATACTTGCTGTCGCTCAAAGTAATATAACCCTCTTCGGTAAGAAGCAGCTTCTGGACTCCGTTTTCATAGATCACATTGCCGCAATAGTCAGTCGTTGTGGTTGTACTGCCTATCTTATGGACTGTTCTCAGCTTTGTGCCGTCGGCTCCATAAGTATAGGTGATGGTACTTCCGTCACTGAACGTTACTGCATTCGGCAAATTTAAGAAATTATATGTAATGCCGCTAATACCTTTGTTTAAATCTTTAGTTAAATTGCCGTTGGCATCATAAGAGTACTCATCGGCGGCATTGGCACCGTTTTTGAACTCGAAGCCGCCATTGTAGGTGGAAGCCGCTACCGCATCATCCACGCGGTTCAACTGATTGCCGTTCAAGGTGAGAGTCAGGTTGTCTATCATGCCGTAGGCGGCTGAAGAGAGTTGCCCGTAACGCTGCAATCCCTTGATGTTACCGTTCTTGTCATACCCCGTCACGTTCTCACTGAAACGGTTCGCGTTCGTGCTGATACCTGCTGTCTCGCCGTAGGTGGCATTCAGCATGCGGTCCAGTCCGTCGTAGGTGAACTTGTAACCGCGGACGGTGCTTTCATTCCCGGACTTCCAGGTCATGCTGCTGATGCTGCCGTTGTACTTCGCAGTACCCACACCCGTGTTGTAGTACAGGTTCTGTGTGAAGCGTGTACCACTGATTCCAGTCAGCCAGCTGCGCAGGTTGTAAGCGTACGTCAGTTTGTTGGTGCTCGTTCCGTGATACTGCTTGGTCAGCAAACGACCGAAGTTGTCATAAGTCGCATCGTACAGAGTGATTGAAGTGCTACCAAGACTATGCTGCACTTTACTTATTCTGTCCGCATGGTCGTAGGTATAGGTATATACTTCCGTGCGCGTACTCTTGCCGCTGGCACTATGTGTATGGGTCACAGTCTTCGGTTTGCCGGTAAAAGTATAAACAGTGTTCGTCGTATCATAACCCTCCAGCAAATTGCCTTGAACCGTTTTTGTGATGCGTCCCTCAAAGTCATAATAATTAGCCGAATAAAGTTTTGTACTGCTGCCAAGAACAGTGATCACACTACCGGTGACATATCCTTTGGCATCGATTGTTGCCGCAGGAAAGCCGGCATTATCGAAACCGGTCAGACTACGGAAGGCATAGTCGTCATAATAGTTTACTCTATGGACTTCGGGCGACACCAAGGCAAAGCTTGATGTATATCCACTGTTACCCAAACCGCTGTTGCTATTCACCCGTGTACATGATACAATAACATTCGAAACTGCAGCCGTATTCGTATTGGAACAAACGCCCTGCACTGCCAGACGATGGAACTTATCATACAGATAGAAACTCCACTGCTTAGAGGCATACTGCTTGCCATCCTGGGAAAAGATCATATTGTCTGCCTCATCGTACACATAGCTCACGGCAGAAGCACCTGGAAGCTTTTTCCAATTACAACGGTTACGGTTGTCATATTTGTACTGGAAAGCATATTGATCCAGGTTTGACACACTCTGATACATCGGTTGTAATACGAAGCAAAGGTTATCCAAATCGTTATACACATAATAAGTATCATGCTGCTCGCTACCCTGCATCTGGCGTTCCAGCAATATATGGCCTTGTTTGTCTGTGAAAGTATAAGAAACATGTTGGTCTTCGTCAATACGTTTCACCACGCGCAACTGTCCGGCTGCATAAGTACCGTTGTTGACAAGTGCCCCAGACGAACTTACCGAATAGTTAATGCAATTCACATCGGAAGAATTAGCCAGATAATCCATAGTTACAGGTTTTGATGCCCATGCCGCTCCCGGAGAGTATCGCTTCAGAATGCGGTCTAATGGGGAAACACTGTAAACAGGCTTGCTGTAGGGACGGGAATCACTTGAATAGTTGCCCGGAGCCGCACTTTTGATAGCCGAAGGAGACATATAAACAGAGGAGGAAACAATTGGGAGCCAACTCTCCGAACGACGTCCTGCGCCATCATATTCTTGTAACGATATCAAATTACTTCCGGCAGGAGTAATTCCCTTTTGTACCTTCTGGAAGAGACGCCCCAAGCCGTCATAATAATCATAACTTGCCATATACTTGCTACCTGCTGCTGCAGTCATAGCATGAGTGCGAACGTAATTCTGCGAAGTGCCGTCAGGAGACCACTGATAGAAGTACGAGGCAATAGGATTTTGGTTATGATCCTGCACATCAGATAAATCACCCAAAGCATTATAGAGATAGAAATCCTTAAAACCAGTTGCTTTTCTTATCTCCTTCAGCCCATAAGAAGGATTGTGAAGCCAGGTTGTGACCTCGCATTCCGGGAAGGACGTTTTCAGTGCATAGAGGGCCGTCGTATTGGGTGAACCGGCAGAACACAAAGCATCCAAACCTGTTGTTCCGAGCCGAGACACTACTTCCGCATAAGTGATACCTTTGAGACGGGCAATCGGCAAAGAATATTTATAGCCCCACAAATAGACCACAGACATGTTGTCGGGAGTAGTAACTTCCACCGGATTCCATTTACTATCATACCTATAAGAAACAGTTCTTTTCTCAGGATACAAACTACTATATTCTTCACTGGACTGCAAGGTGAATTTAGAAAAGACGTCCCCGTACGTATTATTCAGATACAGCGTCGCTCCTCCCGATGTTCGTTGGTAGTTCTGTACAGCATCAAGCACGTTATTAGCCTTGAATTCATCTTTGTAGTAAGAAACATCCGCTGCATAAGCATAGCTTTCCATTACATAGCCCGAACGGCTGGTACTTGTGCGGCAAGTAGCTATCTGGTTACGACTGTTGTAGGTATACAGTTTTTCCTGCGTCACCGGTACACCATGGGCATATTCCGTCGAAACTTCCCGTTTTAACCGTATATCATAGGTAAGATGCGGATATAAAGTTATCTCAAAACGTCCGTGATAAGCCAATGGATTTCTAAAGCTCACCGTCTGTCCTCCGATGTTTTCATTATAGGTGATACTGCCGGAATAGCAATTAACCGGACCCACATAGTTGTCCCTTACACGGATGTTGGTCAATTCTTGCCACTTGTTTGCAATCTCATATTCATAGGTGTCTTCCCATACCAAGATATTACCGGCATCATAGATACTCTTTTTCAGTAGTCGCCCATTATAGTTGGCAGGCATATAAGCCAAGGTAGCATCATAATCCTGGCCGGCTATGTTACTGAATACGAGTTCCTCTCTCCCCGCATCCAGAAAATCGCGCTGCTTGACGACACGGCTGTAACCTACAGGATTGGCATTGGGCGCAGAAGCTGGTGGAGTTTGCGCCTGAGCATAAAAACGGCGGAAAGTGTGGTAACTGGTAGAAGGGCGTATCACTCCTTCAGGAGTTGTGGTATAGCTTCCGCGCCGGACATTAAAATCATCATAGAACTTGACTGAGAACATCAGAATGCCAGAGGTCTTGTGATTCTCGCTTTCATACAAGTAACCGGTACGTTCCAACACTTCACCTGTATTATTCTTTTTAGTAATGGTCTTGATTCTCACTCCTCCGCCAACTTTCTGCAATGTGTCTTTGTTTACTGCAGTTCCACCGCCTCTATAGGTCAAAGTAGCAGAACTGGCATTGCGGGTAGAATAACCTTGATTGGTAACTGCAGAACTCAATGTACTTGTCAGGACATAATCTCCCGCTTCCAATGTGAACGACTCGTTGACATGATACACATGCCCACTGGTATTTTGTGAAGTCACTTTGTACGATTTAATGACACTTCCTCCGGCACCGAGTTTCCGCAAAGTGGTTCCGGAGCCGGTGACTTGATTGACTTCATAATCGGGAAAATTGACTTGAGCATCCACCGTCACTACCTGCGTGGTGGGCAGAGTGAAAGTAGCGGAAGGCGTCACTATCAGGTCGTTGTTGTTGACAGTATTGACACCTTTGACTTGTGCGTCATACTTATTCAAATCCTCTGCAGAAATGAAACGATTGTCTCCTACAAAAGTGTGAGGTTCAAACTCAAACTCCACACTGCCGCCCGTAGGATATGTGATTTTCTTCAGCATATTGGCCGTAATATACTCCCGGCTACAATTTCTGACAGCGGTAGAACCGGATAAAGGAACATTCGTCAAACCTTCCAGGGAGGGAATCAATGTATGAACACGGTTTGTAAGCGTGGAAGTATTCTGCTGTCCATTGTAATATCCCCAATAGTCTATGGCAAAAGAAGTCTTATAAGGCAAGTTCATAGCTTCATTATAAGTGAATGTATGCTTTTCACCCTGCGAAGTGCCATTTTTTCGAAGTACAGAAAGCAGTTTCAGACGTTTACGAAGTACGCTGGTGGGTATGGTAGACGACGACCCATAATCGTCCGATGACAAGTAATTACCGCCGACTGATTGTTCGGGACAAATGAAGTATCATAATTGAACTGGTAAGAATACACATCCTTCCCGTCCAACTTACTCTTTATTTTCATGTTTGTCAGTTTTCCGGTAGTTCCCGGATAGCGGTCTTCACGACTTCCCATCTCGAAAATCACTTCTTCCGTATCGGTTTCTATCTTGCTTAAATAGCAAGTCTGTGAAATGCCGGCAGTAAAGTTCCGTTTTATATAGTCATTGTCCGGAGGAGTACCTACGGTATAATACTCCGACATAACAGGCACCGAATAGCAACTGGCGGTAACATAGGTTAGAGTGATAGTATGTCCCGTCACATCCGTCATACTTGTCAGCATATAAGTCAAGGGAGCATTGGAAGTTACAAATGCATAAGGCCTGAAGGCATAAGATGTGCCTGCTTCATCTGTAATGATCACTTTTTCAGCACTATGCCACACTTTACAATTCATCCTGGAACCGATAATGACAGGAGTCTGACTTTTGGGGTGCAAGAAGTATTTGAATGATCTTCCTCCGGGCAATGCAACTTCAAATATATCTCTTTCACCTTGCCCTATAAGGCCTTCATTAATAATTCCATTGGTCGTATTACTCGTATTGGGGTCGAACATTAAATTTCCCCACAAATTCATCAGTTCCTCGGTCCCCGAACGGTAGTTCAACGTATCAGCACTCTGTACTTTCCAGTGATATTTTATTTTCTCCCATTCAGCCCAAGTAGCAAATGTACCAGAGGTCGCGTCTACCTTGCCCACAGCATTAAGGTTGACGCACCCTCCTGCCAAAAGATTCCAACCAAGACCTACCCACGTAGCTTCTTGAGCCACCTTGACTCCGCTCGCATGATAAGACAACGTAATGGGTAGTTCTATACGCCCACATTTAAGGGTATATAGCGGTATAGAGATATCAGGTGTTCCTGTGTATTCACTTACAGGAATGTTTCCATACAATTGCATACCTGCCGCTTCGGGAATAGCAGGTACATAATCATTTATCCGCAGAAGATGATTATTCATATCTCCACCGTCCTGTGCACATACCGACTGTGTTGTGCCAAATAACATAAGAAGAGCTAACAATACTTTGATTCTATTTTTCATATTCAATAAAATTTATATATTTCTTAAATAAGTGCGCCTGAAGTAGGTATTTCGGCTTCCGGCACACTTTTTTAGTTTTGTAATACTTGTTTTTACAGTGGCATCGCCTGCACGCCCAGCACACTGGCTATGGTGGCAATGATGGTGCCCACAA
>ERZ827037.2418-NODE-2418-length-15741-cov-3.862871_pt1 | contig 15741 bp, 14 predicted proteins | sample MGYA00519924_ERZ827037 | MGnify/ENA primary metagenome ERZ827037 (study PRJEB31778, sample SAMEA3449250) | human gut metagenome | biome: human gut; feature: human-associated habitat; material: faeces | place: United Kingdom | collected 2010/2012 ...
GTATAGGGCCTTTTGTCCGGGTCGCGCTCCGCGGGGAAATAGCCTGCAAACCAGGTGTGCAGAATTTCCCGCTCTCCGTCATACCAGCCGGTCTGTGCAGTCGCCGTTTTGCCAGCCGCCGTACCGCCCTCCGGTTTTGCGTGCCTCCCGCTCCCCTCTTCTACCGTCTGAATCAAAAAGCGTTGGATCGTATGCGCCGTCGATACGCTCATCGCCTGTAGGGGCGGCTGAATTTCCGCTTCCTCCAGCAAATTTCCCTCATCATCGACTCGCCCTTCAACCAACATGGCCTTTTGATATCCGCCGTCATTGGCGATACAGGCGTAGAGGGATGCAAGCTGCAAGGGTGTGGCCATCAACGTCCCCTGCCCAAAGGCAAGGTTCGCCACCGCGGCTGGGGAATTGAGCTCCTCCGCCCGGGGAAGCGAGCCCGCCGGCGCCGATAAATTGTCCGCCAGCGCGGTAGCAGTGCCAAAGCCGAGCCGGTCCGCCATCTCAACGATCTGCCCCGGCTCCAGCTTGGAAGCCAAATTGATAAAATACGGGTTGCAGGAAACCTCCATCGCCTCTTCCATATCGATCGTGCCGTGCCCGCCCAGCTCATGGCAGTGAAATACGGTTTTCCCCTGTGTAATCGCACCCGTGCAGGTATAAGAAAGGCTTGAGGAAAGCCCTGCCTCCAGCGCGGCGGCCGCCACCACGGGCTTAAAAACGGAACCGACTGCATAGGGCGTAAGCGCCCGGTTAATCAGGGGGGAATCCGCATTGCTGAGGCTTTTGGCAATATCGTTTGGATCAAACGCAGGGCAGCTTGCCATCGCACGAATTTTTCCCGTTGCAGCTTCCAGCACAACGACAGCCCCGCGTTCAATGGAGGAGTGCGAGAGGCTTTCCTCCGCCAGCGTCTGAATGTGCTTGTCGATCGTCAGCCGCACCCCTTTGGGAGAATCGTAGCCGCCGCGCTCCACCGTGGGCTGTTCCCCGCTGAGCAGCCTGCCCTGTGCATCGATGGAAAAACTCACGCGCAGATCGCTTTCTGGCATTTGGAGCCAGCTGTCAAAGCTCTTTTCCAGCCCTGTTTCCCCTTTCTCTCCCGCGCCGTCCAGATGGCCGATCAGATGGACGGCGGGCTGCTGCTGCGTATAGCGCACCTTTGCCTCCACAACCGTAATATCCGGGCAGTCGATCGCATCTGTATCCACATCGATCGATATCGGATAGCCCTTGCTCATCTTCTCCCGGATGCCGGAGAGCTCCCCGGCATCGATATACGGCTCAATTGCGCTCAGCGCCTCAGGGGTTGGCTTTAAAAGCGCAACATACCGCTTGTCGGAATTCACCAGCGGCAGGCCATTGCAATCATAAAATGTGCCGCGCGCAGAACCGGCCGTGATCGTGCGCGTATTGTTCCGCACGGCGGCCTGCGCATATTCGCTTTGAGAAATGCTCAAAATCCGGACAAACAGCAATCCGAAAGAAAGCATCAGCGCAAAAAACATAGCGACAACGCGTTTCGCCATTTTGATCTCCGCCTTTTCAATGGTACTGCCTGTAGTATATCCACTTTTTATGCGGGTCAAGCGGCGTTTCACGGACAATCTTTTCAAAGTACGCATATTTACGCTTTGCCATGCCTATAATTGGTAACAGAAAACAAAAGCAAAGGAGCTGTTTTTTATGCCACGTCCACGCAAAGCAATTGATTATGAGGATGAAATCAGGAAGGTGGAAGCCCAGCTGATCCGCTGCGATAAAACCAAAGCCGAGCTGCTTGAACGCCGTCAGGAGCTGCTGAATGCCAAACGGGAAACAGAGGTCGGCGCGCTGTATGACGCCTTGCAGCAAAAAGGGATTTCCGTGGAAGAAATCATGGAATTAATCCGGCAGACCGCCCAGCAGGAGGCCGGATAAGCGCGCGGCAGGTTCCTTTGATTTTTCAAAGCGCAATGATTTGAAGGGCCAAAACGCCTCCTTCTCCAAATGGAAGAGGGAGGCGTTTTCGCATTGAACGGAAATGATAATATCCGATTTCCTTAACCGTTTATTTCCAACAGCTTTTGCTTGAGCTCGTTTTCAATACGGCCCATCTCCAGCTCTGCCTCGCGGCGTTTCTGGCGGCCCTCCTGCTGAATACGGAGCACCTCATCCAGTGTGGAGATCAGGCTCTCGTTGGTATGCTTAAGCGTTTCAATATCCACAATTCCTCGCTCGGATTCCTTCGCGGTTTCCACGGAGGCCATTTTCAGTGTGTCGGCATTTTTGCGCAGCAGCTCATTGGTCATATCCGTCACTTCACGCTGCGCCTGCGCCGCCTGCTGGGAATGAGCAACGCCCAGGGCCAGCACCATCTGGCTTTTCCACAGTGGGATCGTATTCACCAATGTGGACTGGATTTTTTCCGACATCAGCGTATCGTTATTTTGCACCAGGCGGATCTGAGGCGCCATCTGGATGGAAATCATGCGCGTCAGCTCCAAATCATGCAGCTTCTTTTCAAAGCGGCTGCACAGAGAGGAAAGGTCGTTTGCCGCCTGCGCATCCTCTGGCAGGCCGGTCTGTTTCGCCCTTTCCACCAGAATGGGCAATTGCTCGGCGCGCGTCTGCGCAAGCTTCTTCTTGCCTGCCAAGATATACATGGAGAGTTCCTTAAAATAGACCTTGTTCAGCTCATACATTTTATCCAACATTGCAATATCCTTTAAAAGCTGCACCTGATGGCCTTCGAGCGTATGGCAGATCGCGTCCACATTGGTTTCCGCCTTGGCGTATTTGGCTTTCATAGAGGTAAGCTTATTCGAGCTGCGTTTGAAGAAGCCCAAAAAGCCCTTTTCCTCTTCCCCCACATCAAAGCTTTTCAACTCCGTGACCACGTTGGAAAGCATGCTGCCGATTTCGCCCAGATCCTTGGTACGCACATTATTCAGCGCCGATTCAGAAAAATCGGCCATCTTTTTTTGCGCGCCCGCACCATATTGCAGCACCATGCTGGAATTGCTCAGCTCAATTTTAGAGGCAAAATCCTGCACCATTTTCTTTTCCGCATCCGTCAGAGAGCTTTCGTCAAACACTGCGGTTTGGGGCGCAGGCTCGGCCGCGCTCACCGTTTGCAACGCAGCCTGTTCGTTTTCAAACGGCTCGAAGGTCAGGGTGGGAACCGCCGTTACTTCTTTCATTTCTTCGCTCATGGCAAAGATCCTCCTTCAATCAATCAGGTGTGTCGCCCTGGGAAGCCGGGAATGGTGCTTTGGAAAGCCTAGTTTTGAAAATCATTCCCCGTCAGCCCCTCCTGGGCCAGCATGGCTTCCAACGCAGAAATATCGGTGGAAATATCCATTGCCGCATTCTCAAACAAGCTATCCAGCAGGTTTTCAAACGCCTGATTAATGGTATCCAGCGTTTCACGGATTTCCGCTTTGGCGCTCATAATATGCTCGCCCTGCACCGGCTGGCTGTCAAACTCCCGGTAGGCGTCGACCAGCTTTAAGGTGATAGGCAGATAATAATTCAAAAACTTTCGGATTTCGGGCAGCTTCTCCGGGTGCTTCTCCACATGGTCAAAAATCTTTGAGGTGATCTCCTCCAGGCGAAACAGCTTCTGCGAGATATCCTCACCCGGGATCGCATCGTTTGCCTCCCGAATCTGTCGGATCACCCGATCGCCATCCTCCAGAAGGGCCTCCAGCTCGGCGGCCTTTGGGTCATTTTTCAGGCGCTGGCGGCGGCGCTCATCCTCCACCTCCCGGCGTTTTCTGCCTTCTTCCGCCTCCAGGTAACGGGCGTAGGTTTCATGATCCAGAATCAGGCATGTTTCCTGTGCATCCAGGTGCGCCTGCGGGAAAAATCCCAGCCCGATCATGCGCTTGATATCTTTTGCCACAAAGCGCTCTGATTTGCCCACCGATTGGGCAAGGTGTGCCAACGAGCAAAAGCTCATGCCCCTCAGCTCCTTGCGATAGGCTTCAAAGCGAAGCGCTCGCCTGCGCATGCGCAGGCCGCCGCCAAATAGAACGCCGCAGCCAGCAGCACCCACGCTCAAAAAGGCCACAGCCGCGCCAAGGTTCAGCCCTTTGACGGCCAGCAGGATCGCGGAGACCACCAGCGCCACCGCAATCGGCACGCCGGGCACGGCGCCAAGCAGAGCCAAAAGCAACCCGGTGATTTTGCCAGGCGCAGAACGCTTCATCAGCTTGTTATCCACCCATTGAGAGGGATAGGGCGCCGGTTTCGGAGGCGTTTTGGGGTGCGCTGCCGTATTTTTAACAGTATCGACCGTTTCCAGCACGGTGTCCTTAATCCCCTTCACTGTGCTGCCCACCGTGCGCCTGATCTCTACAAACGTTTTTGAATTGCTATTGACCGTTTGCTGAACCGATTGGCTGATCTCCCGCACCAGATCGGCAAGATTCCATTCATCCATTTTATTCCTCCACCCTATTGATACGCCTTTCCACATGCGCATCCAAGCTGCGGCATCTCCCGCTGAAAAAGCCCCCTAAACGGGAAAGCCGCAAGGCCATTCCATTCAAGCCCTCCACCATTCCCGGTACGCCGCCCAGCAGGCGGTATGCTATTTATTATATCCCATTCCCTATCAAAGCACAAGATGATGCGCAAAACAAACGCGATGCCTGAAAGGCCAGATTTCATCCCGTTTTGCAGCACTTGCCTCACATCAAAGCGCAAAAAATCCAGCTGCAATCGGCCGCAGCTGGATGTTTTTGCAATGCGCAACTCTCGATATGTACTTATTTCAGCCCAACCGCATCATACATGCAGCAGGCTTCCGTGACCACTTCGATGCCCGTACGGATCGCTTCCGGCTCCAGCAGCTCCCAGCTGTCGAGCCGCGTGTGGTAATAGCGCGGCGGCGTGGGATCCATCGCGGCAAAGCCGGTGGCCTTCACCCCGATCTGCGTAAACGCGGCGGCGTCGCATGCGCCGATGTAGATTGAGGCATAGGGAAGATCGAGCCCGCAGTTGGAGGCAGCGTTTTTCACAAGCTCCTTTGCCTGCTTATCATGCTTTAAGGTGCCGCTCAGATCGCGGTCATAAACAGCGAGATCCTTCAGGTCGCGGAAGGTATCCAGCCCAAGCACAACGGTTTCCGTAGCGAGCAGCTCCTCCTTATGCCGCTTGGCATAGGCCTTTGCGCCGCGCAGGCCCGCTTCCTCAGAGCCGGAGAGCAGCACGACAACCTCCGTATTTTCAAAGCGGATATCCGCTTCCGCCAGCGTTTTGAGCGTGCTCATGGCAACATAGCAGCCGGTGAGGTTATCGTTCGCGCCGGGTACGCTCTTAAAGGGATTCTGAAAAAACAGAAAGCCAATAAAGCACGGGAACAGGCAAAACAGAAGCACGCCAAAAATCTTGAAGAAGATATTCAGCCCGCCTGTCAGCGCCACGCCAGCCACATCGGCCACCAGGAACTTCACCAGGCTGGCAACGCCGCAGATCACAAAGCCCACCACAGCAGGGATTAGCACCGCCTTCATGCCGTTGCCGCCCAATTTATAGTTGAGCGTCCACTCATATTGGGAGTCAGAATGGCCCACCAGGAAAATCCGGCGTTTCACCTCACCCTTTGGCTTACGGGTAGCGATCACGTTGTGCGACGGGTGGCCGGGGAACAGTGGGTCGATAAACTGCTTATACATCACAAATTCCAACACCAGGGGAATTGCACCGATGATCACAAGAATCAGCGCGGCCAGCGCATGGTCGAACCAATAGAGGAACGAGGCGATGATGCCCAACGCAACCGTAAACGGGATGAAGCCCATAAACGCCTGGCGGTGCACGGTGAATTCCTCAATCTGCACATCGTCCGCCCACTGCCCGAGCTCTTCGGCCATCATCTTCTGCGCCTTCAGCTCTTCCGGGCTGCCGGGCGCGCGGGGGCCGACTTTTTCAATGATCTGTTTGATCTGGTCACAGCAATACTGCACAGTTGCCTTCAGGTCAAAGGCTTTGCCGTTTGCCGCCTGCTCTGCATACTTCAATTCTCTCACTCTTTCTATCTATTTGAAGCTATTTTACCGTTCGCGCAGAACTTCTCCTCCACAAAAATGACGTTGCCGCTTTGCGGCAGGAGGCGGTTTACGCCGACAGGCATTTTTTCAATGCTTCAAACAATATGTTTGAAGCTATTTTATCATAATTTATGCGCTGTGACAACAGCATTCCAAAAAGAATGCGCTTTCATAATCTTCATAAAGTCTTTTTTTTCCGCATATGGTGCAAGAGGGGGAGATGAACAGGATGCCGGAATATATCTGCGTAACGGATTTAAGCAAGGTTTACCGCAGGCACGAAGCGGTTAAGCACATCAGCTTTCAGGTTGGCAAAGGGCAGATTTTCGCCTTTCTTGGGCCGAACGGGGCGGGCAAAAGCACCACGATCAATATTTTATCCACCCTGCTGCTCAAAAGCGGCGGAAGCGTCTGCGTCGGCGGCATGGATCTCGACCACCAGCGAAAGCAGGTTAAGCGGGAAATCGGCATTGTCTTTCAAGACGACGTGCTGGACGGGAACCTGAGCGTGTATCAAAACCTGTTGTATCGCGGCGGCCTCTATATCCCCAGAGAAAAGGATTTGAAAAACCGCATTTCAGAGCTTTCCTCCCTGTTGGCGCTGGAGCCAATCCTCCCGCGGAAATACCGGGAGTGTTCCGGCGGCCAAAAGCGCCTCGCCCAAATTGCGCGGGCGCTTCTGCCCGCGCCCGGCCTGCTGATTCTGGATGAGCCAACCACTGGCCTTGACCCCGTTACGCGCCAAAAGGTTTGGGAGGTGCTGCACAGCTTACGCAGCCAATTGCAGATGACGATTTTTTTCACCACCCACTATATGGAGGAGGCAGCCTTTTCTGATGCGATCTGCGTGCTCGACCACGGCCACATCTTGCTGTGTGACACGCTGGAACGGATCGAAACCGCGCAGCAAACCCGCGGAAGAGAGCTGGATTTAAACGCGCTTTACCTTCGCCTGTTAGGAGAGAGCCGATGAAAAAATTACTCTATTTCATCCGGCGCAACCTGCGCCTATTCTGCGGCAACCGGCTGAATATTTTGCTCTCCTTTGCCTCCGTGCTGATCGTCGTTGGCATCTATATCCTGTTTCTGCGGGATTTTCTGCTGGATACGGTCACGCGGGCGGGCGTGGAGAGCACGTTAGTCAAAGAATTTACCGACCGCTTTATGCTTGCTGGGCTGCTGATCGTCATCAATACGACCACCTGCTTCGGGATTCTGCAATTGAGCGTTGCCGATGCGGAAACCGGTATTCGGCGCGATTATCTGGTTGCCCCGGTTTCGCATTTCTCACTGACGCTTGGCTACTGGGTGACGGCTGTGCTCATCTCGTTCGTTTTTACCATATGTACGGTGTTGGGCGGGGAGCTTTTTTTCCGCATGCGCTATCACCACGCACTATCGGGCCCAAGCCTCTTCCAGGCAGCCGGAACCGTTCTGTTTTCCTCTATGATAAACGCCGCCATCCTCCTGTGCCTCTCCCGGCGGCTGAAAAACACGGCCACATTTTCCACCCTTGCAAACCTCTATGGCACGCTGATCGGCTTTCTTGCCGGGGCCTACCTGCCCTATTCGTTTTATCCAAGCTGGCTGCGCGGCATGCTTTTTTACTTTCCGCCGACGCAGGCGGTCAGCGTGCTGCGGCAAATCTATACCGAGCATTTGAGAATTCCACTCGCACGGCAGCGCCCTGCGGAATTTCTGCCGGCACTTTTGCAATCCTTTGGCATAGAGCTCCGTCTGCACGGCGCCTCAGTGACTATGCAGCGCCAATATGGGCTGCTGGCTTTCCTCTTTTTGCTGCTCATGCTCTGCCTCTGGGCGGGCGGGCTCGAAAATAAGCCTCTGCCAAAAAATCCACCGGCAGCACGCCGCCGCTGAGCCGGTTATGCAAAATATAGAATGCGCATCTCCCCGAGCTGCTTTTCCAGCTCGCTGTGCAAAAAAAGCTCCGCCTGTACGCGATGCTCCGGGCGGTAGCAGTATTTTCCAGCCCCGCGCCCAGTCATCAGAGCGGCATCATAGAGTTGCGCCGCGTTGGGAAACGCCTCCTGGTTGATCGCCCGGTGCACATAGCTATAGGTCATAAAGATCACCTCAATCACCGCCTGCCGTTTCACGGCGGGCGATAATTCATCCGCAAGGCGTTCCAGCAGCCGGTGATAGGCCTGCTGCCAGTTTTCCATCAAAATAACGGGCGCGATCAGAAGCCCCGGTCGATAACCCACCTCGCATAGGCGGTTGAGCGCGCGGATGCGGTTTGGCAGCGGTGAGGTGCCGAGCTCCACCTTCCGGATCACCTCTTCCGGATTCACGCTCATGCGCACAATCGTCCGGCCATTGTGCCGCAGCGGCAGCAGAGGCTCCACCAGATCAAATTTGGTGGGAAAGGTCAAAAAGCCCTTCGGGCTGTCCGCAAAGTGTTCAATCGTCCACGGCAGGTTCCCCGTGATCGTGTTTTCTAAAACGAGGTCGCTGTTGCTGCCGATTTCAAAGGTCAGGTCCCGGTCGGCGGACGCCGCTGTTTTCATCAGCTTTTCGAGCATCTGCTCCCGGTTGACAAACAGGCGCAGATAGGCGCATTTATTATAGTGACAAACCAGATAGCAATAAAGGCACATCGCCGTGCAGCCGGATGAAGTGTATGGGACGAGGAAATCCGATACCTTTTGATTTGGCACATAGCGGTGTGTTTTGCGCACGCCCAAAACCAAGTGGCGCTTCAGCTGTGGAAAGGCGCTGTTCGGCTGCGTGCGCAGGCTGTCGATTCGGTTGTGGCTTTCGATCTCCGTCCAGGCAACGTCTGCGTATTTCGCCCGCAGCTGCTTGCCCAGCGGATACTCAAGAACGGCGGGCTCGTAGAAAATTTGATCCGGAAACATAAAATCCTCCCCTATTGAAATCTGCTTGATAGAAGCTAGTCTGCCCGCAAAAGGCGCAAATCATTGCCCGATGGGCGGATTGCCTTTCTTTCCATTCTCCTGATCCCACCGCGCAAAAACTTTTGAAAAAAATTGAAAAAAAGGGCTTGACATCCTTTTCAAAAAAGATATAATAACAGTAACGATTATCATTATTGAATGGATGGTTCCTATGGCACTTACAAAACGCAGCCGTCAGCGCGAGGCAATCCTCAGTGAGCTGTGCGGCCGGACGGATCACCCCACGGCGGAGGAGCTTTACCTCTCCTTAAAAGAGGAAATGCCGAATCTGAGCCTCGGCACGGTCTACCGCAACCTCTCCCTGCTGAGTGAGGAAGGGATTATTTTAAAGCTCTCCTGCGGCGGCGCGGATCACTTCGACGGCAACACGGCGCAGCACTACCCCTTTTTATGCAACCGCTGCGGCCGCCTGTATGATCTGCCCATGCCTGTGTTTGAAGAGCTGGACCGTGCGGCGCAGAAGTATCTCCCCTACTCGGTGGACTATCACCGGCTGACGTTTTACGGTGTCTGCCAGAATTGCATGGAGAAGCACTGATGAAATTCCGGCGGCTTAGAACGCCTGGATTTCATCAGCGATTCCCCTGCGGAGCCTCTACCATAAAGGTAATCAAAAATACTTAAAATTATATGGAGGTCATGAATCATGAAGAAGTTTGTTTGCAGCGTTTGCGGTTATGTTTACGAGGGAGAAGAAGCCCCGGAGTTCTGCCCCGTCTGCAAGGCGCCCCGCGAAAAATTCAATGAAGTTACGAGCGAGATGGCATGGGCCGACGAGCATCGCATCGGCGTTGCCAAGGGCGTGGAAGAGGATATCGTGGAAGACCTGCGCGCAAACTTTATGGGCGAGTGCACGGAGGTCGGCATGTATCTCGCGATGAGCCGCCAGGCGGATCGCGAAGGCTACCCCGAGGTTGGCGAGGCCTATAAGCGCATTGCCTATGAAGAGGCAGAGCATGCCGCGAAATTTGCCGAGCTGCTGGGCGAAGTTGTTGCCGCAGATACCAAGGAAAACCTGCGCGTCCGCGTGGAAGCGGAGTATGGCGCAACAGAGGGCAAGCTTAAGCTCGCCAAGCGTGCAAAGGCGCTCAACTATGACGCAATCCATGATACCGTGCATGAGATGTGCAAGGATGAAGCCCGCCACGGCAAAGCCTTCAAGGGCCTGCTGGAGCGTTACTTCGGCTAAATTATAGAATAAACAGAAGCCTGTATTTCCTATGATTTCGAACAGAAACCGGCCGCGCCCTTTATGGGGTGCGGTCGGTTTTCTGCCTTGACATTTTATTGGCCATATGCTACTTTTTAGTTGAATTATTTTGTTGATTTTTATCAATCGAAAGGGAAATTATGGTGGAGATTTGTAAGATATGCGGCACCCCCCTGCAACCTGGAAAAATAGATACGATTCAAGCTAAAACCGGCGAAAAATGCATTTGCAACGCTTGCAGCACGCAGGTAAAAGCCCTGATGAACCAAGCTGATCCATCTGCTGCCGCCGCAGCAAGGGGCTATTTTGAACAATGCAGGCTGCGCACCACTGACCCGGAGGTTCAGGCTTATCTCGCCGCGCTCTGCGGTGAAATGCCCACGCCAAAACCGCCTAACCCACACAAAGACTACTGGGGCGCCGGGGCGGAGCCGCCGCCAAGTGCCAACGCCGGCATGGAGAGCATCGATTCCTCCTTCTGGATTACCTGCCTGAAAGTGATCATGGCGGTGCTTTTCTTTGCTATCCTGCTCGGTGGGGGAATTCTGGCGTTCACATCGGGCAATGGCTTTTTGGGATTTCTCATTTTGATCTTCTCTTTGCTGTTGGCCATCGCCAGCGTTACAGGCGGCATGGTATTGCTGCACATCGCGGAGGATGTTTCCGCCATCCGTGATTGGATTTCCCATAACCAAACCGATCGCCAATAAGCACAACACACTCAAGCAATCCATAGAGAATTTCTATTGTAAACCGGAAAGGATGTGGCTGTTATGAGCAAAATTTTCATTGGCCTGCTTTTGGTCTTTCTTGATTTTAACTTAACCTTTGATACCGTAACGATTGGCCTGCTGCCCGACTTTATCGGCTATTTCATCCTGATCGGCGGGTTGACAGAGATGGCCGCCGTCAACAGCCATTTTGGCAAAGCGAAGCCCTTTGCCATCCTCATGGCGGTTTATACGTTGATTCTCTATATTCTGGATCTGATCGGCCTATCTGCCGCCCTCGGCTATGCCGCAACTGTGCTGGGGCTTCTCTCCACCCTCATCTCCCTCTATATCTCCTACCATATTGTGCAGGGCGTGCTGGAGCTGGAGAGCGCGCAGGCCCGCAGCCTGAACGGCGCGCCTCTGTTCACCACATGGAAAGTGCTGGCCGTGATCAATATCCTTGCCTATCTGCTGCTCTTCGTCCCGGGGCTGAATGTGGTGTGCATGGTTGTATGCTTTATTGCCGGTGTGATATTCCTGATCCAGCTGAACCGGACGAGAAAAGCCTATGAACGCCCTCCGGCCAATTCCTAAATCCCTCTCTGCCCCTACTCTGCACTTGACACGCTTCTCCCCTTCCGATACACTGGGAGCAAACGCGGCGCAAAGCCGCGCGACGGAAAGGATGGGAACCCCTATGAAAAAGTGGCTTGCGCTGATGATGGCCGCCTGTTTGCTCTGCGGCTGCCTGTTCCTCACCGGCTGCGGGAAAAAAGAGGAGCCGGACAGCTGGAAAAACGAAGCCTATGACCTCTCCCTGCCGACGCTTGGGCAGGATGGAGGGTACCTCGTGTTTGAGGATCACTTTGAAGGCGACGGGCTCAACCAGAACATCCAATTTGGAGAACGATATAGTGGGAATCGGGAAATCTGGACGACCTCCCCGCACGCCATCCGCTGGGAAAGCGACGATAAAAGCCGCCCGGAGCAGGGCTGCTGGTGGTGCCCGGAGATGGTCACCGTGCAAAACGGCAATGTGGAAATCCACTCCCGCTATGAGGCAAACCATACCTGCGATGGGAACTGCCCGGCCAGCGGCCGCTTCACGGGAGGGATCGAAACCCGCCGCATCACGGGCGACAACAACAGCAACAAGGGCAGCAGCGACGAGATCCTCTTCGGCCAGGCGTTCGGCTATTTCGAGGCACGCGTCAAATTTCCGGATGCGGACGGCCTGTGGTCCGCCTTCTGGCTGCAATCCTCCAACCAGCGCAAGGTGGCGAGCGAGGGCGTGGACGGCACGGAGATCGACGTGTTCGAAAGCGCGTTCCGAAGGAATAAGGAGAGCCGGATGGGCCACGCCCTGCTCTGGAACGGCTACGGCTCGTTTGCCAAATCAGAGGGGAAGATCGTAGACTTGGAGCAGAACCTCTACAACGGCTACCACACCTTCGCCTTGAAGTGGACGCCGGAATACTATGTTTTCTATATCGACGGCAAGCCGACCTGGGCTTCCATGGGCGGCGGTGTGTCGAAGGTGCAGGAGTTCTTGCGGCTGACGGTGGAGATTGACGCGGGCGACGCCTACGGCCCGCATGGGCAGAAGATCGGCAAATTTGATGAGGCGAGTGAAAGCATCTTCTATGTGGATTACGTTAAGGTCTGGCAAAACGAAGCTTATACCCAGTATCAGATTGACGACGCAAAATTTCCGGGCGGGCTGGATTTGGCGAATTAAACGCCGAAGCTCACCATCACATCTACTAAAAAATGTAAGCATATTTTTTAGCCGTTGAGGAATGTTTTTAACCCGTTAAGCTTACAGTACGACAGCACAATATAAATAGTGGGGGATAAAAATGGAAACCTGCAGCATCTGCAAAAAAGAAATGGAATATACCCAAACAGATCGCATCCCAATTGGCACAGAAGAAAAGCCGATATGCCCTGCCTGCAAAGCCCAGTTAACCCTTCTGCTACATAGCAGCAAGCTTGTTGAGCTGCGCGGCGCGATTCGCTATTTGACTGCCCACGCTGAAACCACGGCAGATTCCGACGTTGCCATGGTGCTTCGCACCCTTTGCGAAAAAAACGCCGCCCGTTTACCGGGAGCGGCGGACGCGCTTCCATATGAACCGGTTGCGCAGCAGGAGCCGCCGAGCATCTGGATCAATATCGTGAAAGCCGCCGGCTGGAGCCTGTTGGTATTGATGATCCTGGGCGGTTTATTCGGCGCGTTTGCCATTTGGGGCTCCGATATAGATGGAAGCGGCCTATTGGGCTTTTTCACACTCGTCGCCTCTTTCTTCCTGGGTTTGTTCTCGGTTGCGGGGATTATGGTATTTGCCAATCAAGCAGAAGATACACGGGAAATTCGTAATCTGCTCTCCCAATCCTTCAAGAAAGAGAAATAACCTTTCTCACTTGATTCCGGAGGAGCGGCTCAGACCGCTCCTTTTTTATTACGAAGCGAAGCAAGTAATAAAAATTTAGAAAAAGCAGTTGACAGACTATGAAACGCCCCAGATAGCTGAAAGCCGTCTGGGGCGTTTTTATAATGCTTCTATTTTTCTTTTACACCATCAGCTCGCATACCGCATTCGAGAACGCCACCGGGTCCTCCACTGGCATACCCTCGATCAGCTCCGCCTGCGTATAGAGCAGCTGTGCGTAGGTTTTCAGCTTCTCCTGATCCTCTGCATAAAGCTTCGCAAGCTTCTCAAAGATCGGATGGGAGGCGTTGATCTCCAGCACGCGCTCGGCCTTCACCTTCTGGTCGTTCGGCATGGCGTTTAAGACCTTCTCCATCTCGATGGAGAGCATCCCCTCGTTAGAGAGGCACACCGGATGGCTCTTCAGGCGCTTGGAGAGGACAACCGCTTTTACCTTGCCATCCAGCGCATCTTTCATAAAGGTGAGTAAATCTTTATTCTCCTCGGCCTGCTTCTCAAACTCCTTCTTCTCCTCCTCGCTCTCAAGGTCGAGATCGCTCGCGGAGACGGATTTGAACTCCTTCTCGTTATAATCGTGCATCATCTGGAGCGCGAATTCGTCCACATCGTCCGTCAGATACAAAATCTCATAGCCCTTATCCTTGACGAGCTCAGTCTGCGGCAGCTTCTCGATCTGCTCGCGGCTCTCGCCGCCGGCATAGTAGATATATTTCTGGTCTTCCTTCATGCGGGAAACGTATTCTTCGAGTGTGACAAGCTTCTGCTCGCTGCTCGAATAGAAGAGCAGCAGATCCTGCAACAGCTCTTTATTCGCGCCGAAGCCGTTGTAAACACCGTATTTCAGCTGGAGGCCGAAGTTTTTGAAGAACTCCTCGTATTTCTCGCGGTCGTTTTTGAGCATGGAGAGCAGCTCGGATTTGATCTTCTTCTCCAACCGGGAGGCGATCACCTTGAGCTGGCGGTCATGCTGAAGCATTTCCCTGGAAATATTCAGCGAGAGATCCTCGGAATCGACCAGGCCCTTGACGAAGCTGAAGTGGTCGGGCAGCAGATCCTTGCAGGAGTCCATGATGAGCACGCCGCTCGCATAGAGCTTGAGGCCCTTTTCATAATCGCGCGTGTAGTAATTATAGGGCGCTTTCGCGGGGATGAAAAGCAGGGCGTGATAGGTGGCCGCGCCCTCCGTATAAGTATGGATCACCTTGAGCGGATCGCTGTAATCAAAGAATTTCTCTTTGTAAAAGCTGTTATAATCCTCATCCGTCAGCTCATTTTTATTTTTGCGCCAGATCGGCACCATGCTGTTGAGCGTTTCCACTTCCGTGTAGGTCTCGTATTCCGGGGCCTTCTCCTCGTCCGCTTCCTCCCCTTCCGGCTGCTCCTTCATGCGGGATTTTTCAACCTCCATGCGGATCGGGTAGCGGATATAATCGGAATACTTGCGCACCAGCTCCTGGATGCGGTAGGATTCCAGGAATTCGCTGTATTTTTCATCCTCCGTATCTTCCTTGATGGTCAATACGATCTGCGTGCCGTTCGACTCCTTTTCGCAGGGCTCAACCGTATAGCCCTCCGCGCCGTTGGATTCCCAAACCCAGGCCTCCTCCGCGCCATACGCCTTGCTATAAACCTTCACATTGGAGGCCACCATAAAGGCGGAATAGAAGCCCACGCCGAACTGGCCAATGATATCGATATCCTCTTTGGCCTCGTTCTCCTGCTTAAAGGCGAGGGAGCCGCTTTTGGCGATCACGCCGAGGTTATTCTCCAGCTCCTCCTTCGTCATGCCGCAGCCGTTATCCGTGATGGTCAGGGTGCGGTTCTCCTTGTCGAGATCGAGCCGGATGGAAAAATCATCGCGGTTAAGGCCCGTATTACCATCGGAGAGCGCATGGTAATAGAGCTTGTCGATCGCGTCGCTCGCATTGGAGATCAACTCGCGGAGGAAAATCTCCTTATGCGTGTAGATGGAGTTGATCATCAGGTCGAGAAGGCGTTTGGATTCGGCTTTAAACTGCTTCATTTTCATGCTGACAGACACCCCTGTATCAAAATTTATATGTCCATTGTTTTAGCACTCATTTCTATTGAGTGCTAATGGATATGATACGGGGTAATTATGAATATATGATTTGGAATTTATGAACGAATTGAAAACGAACAAAAGCTTTCTTCAGAATGAAACATGCATATGGGGGTTATATCCCCTTAATAAAACAATTGATAGGCTTTATACTCATGCATATAATTAAAGTTTTTATTTGAGCGGCGCGGCCGGAAGGTATGATAATGAATGAAGATGAGTGCCCGGTTTCGCTGTACGCGACTGCATTTTCTTTACTCGTGTAAAGAAAACGAAGCAAAAGAAAGCACGCGGGGGCTGCGCCCCTCGACCCC
>ERZ827037.2421-NODE-2421-length-15736-cov-4.337989_pt1 | contig 15736 bp, 13 predicted proteins | sample MGYA00519924_ERZ827037 | MGnify/ENA primary metagenome ERZ827037 (study PRJEB31778, sample SAMEA3449250) | human gut metagenome | biome: human gut; feature: human-associated habitat; material: faeces | place: United Kingdom | collected 2010/2012 ...
TTCCGGATGCAGGTCTCTCCCTATGACTGCCTGGGCTGCGGCGTGTGCCTGACCGTCTGCCCCGCCAACTCCAACGAGAAGAGCGCCGACGCTCTGGTCATGACGCCCTTCGAGGAGATGAAGCCCGAGCAGACCAACTTCGACGAGGTTGCCATGAACGACGCCTACCTGAAGAAGGACGTCATCAGCAGCAAGAACGTCAAGTCCATGCAGTTCGCAAAGCCCTACTTCCAGTTCTCCGCGGCCTGCGCCGGCTGCGCCGAGACCACGTACATCAAGCTGGTCAGCCAGCTGGTGGGCGACAGCATGTACATCGGCAACGCCGCTGGCTGCTCCTCCGCTATTTCTGGCGGCGCCCCCATCCTGCCCTACTGCAAGGACAGCTGCGGCCGCGGCCCCGCTTGGGAGCACTCCCTGTTCGAGGACAACGCTGAGTTCGCTTACGGCTTCTTCCATGCCCAGGATTCCATCCGCAAGGAGATCCTGATCCGTCTGGAGACCCTGAAGGATGCCGGCGTGGCCGTCAACGAGATCGACGACTACCAGAACAACTGGATGGACAAGGAGAAGTCCCGCGCCGTCTCCGACGCGCTGATCGCCGCTCTGGAGAAGGCTGAGAAGACCGAGGACGTGCAGTTCGTCCTGGACAACAAGGAGTATCTGGCCAAGAAGTCCATCTGGGCCATCGGCGGCGACGGCTGGGCCTACGACATCGGCTTCGGCGGCATCGACCACGTCATGGCGCAGAACCGCGACGTGAACCTGCTGGTCCTGGATACCGAGGTCTACTCCAACACCGGCGGACAGTCCTCCAAGTCCACGCCTACCGCTGCGGTGGCCAAGTTCGCCGCCGGCGGCAAGCAGATCGCCAAGAAGGACCTGGGCGCCATCATGATGACCTATGGTTATGTGTACGTGGCCCAGGTGGCCATGGGCGCTGACCAGGCCCAGACCCTGAAGGCCATCCGCGAGGCTGAGGCCTATCCCGGCCCCTCCATCGTCATCTGCTACTGCCCCTGCCTGGAACAGCACATCAAGGCCGGCATGAGCTGCTCTCAGAACGAGATGAAGAAGGCTGTGGAGTGCGGCTACTGGCAGCTGTACCGCTATGATCCCCGCCGGATCGCCGAGGGCAAGAATCCCTTCCAGCTGGATTCTCCCGAGCCCGATACCAGCAAGCTCATGGATTACCTGATGGGCGAGAACCGGTTCGCTTCTCTGAAGAACAACTTCCCCGAGAAGGCCGACGCCCTGTATGCCAAGACCGTTGCCGACGTCAAGGCGCGTTACGAGAAGTACCGCAAGATGGCGGAGGACAACTGAGCCGTACATCACGGCATGCGTCTATGACGCAAGTCCCTTTATTAAAAACAGGGGCGGGAATTTCCCGCCCCTGTTTTTTTACACAGCTGCCGGTGGAACCTGTGGAAAAATCCGGCGGCTGCCGCCCGGCTTGCTGGCTGCTCCCGGTAAAAACGCCCCGTTCCCGAGAAGGGAACGGGGCGTTTGTTAATAAAATTGGAAAATGGGCGGTCACAGTGCCTTGACGGCAGCTTCCAGCTGGGCCATGGCCTGCTCCAGGGTGGCCCGGGGGCAGGCGGCATTGAGCCGCATGAAGCCGTCCAGCTGACGGTCGAAGGAGCAGCCGTCGTTGAGGCCCAGCTTGGCCTTCCGGATCATGAAGTCGTGGAGCTCCTGGTTGCTCAGGCCCAGCTCCCGGCAGTCCAGCCACATGAGATAGGTGGCGTCGGGGGCAAAGGTCTTGATCTGGGGAATACGGGTGCGGCAGTAGTCCACCACATAGTCGAAGTTGGCGGAGAGATAGGGCAGGAGCTGTTCCAGCCACTCCTCGCCCTCGTTGAAGGCCGTCTCCATGGCAGTCAGGGAGAAGGCGTTGTTGCGGTGGATGTCCATGCACTGCCAGTAGTGGTCAAAGACCTGCTTCTTGTGGGCGTCGGGGAAGACCACGGTGCTGGCCTGAAGGCCTGCCAGGTTGAAGGTCTTGGTGCCGGAGATGCCGGTGACCACGTTGGCCGCGATCTCCGGGGAGAGGGTGGCGGTGGGGATGTGCTTCTTGCCGTGGAAAATAAGGTCGGAGTGGATCTCGTCGGACATCACCAGGACATGGTGCTTCAGGCACAGTTCCATCATCCGGCGCAGGTCTGCCTCCTCCCAGACGATGCCCAGGGGATTGTGAGGGGAGCAGAGCAGGAACAGATCCGCCTGCTGGAGCTTTTCCTCAAAGTCGGCCCAGTCCACGCTCCACTTGCCGTCGTGCTCCAGGAAGCGGTTTTCCAGCACCTTCCGGTTCCAGGCCTCGGCCATGTCGTAAAACTCGGAGTACACCGGCGTCTGGATCAGCACGCTGCCGCCCTCCGGGGTGAAGAGCTTCACGCAGGCACTGATGGTCTGGACCACGCCCAGGCTGAAGCTCATGAGCTTGGGATCGATGTCCCAGCCGTTGCGGCGCTTCTGCCAGCCCCGAATGGCCTCAAAGTAGCTCTCCGGCCGGGCAGTGTAGCCCCAGATGCCCTCCTGGGCCCGGGCAGTCAGGGCGTCGATGATGGGCTGGGCGGTCTTGAAGTCCATGTCCGCGATCCACAGGGGGATCACGTCGTCGGTGCCGAATTTCTTCTTTCGCTCGTCGTACTTGGCAGAGTGGTTGCGGGAGCGGTCAATGATCTGATCAAAATCGTAGTGCATGTTGGTTCATCCTTTCCGATGGGAGATGGGGTGGAGGGTATGGACTGTGGAAAATTATCTGCGGATGCGGGCGTTTTCCTCGCCGGCCATCAATTCTTCCACCGTTTCCGCAGAGACCCGGTTGATGTCGCCGGGGATGGAGTGCTTGAGGCAGGCGGCTGCTGTGGCGAACTCCAGGGCGCGCTGGCTGTCATGATCGTGGTTCAGCCCGTAAATCAGTCCGCCGGCAAAGGCGTCGCCTGCGCCGATGCGGTCTACAATGCGGTGGATGGAATAGGTTTTGGAGAGATAAAAACCCTGCCGGTCATGGAGGCAGGCCGTCCAGGTGTTGTCCTCGGCGCTGTGGGTGGTGCGCAGCGTGGCGGCGATGACACGGATGGAGGGACAGCGGTCCAATACCTGCCGGGCCAGAATGCGGCAGCACTCGCTGCGGGAGTCGGCATCGGGCCGGGGCAGACCGAAGGTGCGCATCAGATCGTATTCACTGGCAAAAAGCACGTCGGCCTGCTCGCTCAGGGGGCGCAGGGCCTCTTCCGCCTGTACGCCGTATTTCCAGAGGTTTTCCCGGTAATTATAATCGAAGGAGACAGTGATGCCCCGCTTTTTGGCCTCCTGAATGCCCCGGCGGGTCATCTCCAGCGTATTTTGGGAGATGGCAGGGGTGATGCCGCTGACATGGAACCAGTCCACGCCGTCCAAGACCTGTTCCCAGGCGATGGAGTCAGGCGGTGCCAGTGCGATGGCAGAGCCGTCCCGGTCATAGAGGACCTTGGCGGGCAGCTGATTGGCCCCCTCCTCCAAATAATAGGTGCCCATGCGTCCGGCGGCAAAGCGGACCTGCGAGACGTCCAGTCCGAAGCGGCGCAGCTCTGCCAAACAGGCATGGCCAATGGCATTGTCCGGCAAAATGGTGACGACCCCGGCGCAGACGCCGAAATTTGCCAGGGATACGGCAACATTGGCCTCGCTTCCCCCGAAAGTGGCTTCCAGGACAGGTGTTTGAAAGAGGCGCTCTTTGCCGGGTGCTTTCAGCCGGAGCAAAACCTCTCCAAATACAAGCGCTTTCACACAAATCCCCCTTTTGAACTTGGAGTGAGCACCGGCAGGGAAGCGGCGGCGCCGCGTGTCCGACCGGGCGGATACTGCCCCAATTATACCATAGGAACCGGGAAATACAAGCGTCCGAAGATCCGAGCCGGGAGAGGCGGTGGTGGACAGCACCGTGCCGGAGCAGAAAATAAAAAATGGAGCAAGCGTTTTGCGCTTGCTCCATTTTGGCGGAGAAGGAGGGATTCGAACCCTCGAGACCCTTTAGGGGCCTACATGATTTCCAATCATGCGCCCTCGACCAACTAGGCGACTTCTCCATAGCTGTCAAGAATCAAAACAGATGAACTTTTACGCCGCTTGGAAGCGACAGCGTTATTATTATAGCAAACATTATGGAAAAGTCAACCCTAAATTCGCACTTTTTTGAAAAAAGCGGAGGGCATCTGCCCTCCGCTCTGCGCCTCAGCGCATCTCGGAAACGATGTTGTCCACGGCGTGGTCCACAGCGACACCCAGTTTGTGGATACTCTTCCCCACTTGTGTTTTCATGGGGTCCCTGCCGCAGGGCATCATCATTCCCAGGACGGCACCGGCCATCATACCGGCACCCATGCCGGCCCAAAATCCGGCGCATACGGTTCTCATTTCAGTCAACTCCTTTTCGGCACGGCATTAGTATGACCCGGCAGCCGGGAAAAAACCGCGAAGCTGTTTGCCAAAAGATGTTAGATGCGCTATAATGTGTCCGTTCAAAATGAAACGGGCACCGGGCTGCCCGGAGAGGAAGAGACCCATGACCAAACTCTATCTCATCCGCCATGCCGAAGCGGAGGGCAATCTTTACCGCATTGCCCAGGGGCAATACAACAGCATCATCACCGACCGGGGCTGGCGCCAGATCCGGGCGCTGGAGCGCCGGTTCCAGGACATCCATGTGGACGCGGTGTACGCCAGCGACCTGTACCGCACCTGCGCCACCGCCAGCGCCATTTACCGGCCCAAGGGACTGGAGCTCCACCGGCGGCGGGACCTGCGGGAGATCTGCGTGGGCGTCTGGGAGCAGAAGACCTGGGGCGAGATCGCCCGGACGGACCCGGTGCAGATGGAAAACTTCAGCCATCACCTGGACCGGTGGTATGTGGAGGGCGCCGAGACGCCGGAGCAGGTCCGGGACCGGGTGCTTGCCGCCGTGCGGCAGATCGCCGCGGAAAACGACGGAAAGACCGTAGCCGTCTTTTCCCACGGCTGCGCCATCCGGATCCTGCTGGCCACGCTCCAGGGCTATTCCATCGCCCAGCTGGGCCAGACGCCCCACGGCGACAACACCGCCGTGTCCCTCATCGAGGCGGACGGCGCACAGATGCGGGTGGTGTTCCGGGATGACAACAGCCATTTGACGGACCCCCGCTATGCCCAGGGCGAGACGGTGAAAAAGCGGGCCAACGCGCTGGAGCCGGGACTGTATTTCCAGCCTCTGCGCCTGCCGGAGGATGCGGCGCTGGTGGAGAACTGCGCCGAGGCGTTTCCGGAGGCAAATGTCCGGGAGCGGGCGGAAGCGGGGACCGTCCTGACCGGTTTTCTGGATCAGGAAGCCGTGGGTCTGGTGGGCTTTTGCCCGGAGCATCAGGCGGCGGAAAACGCCGGCTGGATCAGCCTCTTTTACATCCGCGAGCCCTATCGCCGGCGGGGATACGGTGTGCAGCTGCTGGGGCAGGCGGTGGCCCATTACCGCCCCCTGGGCCGCAGATGCCTGCGCATTGCACTGACACCGGAAGAAAGCGCCCGGTGTCCCTTCTTCCGGGACTACGGTTTCGTCCCGGCGGGACGCGGGGAAGATGGCCGGGAGATTTTGGAAAAGGACATCAGCTTTGACCCGGCGTTTCTGGGACCGGAAGGGGAGAGCGGCTGCTGAGGCGGGAAAACTGCCCTGCAGCGACCCTGGTCCGCTGTCATACCATTATAAAAAGAGGGAGAGCATCAGCTCTCCCTCTTTTATTCTTTGATCAGATCCCGGACGATACGGGCGGTCATGCCCCAGATAGCATGTCCCTCCCAGAACCACACCGGCACCTCTACGGTGCCCCGGGCCCAGCGGTAAGTCTCCGGAATGCCCACGGCTCCGTATGGGAACTGGTCCGGCCGGGTTGGGACCAGTTCGTAGCGGTAGACCTCCGGCTGCTGCCGGCGGAAAAAGGACAGCGGGACGGAAAAGACCTCCGCCACCTCGGCAGGGGAGGGGCGCAGCGCGGCAAGCCCCGCCGGCGAGACGGCGGCCAGCACAGGCTGGAGCAAAAAGCCCCGGTGACTGCAGAGGAAATCCGACTTTCCGAACACCCGGATCTCCTCCTGTGGGATGCCCAGCTCCTCCCAGGTCTCCCGCAGGGCGCAGACCTCCGGCGTTTCGCCGGGCTCCTGCATGCCGCCGGGAAAGCACACCTCTCCCGGCTGGCGGCGGAGGGTGGCGGCCCGGACCTCGAAGAGAAGATGCAGCCCGTCGGGCTGCTCCACAAACGGGCACAAAACCGCGTAGCTGTGGCGGGCTTCCAGCATCTGGGGGACATAGCCGTCAAACCGGCGCTGCAGATCGTTCAATTCCCTCACAGCAAGATCCTCAAAGCGCCCTGCCGGTTGACGATGTCTACGGAGGGGGTGCTGGGGGCATACTCTCCGTCCAGAGACCAGGGAAGATCTTCCTCCGTCTCCAGATACAGGGAGGAGATATGGCGGAAGACCAGGCCCTCGCTGTCGTAATGCTGGTTGAGCAGGGCCAGCATCAGGTTCTGGAGTTCCAGAGGCGTCTTGGGGCTGGGGATCAGCAGCAGTTCAAACTTGCCGTCGTCCAGCACCACCCGTTCCGGATCCAGCTTCATCAGTCCGCCGATGGAGGTGGAGTTGCACACGGCGCCGAAGAGATAGTCCCCGTCCAGCACCTCGCCGTCGGCGGTGACGCGGATGCGGTAGGGGCGCAGGGAGTTGAGGTCCTTCATGCCCTCCAGGATATAGGCGAAGTGTCCCAGCGCGTTTTTGGAGGCCTGGGAGGCGGTGTAGGAGGTGCGGGTGAACGCACCGAAAGAGGCCACGTAGGCAAAGGGCCGCTGATTCCAGAAGCCCACATCCAGCACCTGCACATGCTCCTGGACGATCACCTCTGCCGCCGCTGCGGGATCATCGGAGATGTGGAGGCTGGAGGCAAAGTCGTTGGTGCTGCCCTGGGGAAGGTATCCCAGCAGCGGCGGATTGTCCAGCTGCACGAGACCTGCAATGGTCTCATTGAGGGTCCCGTCTCCGCCGGAGGCCACCACCAGGTCATATTGACTGCCCTCCCGGGCCACGGTCTCCGTGGCGTCACCGGGGGCGGTGGTGCGGTGGATGCGCAGCAGGTATCCCGCCTCCGAGAAAATGGCGGCGGCGTCAAACAACGGGCCGTGGGATTTGTTGCGCCCCGCCCGGGGATTTACGATCATCAGCAGTTTTTTCTCCATCATGCGTTCCTTTCCCGTCCGCCGGGATGGCATCGGACCCCGGAGTTTGAAAATTAACAGAATATATATAGCACAGAGCCTGCGGGAATGCAAGTGACAGCAGGGGGAACCCGGCTTTGCCAAGTTGTTATAAAGAAGAGAAGAATCCGAAAGAATGAATTGCAATCCATTTTCCGGACGTGTACAATGAAGCAGAGAACAAGAGGATGGTGGACCATGAAGCGTAGAAACGGTTATTTGCAGCTGGGGCTGGCGGTTTTCCTGTCTGTCAGCGCGATTTTGCTGTTTTATGATACCCTGTTCGGCCGCCGGGTGCTGCCGGTCTTCGGCGGGCAGCTGATCGCCGCGGTGCAGCCTGTTTTGATCGGAGCGCTGCTGGCGTATCTGCTGGCACCGGCGGTGAATTTTTTTGACCGGATGCTGCTCGTTCCCCTGGGCGGCCGCAAGCCCAAGGGACGGCTGGGCGGATGCGTCCGGGCGGTCAGCGTGCTGCTGACCTGGCTGGTGATCGGCGTGCTGGTGTATTGGCTGGCGTCGGTGCTGCTGCCGGAGCTCTACAAGAGCGTGATCAATCTGATGGGGAATGTGGAGACCTATTATAATACCATCAACGGCTGGGTGCGGCAGCTGCTGGACTCCAACCCGGAGCTGGAGACTCTGGTCAGTGACCGGCTCAAGGGCTACTACACCGACATCACCACCTGGCTGGATACGCTGCTGCCTCAGGCAACGGCACTGATGAGCGCGGTGTCCGGCGGTGTGGTCAGCGCCCTGAACTTCCTGCTGGATCTGCTGGTGGGCATCATCGTCTCCATCTTTTTGCTGGCGACCAAGGAGCAGTGCGCCGCCTATGCCCGGAAGGTGATCTTCGGCCTCTTTTCCGAGAGCTCTGTGCCCTGGGTCCTGCGGGGCATCCACAAGGTGGACAGCATCTTCTCCGGCTTTGTCCGGGGCAAGCTGCTGGACTCCCTCATCATCGGGATCCTCTGTTTTATCTGCTGCAGCCTCTTCAAGTTCCCCTACACGCCGCTGGTCTCTGTGATCGTGGGGGTCACCAATGTGATCCCCTTCTTCGGCCCCTTCCTGGGCGCCATCCCCAGCATCTTTTTGATTTTGCTGGATTCGCCCATCCAGGCGGTGTATTTCGCCCTCTTTGTGCTGGCGCTCCAGCAGCTGGACGGCAACATCATCGGCCCACTGATCCTGGGCGACAAGACCGGCCTTTCCAGCCTGTGGGTCATTGTGGCCATTCTGGTGGGCGGCAGCTTTTTCGGCGTGCCGGGGATGTTCTTCGGCGTGCCGGTGTTTGCCTGCTTTTACAGCGCGGCCAATTTCTTCCTGGATGTGCGGCTGCGGCACAAGGACCTGCCGCTGGATACCGGATCTTATACCACAGACTCTCCCAAAACCAACATCAAAGCGCCGCCGCAGGAGAAAAATTTGTGAATCCCCTTGCAATTAAGAGGTATATCGTGTAAAATACGGCCTTGCGGGGCAGTTCGTTAGAAAAATAACGACTGATGCCGCAAGGCCTTTTTTCGCAAGAAAAAGGAGCCGTATTTTGCTTGGGCGGGACAGTTCCCACCCCACACTGACCCCATGCGGCAGTGATGAAAAAAGGAGAAGCTATGAAGAAGAGATGCCTGTCGCTCCTTCTTCTGGCGGGACTCCTGTGCGCCGTACTCAGCGGATGCGGAGACAGCAGCACAGCCGAGACGCCGGAGAGCAGAGCGGCCGCCAACACCATTGTGGTTGGCATCGCCCAGGACCTGGACAACAGTCTTGACCCTCACAAAACGGTGAAGGCAGGAACCCGCGAGGTCATGTTCAATGTATTTGAAGGGCTGATGAAGCCCACCCCCGAGGGAGACCTTACCCCTGCCATTGCCAGCGACTACCAAGTTTCTGAAGACCGTTTGACGTATACCTTTACCCTGCGGGACGGGGTGAAGTTCCACAACGGCGACACGGTGACGGCGGAGGATGTGGTCTATTCCATCCAGCGCTGCGCCGCCGCTACCGAAACGGGAATCGTTCCGGTGGAGGCGTTTTCTAATATTACCGACATCCAGGCACCGGATGCGTCCACGGTGATCATCACCCTGGCCCAGCCGGACAACGAGTTCCTCTCCTACATGACCACCGCCGTTCTGCCGGCGGATTACGACCAGCAGGACACCGATCCTGTGGGCACCGGCCCCTTCAAGTTCGTCTCCCGGGCCGCCCAGGATTCCATCGTCCTGGAGAAGTTCGACGAGTACTGGGGCACCCCGGCCCAGTTGGATCAGGTGACCTTTAAGATCATCGAAAACGCCGACAGCCTGCTGATGAGCCTCCAGAGCGGCGCCATCGACCTGTGCGCCCATCTGACCAGCACCCAGGTGGCCCAGCTGGGCGAGGACTTCGACGTGGCCGAGGGCACTATGAACCTGGTGCAGGCGCTCTACCTCAACAACGCCGTGGAGCCCTTCGACAATGAGCTGGTCCGTCAGGCGCTTTGCTATGCCATCGACAAGCAGGCCATCATCGACCTGGCCTTCGACGGATATGGCAGCCCCATCGGCTCCAGCATGTATCCCGCCTTCGGCAAGTACTTCGATGAGAGCCTCACCGACTATTATCCCCACGATACGGAAAAGGCAAAGGAGCTGCTGGCCCAGGCCGGCTATCCCGATGGATTCTCCATGACCATCACGGTACCCTCCAACTACAAGCCCCACATGGATACTGCCCAGGTGCTGGTGCAGCAGCTGGCAGAAGTTGGCATCACCGCTGAGATCCAGGCGGTGGAGTGGGAGAGCTGGGTCTCCGACGCTTACACCAACCGCCAGTTCCAGTCCACGGTGGTGGGCGTGGATGCGTCCAACATGACTGCCCGGGCGCTGCTGGAGCGGTTTACCTCCACGGCGGACAACAACTTTATCAACTACTCCAACGCGGACTATGACGCCCTCTTCGCCCAGGCCCAGGCCACGGCGGACGACGCGGAGCAGACCGCTCTCTACAAGGAGATGGAGAAGAATCTGACGGAGCACGCCGCCAACGTCTACATCCAGGACCTGGCGGACCTGGTGGCCGTCCGGAAGGGGCTGGAGGGCGTGACCTTCTATCCCATCTACGTGCTGGATCTCTCCGGCATTCACTACACGGCCTGATATGACCGGCGGCAGATTGTATGCCGCGGCCCCGGAAGGGAGGCGAAGACCATGAAGTATGCAGCCAAGCGCATTGCCATGCTGCTTTTTACCATGGTCATCGTCTCCCTTTTGGCGTTCGTGGCCTTTGATGTGATCTCCGGTGACCCCGCCACTGCCATGCTGGGCACCCAGGCTACCCCGGAACGGGTGGCGGAGCTCCGGGCGGAGCTGGGACTGGACCGCCCGCTCCTGGTGCGGTACGGCGAGTGGCTGCTGGGATTTTTCACCGGAAACCTGGGCACTTCGTACAGCTACCACCAGCCGGTGTGGGAACTGATCGCCCCTAAGGTGGGGGTGACGCTGTGCCTGAGCCTTCTGAGCTTTGTGCTCATCGCGGTGATCTCCGTACCGCTGGGAGTCCGGTCCGCCACCCGGCGCTCCCAGGGGATCCTGAGCGGGGCGGAGACGCTGTTCAATCAGCTGTGCATGGCGGTGCCGCCCTTTTTCACCGCCATTTTGCTGACCTTCTGCTTCAGCACCGTGCTGCGCTGGTTCGTCCACGGCAGCTTTCCCGGGCTTGGCAGCGACTTCTTCGGAAGTCTGCGATACCTGCTCTTCGCGGCGGTGTCCATCGCCATCCCCCGGATCGCCATGACGGTGCGGATGCTGCGCAGCACCATCGCCGACGAGCTGGGGAAGGACTATGTCCGTACGGCGATCTCCCGGGGCAATGACCGCTCCGGCGTGCTGCGCCGCCATGTGCTCAAGAATTCCCTGGTGCCGGTGGTCACGTTCCTGGCCCAGACCATGGCGGAGATCGTGGCAGGCAGCATCGTGGTGGAGCAGGCCTTTGCCATCCCGGGTCTTGGGCGGATGCTGGTGGCCTCCATCGGCAGCCGGGATTACCCGGTGGTCCAGGCCATCATCGTGATCCTGGCCTTCTGGGTGGTGCTGGCGGGCACCGTGGCGGACCTCATCAACCAGCGGATCGACCCCCGTCTGCGGCTGGGAGGTGGCGCGTCATGAAAAAGCAGATGAAACAGAGAATGAACGGCTATCTCCGGGCAGGCTTGCTGCTGGGAGGGGTGCTGACGGCGCTGATCGTGCTGGGCTTTTTCTGGACGCCCTACGACCCCAATGCCATGGGCGACGCCGGGGAGAAGTTCCTGGCCCCGTCTTTTCAGCACCTTTTGGGAACGGATGACTTCGGCCGGGATATTTTCAGCCGGGTGCTCAAGGGCGCCGGCACCACCTTCACCATCGCTTTTTGCACCGTGGCCATCGGCGCCGTGGTGGGCACGGTCCTGGGCGCGGTGACCGGCTACTTCGGCGGATTGGTGGACGAGGCGCTGATGCGGCTCAACGACGTGCTGACGGCGTTCCCCAGCATTTTGCTGGCCCTGGTGGTGATCTCCATCCTGGGCCCCGGCAATAAATACAACGTGATCCTGGCCCTGGGACTGGTATTCATTCCCAGCTTTGCCCGGGTGACCCGCACGGCCTTTGCTTCGCTGCGGGACGTGAATTATGTGAAAAGCGCCCGGCTGATGGGAGCGTCTCCCGCCCGCATCCTGGCGGTCCATATCCTGCCCAACACCGCCCATGTGCTGCTGCCTGCCGTTACCATCGGCTTCAACAACGCCGTGCTGGCGGAGGCGTCCATGAGCTATCTGGGCATCGGTGTCACCCCGCCGGACGCGTCTCTGGGGTACATGCTCTCCGAGGCTCAGAGCCTCTTTACCGCCGCGCCCTGGTACGCGGTGGGCACGGGCCTTGCCATCGTGCTGCTGGTCCTCAGCGCCGGTCTGATCGGCGAGGGGCTGCAGCGGGCGGAACGGGGGGTGATGTGATGCTGGAGATCCGTGATCTGCATGTGAAGTTCCATGTCCGCAGCCGGGAGGCGGTGGCGGGCGTGTCCCTCACCATCCAGGACGGCGAGATCCTGGGACTGGTGGGCGAGTCCGGCTCCGGCAAGTCCGTCACCGCCATGAGCGTGGCGGGGCTGCTGCCCCGGCGCCAGTGCGACTACTCCGGCCAGGTGCTGCTGGACGGAGTGGACCTGCTCCATGCCCCCCGGGCGGAGCTGCGGAAGGTCCAGGGAAAGGACATCGGCGTGGTGTTCCAGGAGCCCCAGAGCTGTATGGACCCGCTGATGAAGATCGGAAGCCAAGTGGAGGAGGTGCTTTGCCTCCATACCCATATGGACCGGGCGGAGCGGCGCAAGCTGGCCCTGGAGGCTCTGGCTGCCGTGGAGCTGCCGGACCCGGAAGCGGTCTACGAGAAATACCCCCACCAGCTCTCCGGCGGCATGTGCCAGCGGGCCATGATCGCCGCGGCCATCGTGGCCCGGCCCAAGCTGCTGCTGCTGGACGAGCCTACCACGGCCCTGGACGTGACCATCCAGGCCCAGATCCTGGAGCTTTTGAAAAAGCTCAACCAGGAGACGGGCATGTCCATGCTCTTCATCTCCCACAACCTGGCCGTGGTGCGCAAGCTCTGCGCCCGGGTGGCGGTGATGCAGCGGGGCGTGCTGGTGGAAGAAGGGGACACCGACCAGGTGTTCCTCCATCCCCGGGAAGACTATACCAAGCGGCTCATTGCCGCCATTCCCACACGGAACCGGAAGGAGGGACCCCAATGAGTGAAGATCTGGTCCTTTCGGTCCGTCATGTGACCAGCGGTTACCGGGAGGGGAGCCTCCTGGGAAAGAAGACCTATCAGGAGGTCCTCCACGATGTGACCTTCGACGTCCGCCACGGGGAGATTTTGGGTCTGGTGGGAGAATCCGGCACTGGAAAATCCACCCTGGCCCGGACCATTCTGGGCATGGTGAAGCCGGACGCCGGTGAGGTGATCCACTACACCAAGCGGCCCCAGATGATCTTTCAGGACCCGTACAGCTCCCTGAACCCCGCCTATACCGTGGCGTGGAGCCTGGAGGAGCCGCTGCGGATCTACGGCAAGTACGACGCCGCCGAGCGGCGGCGCCGGGTCCGGGAGATGCTGGAGCGGGTGGAGCTGCCGGCGGAGTGCCTGCGGGCCAAGCCGGCGGAGCTCTCCGGCGGCCAGCGCCAGCGGGTGTCCATCGCCATGGCGCTGATCCAGCGGCCCAGGTTTTTGATCGCCGACGAGCCGGTCAGCGCCCTGGACGTCACCATCCAGGCCCAGATCCTGCAGCTTTTGAAGGACCTGCGGCGGGAGTTGGATCTGAGCTTTCTCTTCGTCTCCCACGACCTGAATGTGGTCTATCAGCTCTGCGACCGGGTGCTGGTGATGAAGTCGGGCCGCATCGTGGAGCAGGGTTCCGTGGAGGAGATTTTTGACCATCCGAAAGAGGCGTATACCCGGCAGCTGCTGGCTGCCGCCGAGTAAAAAGGAGATCCCTTGAAGGCATTTTTCCTGCGGCATCGCAAGCTGCATCTGTGGCTGCTGGCAGATCTTGTGATGCTGGCGGCATTCTTCCTGTGCCGGAGCCATGCCGGCATCATGACCGCCCTGGCCTCCGGGGCCACGGCGGTGCGCCGCTTTCTCGGCGGGATCTGCTATTTGGTGCCTTTTTCCGTAATGGAGGCACTGTGCGTCGCTCTGGTGGTGTTCGCGGCGGCATATCTCGCGTGGAGCATCGCGGCGGTGGTCCGGCGAAAGACCGCCTCCGACCGCCTCCACCGGGCGTACAGCGCCCTGGTGGGGGCCGTATGCGTGGGGCTGACCATCTACGTGGGCTTCTGCGGCCTGTGGGGCGTCCACTACTACACCCCCAGCTTCCAGGACCTCTCCGGCATTTATGCCCAGCCGGTAGCGGAGGAGGACCTGCTGGCGGTGACACGCTATTTTGCCGACCGGCTGACGGAGACGGCGGACGGTGTGGAACGGGATGAGCAGGGGCGCTTCGCGGTGCCCCGGGAGGAGATCCTTGCCCAGAGCGTCCACGCCTACGACGCGGTGGAGGAGCAGTTCCCCTTCCTGACGTTTGAGGACCCCGGCGTGAAGGCGGTACACTTTTCCCGGGTCATGAGCGCGCTGGACTTTACTGGGATCTACTGCCCCTTCACCGGGGAGTCCAACGTGAATGTGGATAGTCCCGCCTGCCTTCTGCCCTCCACGGCGGCCCACGAGCTGGCCCATCAGCGGAGCATCGCCTCGGAGCAGGAGTGCAACTTTCTGGCGATCCTGGCCTGCACCACCTGCGGAGACGACGCCTACGCCTACTCCGGCTGGCTGCTGGGCTACATCCATCTGGGCAACGCCCTCTACCGGGTGGACCCGGAGGCCTATCAGACCATCCGGGACAGTCTGCCGCCGGAGGTGCGGGCAGACCTCACCGACAACAACGCCTACTGGGCCCAGTTTCAGGACACGGCGGTACAGAAGGTGTCCAATGAGGTGTACGACCGCTTCCTCAAAGGCTATGGCGAGGAGCAGGGATTGCAGAGCTACGGCACCGTGGTGGACCTGCTGGTGGTCTACTACCGCGACGCGGCGGTCTGAAGAAACAAAAAAGCGCCCCCACGACACCGTGGGGGCGCTCATTTTTTATTTCATCAGCTCGCACACAAGATCGGTGTAGCCGGAGGGATCGTCCAGGGGCAATCCCGCGATCAGCAGTGCCTGATCGTAGAGGAGCTGGGCGTACTTCTTGGCCTTCTCCGGATCGGCGGTGACCGCCTGCTCCAGCGCCTGGAAGGCGGGGTGGTCCACATTCAGCTCCAGGATGCGCTCGGCCTTGATGGCGGAGTCGGGCTGCACGGCCTGGAAATACTTCTCCATCTCAAAGCTCAGTCCCTCGCCGGCGGTGAGGCACACGGGATGGGACTTGAGCCGGGCGGAGGCCTTGACCTCCTTCACGGCATCGCCCAGGGTCTCCTTGACGAAGTCCAGCGCGGCCTTGTGGGCGTCGGCGGCCTCCTCGGCCTTCTTCTCGGCGCCCTCCTCCAGCTCCTGGTCCAGCACGGAGCGGAACTCCTTGTCCTGATAGCTGTGGAGGATCTGGGCGCAGAACTCGTCCACCTCCTCGGTGAAGTAAAGGATCTCCGTGCCCTTGTCCTTGAGCAGCTCTGTCTGGGGGAGCTTGTCGATCTTATCCAGGGATTCGCCGGCGGCGTAGTAGATATACTTCTGGTCCTCGCCCATCCGGGAGACGTACTCGCCCAGGGTCACCAGCTTCTTCTCCGTGGAGGAGTAGAAGAGCAGCAGGTCCTGCAGCAGTTCCTTGTGGGCGCCGTACTCGCCGACTGCACCGTACTTGAGCTGGCGGCCGAAGTTCTTCCAGAAGGTCTCATAGGCCTCCCGGTCGTCCTTGAGCATCTTGGCAAGCTCGCTCTTGATCTTCTTCTCCAGGTTGGCCGCGATGACCTTCAGCTGCCG
>ERZ827037.2426-NODE-2426-length-15708-cov-20.933878_pt1 | contig 15708 bp, 14 predicted proteins | sample MGYA00519924_ERZ827037 | MGnify/ENA primary metagenome ERZ827037 (study PRJEB31778, sample SAMEA3449250) | human gut metagenome | biome: human gut; feature: human-associated habitat; material: faeces | place: United Kingdom | collected 2010/2012 ...
TATGCAGCGCGCTCGTTCTTCTTCCCTTTCTGCTTTATTCAGTTTTCAGGGTACAGGGCCATCCAATTGGGTGGCTTTTTTTGTTACCTTTGCCTTTGGTTTTTTCTTGCAACCCTCAGAACCGCCCCCAAAAGGGGCGGTTTTTTTGCCATCCATCCCCTTTACAAAAGGCTCCATAATCTGTTACAATCAAGGAAATAGAAACCAAGTAGGGAAAAGGGGTTTTGGGAATGAAGGCGTTTATCAGAGAGTTTAAAGAGTTCATCGCGAGAGGGAATGTAATGACCATGGCGGTCGGCATTATCATTGGCTCTGCCTTTACGGCAATTGTCACGTCGCTAAACCAGGATATCATCACGCCCCTGCTTGGCCTGGTCTTGGGCCAGATCAACTTTGCCGGGCTTTCCTTCACTGTAGGCAACGCCACAGTTACCTACGGGAACTTTATTCAGGCGGTTATCACGTTCCTTATTACTGCCCTGGTCCTGTTCTTAATGGTAAAGGCTTTTAACAAGCTCACGAAAAAAAGGACGGCTAAAGAAGAAGAAAAAGAAGAACCTGCCTCTGTCCCTGAGGATATCAGGCTTCTTACAGAGATCCGGGATTTGCTGAAGAAGTGAGTTCCCAGGGTGTGGGCAGGTATCCTGTCAAAAAAGGGCCGCTGCATTTAATTGCAGCGGCCTTCTTGCGTTCTTTTTTTAGAAAATAGCAGTGAATTGATCCACCAAGCCTTCGTTGCGGGTCATAGAAATGTTGTTCACACAAATCACGTCGTCCACGCCTTTATCTCTGGCCAGCTGTGTCACGGTGCTGTCATAATACCGGTAGTCCACCACGTAGACCTTCTTGTAGTGGTTCACCAGGTAGGGGATAAAGCAGTTGCCAAAGCTCTCCTTCACTACAATACAGCTGGGGCCGTCGGTCATGTCGTTGTTGGTGATCTCCTCATAGGGCTGGTCACCGCCGCAGAAGGCCAGGTACTTGTTGCCGGCACTATAGGTGTCGGCGTCGGCGATCAGGGGCCAGTCAGGCAGTTCTTCGCCGTTTTCCTGCATCACGTACAGAGTGACATTGGGCTTGGGGACATAGGCTTCCACTGTGTCAGGATTATTTCCCAGGGCAGCCATGGCTTCGGAGCTGGAGCTGTAAAAGCTTCCCAGATACCCTTCGAATTCCTTCTTTTCAAAGTCTTCCAGCGGGACCGGATCGAAGCCACGGGCCTCGCAGAACTCCACATAGGCGTAATAGGCGCCCAGGGCGGTCCAGTGGTGGTCGGTGCGGAAGTAGAGGTACTCGTTGGCATGGGCTTTCAGTGTGTCGTAAATAGAAACTGTTTTCACGCTGGAATTGATGGACTGGATGGAGGGATAAATGTAATCCTCAATGGCCTTGCGCTGGTCATTGGAGTTGATCTGGGAAGAGAACTTTTCCAAATAGCTTTCCGGCAGGTCAATGTCGATGCTGGTGGGAATGATCATGTCGTACACCGTGGCGGTGCCAGACAGCTTGTCCCCAGCGCCGGTGACGGCCAGGATGTAGTCGTTGGCCGCATCCTCGTTGAAGTTATAGTACTCGTAAGCGGTGTCCCCTACGATCATCAGGTTGCCGGCCTGTTCCGGGGCAGCAGAAGGCTCCTCCTGCGGGGCAGGGGTGGGGTCGTCTGGGACGGGGGAAGGAGTGGGGGCGGCGCTTCCCGCGGAACTGTCCCCAGAAGCACCGGAGCCCTCAGGGGCCGCCTGGCTGGCCTGGGAGCTGGAAGAGTTGCCGCCGTCCTCCGGTTTGGAGGAGCAGCCCCGGACTGCAAAGACAATGGCTACCGCAATGGCCACAAGCAGCACCAGCACCAGGATGGGGAGCAAAGGCGGGCCGCTCTTCTTTCGCCTGCGCCGGGTCTGGGGAGGCCTGCGGCGGATGTATAGGTCCTCTTCCTCCTGGCGGGGGGCCGCTGGCCGGGGCGCCCGTACCGGGCGGTTTTGGGGGCTATACTGGAAGTCCCTGGGGGCGCCGGCCCGGTTATCCGGGGTATAGCGGCTGTCCCGGGGAGCGTACTCCCTGGAGGAAGAGGGATAGCCCGTGTCCCGGGAGGTGCTGCGCCGGGGCGCGGGATCCCCGGGAGGCGCTGCCCGCCGGGGTGTGTAGTTGTTTGCCATATAAATCATCCTTTCTCAATTTCCATTATTTTATTTGTTTCCGGTAAAGGGGGCGTCAGGGATCTCGTCGCCCTGTTCCACCGTACCGGTGATGATCACTGTTTTGACGCCGTAAAAAGACTGCACCCAGCCGTTCACTTGGGAGAACACGTCCCGCAGGGGGAAGGTGTCGGCAAACCAGGTGTCAATGCCCTTGGTGTACTCACCGGTGGCCAAGTCTTGGGCGGAAAATTCCGGGAAAGATGTCAGGTCCCGTTTTTCCCATTCCGAATGGGTGGGCCGCAGGGGCAGGAGCATAGAAAACACCCCAAAGGCAAACAGCGCCAGGAAGAATAGGGCCGCCTTGCCCCGGGAGCCGCGACGATACTGTTTGGCGTGACGCATAGCGCGCTCTCCTTTCGCTTAAAACTGCAAATAGAGGAAGGGGTTGTACGAGTCGCCCACCAGGTAGCTGATGGAGAAGAACAGGGCTACCACCGGCAAGACGTATTCCAGCACCGTGCCCAGGACGATGGCTGCCCCGTTGGTGGAGGAGGTGACCTTGTGATACAAGAACCGGGGAAGGGGCGTGCAGGCCAGCACCGCCACCAAGAGGAAGAACAGGTAGTTTAGGGCGATGTTTTGGCTCTCGAAGCTTGTGAGGGGGTTGCCGTTAAGGCAGAACATCCCTTTTATGACTACCCAGCCCTGGGTGAAATCCGTAAAGTAGAACAGCACCCATCCAAAGAACACTACAGCCAGGGTGTACAGGTGGCCAAAGAACGCCGGAAGCCGCTGCAGCCCCGGCAAAAGGAACTTCTCAATGGCCAGGAACAGGAAGTAGTACAACCCCCACAGGATGAAGTTCCACCCGGCGCCGTGCCACATCCCGGTGAGGAACCAGACGATCAGCAGGTTCAGCGCCTGGCGGGGCTTGCCTTTCCGGTTGCCTCCCAGGGGGATGTAGACATAATCCCGGAAGAAGGAGGACAAGCTCATGTGCCACCGCCGCCAGAAATCGGTGATGGAATTGGCCAGGTAGGGGTAGTTGAAGTTTTCTTTATAGTGGAAGCCCACCATCAGGCCCATACCGATGGCCATGTCTGAGTAGGCGGAGAAATCCAGGTAAATTTGCAGCGCGTAGGCAAAGCAGCCCAGCCACAGGGACAAGGCCGGGGCCGACTGCAGGGTGGCCAGGTTTTTGGCCTGGTCTATGAGGGCGCCGCTTAAAATGGTGCGGGAAGCGATTTGCCCGCAGACGTTTGCCAGCAGCACCTTCTTGGCAAGGCCCGAGGCAAAGCGGTTGATGCCGTTGCGCAGATCTTCGCTTTCTACCCGGCGGGAGAGGATCTGCTCGGAAACGTCCTTATACCGGACGATGGGCCCGGCAATGCACTGGTGGAACAGGGATACATACAGCAGAAGCCGCCGGAAATACCGTTGGGCAGGCACTTCCCCCCGGTAGACGTCCACCATGTAGGAGAGCAGCTGGAAGGTGTAAAAGCTGATGCCAATGGGCAGGGCGATCTTGGGGACCACGTCGGGGAAACCCAGCCACTGGTGGGTTTCTCCCAGGATGAAAGCGGTGTATTTAAAGAAAGCCAAAAGGCCCAGGTCGATGACGCACCCCAGGATCAGGAAGGCTTTGCTCTTGCCGGTCCCCCGGTATTTGTAGATCCCTTGGGACAAGGCCCAGTCCACAAAACACATGAACACCAGCAGCACAATGAAGAACGGCTCCCCCCAAGCGTAGAACACCAGGGAGAAGAAGATGAGCACCGTGTTACGGGCCTCGATCCCCCGCGCCAGGGAGTAGACCAGCATCTGCAAGGGGAAGAAAATACACAGGAATACTAGGGAAGAAAAGACCACGCCCAAACCCTCCTACAGTTTTTAAAAATGCTAAAAAGGTAGGAAAAACCCCTCGACCCGCTGACAAGCCGAAGGGCTCCTATTCAACTGGAAAAAGGAGCGTTTACTCCTTGGGTGGATCGCCAGCCTGGGGATTGCTCCCAGGCTGGGGCGGCACAGGGGCTTTTGGCGGGGCATAGGGCGGATAAGGGGCGTGGCCCGCGGGCCCCGGCTGAGGGGGCGGAGGGACAGGCTGCCCAGGGCCTGGCTGCTGGAAAGGGGGAGGCGTGTACGGTCCTGGCGCGGGGCGGGGCTTGCGCAGGCCAAAGGCCCAGTAAGCCAGGTCGGAGAGCAGGGGCAGGCCGGCCTCCCGGTCTTTCATCACCCGGGTGATGGCCAGCACGCTGATGACAATGGCCAGCAGGTACACCAGGGCGGAGAGGGCGCCCAATGCAACGGACAGATAGCGCAGCACCCCCCAGCTGTAGTAGTCGCCGGGGAAGAGCTGGACCACGAAGGCGAGCACGCTCCGCAGGACAGCTGTGACGGCGGAAAGGGCAAAGGCCTGCAAGGTTTGGCGCCCTGCCCAGGGGTCCCGTTCAGCGATCAAAGCCAGGGCAAAAACAGCGGCGCACAGCAGGGGTTGGTTTAAAATGACGCAGGCGAAACCCACGATAGGATAAAGACATAAAACCACGCCAAATTTGCCTTTTCGCATGGTTGGGACCTCCTTTTGGTTTACAAAATTCTGACAATCTAAGTTTACGGCATACAGGGGAGCAAGTCAAGAAGAAATCGCAATAAAAATGGGGGAAAACACCGTTTGGAAAGGAAACGGCCCGCAGGGGGCGGCAGGGAAAAAACAGCGCAAAAAAACCACCCGTAAATACGAGTGGTTCCTTCGTGTTGGCGAAAACCTATTTTCCCGGGCCGTTACCAGCCAAGTATCTTCGGCGCCGGCGAGCTTAACTTCCGTGTTCGGGATGGGAACGGGTGGACCCTCGCGGCAATCAACACCAACTATTTGTTTTTGCCGTCGTTCCTGACGACTTGTATATAATACCACAGCGTTCTGGAAAATGCAACCCTTTTTTTCAAAAATTCTTAAAAATCTTTGAAGTTAGAAAATATAGGGTTAATCCGGGTGATAAACACTAAATCTGGTGGTTACCACCCGTCCAGGCCGGCCCGCTGCATGGCTCCCAGCACCTTTGTCCGCAGGTGGGGGAACTGTTTTTCCAGGTTTTTCACCAGTTCTTCCGTGTCTTTCCGGGCGGTGACCCCGTCCACAGGGCAGTTGCTTTTCACCACCGGCAGCTCCAGCCGCCGGGCAGCCCCCCGGATCTCCCGTTCCTCGCAGAGGATCAGCGGCCGGATCACGGTGATCTCCTTCCGGGAAAGGTAGGTCACCGGGGAAAAGCACCCCAGTTTCCCCCCGTAAAACAGGTTCATGAAGAAGGTTTGCACCGCGTCGTCAAAGTGGTGCCCCAGGGCCAGCTTGGAGATACCCTCCTCTACACACAGGTTGTGGAGGATCCCCCGGCGCATCCGGGCGCACAGGGAGCAGGGGTTTTCCTCCTGGCGTTCCTCAAAGATCAGCGGGCCCAAATACGTCTTTCTAATAACATAGGGCACAGAGAGCCGGTCACACAGCGCCTGGATCTGGGAGTAGTCCCCGGGCACGCCCCCGAAACAGGGGTCAGCGGTGACGGCTGTCACGGTGAAGCGCTTTGGGTAGTATTGGGAGAGCTCCGCCAGGGCGCACAGCAAAAACAGGCTGTCTTTGCCCCCGGATACCCCCACGGCAACGCAGTCGCCCTCCTGGATCATATCGTATTTTTGTACAGCGGCCCGCACCCGGCCGGTAAGCTTGTCCATGGTGAATCTCCTCCTGTAATTTCAGTATGCAAGTTACAGCCCTTTGAAAAATTCGTCGTAGCTTGGCGCTTTGTAAATGTCTTTTAGTGCTTTCAGGACGGAGATCCGCACACTGTACCGGCCCTGTTCCATCTGACAATACATCTCTCGGCTGACATCCAGACCACGAAGCTGTAATTGTGCGGCAACTTGTTCCTGAGTCAGCTTAACAGCTTTTCGCAGAGATTTCAAGTTAGGGCCAATGGAAAGATCTTGTTTCAGTTTTTGAGAGATAGTAACCACCACCAAAATGGAATGAATAGATTCCAAAATTATCTTGATAATACGTCTTTCCTCCGGTATAATTGTAATGCATACATTACAAAAAGGAGGATCATGATTTGTGGAACAAAAAAAGGACCTGGAACAACTGTCCCGCCAATTGGCGGAGTTGTACCCCCAAGACCCGGTGGGGCTGCTGAATTCTTTTCACTGGCTGTACCAGCACCCGGACACGGCCAATTTCCTCTGCGGCCTGGAAAGCGGCAAAACAGCAGGGGAAGCCTTGCGGGAGCTGCAAAAGGAGGGACAGCGGGAATATCTGGCTTTGGCAGGCTGGGCGCTGGTGAAAAAAGCAAAAATAGAGAATGAGGAAAAACGAGAAAACACGATAAAAACAGAAGGAAACAAGAGCAATTAAAATGCCAATTAAAAAAACGGGAAAAACCTGTTGACACCGGAAAAAACCTGTGCTATCATCTATAAGCGGCTCTGAGAGGGGCCGCCGCGCCGGTACTGCGGCACGCTGGAAAATTGTGAAGCCCATATTGGAAATATACGTTACAAAGCTTGGAGGTAAAGCAAATGTCAACCACAATGCCGAAAGCCGGTCAGATCGACCGCAAATGGTATGTCATCGACGCCGCTGGCAAGCCCCTGGGCCGTGTGGCTGCCCAGGCAGCCGTGCTGCTGCGCGGCAAGCACAAGGTCACTTTCGCCCCCCATGTGGATTGCGGCGACCATGTCATCATCATCAACTGCAAGGACGCCGTCCTCACCGGCGGCAAGGCGGAGAAGAAGTATTATTACCGCCACACCGGGTACATCGGCCACCTGAAGGCCACCCGGTACGACACCCTGATGAGAACCAAGCCCGAGCTGGCTATGGAGCTTGCCGTGAAGGGCATGATTCCCTCTAACTCCATCGGCCGCACCGCGATGACCCGCCTGCGGGCTTACGCCGGCAGCGAGCACAAGCACACTGCCCAGAAACCCGTCGAGTGGAACCTGTAAGGAGGAGTTAAACGATGTACGAATCTGCACCTTATTTCTACGGCACCGGCCGCCGGAAGAGCAGCGTTGCCCGTGTGCGCCTGTACCAGGGCACCGGCAAGGTCACCATCAACGACCGCGATATCGATGATTACTTTGGCCTGGACACCTTGAAATATATCGTCCGTCAGCCCCTGGCCCTCACCGGCACCGACGAGAAGTTTGACATCGTCTGCCGCGTGTCCGGCGGCGGCGTTACCGGACAGGCCGGCGCCATCCGCCACGGCGTGGCCCGCGCCCTGCTCCAGTACGATTCTGAGAACCTGCGTTCCATGCTGAAGAAGGCTGGCTTCCTCACCCGCGATCCTCGTATGAAGGAACGTAAGAAGTACGGCTTGAAGGCTGCCCGTCGGGCTCCCCAGTTCAGCAAGCGCTAAACTGTCTTTCAACCTGTTTTCCAAACCCTGGAGCGGCAACGCTCCGGGGTTTTCTTTTCCCCTTCCGGTTTTCCCCCTTCCCTTTTGGGCGGCTATCCCCACCGGGGCCCCATTTCTTTGGGAAAATAGGGAAGCGGCTTTCTTTTTTGTTTTTTTCCGTGTTGGATCTGGGAAAGCTGTATGTTCATGCAAAAACTAGAACACACGTTCGTTTTTAAAAAGCAACCTTATAGCTTTTGTGAGGGCCGCCGGGTAAAAAAGGGGAAAATGCCCGTGTTTTAGGCGTTTTTTCAAGGTGTAAGAGTGTATGAAGGCTTGTGGTTTTATACAAATGGTTTACAAAAAATCCAGGAATTGCCGAAAAGAAGCCGGGCTAAATCGAATAAAAATACATTATTTTTTCATTTTGGGGGCGGCGGAAGGTTTCCCCCATTCTGTTTTTGATACATTTTGCACAGCCGCAAGTTTCCATAATGGAGCGGAAAACCTCGAAAAATTGAAAACTTGCGGTTTTTAAAAAGGTTATGTTAAGGAATGGCTTATTCAGATTTAGATAAATTACACAAAATCACACCGGATAAAATTTTGACACCTCGTTGAATTTTTACTATACTAACCCCTGGAACTGCTAAAGAAGGCAGTGAAAGGAGTATGGATATGCACGGCAGACACATGAAGAAAGCGCCCCGCCTCCTGGCAATCCGCGGAGTGGCGGCGCTGATCCTTGTCCTGGCGCTCAGTATCTCTTCGTTTGCCACTGTGATGGCCAACACGGTTTCCGCCAATGTGATTGACGGCGACCAGTCTTATACATTCAACATGAGCAGCACGGATCTGGACGAGATCCTGGAACAGGCCGAAGAAATGGGCCTGGAGCCCCTGGGCCCCTTGGACGTGGCCGAGCGGGTGGAAGGCACCACCACCGTTGTGGTGCGCCGCGGTGTGAACCTCACGGTCCGCGAAGCGGGGAAAGAGAACCTCCTGGTGGCATACCGGGGGGACACCGTGGAGCAAGTCCTGCTGGAAAACAGCATTGTCCTGAAGGACGCTGACGAGATCACCCCCGCCCGGGAAACCGTGGTGGAAGGCGACACCCAGGTGGAGATCCGCCGGGCCTGCCAAGTGGTGGTTTTGGCCGACGGCAAACAGACCACCGTCACCCAGACCGGCGGCACCGTGGAGGACGCCCTGAAGGAAGCCGGCGTCACCGTGGGGGAAGAGGATTCCCTGAACTACGACAAGGACGAGCCCCTGTTTGACAAAATGCACATCCGGGTGACCCGGGTGATGAAAGTGCGCATCACCGCCGGCGGGGAAACCCGCGAGGTGGAAACCTCCGCCCAGACCGTGGAGGACGTTTTGAAGAAGTTCCAGGTGGAATTGGACGAAGACGACCGGGTGGAGCCGGAAGCCAAGACGAAGGTGGCCGAGGGCATGGAGATCACCGTCCGCCGGGTGGAAGTGAAGGAAGAGGTCAAGACCGAAGAGGTCCCCTTTGAAACCCAGTACCAGGACACCGACTCCCTCTATGAAGGCGAAACCCAGGTAAAGACCCAGGGCGTGGCCGGGGAAAAGGAAGTTACCTATCAGGTGACCTTTGTGGATGGGGAAGAGGAGAGCCGGGAGGCTGCCTCTGAGAAGGTGACCAAAGAACCTGTGGCCGAAGTGGTCCTCCGGGGCACGGCGGAGAGGGAGCAGTCCGGCGCAGGCGGCAGCGGCACCTTTGTGGACCTGTACGGCAACACCGTTTCTTACAGCTCTGTGATGAGCGGCACCTGTACCGCTTATTCCGTCCCGGGCGGCACTACTTCCCTGGGGTGGGACGCTGTGTACGGCGTGATCGCGGTGAACCCCAACATCATCCCCTATGGCACGAAGATGTACGTCACCTCCCCGGACGGCAGCGTGGTGTACGGCTACGGGGTGGCCGGTGATACCGGCGGGGCCTGCATGGCCGGGGACATCATCGCTGACCTGTGCTACAACACCATTGAAGAGTGCAGCCAGATCGGCCGCCGGGAAATGGTCATTTATATCCTCTCATAAAGAAGCGAGGGAAGGGCGCCTGCCCTTCCCTTTTTTACTGCCGGCCGTCTGCGTATCCCCTAAGCCAGGGCGGCCGGCGTTTTTTTCCCCGGAAGCCAGGGCGGCCTTGTAATTTGAGATGCTTTCCAGTATAATGGGGCAGAGACCGTACCGGACAAGGAGGAACGTTTATGGATGTGATTTTTTCGCTGGCCATGGTGGCCGCCGGTTTGATTTTGATCTTCTCCCTCTCCAAGGAGAACAAGGTGTTCTATGTGGCGGGGGGCTATTTTATCCTGCTGGGCGGCTGGCTGATGGCGGACAAGCTCCTGCCGGAACGGGAGCTGTTTGCCGGGGCCTGGGGCATAGCGTTCAAGGTGATCACCGGTGTGATCCTGGTGGTGCTGGTGGCGGTATTTGCCAAGGAATACCGGAAAAAGGGCCGCGACGCGGAAGGCGCCCCCCAGGAGGACCAGCCGGACGACAACGGCCCGGACGGCCTGTTTTAAAAAACGTATAACATATCTTATAGACAGGATATCCAAGCCTATAGAAAACTGTTAAGGGAGAAAGGGGTTTCCAGTGGACGCGATACTGACGGTGGTAAGCAAAGTGATGGTCATGCTCATCATGATCGTGGTGGGGTATCTGGTGACCAAGCGGGGGATGCTCACAGAGCGGGGCGCTTCAGAGATCACCTCCCTGCTGATCCAGATCGTCACCCCCTGTTTGATCGTAAACGCCTTCCTCTCCTCTGAGGACAGCCTTCCCGTGGGAGACCTGCTGTTCGCGGTGGGGACCTCGGCCCTGGCCATTGCTTTGAGCATTGGGCTGAGCCTGTTCTTTTTCCGCAAAGAGCCTTTGGAGCGAAAAAAAGTGCTGCGCTTTGCGGTGGACTTCAGCAACGCCGGGTTTATGGGCCTGCCCCTGGTGGAGGGGATTGTGGGCAGCAGAGGCGTGATGTACGGATCCTTTTTCATTGTGGTGTTCAACATCTTTTGCTGGACCTACGGTTTCCGGATGATGAGCGGCGGCCGGAAGATGAACTGGAAAGTGCTGCTGTTCAATCCCGGGATCATTGGGCTGGTGTTCGCTCTGCCCATTTACTTTTTAGACCTGCACCTGCCCCCGGTGATCGCCGAGCCGGTGGGGTTCTTCGCCGGGCTGAACACCCCCTTGGCCATGCTGATCATCGGCAGCTATGTGGCCAAGGTGGACATCCATTCCTTTGTGTCGGACAAGGCGGTGTATAAAATGGCGGCTCTGCGGCTGCTGGCCGCGCCGGGGCTTTTCCTGCTGTTGCTGCTGCTCATCCGCCCCGAACCGGAACTGCTGGTCACCAGCGTGATCCAGGCGGCTTGCCCGGTGGCAGCTAACGCGGTGCTTTTCGCCGTGCAGTATAAGTGCGATTCCATTTTAGCTTCCAAAACCGTCGCGGTGAGCACGGTGCTCTCTATCCTCACCATCCCCCTGTTCACCATCCTGGCCCAGGGGGCTGTCCAGTGGCTGTATTAAAAAGCGCCCTTTCCGCTGGACGCTGTAACCTGTATGGGAAACCCTTCGGGGTTTCCCATTTTTTTGGACAGAAGGCCTATGTTGGGGAAATCCCCGGCTGGCCGTTGAAAAAAAGCCCTGTTTCGTGTACAATGGAAGTGGACAAGTTTTCGGAAACAGACAACTCCCATTGGAAGAAAAGAAAGGGGAAACGGTGATGGCTTACATTGCTCCCTCGTTGTTGGCGGCGGACTTTTCCGCCTTGGGAAAAGAGCTGGAGCGGGTCCAGGAAGCAGAGATCCTCCACATTGACATCATGGACGGCTGTTTCGTCCCGAACCTGAGCATGGGCCCCCAGGTGGTGCAGGCGCTGCGCCCCAAGGGCGGCCAAGTGTTCGACGTGCACCTGATGCTGGTGCGCCCGCTGCCCTATATCGCCCTGTTCCGGAAGGCAGGGGCGGATTGGATCACGTTCCACATTGAAAGCCAGGACAACCCCGGCAAAGTGATCGACGCCATTGTGGAAAGCGGCGCCAAACCGGGCCTGGCCCTGCGGCCGGGCACGCCCGTTGAGGAGCTGTACCCCTATGGGGAGCGGCTCCACAGCGTGACGGTGATGACCGTGGAGCCCGGCTTCGGCGGCCAAAAGCTGATGCCCGAGCCTTTGAAGAAGATCCGGGAGCTGAAGCAGCGGTTCCCCCACATCCTGGTGGAGGTGGACGGCGGCGTCAACCTGGAAACAGCCCCCCAGTGCCGGGAGGCCGGCGCCGACGTGCTGGTGGCCGGTACGGCGGTGTTTGGCGCGGAACGCCCCGGGGAGGCCATGGTCCTGCTCCAAGGGGGGCAGGGATAACCCCTGGAAACGCACACCACAGGCAAGCTGTTCCCATAGAATGGAATAAAAAACCATGGGGGGTGGCGGCATTGCGGTTGAAGCGGCCCGCCCAGCCCCTGGTGTTCCGGTTCCGGGGGGCAACCGCCTTGTGCGGCGGCGCGGCGGCCTTGTATGGAAGCTTTCCCAAGCTGGAGGCGTCGCTGTGTTTGTACCAGGGGTCCTACTACCTGCGGGTGTGCGCTGCCTTGCGGGAGAGGTTCCCTGTGCGGCGCGCTCTGGCGCCATTCGGCCTGTGGCTGGGGGCCAGCCCGGTGCTCTACGCATATTGTGAGGAACACGGCCGGTGCCTGTCCACCAACGCGGTGGGGGAACTGGGCAGGGCTTTGTGGGGCAGATAGACGGGAAGGGCCCTGGGACTCCCAAGGCCTTGCTTTCCCCTGAAGGGAGGACAAGCCTGTAAAGGGGAAAGGCTTCCCGCTCCGGAGCGTTTTCTTTTGAAAAAAATTTCTCATTGGACAAGTGCCACAACGGGGCCTGAAAAAAGATCCCTATTTTCCATGCACTGCACAAATGGCAGGAGCGCGGCCCATGCCATGGCGGCGAAACCAACAAAAATATACCGGGTTGTAAAGTGAAAATATGGATATTTCTCCAATTCATAAGGAAAGAGCACAAGGGAAAAACGCCAAAAACGGCTTGAAACCGCCGTTTCCAGGGGGTTCCCCATTTTCCACAAAAGCGGGAAGATTTGCGGAAAAACTTGAAAAAAGGGCTTGCTTTTTTCACAGACAAAGATTATTATATAGATAACTTCAACTCACGGGGAAAAAGCCTCGTGAGAATCTAAAATTTAAGAGGGTTGAAATTATGAAGAAAAGCAAGTTTCTGAAGAAATCACTTGCGATGCTTCTGGCTTTGATGCTGGTCGTCGCAATGATTCCGCTCAGCGCTGCTGCCGCGACCTTCGACTTTAGTTCCATCTATGTGGATGGCAATAAGGTCGAAGTGGGGTCCACGTTCGCTGTGGACGTGCCCGACACCGCGACGGAAGTAAAAGTGGGCACCAACGAAACGTTGGCTGACTACGGTTACGAGCTGCGCGCAGTGAAGGCCACTTCCACTGTGGAAGAGACCAAGATCGAAGGCACTGTTGCTTTGGCACTGAAGGACTACGCCAAGGACAACGCCATCACCTTGAAGCTGTATGACATCACCAGCGAAGCGAAGCTGGTGGAGACCTACACCATGCGGCTGAACAAGACCAGCCTGCGCACCACCACCAATCTGGCTTCCGTCATTCCCGGCAACGGCGTTTACTCCGCCGAGTTCGACAATGACAAGAAGGAAGTTTACGTTGTGCTGGCCCGCGACAATACCACCTACAACGACACCGCTATCACCGTTGTGGCCGCTGACGGCGCTTCTGCCGAGCAGCCCGCCAACGCCGCGGAAGGCTCCACCTTTAAGGTGACTTCCGAGTCTGGCAACAACGTCAGCGAGTACACCATCGTGGTTCGCGAGTATGCCGATGCCATCACCTCCTTCTCCGTCAACGGCGTGGAGGGCGTTATCACCGACTCCGACAAGAACAACATCCCCGACACCATCACCGTGACCCTGCCCAAGACCGCTGTGTTCAATTCCTACGGCGATCTGATCGAGGATCCCGAGTTCGTCGTGGAGTACGCTGTTTACGGTGACGTGGATGTGAAGGACAACGACGTGAAGATCGGCGGTACCGCTGTTGCTTCCGGCGCGAAGTTCAAGTTTGATGACCTGGGCACCGCTGGCGAGTGGAAAGCTGGCGACGTGGTTGTCACCCGTCTGACCACCGCTTCTCAGACCTACGATCTGGTTGTGGAGCTGGAGAAGAGCGACAACACCGCTATCACCGCTGCCCGTCTGGACAACACCGAGGCTGCCATCGACGGCAACAAGATTTCCGCCGTGCTGCCCGTGAACAAGGACACCAACACTGCTACCAATTTGGAACAGGTTGCTGTTTACCTGACTGTCGACGCCACCGCTGAGAACGTGGTGATCGGCGGCGTAAAAGCTACTGAGAATAGTGCTGGCAACTGGTCCGCTACTGTGAACCTGACCAAGCCTGTGATCGTCACCGTGACCGCTGAGGACAATTCCACCCAGCAGTACGAGCTGTCCGCTACCATCGCCAACGAGGTGAAGGACGCTTCCATCACCGCTATGTGGATGACCAACGGCACCACCAAGGTGGAGGGCGTTGTCTCTGGCAACACCATCACCCTGACCGTTCCTTACATGACCACCAGCGTTGCTGGCTGGAAAGTGTATTTCACTCCTTCCAACGGCGCGAAGGTTCTGAACCTCAACGGCAACGACATCGTTAACGGCGCTCATACCGGCAACGATCTGAACCTGACTGGCACCACCACCAACGCTTCCGGTATTTCTACCACCGTGAAGGCTGTGAACAAGGCTGACCAGAACGTGTTCAAGCAGTACAACGTGGTTGTGAAGCTGGCTGCCGCCAAGAACGGCAACACCCTGACCGACCTGGACTTCACTGCCCAGCAGGTTACTACCGCTGGCAGCACCAACGACCGTCTGGTGTACCGCAACATCACCAAGGAGAACTCCTTCGACGCCAACGTGCAGCAGGCTACTAACCTGAACCATGGTGTGGTTTCCATGCTGGTTCCCCCCAGCCTGATGGTTGACGAGACCAACAGTGGCCGTTCTTTCCTGAATGTTGTCACCAATTTTGAGACTGCCAATGGCGGCGTGGCCTTTGCCGTGGCCTCTGGCGATGCCAGCAATGGCTACACTTTGGTCAACCTGGCCGCTACCACCAATGATATTGACACTGTGAACCTGACCGGCACTTGCCTGAACGAGACTGCTGCCGATGTCAACGCTCATAAGGTTTATAACCAGATCGTGGTTCTGCCCGAGGAGATTGCCCGCAAGGTCGTCACCAACAGCAACAAGCTGGAGAAGGCTGACGTCCAGTACGGCACCTTCTACGATGTGGACATCACTGAAAAGACCGCCGAGACCGAGGCCCTGCTGAAGTCCTTCAAGGTGGGCAACACCACCCTGACCATCGACGGCAACGTGATCAAGGGCGAGCTGCCCTACAGCGCCACTGTGGAAACCGCTTCTAAGAACGGCGCTACCTTTGCCGAGTTCACCATGAGCAAGTATGCCCGCGCTCTGGCCAACAAGAATATCAACAGCTATCCCTACTACTCCAAGGGCGAAATCAATGGCGTTGCCAGCGCTATGTCCGCTGCTAACAACGGCTTCGTCTTTGTTCGCGGCGATGACAACAAGGTGAAGGTTTACATCTGCGACGGTAACACCACTGCTGAGATGACTTCCTTCAACGTGTATGCTGAGAACCGCCTGACTAGCAAGGACAAGTTCAGCCAGACTGACTACACCTTCGAGCTGACCTATGCCGAGCCCTGCGCCGACGCTGATATCACCAGCTTCAAGCTGGGCAACTACACCGGTTCCATCAATGGCCGGAACATCACCGTCACCGTGCCTTATGGCACCGACGTGAAGGGTATGGTCGCCAACTTCACCACCTCTGTGGGTGCTGTGGTTGAGCTGACTGCTTACGGCAGCGGCAGCACCCTGGTGAGCGGCGAAACTTCCGTGAACTACACCAACCCTGTCTCCCTGTACGTCACCTCCGAGAACAAGATGACCCAGGTGAAGTACACTGTCACTGTGGAAGAGGGCATTTCCTTCTCCGACGTGAAGCCCGGCGACTGGTTCTATGATAACGTGATGGACGCTGCCCAGAACGGCTACGTTT
>ERZ827037.2437-NODE-2437-length-15631-cov-3.880907_pt1 | contig 15631 bp, 14 predicted proteins | sample MGYA00519924_ERZ827037 | MGnify/ENA primary metagenome ERZ827037 (study PRJEB31778, sample SAMEA3449250) | human gut metagenome | biome: human gut; feature: human-associated habitat; material: faeces | place: United Kingdom | collected 2010/2012 ...
TCCAGATAGCCTGGAAGTCCATGCCCTTTGATGGTGGCGATGCAGGCGGCGCGGATATAGGAGGTGTGCCGGAAGTCCTCCCGCCCGTCCGGATCGGAGACGTGGACCTCCACCGTGGGGATCCCCACCGCCTTTACCGCGTCCAGCAGAGCCACGCTGGTGTGGGTGTAGGCCGCGGGGTTGATGATGATGCCGTCCACATGGTCGAAATAGGCCTGCTGGATGGCGTCCACCAGAGCCCCTTCATGGTTGGACTGGAAGAAGGAGACCTCCGCCCCCAGCCGGTCCGCCTCGGCTTGGATCATGGCCTGGAGATCGGCATAGGTGTCGTGGCCGTAGATCTCCGGCTGCCGGATGCCCAGCATGTTCATGTTGGGGCCGTTAATCACCAGAATGTGCACAAAAATCCCTCCAGATGGCGTCTGCCGTGTCCTCCACGGTGCCGGTATTTTCAATCGCCGCGTCCCGGAAACGCCGGTACAGCGGCTCCCGCTCTGCCCACATGGCGGTAAGGTCTGCCCCCTGGGACAGGGGACGGCCGTCAGTGGGCAGCACCTCAATGGGACGGAGCAGGTGGTAGATGCGGCCGTTTTGATGGAGACTGGGATAGTTTTCCGGTGTCTTCACCACGCCGCCTCCGGTGAGCAGGATCTTGCCGGAGAGGGCACCGGCTTTGGCGGTCTCCTCCTGCTCCAGCGCCCGGAATTCCGCTTCGCCGCCCCGGGCAAAGATCTCCGGGATGGAACAGCCGGCCCGGGCGGCGATCCGCTCGTCCAGGTCAATGGCCTCCCGGCCGGTCTTTTGAGCCAGTGCCTGTCCCACCGTGGTCTTGCCGCAGCCGGGCATGCCGATGAGAACGATGTTCTCCGTCTCCTGCCGCAGCTGGGTCAGGATGCGTTCATTTTCCCCGTCGTCAATGGCGGTCCCGAAGAAATGCTCCTCCGCTGCCTTGGCCTGGGCCACCAGCATGGGGAGACCGTCGGAGCAGGGGATGCCCAGGGCCTCCGCCTGCTGGAGCAGCGCGGTACGGCGGGGATTGTAGATCACGTCCAGCACCCCCCCGCAGGCGGGGAAGGCGGTGAGATCCACCGGCGCAGCGCCGTTGCCGGGGTACATCCCCACCGGCGTGGTGTTCACCACGATGTCCGCGTCGGCGTGGCGGGAGAGGTTTTCATAGTTGTCCGGACCGGAGCGGGAGATGACCACCACCTGCCGGGCACCCAGCTGCCGGGCGCAGGCCTGGGCCGTCAGGGAGGCGCCGCCGCTGCCCAAGATGACGGCTTTCCGCCCTGCAAAGGAGATGCCCGCCCGCCGGGCCATGTAGCAAAAGCCCGCCGCGTCGGTGTTGTAGGCGCAGAGCTTGCCGTCCGGGCGGCGAACGATGGTGTTGACGCTGCCGATGGCCCGGGCCGCCGCGTCGATCTCGTCGCAGTAGGGCATCACATCCCGCTTGTAGGGGATGGTGACGTTGAGACCGCCGATGTCCGTCCGGCGGAGGAAGGCCTCCAGGGCGTCCGGTTCCAGCTCGATGAGCCGGTAGTCCGGACACCCCAGGGCCTGATGGATGGGGACGGACCAGCTGTGGCCCAGTTTGCGGCCCAGCAGGCCGTAGCACTTGCCGTCCACCGCTTACACCTCGGCGTAGTTGCCCAGGAACTGGAAGTTCTGGCAGCTGCGCTCCAGCTCCTCCAGCATGGGCAGAACGCCGGGTTCCAGCACGGAGGCCTCCAGCTCCAGGAAGAAGATGAACTCGAAGTTCCGGCCGGTCACGGGGCAGGACTCCAGCTTGGTCATGTTGATGCCCAGAGCCGCCAGCTTGGAGAGGATGTCGTACAGGGCGCCGGGCTTGTTGTCGCAGGCGATGACCAGGCTGATGCGGTTGGCACCGGCGTAGATCACCGGGTCCTTGGCGATGCAGATGAAGCGGGTATAGTTGTTGTCGCTGTCCTGAATGTCGTCCCGGACGCTCTCCAGGCCGTAAAGCTCCGCGCAGGGGTGGGAGGAGATGGCGGCGGCGTGGCGGTCGCCCCGCTCGGAGACCATCTTGGCGGCCGCTGCGGTGTTGTCGCAGGGGATGACCCGGACGCCGTTGAGACCCTCCAGGAAGTGGCTGCACTGGCCGATGGCCTGCTCGTGGGAGTAGATCTCCGTGATGTCCTCCATCTTCACGCCGGGCAGAGCCAGCAGCTCGTGGCGGATGCACAGCCGGGTGGAGCGGACGATGGAGAGGCGGTGGTCCTGCAGCAGTTCATAGACCGCGCGGACAGAGCCGTTGGAGCTGTTTTCGATGGGCAGCACGCCGAACTTGCAAAGACCGGACTCCACCGCCGCCACCACGGCCTCGAAGGTCTTGACATAGACGATGTTGCCCCGGGGCAGCAGACGGTCGCAGGCCATCTGGGAGTTGGCGCCCTCCACGCCCTGGCAGGCCACCAGGCCCGTCTGGGGGAACACCGCACTGCCGGCCTCCAGAGAGGCCTTTACCTGGGCCGCCACCCGGGTGGGGGCGCTGATGAGCTCCGCCTGCCGGGAGCGGGCCAGCTCGAAGAGGGTGGAGAAGAGGTGGTAGGCATAGCGTTCCTTCTCCCCGGACTGCTCCGTCACCCGGGCCAGCACCGCCCGCTCCCGCTCCTTGTTGAGGATGGGCAGGTGGTGCTCATTTTTATAGGCGGCCACTTCCTCCGCCAGGGACATGCGCTCCAGGAACAGCTTCAGGAGCTGGTCGTCAACAGTGTCGATTTTTTCGCGAATCTCAGAAAGTTCCATGGTGCTCCTCCAATAAAAGATCTAATAAGACCGCCGCGGTGACGGCTTCCGCCACCGGTACGGCCCGATGGGCGATACAGGGATCATGCCGGCCCCGGATGGTCAGCTCCGCATCCTCCATGGCAGAGAGGGAGACGGTATGCTGGGGCCGGGAGATGGATGGGGTGGGTTTGACAGCCAGACGCAGCGTCAAAGGCATGCCGTTGGTGATGCCGCCCAGGATGCCGCCGGCGTGGTTGGTCTCCGTGACCACGCGGCCGTCGGAGATGGTAAAGGGGTCGTTGTTGGCAGAGCCGCAGGACCGGGCGGCGGCAAAGCCGGCGCCGAACTCCACGCCCTTGACGGCGGGAATGCCGAAGAGGGCCGCTGCCAGGCGGTTCTCCACGCCGTCGAACATGGGCTCCCCCAGTCCGGCAGGAAGTCCGATGGCGGCGCACTCGATGACGCCGCCCACAGAGTCTCCGCCCTCCCGGGCGGCCAAAATGGCGGACTGCATCCGCTCTCCCGCCGCGTCGTTCAAAACCGGGAAGGGCTTTGCGGCCACTGCTTCAAAAAGTTCCGCCGTGGGAAGGAGGGGGAAGGCATCGTCGGTCTCCGTGCCCACGGAGGCCAGATGTGCCCCCACGAAGATCCCCCGGCGGGCCAGGATCTGCTTGGCGATGCCGCCGGCGATGCAGAGGGGGGCCGTCAGGCGGCCGGAAAAGTGGCCGCCGCCCCGCATGTCCGCCTGGCCCTGCCACTTCACAAACGCGGTGTAATCCGCGTGGCCGGGCCGGGGCTTGTCCCGGAGCTCTGAATAGTCCGAGGAGTGCTGGTCGCTGTTTTGGATCACGGCACACAGCGGCGCGCCGCAGGTGACGCCGTTTTCCAACCCGGAGAGGAAGGTGGGGCGGTCCGTCTCCTTCCGAAGGGTGGAGAGGGCGTTTTTGCCGGGTCTGCGCCGGTCCAGAAAGGCCTGAAGCGCATCCAGGTCCACCGCCTCGCCGGCCGGCAGGCCGTCCATCACCACACCGATGGCCGCCCCGTGGGACTGGCCGAAGACGCTGATCTTCAGCAGGTGTCCGAACTCAGAGGACATGGATGTCACCTCCCAATCGCTGATATTCCTCCCAGAAGGTGGGATAGGACTTGCTGACGGCCTCGGCCCCCAGAATGGTGACGGGGGCGGCGCAGGCCGTGGCGGCAATGGCCGCCGCCATGACGATCCGATGGTCATTGGCCCCGTCCACGGTGCCGCCGGTGAGGGTGCCGCCGGTGACGGTGAGGCTGTCGGGACCCTCTTCACAGCGGCCGCCCAGAGCTGTCAGCATGGCGCGGACCGTGGAGAGCCGGTCGCTCTCCTTCATCCGGAGCCGCCCGGCGTTCACAAACCGGGTGGTGCCGGAGCGGACCGCAGCCATCACAGCCAGGGGCGGCAGCAGGTCCGGGATGCCGGAGACGTCGATCTCCAGATCTCCGGGGTGGGTCAGACGCAGGTAGTGGGGCACTACCGCCATATCTCCCTGGACGGAAAACGCATTGAGTCCCTCCAGCTCCAGTTGGGCCCCCAGCGCGATGGCTGCGTACCAGAAGCCCGCCTGGGACCAGTCGGCCTCCACAGCCCGGTCAAAGGAGCGGTAGGGGTGAGGGGAGACCTGGAACACGCCCCCGTGCCGGGGCTCCGGCACTGCGATGCCTGCAGCCGCCAGGGCGTCCAGGGTCATGAGGATGTAGTCCCAGCTCTCCACGGTCGTGGTGGGGATGATCTGACTGGGACTTTCCAGCAGCGGCAGGGCAAAGAGCAGCCCGGTGAAAAACTGGCTGGAGACGTTGCCGGGGAGATGGTATTCTCCCGGCGTCAGGGTCCCTTGTACGGTGAGAACACCGTCTTTTTGCTGGTAAGAGATGCCTTTTTCCCGGAAGAGGTCGAAATAGGGGCCCTGGGGCCGTTCCATCAGCCGCCCGTGACCGGTAAAGACGCCGCCTCCTGCCACCGCTAGGGCAATGGGGAGGAAGAAGCGCAGGGTGGACCCGCTCTCGCCGCAGTCCAGGCGGGGCAGTTCCCCGTTCTTTTCCCGGGAAAGACCGCCGATGCCGGTGATCTCCAACGTGCCGGGAGCAAGCTGCTTCCAGCTTCCCCCCAGGGCGGTGAGGCACCGGAGGGTGGCCTCCACATCCTGGGAAAACGAGATGTTTGCCACCGTGCTGGTGCCGGCGGCCAGGGCGGCGGCGATCAGCAGACGGTGGGTCTGGGACTTGCTGGGCGGCGGCGTTACGGTGCCGGAGAGGGAATGGGGGATGATCTGAATGTCCATTTACGCCTCCAGTCCCGCCCGGATGACGGGCAGCAGGTCCGATACCGGCAGTTTGCGGAGTTCACACTCGCCGATGCGCTGAGGGATCACCAGCGTGATGGAGTCTCCTGCCCGCTTTTTGTCGGCCAGGGCCGCCTGGGCCAGGGCCTCGGCGGTGTAATCCGTACCGGTGGGGAGGCCGTTTTTCGTAAGACACGCGGCGATCCGGGCGGCGATGGGCTGCTTTGTCCAGCCCAGGGCCTCCGCTGCCCGGGCGATGATCGCAAGGCCCGCCGCCACGGCGTGGCCGTGGGGGATGGCGTAGCCGCTGCACGTTTCGATGGCGTGGCCCACGGTATGGCCCAGATTTAAAAGGCGCCGCTCGCCCTGTTCCTTTTCGTCCCGCTCCACCACGCCGGCCTTGTAGGCGACGCACCGGGCGATGACCTCCGCCGGATCGGCGGTGAGGGTGCCGTCCTCGAAGAGGGCGAAGAGAGACTCGTCGCACAGGACGCCGGTTTTGATGGCCTCGGCGGCGCCGTCGGCAAAGACGTCCGGCGGCAGGCTTTTCAGGCAGTCGGTGTCGCACAGTACGGCGGCGGGCTGCAAAAAGGCCCCGGCCAGGTTCTTTCCGGAGGCCAGGTCGATGGCGGTCTTGCCACCCACGGAGGAATCCACGGCGGCAAGAAGCGTGGTGGGCAGCTGCACGCAGCGGATGCCCCGGAGGTACACGGCGGCGGCAAAGCCCGCCATGTCCCCGGCCACGCCGCCGCCCAGAGCCACCACGCAGTCGGAGCGGGTCAGATGCTCCCGGGCCAGGAACTCCAGGATCTCCGAGAGGGTGGAGAAATTCTTGTGAGCCTCGCCTGCGGGGAACTGGTAAGAACAGACGGAAAATCCGGCGGCGCTGAGACTGGCGGTGACGGCGGGGGCGTAGAGCGGGGCCACGGTGCTGTCGGCGATGACCGCCGCCCGGCAGGGGCCCAGCACCTCCCGCAGCCGCTGTCCGCAGCTTGTCAGCAGCCCCGGCCCGATGGAGACGGTGTAGCCCGGGACGGTGCGGACGGGGATGGTTTGAATGGAGTCGGACATGGGAAAAACTCCTTTATATATAATATGTGGTAAAAGGCAGGCTTGGTCTCAGTTGCCGCCGGCGGTGGCCTTGAGTTCCCGGCCCTCTTTCAGAAGGGCCCGCAGCCGCTGAGCATCCCGGGCCTTCAGAGCGTCCAGGTACTCGGTGAGGTGGCCCACCAGAACTTCCAGCTCAGAGGTCAGGTAGTCGGCGTCGTCCAGAAACAGCTCCGTCCACATGTCCTCGTCCAGCCGGGCCACACGGGTCATATCCTGGAAACTGCCGGCGGAGAAGCCCCGGCGCTTCTGGGCCTCCGGCGACTTGACGTAGGCGCTGGAGGTGATATGGGCCAGCTGGGAGGTAAAGGCGATGATGCGGTCATGTTCGGCCGGGGTGGAGAAGGTGAGGCCCGCAAATCCGATGTCCAGGAAAAAGGCCTTCAGCGTTTCCAGCAGCTGCATGTCCGTGCGGGCGTCGGGGGTGAGGATCATGGAAGCTCCCACATAGAGGTCGTCAGTGGCGGCGGTGAAGCCGCCCCGCTCCCGGCCTGCCATGGGATGGCCGCCGATATAGGCAAAGCCGTGCTCCGCAGCGATGGGGGTGATGGCCTCCACCACCGTCCGCTTGACGCCGCAGAGGTCCACCAGAATGGCGCTCTTGGAAATATGCTCCGCGTTCCGGCGCACCCATTCCACGGCGGCGCCGGGACGGATGGCCACCAGCACCAGATCGCATTCCGGCAGATTCTCCGCCGTCAGGGGGGCGTCGATGGCGCCGCACATGCGGGCCATGGTCATGGTCTCGGCGTTGAGGTCCGCACCGTAGACGGTGTGGGCGGTGCGGTTTTTGATGCTCTTGGCCATGGACCCGCCGATGAGGCCCAGGCCGACGATGCCGACGATCATCTTACGCCTCCAGTTCCTTGACGGCGGCGTGGAGCTTCAAAAGCTTTTTCGCCAGAGCGTCGAACACCTCGGGCTTGAGGGACTGGGGACCGTCGCACAGGGCATGGGCGGGATCGTTGTGGACCTCGATCTGGAGGCCGTCGCAGCCGGTGGCCACGGCACCCATGGCCAGGGGCTCCACCAGCCAGCTCTTGCCGGTGGCGTGGCTGGGGTCGATGATGATGGGCAGGTGGGTGAGCTTACGCAGCACGGGGATGGCCGCCAGGTCCAACGTATTGCGGGTGTAGGACTCGAAGGTGCGGATGCCCCGCTCGCAGAGGATGACGTTCTCATTGCCGCCGGCCATGACGTACTCGGCGCTCATGAGCCACTCCTCATAGGTGGCGGACATGCCCCGCTTGATCATGACGGGCTTATCCTGATGGCCCACGGCCTTGAGAAGGTCGAAGTTCTGCATGTTCCGGGCACCGATCTGGATGACGTCCACATCCTTGAAGAGGGGCAGCTGGCTCAGGTCCATCAGCTCCGTGACGATGGGGAGCCCCGTCTCCTGCCGGGCTACCTTCAGGTACTCCAGACCCGTGGCGCCCAGGCCCTGGAAGGAGTAGGGAGAGGTGCGGGGCTTGAAGGCACCGCCCCGGAGCATAGTGGCGCCGCTGGCCTTGACGGCCTTGGCGATGGCCACCACCTGCTCCTCGCTCTCCACGGAGCAGGGACCCGCCATGAGGGTCAGGTTGCCGCCGCCGATCTGGGTGTTGCCCACCTTTACCACGGTGTCTTCGGGGTGGAACTTGCGGTTGGCATTCTTGTAGGGCTCCTGCACCCGCTTGACATCCTCCACGATGTCCAGAGCGGCGATCAGGTCGATGTCCAGCTTGGAGGTGTCGCCCACCAGGCCGAGGATGGTGTGGGCCTCACCGATGCTGGTGTGGATGATGATGCCCTTTTCCTGAAGCCAGGAGATAAGGCTTTCCAGCTGGTCCCGGTTGGGATTTTGTTTGAGAATGACGATCATGGTTGTTCCTCCTCCGTTTGATAAAAAAAGACCCGCAGCCGGTCAGGCTGCGGGTCGTCCTGCACAGGTCCTTGGACCATGTCCCTTTCAGGCGCGCACGCTTTCAGCCAAACCGAAATAAGCCTTACCCATAAAATAGGTAAAGCTAAAGTAACGGTATTCAGCTGCGCGTGCGATACCAGTCATGGTTCCGATCCTCTCAAATTCTTTAGATGCTTAAAGAATAGCACTTTACCGTGCAAATGAAAAGTGACAATTCTTCCAAACAATACCGGCTGTTCCGGGACTTCTTTCAGACAAAAACACGGAATCAGGCGGCGGCGCGGGCCAGCTGGGGACGGCACCCGGCCATCAGAAGGCTGGTGGCCTCCAGAATGAACTGGACGTCCATCCGCTGATCGGCGGCGGCCTGCTGATAGTACATGTGGAGCTGAGCGATGGCGCCGGCCACATCCTCCCGGAACTGCTTGCGCCGCAGGGTGCGCTGCTTCAGATAGGACTCCAGATAGGCCCGCAGGTCCGTCTCATACTGGTGATGCTCCAGAAGCGTATCGGGGTAGTGCTCATTGTGGGGAAAGGTAAAGGCGTCCGCCAGGTAGTGGGTGAGTTTCCCCAGGGTGTAGTACTGCCACATGGTCCAGTGCTTGCGGCGCTGGAGACGTTGGATCTGGCGCTGGATGTAATACTGGGAATTGGAATAGTTATGTCCCCGGAACTTGTAGGCCCGCAGAGAGCCTTTGAGGTAGGTCAGGGGATTGCAGTCCGGCTGGAAGGAGCCGAACAAAAAGGCAAGTTCGAATCGCTTGGAGGAAAATCCGTTTTCGCTTCGCAGAAGAGTGGTTGCCAGCAACTTATGACTACGCTTTTGCAAGGTTGCACCTCCGTCAGTCTGTATTCGAGAACGCCTACAGTATAGCAGTCCCCCTTTGGAAAGGCAAGCGGAAAATGATGAAGAAGATGTTAATTTCGGAGCAAAAGATATGATTCCTTGCGCAGATGTGGAAAAGCCGTTGCGGCGGCAAAAAAACTGCGCTACAATAAAAAGCATGAAACTGAAGCATCGGGAGGAATTGTGACATGACGAACCTGACCCCCACCCGCCGGGGGCGCTGCGCCGGGATGCAGGACTGGCGGGCACAGTACCGGGCGCTGCAGATGACCGGTGAGGAAGCCGCGGCCCAGATCCGGGACGGCGATGTGCTGGTGTTTTCGCCCCTGACCAACTGGCCCCGTGAAGTGGACGCGGCGCTGGCCGCAAAGCTGAAGGCAGAGGGCGGACATGTGGAGATCGACAGCCACTTTGCTCCCAAGGGAAGCTGTCTTTTGGCGCCGGAGTGCGCGGAGCATGTGGCCTACCACTCCGACTTTTTCGGCGAGGAACGGGCCTGGGTGGGCCAGGGGAATATCTTCTTCGCGCCGGTGAACCTGGGCCAGACGCCTGCCTGGCTGTCGGCCCGCCATCCCCGGGTGACGGTGCTGACCTGCTCGCCGCCGGATGAAAACGGCTGGATGAGCCGCTCCATCTGGGGCACGCTGCTGGACCGGCGGGTGCTGGAGCAGTGCGAGCTGGTGCTGGTGGAGATCCACCCGGAGCTGCCCTCCTTTGCCAGCGACGGGGAAAACCACACCCGCCTCCATGTCTCGGAGGTGGACGGCATCATCGAGACCAGCGGACCGCTGGTGGAGTCCTTCTCCGCCGCCGGGGACGACACGGACCGGCAGATCGCCGGGTACATCGCCGACATGGTCCATGACGGAGATTGCCTCCAATTCGGCCTGGGAGGCCTGGCCAACGCCATCGGAGAGAATCTGGCCTACGCCGGCAAGCGGGACCTGGGCATCCAGACGGAGGTGCTGACCTCCTGTGTCATGGAGCTGATGAAAAAGGGCGTGGTGAACAACAGCCGCAAGACTACCTGCACCGGCCGCACGGCCTGCGCCCAGTTCGTGGGTGACCGGGAGCTGTGGGCCTTCGGCCACAACAACCCGGATTTCTGCCAGAAGGAGATCTGCTGGATCAACGATCCCCGCAACATCGCCAAAAACGACCATGTGGTCTCCATCAACAACGCCATGGAGATCGACCTCACCGGTCAGGTCAACAGCGAGACCATCGGCCCCCGGCAGTACTCCGGCACCGGCGGCCAGCTGGAGTGGGTCATCGGCTCCCAGTGGTCCAAGGGCGGGCGGAGCATCATTGCCCTTCGGTCCTGCTACCGGGACAAGGCGGGCCAGCTCCACTCCAAGATCCTGCCTCAGCTCACGCCCGGCGGCGCGGTGACGACGCCCCGCACTTGGGTGCAGTACGTGGTCACGGAATACGGGGTCGCGGATTTGAAATATAAGAGCACCCTGGAGCGGGCCAAGGCCCTCATCGAGATCGCCCACCCGGATTTCCGGGAAGAACTGCGGCGCCAGCTGCCTTTTTAAGTGAAAAAAGAAACAAGGTCCCTCCCCATTCCGGGGAGGGACCTTGTTCGTTGTGACAAAAGTCCCAAAACAGGGTGGTTTTGTTTTGACATCTGGGGAGGAGGACCGTACAATGTGGGTTAAGACTTTGTGAAAAAGGTGGCGAATGTGTTTTGAAGATTCTGATTCAGGTGGGCATCCTGTTCGGCCTGACCTGGGTGAGCGAGTGCATAGAGAAGGCGCTGCCCTTCGTATTTCCCTCCAGCGTGATCAGTTTGCTGCTGCTGTTGATCTTGCTGCTGGTGCGGGTGATCCGGGTGGATCATATCCGGGAGAAATCCGATTTCCTGCTGGGGAACCTGGGCTTTTTCTTTGTGCCTGCCGCCGGCAGCATCATCAATTACGCAGATGTGATCTTCCAGCATGCCGGGGCGTTTTTCACCATCTGCGTGGTGTCCACCGTGCTGACCTACGGGGCCACCGCGGCGGCGGTGCATCTGACCCGGAAGCTGCTGGGGAATGGAAAGGAGGCCGCAAAATGAGCGAGCTGTATGCATCCCCGTCCTTTGGCATCGCGCTGACGGTGCTGGTGTATTGGGTGGGCGTAAAGGTCCAGAAAAAGACGGGACTTGTCATCTGCAACAACATGATCATCGCCGTGGGTCTGCTGATCGCCATTCTGGCGGTGTTTCACATCCCCTATGAGGATTACAACCAGGGCGGCAGCATCATCAATATGTTCCTGGGACCGGCCACGGCGTGTCTGGCGGTGTCCATTTACTCCAAGATCGACCTTCTGAAAAAGAACTGGCTGCCGGTACTGGTGGGCTGTGCGGTAGGCGTTGTTACCTCCGTGGGGAGCATCCTGGTGATGTGCCGCCTGTTTGGGCTGGATCGGGATATGACCATCTCCCTGCTGCCCAAATCCGTGACCACCCCCATCGCGGTGGCGGTGTCCGAGGGACATGACGGCATGGTGGCCATCACGGTGGCGGCAGTGATCGTCACCGGGATCCTGGGCAATCTCATCGCACCGTTTCTGGTCAAGCTCTTCCGTATCCGGGATCCGCTGGCAGTGGGACTGGGCATCGGTGCGTGCAGCCACGCCGTAGGCACCGCCAAGGCTCTGGAGATGGGCGAGACCCAGGGTGCCATGAGCGGTCTTGCCATCGGGCTGTGCGGTATCCTGACCTCTGTAGCCGCGCTGTTTTTTGAATATCTAGTATGATCTGAAAAAACACCGCCGGGACAGGCTGCCTGTCCCGGCGGTTCAAAATAAATACGCAGTTTATCAGCCAACAGGGCGGCCGGATTTTCCGGTCGCCCTGTGTCATGTTCATTGAAATGGGGGAATGCCTGACCGGCTCACACGGAGAAGAGCAGATCGGAGTAGACGGGGAAGGGCCAGTACTTGGAGTCCGTCAGAGTCTCCAGCTGATCGGCGGCCTCCCGGGCCTTGGCCATGTCGGGAATGATGGTCTGATGGCAGTAATCCATAGCCTTCTTGCTTCCGGCGGGCACCTTCTCCAGATCCTTTTCCATCTTGTCGCAGGCGGAGAGCAGCGTGTCGGTCAGCTTGCCCACCTCCTTGGCAGTGGCGGTCTCATACTTGCAGGGAACGCCCATGCCCTCCTTGCTGGCGGCACGCTGGCACAGATCGGAAGCGTACCGGGAAACGGCGGGAAGGATCTGGTGGCGGATCATATCCACCATGGTCTTGGCCTCGATGGAGATGACGGTGGAGTAGTTTTCAATATGGATCTCGGCACGGGCTTCGATCTCTTCCTTGGTATAGATCCCGTGCTTGATGAACAGCTCCATGTTCTTCTTGGCGGTGTACATGGGCAGGGCATCCGCCGTGGAAGCCAGGTTGGAAAGGCCGCGCTTTTCCGCCTCGGCGATCCAGGCATCGTCATAGCCGTTGCCGTTGAAGATGATCCGCTGATGCTCGGTGAGGGTCTTTTTGATGAGCTTTTGCAGGTCGGTCTGGAAGTCCTTGGAGGTCTCCAGCTCGTCGGCGAACTGCTTGAGCTCCTCGGCCATGATGGTGTTCAGGGCAATGTTGGGGCCGGAGATGGACTGGGAGGAACCCAGCATCCGGAACTCGAACTTGTTGCCGGTGAAGGCCATGGGAGAAGTACGGTTACGGTCGGTGTTGTCCTGGGGGATGGCGGGCAGCACGTCCACGCCTACTTCCAGGTTGCGCTTGCCGGAGTCCTTGTGCTCCGTGCCCTGGATGATGGATTCCACCACGCCGCTGAGGTCATCGCCCAGGAAGATGGAGAGGACGGCGGGAGGCGCTTCCTGGGCACCCAGACGGTGATCGTTGCCGGGGAAGGCCACGGTGGCCCGCAGGAAGTCCTGATAGTCATCCACGCCCTTGATGAAGGCGGCCAGGAACAGCAGGAACTGCGCGTTCTGGCTGGGGGTGGAGCCGGGTTTGAAGAGGTTCTTGCCGGTGTCGGTGGAGAGGGACCAGTTGTCGTGCTTGCCGGAGCCGTTGACGCCGGCGAAGGGCTTTTCGTGGAGCAGGCACACCAGTCCGTGGCGGTCGGCCACCTTCTTCATGACCTCCATGGCCAGCTGGTTCTGGTCGCAGGCGGTGTTGGCGTCGGAGTAGATGGGGGCCATCTCATGCTGAGAGGGGGCCACCTCGTTGTGCTTGGTCTTGCTGAGAACGCCCAGAGCCCACAGCGTCTCGTCCAGGTCCTTCATGTACGCGGCGACCCGGGGCTTGATGGCGCCGAAGTAGTGATCCTCCAGCTCCTGTCCCTTGGGGGGCTTGGCACCGAACAGCGTCCGGCCGCAGAAGCGCAGGTCCTCCCGCTGCTTGAAAAGCTCCTTATCCACCAGGAAGTACTCCTGCTCGGGACCCACCTGAGCGGTGACCCGCTTGGTCTCCGTGTCGCCGAAGAGGCGCAGGATCCGGATGGCCTGGCGGCTCACCTCGTCCATGGAGCGCAGCAGGGGGGTCTTTTTGTCCAGCGCCTCGCCGGAGTAGGAGCAAAAGACGGTGGGGATGCACAGGGAGCCCTCTTTGATGAAGGCGAAGGACGTGGGGTCCCAGGCGGTGTAGCCCCGGGCCTCAAAGGTGGCCCGCAGGCCGCCGGAGGGGAAGGAGGAAGCGTCGGGCTCGCCCCGGACCAGCTCCTTGCCGGAGAACTCCATGATGATCTTGCCGCCGCCCACGGGGGTGATGAAGCTGTCGTGCTTTTCGGCGGTGACGCCGGTCATGGGCTGGAACCAATGGGTGTAATGAGTGGCTCCCTTCTCCACGGCCCACTGCTTCATGGCCTCGGCGATCTCGTTGGCGGTGCCGATGTCCAGAGAGGTGCCGTCGGTGATGCAGCGCTTCCAGGCGCTGTAAGAAGCGGAAGAAAGCCGCTCTTTCATGGTCTCCTCGTTAAAGACCAGACTGCCGAACAGTTCAGGGAGTTTCATGGTGGCGCTCATACTGGTTCCTCCTTCGAATTTTTCGAAAATATATGACTAAGGTTATCCTATCATAAAACGGTAGAAAGACAATAGGTAATACTTCTAATTTTCTGCGGGATTACCGGCCGCTCTCGCCGTAGTTTGCCAGACAACGGGCGGAAGGATCGTCTACATCGCAGCCTTCCCAGGCCTTGTTGGGCATCCAGAAGTCCTGGATCATCCGGGCCTGACCGGGATAGTACTTCTCGAAGATCTCCCTGTAAAGGAGGCTCTCCTTGGTGAAGGGCGTGCAGTAGTCGTACTTCTGCCGCAGCCGCTGGAACTCGGCGTCGGTGTATTTCTCCTCGGCGTAGGCCTTCAGATCGTCCACCATGGAGTGGCCCACGGCATCGGAGAAGGCGGCCTTCTGGCGCCAGAGGATGTCGTCCGGCAGCAGATGGTCTTTCTCAAAGGCGTGGCGCAGCAGGTATTTGCCCATGTTGTAGGTGTTGAGCTTGAGCTTGGGGTCCACGCTCATAACGTAGCGGACAAAGTCCAGGTCGCCGAAGGGTACCCGGGCCTCCAGGGAGTTGACGGAGATGCATCGGTCCGCCCGGAGCACGTCGTACATATAAAGCTCATCCACCCGCTTCTTGGACTCCATCTGGAAGGCCTGGGCGCTGGGGGCGTAGTCGGTGTACTTGTAGCCGAAAAGCTCGTCGGAGATCTCGCCGGTCAGCAGCACCCGCACGTCGGTCTGCTCGTGGATGGCCTTGCAGCAAAGGTACATGCCCATGCTGGCCCGGATGGTGGTGATGTCCCAGGTGCCCAGCATGGCGATGACCTCTTCCAGAGACTCCAGCACCTGTTCCCGGGTCATGTAGACCTCCGTGTGGTCGGCGCCGATGTAGTCGGCCACCTCCCGGGCGTACTTGAGGTCGATGGCGTCGGTGTCCATGCCGATGGCGAAGGTGCGGATCTTCTTGCCCAGCACGACGGAGCTGATGGCGCACACCAGAGAGGAATCCAGGCCGCCGGAGAGCAGGAAGCCCAGGGGGGCATCCGCGTCCAGCCGCTTATCCACGCCGGCGATCAGCTTGGTGCGGATGTTCTTGCATACCGTTTCCAGGTCGTCGGTGGAGTAGGACTTGACGGTGGTCAGGTCCGCGTAGCGGACGAACTTGCCGAAGGCGTAGTAGTGGCCCGGCGGGAAGGGGAAGATCTCCTTGCACAGGCCCACCAGGTTTTTGGCCTCACTGGCGAAGACGATGGCGCCGTCGCTGTCGTAGCCGTAGAACAGAGGCCGGATGCCGATGGGGTCCCGGGCGGCGATGAGGGAGTCGCTCATGGAATCGTAGATGATCATGGCGAACTCCGCGTCCAGCCGGGAGAACATGGAAAGACCGTATTCCCGGAACAGGGGCAGCAGGATCTCGCAGTCGCTGCCGCTGCGGAAGGAATATCCCTTTTCTTCCAGCTGCCGCTTGATGGCGCGGAAGCCGTAGATCTCGCCGTTGCAGACCACAAAGTCGTCGCCCAGCTGGAAGGGCTGCATGCCCGCCTCCGTCAGGCCCATGATGGCCAGCCGGTGGAAGCACAGATACCCGCTGGGGGTCTCGATGATCCGGGACATGTCGGGGCCCCGGGAGAGGGTACGGTCAAAGTATGTCCCGATCGCTTCCTTGGGCAGAGTTTTCTTGGAAAATCCCATAATTGCACACATGAAAAAAGCACCTCCGGATAAAAAAACGCAGCTACATCCTAAAAAATTTTAGGA
>ERZ827037.2448-NODE-2448-length-15537-cov-6.107673_pt1 | contig 15537 bp, 14 predicted proteins | sample MGYA00519924_ERZ827037 | MGnify/ENA primary metagenome ERZ827037 (study PRJEB31778, sample SAMEA3449250) | human gut metagenome | biome: human gut; feature: human-associated habitat; material: faeces | place: United Kingdom | collected 2010/2012 ...
AAAGCGTCATAATCTCCCGTTTCAATCCAGCCGGGGCTGATGGCGTTCACTGTCACCGCCGTATCCGACAAAGATACGCAGAGGCTGTTGGTAAGAGAAACCACGCCGCCTTTGGATGCGCCGTAAGCCTCCCATCCCGCTTCGTTCTGATGCCATCTGGTAGATGCGATGTTGATGATTCTGCCGTAATCCGCCCCTTCATTGGCACGAAGGAAATTTTGACAGCACAAAAAAGTCCCCCGCAGGTTCGTATGAATCACGTTGTCGAATTCCGCTGCTGTCAATTCCCATGGGGATTTCTGCAAATGACTGATAGCGCCGCAGTTCACCAGCACATCAATGACGCCATACTTCTGCCGCGCATGTTCAAAAAACTGTTTTATGTCTGTTTCCTGCCGTAAATCCATGGGCAGGTATACGATGTTTTCTCCTGTAAAATCCGCTGTTTCGGGCAAATCCGTGGCAATGACAAAATACCCTGCCGCCGCAAAGCCTTCTGCCAGCGCATGTCCGATGCCGCCTGTGGCTCCCGTAATAACTGCCTGCTTCATGGGAACCCCCTCCTCTCTATACAGTTTCATTATACAACAAAAGAAAGGCGGCAAAAAGGAAAAATTCTGCCAAAGTGTCTTGGCAAAAATTGACACGTCTTTACGCAAAGAAATACCCAGCTCTGCCAAGCCGGGTATTTCTGAAGTTTATTTCTGTTTTGGATGCCATACAGCTTTTTCCAGTTCCACCAGAGGCAAAGGTGCCAGTGCAAGGGCTGCTGTCAACAGCCACTGTTCCCCATTCAGGGGCACCACCTGAAAAACACCAGCCAGCGGCGGCATCATAATCACAACGCACTGCAAAGCAACCCCCACCACAAACGCCATAAGAAGCCACTTGTTGGAGCAGAAAGGTAGTTTCCCCAGAGAGCCTTCTCCCCGCATATTGAAGGCATGCACCAACTGAGAAAGAGAAAGTACCGCAAAAGCCATGGTACGCCCTACGGCATAGCCATTCTCCTGATCGAAATACACATGCCCAATGCCGAAAGCCAGCAACGCCAAAACGCCAATCATAACCCCTTCTAGCAGGATTCTGCCGCCAAGTCCATCCCCAAACAAACTGCCCGTATTTTTCCGCGGCGGGCGTTCCATGATGTTTTCCTCTGCCGGTTCCATGCCAAGGGCAATGGCAGGCAGGGAGTCCGTCACCAGATTCACCCACAAAAGCTGGATGGGCAAAAGAGGTGCTGCCCAGCCCAGAAGCATTGCCACAAAGATCGTCAAAATCTCCCCGATGTTACTGGAAAGGAGAAAATGGACAGCTTTGCGGATATTGTCGTAAATGCCACGTCCTTCCCGTACAGCTTCCACAATGGTGGCAAAGTTATCGTCTGTCAAAATCAGGTCTGATGCCCCTTTTGCCACTTCCGTGCCACTTTTACCCATGGCACAGCCGATGTCTGCTGTTTTCAGGGCAGGGGCATCGTTGACGCCGTCCCCTGTCATAGCAACCACATTACCCCGTTTCTGAAATGCTTGCACAATGCGGACTTTATGCTCCGGTGCCACTCTGGCAAAGACCGTGCAAGTTTCTGCCGCTGTTTCCAGTTCCTTGTCGCTCATTTCGTCCAGCTCTGCCCCTGTGACAGCGCAGTCCCCTTTTTGGTAGATACCCAATTCCCGACCGATGGCTTCTGCCGTCAGTACATGATCCCCCGTAATCATCACAGGGCGGATGCCTGCCTGTCTGCAAAGATGTACGGCTTCTTTCACTTCCGGTCTGGGCGGGTCTACCATGCCTGCCATGCCCGCAAAAACCAGATTCCGCTCCAAGGCTTCTTCTGTCAAAGGAGGTTTTTCCGACCACTGCCGAAACGCCACTGCTACCACACGGAGTGCCTGTGCCGCCATTTCCCCATTGACCATCCTTGCCATGCTTTTCCGCCTGCTGTCAAAGGGAACCTGTCCACTGCCTTCCATGCAGAAGGCACATTTTTCCAGCAGAATATCCGGTGCGCCTTTTGTGACGGAAATCCAGCCGTCCTCTGTCTTGTGGAGGGTGGTCATGCGCTTTCTCGCCGAAGAAAAAGGAATTTCTCCCACCCTTGGCATGTCCCGCCGGAGGGCGGCAAAGTCGATACCCATGCTTTGGGCGTATTCCCCAAGGGCTTTTTCCGTAGGTTCTCCCTGCAAATTCCCATCAGACACATTGCAGTCATTGCAGAGGGCAAAAAGATTTGCAACCGTTTCACGCAAGTCCTCATTTTTCGGTTCCCTGTGGCTGTAATCTGTCCATGTGGTGACCTGCATACGATTTTGGGTCAATGTGCCTGTTTTGTCAGAGCAAATAACCTGTGCGCCACCCAATGTTTCCACTGCCGACAGCCGCCGGACAATGGTATGTTTTTCCGACATACGGGATGTGCCCATAGCCAGCACAATGGTCACAATGGCAGGCAGCCCTTCGGGAATGGCTGCCACCGCCAGGCTCACCGCCGTCATAAACATGGAAAAAGGCGGTTTCTCCTGCAAAATCCCCATGCAGAAGATAAGAGCGCAGATTGCCAATGCACCAATCCCCAGCTGTTTTCCTGTTTGTTCCAGTTTCTTCTGCAAAGGCGTCATGCTGTCAGATGTATGGGAAAGCATAGCGGCAATGCGCCCCATTTCCGTATCCATGCCCGTTGCTGTCACCAGCACTTTTCCTTTGCCATAAACCACATATCCTCCAGCAAGGACCATATTCTTCCGGTCACCTGTTGCCGTTTCTTCAGGCAAGCCGCCTACTGATGTTTTTTCTACAGGCAGTGCTTCCCCTGTCAGGGCACTTTCTTCTGTTTTCAGACTGCGGCTTTCCACCACACGTCCATCAGCACAAACAGCGTCCCCTGTTTCCAGCAGCAGCAAATCCCCCGGCACCACTTCTGCCGCCGGAATTTCCCGCACAATGCCGTCCCGAATGACACGAGCATGGGGTGCTGCCATTTTCTTCAGGGCTTCCAGCGCCTTTTCCGCCTTGCTTTCCTGAAAAAGCCCCAGTACGGCGTTGAGCACCACGATGCCCAGAATCATCACCGCATCCAGCACATCATTTTCTCCGCTCAACCTAGAAATGACCACAGACACCACTGCCGCTCCCAACAGCAGCAATATCATAAAGTCATCAAACTGTGCCAGGAACCGCCAGAACAGACTTTTTTTGCCGTCCGTTTCCGCCAGCTCATTCCTGGCTTTTTGCGCCAGCCGCTCCGCCGCCATTTGGGAAGTCAATCCCTGTTTCTCGTCTGTTTCCAGACGACGTGCCGCTTCTTTCGTTTCCATTTGCCACCAATTCATATCCTCACCCGTTTCTCTCGTTGTCTTTGGTTGTCCTGCTTTTCCATTCTATGCGCCTATGACCAAAAACATGACTGCGGCATATCATAGCCACAGGAGGTGTTTCCCATGATTCTTTCCTTTCTGCTGGCGCTTTCTCTCAGTCTGGACGCGCTGGGAGCCGGTATGGCGTGCGGACTAAGGCGAATTTCCCTGCCTATTTTCTCCCGCATCGTTTTGGGGCTGGAAACGGCTGGGCTGTTATTTCTTTTTCTCAAAGCAGGTACCTTTCTGGCTGCCTGTCTGCCGCCCCACTGGGCAGAACGAGGGGCAGCGTTATTTCTGGTGGGCTTTGGTCTATTCCTGCTCTTTCAAGGATGCCGCAAACAGACAGACAGCCCCTCTCCCCTGAAATTTCTGCGCAGTCCTTCCCAATGCGACACCGACGGTTCCGCAGTGCTGGAAGCAGGCGAAGCTTTGCTGTTAGGGCTGGTGCTTTCTGCAGATGCCTGCGGCGTTGGGCTTAGTGCCGCTGCGGCAGGTTTTTCCGTATATTGGCTGCCTTTTTTCGCTGCTCTTTTACAGACATTTTTCCTTTCCGTGGGCGCAGGCGCAGGAAAACGGCTTATGGAAGCGGCACCCATGGCGGAAAACCGCTATACCCTTTTGTCCGGCGGCATTTTCCTTGCCATGGGGCTTTTGCGGCTGTTCTGGTAGTCAGACATTTGTTCTTTTCATTTTGGAAGAAATATGCTATGATGGAAAAAAGCGTAAGGACGGCAAACAGGAGGCGATGACATGTTCACATCTTTCAACAGCGTGGAACTGATCACAGTTTCTTCACTGGAAGAACAGACCAAGCTGCGGAATCTGCTGACCCAAGGGGGCGTGGAACACATGGTGTCAGTAAAAGATCCCCATCAGACCAGCGGTTTTTTTCCTGTGCCTGATCCCGAAACCATGATGACACAGCCCATGGCTTATACTTTTTATGTGCATAAAAAACAATTGCAGCAGGCAATTTCTCTGCTGGAACAGGAGGGGTTTGTATGATTAACGTATTCAACAGAAAAGAAGTCTGCATCACTTACGACATGGCAGAACAGGCACGTGTAAGAGATATTTTGAAACAAAACAACATTGAGTATGATCTGGACACCAAGCGCATTGAATCTCCGTTGGGTGGACAAAGCCTCATCAGCTCATCCACTTCCCCTCTGGGCGCTCAGGTCAGTGTCAACAGCGACATGAGCAATCGTTGTCTGGAACACAAAGTATATGTCAAAAAATCTGACTATGAACTTGCGAAAAAATTGATTGAAAAATAAGCATACAAATGCCGGATGTTCCTTTCGGAATATCCGGCATCTTTTATATATAACAGAAAAGCCGAAAATCTCTGCACCAACAGAAATTTTCGGCTCTTTTTTATTTTTTGAAATAGACTGTGACAGATTAGCCGTGGAACAGCTTTTTGGTCTGATAAATAGGTTCACAGGTCAGGTTCACACCCAGTTTCTGGAACACATTTTCATCTACCGCGGAAAGGATAACGGAAGAATGGACTTCGCAGCATTTCAGTTTTTCCAGCTGCTGCATCGCCAGTTCCGCCTTTTCGTCTGTTGCGGCGCAGATACACAGAGCAATCAGAATTTCGTCTGTGTGCAGTCTGGGGTTATGGTTGCCCAGATGGGACACTTTCAAATGCTGGATGGGTTCGATGATGGTGGGAGAAATCAGCTTCACATCGTGATCCAGATTTGCCAGTTTCTTCAGTGCGTTCAGCAGCATGGCAGAAGACGCACCAAGCAAAGAGCTTGTCTTGCCGGTAACGATGGTGCCGTCAGGCAGTTCGATGGCTGCCGCAGGTGCGCCGGTTTCTTCGGCTCTTTTCATGGCTGCTGCCGCTACGGGACGGTTGTCCACGCCAGTGCCTGCCTGTTTCATCAGCAGTTCCAGTTTATAGATGGATTCTTCGCCGCCGTTGCCTTTTCTCTGTTCACACAGGGCTTTGTAATACCGGCGGATGATTTCATTTCTGGAGGCTTCTTTGACTGCTTCATCATCGATGATGCAGTTGCCTACCATGTTTACGCCCATGTCTGTGGGGGATTTATAGGGAGATTCCCCGTAAATCTTTTCAAACATAGCGTTCAGTACAGGGAATACCTCTACGTCACGGTTATAGTTGACTGTGGTTTTGCCGTAAGCTTCCAGATGGAAGGGGTCGATCATATTCATGTCGTTCAGGTCAACGGTAGCCGCTTCATAAGCCAGGTTGACAGGGTGCTGCAAAGGTACATTCCAGATGGGGAATGTTTCGAATTTCGCATAGCCAGCCTTGATGCCACGTTTATTTTCATGGTACAGCTGGGACAGACAAACTGCCATTTTACCGCTGCCGGGACCGGGTGCTGTTACAACCACCAGAGAATGTTCTGTTTCGATATATTCGTTTTTGCCGAAGCCGTCTTCACTAACGATGAGGGGCACATTGCTGGGGTAGCCGGGAATGGTGTAATGACGATACACCTTCAGACCCAGATTTTCCAGTTTCCGCTGATAAGCCACTGCGCTTTCCTGACCGTTAAACTGTGTCAGTACCACGCTGCCCACATACAGACCGTAGCCGCGGAAAGCGTCGATGAGGCGCAGTACGTCCATGTCGTAGGTAATACCCAAGTCGCCGCGGACTTTGTTCTTTTCAATATCGCCGGCATTGATGACCAGAACGATTTCTACGTCCTCTTTCACCTGCACCAGCATGTTGATCTTACTATCCGGCTTAAAGCCCGGCAGTACCCGGGAAGCGTGATAGTCGTCGAAAAGCTTGCCGCCGAACTCCAGATAAAGTTTGCCGCCAAACTGTCCGATTCTTTCTTTGATGCGTGTTGACTGCATCTGCAAATATTTGTCGTTATCAAATCCAATCCGTACCATTTTTTAATCTCCCAAATCTATTGTCACATCCGTTAACTGTTTCATTTACGGTACAAAATTATACTATTTTTTTTCACGATTTACAAAGGAAACCTTGTTTTTTTTCGAAAATCTCCCACTTGCATGAAAACTTTTGTCATTTCTTAGGTTTTTTCTATGGAATTCTGTTCAAAATCCTCCTCTTTGCAGACTACCGATAAGCAGTATATACGAACCTCCGCCGCTCCTGCCCGCAAAAGGGTACGTGTACACTCCTGTAGTGTGGTGCCTGTGGTGAAGATATCATCCAGCAGCAAAACACGTTTTCCTGCAATGGCTTCTTTCTTTGCCGCACCAAATACGTTCTTCAGGTTTTCCTTTCTCTGTGCCGCCTTCAGACTGTTTTGGGGCAGGGTATCCACATGCCGCTCCAAAACACAAGGCACATGATTCATGCCCGTTTCTTTCGCCAGTCCTTCGCAGAGGATTTCCGCCTGATTGAAGCCGCGAAACCGCAGTTTATTGGCATGGAGCGGTACTTCCGTCAGCACATCTGCCCATGTTGCCCAGCCAGGATGCTCCTGCAAAAGATATTCCGCCATCAAATGACTGAGCCGCTCCCCTTCATGGCGATACCCATGAAACTTAAAAGCGGCAATCTCCTCCTGCATGGTTTCATAGGAAAATGCCGCTGTGCCCGCTGTAAAAAGAAAATCCTTATGGCGGCACCGATGGCAAAGAACGTCATTGTCCACAGGTCTGCCGCAGATACGGCATTTTTCTCCTGTGAGAAAAGGCGGATGCGCCAGACAATCTGGGCACAACAGCCGTTCTTCTTTCTCCAAAGGCAAAAGACTGCCGCATACAGCGCATCTTGGCGGAAAGAGAAATTCCTTCAGGGTTTCTTTCACACTTCTCATTCTCCCGCCTCCGCCATAAAGTCATAAAGATTCCGTATGCGCTGGGCAAGACCTGTATACCGTCCCACTTCCCGGTCGTTGCTCACCATGGCGGAAATGGTTTCCTGTATGCCCACCAGCACTACCAGAGTTTTGGCACGGGTCACCGCTGTATAAAGCAGATTTCTTGTCATGAGCATAGGCGGACCGCTGTGAACAGGAATGATGACAACAGGATACTCACTGCCCTGAGATTTATGGATGGTGATGGCATAAGCCAGTTCCAGTTCTTCCAGCTGGGAATAATCGTAATCCACCACTTTCCCATCATCGAAAACCACCTGCATGGTTTCGTTTGCATCATCGATCTCTCTTATCATACCCGCATCGCCGTTAAATATGCCTACACCTTCATCACAGCGTTTTCCCATGGCATTATACATGCGCCAAGCGATATTATAGTTATTTTTGATCTGCATGACTTTGTCCCCTTCCCGGAAGACAATCTGACGGAATTCCTTTTCCGCCCGTTCTTCCGAAGGTGGATTCAAAGCCGCCTGCAAAACGGTGTTGAGATTCTGCACACCCAAAACGCCTTTTCGCATAGGTGTCAGCACCTGCATATCTCTAAGGCCATCGCAGCCTGTAAACTTGGGCAAACGAGTCAGCACCAAATCCCGAATGGTACGCACCACATCTTCCCCAAAAGCTCTTTTCACAAAAAAGAAATCTGTGCCGTTTTCATTGAGGACAGGGTCGTCCCCTCTGTTGATGCGGTGAGCGTTCATGATGATGGCGCTTTCCTGTGCCTGACGGAAAATATGCTCCAGTCTGACTACTTTCAGCCGTTCACTGCGAATCATGTCTTTCAGTACATTGCCGGGACCAACAGAAGGCAGCTGGTCCACGTCCCCTACGAAAATCAGACGGGTTCCCGGTGCCACCGCCCGCAAAAGGGCGTGCATCAGCATAATATCCACCATGGAGGTTTCGTCAATGATGATGACATCCGCTTCAATGGGATTTTCTTCATTTCGATCAAAGGTCTGTCTGCGGACATCTTCTCCCAAAAAGGTGCTTTCCAGCATACGGTGAATGGTCTGGGCTTCTACACCTGTGGCTTCGCTCATGCGCTTTGCCGCCCGTCCTGTGGGCGCCGCCAGCACTACCTCACAGCCCTCGTCTTTTAACAATCGCAAAATGGTATTGATGGTGGTGGTTTTCCCTGTACCGGGACCGCCGGTGATAATGAGAACACCGCAGCTCATGGCTTCCAGCACTGCCGCACGCTGTTCTTCCGCCAAAATGACACCTGTTTTCTTTTCCATGCGGGCAATCTCATTGGCAACACCTTCCATATTGGTGCACATATACTCCTGAGAAAGTTCCAACAGCCGTTTTGCCACTGCCATTTCCGCATAAAAATAAGTATTCATGTATACGCTGTCCACACCGTTCATGGTTTCCTGCCAAATTTGGCTGTCCACCTGCAATTCCCGGATAGCGTTTTCCACATGGTCGGGATGGAGCTGCAACAATTCTTTTGCCTGCTCCATAAGGCTTTCCTTGGGCAGATAACAGTCCCCGTTGGATGCCGCATTGGTGAGGATATACTTCACTGCCGCTTTCACACGATTGGGGTCGTCCGGGGAAATCCCTGCCGATGCTGCCATTTTATCCGCCATACGGAAGCCAATGCCCCAGATGTCGTCTGCCAGCCGATAAGGGTTATGCTTCACCACTTCAAAAGTACGGGATTTATATTTCTTATAAATCCGCATGGCATAGGTAGGGGAAACGTCAAATTCCTGCAAAAACAGCATGGCTTTCCGCAGTTCATGCTGTTCCCGGAAAACCTCGGAAATCCGCTGGGCTTTTTCATAAGTCAGCCCTTTGATTTCCGCCAGCTGTTCCGGCTTTTCCTCAATGACATAAAAAGAGGCTTCTCCAAAGCGATCTACAATTTTCTTGGCAATCTTCGGGCCAATACCTTTGATGAGTCCAGAAGATAAATATTTCTCAATACCGGCACAGGTGGTAGGCATGGATTTTTCATAGCTGGTCACTTGAATCTGTCTGCCATAGAGGGGATGGATAGACCAATGCCCCGTAACCTCCAGACTTTCCCCGGCGTGAATCTGGGGCACAATGCCCACGCAGGTCACCTCGTCATCCTCTGTTTCCAGCGCAAAAACCGTATAGCCGTTGTCGGCATTTTGATAAATGATGCTTTCTACTTCGCCTGTGATACGGATTTCATCCATGTCCTTCCCTCCTTTGCCGCACAATATAAAAAGTATAGCACATTCTCCATAAAAAGAGAACAGCCGTTCCCAAAATTCCCTCGAAGCCTTGACAAAATCCAAAAATACTGTAAAATGAACAATGTTCAACTTGAAAAGAAAAGGAGGGATTTCATGCACCCAAATGTGACTTCCAAAGAAAAACTGCTCCTTGCCGCCAAAGAACTGGCAAAAACAGAGGGGCTTTCCGCTTTGCAGATGCGCTCACTGGCTTCTGCGGCAGGCGTTGCCGTTGGTTCCGTTTATAATTATTTTCCCAACAAAAACGCCCTGCTGACGGCAGTGGTTGCCAGCATCTGGTTTGATATGTTCCATAACGACACAACAGAAAACACCAGAAACATGGGCTTTTGCGATGCTGTTTCCCATTTGTTTGCACAAATACAGAAAGGCATTGCCGCTTATCCAGACTTTTTTGCCGCCCATCGGGTGATTTTCGATGAGGGAGAAAAAGAAAACGCCCTGAAGCTGCGGGAAAACACTTTCTCTCATATTGAAAAAAATCTGCTGAACGCGCTGGAAACCGACCCGCGTATTCGTCCCGATGCCTTTGACGGCAGCCTGACACAAAAAGCGCTGGTATCCTTTACATTCACCCACTTGCTGGCATTGTGGAACAGCGGCGCAAAGGACTGCGGCACCCTCATTGCCATTCTTTCCAAGATACTTTACAGCGCATAGGAGGCGCGTCCATGATACCTAAAAAATACTTGTTGCTGCTGGCTGGGCTTGTCTGGGGCACGGCTGGGTTCAACATACTACGGCTGGGACTGCTGGCTTATGTAGGGCTGGTAAAACCCTTGTATCTGCTTCTGTCTGCTGCCGTTTTCGTGATTTTTCAGAAAATGGTTTTCGGTAAACTGGTACAAAAACACACTGCCCGCATCCTTGCTTATGACGCGCCAAAAGTCTGGTTCTGGCACTTTTTCGACAGAAAATCCTTCCTCATCATGGCGTTTATGATGACCATGGGCATTTCCCTGCGGAAATTTTCACTGGTACCCATAGACTTCATTGCCTTTTTCTACACAGGTTTAGGAGCATCTCTGCTGTTGGCTGGGATTTTATTCCTGCGGCAATTTTTCCTGACACTGACTGACAACACAAAGGAGGTTTTCCATATGGATTTTCAAAAACTCATTTCTTCCGCATTCCGTTATGCCATTGCTGGGCTGGCATGCGGCGTATTTTACCGTGAATTTACAAAGTTTAACGCTTTTACAGGCAAAACCACACTGGCATTCACCCATCTGCATTTGCTAGTCATGGGAACGCTGCTGTTTCTGATTCTGGCAGCCATTGCTCTTCATACAGATTTGGCGGAACAGGCGCGTTTCCAGCAGTTCCGCAAGGTCTATGCCGTTGCCCTGCCTTTTATGGTTGTGATGTTCTTTGTCCGCGGCATCCTGCAGGTATTGCAGACTCCCCTTTCCACAGGGGCAAATGCTGCCATTTCCGGCATCGCGGGTATTTCCCATATCCTTATGACCGTTGCGCTGGTGCTGTTGTTCCTGGCTCTGCGCCGCTGCACACCGAAAAAGCGTAAGCATGAAACCCACTTCTTTGAAGTGGGTTCCTTTTGAAATCAACTTGAACAATGTTCACATTCATGAACAGGAGGTTTTTATGCAGGCAATCATGGAAACTTTATTCGATATTTTCTATCTCACCAGCGTCATCACACTAGGTATTCTCATGGCGAGCAGAAAACAGGCTCAAAAGCAATATCGCCTCTTTGGCATCATGGCAATTTTACTGGGCTTTGGTGATGCCTTCCATCTCATTCCCAGAGCCTTTGCCCTTTGGACAACGGGGCTGGAAAACCACGCCTTTTCTCTGGGCATGGGCAAACTGATTACATCCATCACCATGACCATCTTTTATGTGATTCTCTACCATGTCTGGCGGATGCGCTACCACATTACAGAGCAAAAAGGGCTGACTGCCATCATTTATATTTTGGCGTTTCTCCGCATTATCCTCTGTCTTTGCCCTCAGAACGCTTGGACAAGCCCCGCTGCCCCCTTATCTTGGGGCATTTACCGAAACATCCCTTTCACCATCATGGGGATTCTCATTATCATCCTCTTCTATAAAAGCACCCGTCAGCATCATGACAATTCCTTCAAAAACATGTGGCTGACCATACTGCTTAGCTTCGGATTTTATATTCCTGTGGTGTTGTTTGCCGATACCATCCCGCTCATGGGCATGCTGATGATTCCCAAAACACTGGCATACCTCTGGACTATCTGGATCGGGTATCAGACCATGAAAAAAGAGGCATAATCTCTAACAGACCATATTCTTTGGTCTGTTTTTTTTATTCCAATTGTAAACCATTATTATTTTATATTGTTGACAATAAAATTTCCCAGTGCTATATTGAAACACAAAATTTGCAAAGGCGGTGTTTCTTTGACTCTCACAAAAACAAAAACACAAATCCTCTGTGCACTTTTTGCGGCGCTCATTGCCATTGGGGCATTCCTGCGGGTGCCAGTGCCGCTGGTACCCTTTACCCTGCAATTTCTTTTCACCACATTGGCAGGGCTTCTATTAGGAAAAAAAGCCGGCAGTGCTGCCGTGTGGCTTTATGTACTGCTGGGGCTTGTGGGACTGCCCATATTTGCCGAAGGCGGCGGCATTTCTTACATCTTCAAGCCTACCTTCGGCTACCTCGTTGGCTTTGGGCTGGGGGCTTATGTGACAGGCTTTCTCACCGAACAGAATACCTCCTATAAACAGCTCATTCTGGCAAACTTCGCCGGACTTCTGGCGGTATACCTCTGCGGCATGGCTTATTACGCTGCCATCAGCGCTTTTTACCTTCATAATTCCATTGGATTATTCCCCTTATTCCTCTACTGTTTTTTGCTGGCAGTCCCCGGGGATATTGTTCTCTGCATTGTTGCGGCAGTACTGGCAAAACGGCTCATTCCCATTTTCAGATACGACAGGAGATGAATTTCATGGATACATTGGAAACATTGACACAACAGGTCATGGGCGGACACAAAGTCACCAAAGAAGAAGCCCTCTGGCTCTCCACGCAGCCCTTAGAACTTCTGTGCAGACAGGCGGACATGATACGCCGTCATTTCTGCAAAAACACCTTTGACCTGTGCACCATCATCAACGGCAAAAGCGGCAGATGCAGTGAAAACTGCAAGTTCTGCGCCCAATCTGCCCACAACCACACAGACGCAGACACTTACCCCCTGCTTTCCAAAGAAGAAATCCTCGCAGATGCCAAAAAGCAGGCGGCGCAAGGGGTTTTGCGGTATTCCATCGTCACCGCCGGAAAAGCTCTTTCTGACGAAGAAATCGACAGCATGTGCGACACTATCCGGCAAATCCGACAGGAAACCACCCTCTCCATCTGTGTTTCCTTTGGACTTTTGACAGAACCACAGTTTCGCAGACTGAAAGAGGCAGGTGTAAGCCGTGTACACAACAATCTGGAAACATCGGAAAAACATTTCCCCAATATCTGCACCACCCATACTTTTGCCGACAAAGTGTCTGCTATTCAAGCGGCACAACGGGCAGGGCTTACCGTATGCAGCGGCGGCATCATGGGCATGGGCGAAACCATGGCAGACCGCATCGACATGGCACTTTCTCTGCGGGAATTGGGTATCACCAGCGTTCCCGTCAATGTGCTGAATCCCATTCCCGGTACACCTTTTGGGGAATATCCCACTTTGTCAGAAGAAGAAGTTCTGCGGATTCTTGCCCTTTACCGCTTTCTTTTGCCTTCCGCTTCCATCCGCATGGCTGGGGGACGAGGACTTTTACCAGATGGGGGAAAAAGCTGTTTCCTTTCCGGCGCCAATGCCGCCATCACTGGGGATATGCTCACCACCGCAGGCATTACGGTACAAACAGATTTACAAATGCTCACAGAACTTGGATACGAGGTGAAACTGGATGAAACAACTGATGATCATCGGCACTGACACGGACGTAGGCAAAACTTACGTCAGTGGGCTGATATTGAAAAAACTCCATGAAAACGGCAAAAAAGCCGCTTATTTCAAAGCAGCCATGAGCGGCAATGACCGTCTGGCTGACGGTTCCCTTTTGCCGGGTGACGCGGACTTTGTGAAAACCACTTCCGGCATTTCACAGCCCCTTAGGGAAATGTGTCCTTATGTATACGAAACCGCTGTTTCCCCCCATCTGGCGGCACAGATAGAAGGAAATCCCATCGAATGGGAAAAGATACAAGAAACATACGATATTCTTTGCGGCACATACGACTTTGTCACTGTGGAAGGCTCCGGCGGCATCCTCTGTCCCCTGCGTCATGACGAAACTACTTCTTTTTCTCTGGCGGACTTTGTCCTGTCCCAGCATCTCCCTTGTCTTTTGGTGGCAGACGCAGGACTGGGCACATTGAACCATATAGGCTTGACGGCGGCATATCTGAAAAGCCAAAACATCCCCCTGCAGGGCATTATCCTGAACCGCTATGAGACCGGAAATCTCTTGCATGAGGACAACAAGCGCATGTGCGAAATCCTGACAGGCGTTCCCGTCATTGCCTGCATCCCAGATGGCACCACAGACCTGCCTATTTCCATTGAAACCTTAGTATCCCTTTATACAGAAAGGACGGAAAACCCATGCTCTGGTATCCCTACACACAAATGAAAACCATGGAGGAGCCCATTGAGATTCTGGATGCCAAAGGCGTCTGGCTTTACACAAATGAGGGAAAACTCATTGACTCCATTTCCTCTTGGTGGAGCGTCATCCATGGCTACAGCCACCCGAAGCTCAACGAAGCCATCCTGTCACAGGTACCCCATTTTTCCCATATCATGCTGGGCGGTCTGACCCACAAGCCCGTACAGGAACTTTCAGAAAAACTGGCAAGCTGGCTTCCCGGCAGTCTGAACCACTGCTTTTTCTCCGACTCCGGCAGTGTTGCAGTAGAAGTTGCTCTAAAAATGGCATTGCAGTATTACATCAATCAGGATGACACCCAACGCACCATGGTCTTGGCACTGGAACACGCCTACCACGGGGACACCTTCAAAACCATGGAGATAGGCGATGACCCGGATTATCACTTTGTGCTGAACGCCTACGGCAAAAGCCCCCATGTGGTACATATCCCAACCACCATAGACGCACTGGAACAGGCTTTTGCGAAATATCATCAGAAACTGAACTGCATGATTGTAGAACCTCTTTTGCAGGGTGCCGGCGGTATGCGCATGTATGATATTTCTTTTCTGGAACGTGCCAGAGAGCTTTGTGACCAGTATGGTGTGCTTCTCATTTTTGATGAGGTTGCCACAGGCTTTTGCAGGACAGGACACCGCTTTGTTGCTGATGTGGTAGAGCCGGACATTTTGGTGCTGGGAAAAGCATTGACAGGCGGCTATCTGGGACACGCTGTCACCGTTGCCAATGACAAAGTTTTTTCCGCTTTTTATGACGATAATCCTGACCATGCCCTCATGCATGGACCCACATTCATGGGAAACGCCTTGGCTTGTCGGGTAGCATTGGCTTCTATTTCCTTATTTGAGGAAGAACATACCATGGAGAAAATCCATCGCATTGAGGAAATCACCCGCCTTGAAATGGCAGGCTTCACAGACCCTCGTATTCGTGAAATCCGTATCCTAGGCGGCTGTGTGTGCATCGAAGTCTATGACCCTGCTGTTTTGGAAGGCTATGCCGCCTTTGCCCGTGAGCGCGGTGTATTCAGCAGACCTTTTCTTTCTTATCTCTATGCCATGGTGCCCTACGTCATTTCTGAAGCAGAACTGGTGCAGGTGTTAGACACCATGAAAGCATGGTTTCAAAAAGACTGACTCTACGCTGCGGCGGTTGACCTCTCCTGCCTTTCTGGTATCATATAGGACAGGAGGTGCATCCAATATGGATACGGAAAAAATCGGCGCACTGCTGCGGCAGCTGCGTTTGGAGAGAGGCATGACACAAAAAGAAGCGGCTCACAGGCTGCAAATCAGCGACAAAACCATTTCCAAGTGGGAGCGCGGGGGTTCACTTAGATAAAGATACCACATCAATCCCACGCTGACTTTTGCTCAACCGATACAGCCGGAGGGCTGGATAACAAGAAAA
>ERZ827037.2455-NODE-2455-length-15498-cov-3.697857_pt1 | contig 15498 bp, 11 predicted proteins | sample MGYA00519924_ERZ827037 | MGnify/ENA primary metagenome ERZ827037 (study PRJEB31778, sample SAMEA3449250) | human gut metagenome | biome: human gut; feature: human-associated habitat; material: faeces | place: United Kingdom | collected 2010/2012 ...
GGCGGCCCAGGTTCACCCGGGTCTTTTCCCCGCCGGAGAGGCTGTCGAACAGCTGTGCCCGCATTTCCCGGGAAATGGAGAGGCCTGCGGCGATCTTGTTGACGGCCACATCGGTATCATACCCGCCGAAGGCCTCAAACTTTTCACTCAGCGCCCCGTAGCGCCGCAGGACGGACGGGTCACTGTCCCCCTCCGCCATGCGGCTCTCCAGCGCCCGCATCTCCTCCGCCAGCGTCTGCAGGCGGGAAAAGGCGGTGCGCAGCACATCCTCCACGGTATATCCAGCGGGATAGACGGGGATCTGGGAGATCAGGCCCAGGCGCCGCCCGGTGGCAATGGTGACCTGACCCTCGTCATAGTCCAGCTCTCCGGTAAGAATCTTAAAAAGCGTGGTCTTGCCGGCGCCGTTTTTGCCCAGCAGGCCCACCCGTTCGCCCTGGTCGATCTGAAAGGTCAGGCCGTCCAAGACGTTGTGCCCCACCTCAAAGGATTTGACCAGGCCGTTTACCTGAATGTCAATCATAAGCCTTGCAAAGTTCCTCTACGATCCACTCAAAGTGCATGGCGTGGGATGCCTTGACCAGCATGGCGGTATTGGGCGCCAGCTGACCGGCCAGTTCCCGGATCGCCTCCTCCTTGGTGGCAAAGTGATAGGCCTCGCCGCCGCTCTCCACGGCGCCGTCGGCGATCATGGCGGCCTTTTCTCCGATGGCAGCCACAAAGTCGATGCCCAGCATGGCGGCCAGCGCCCCCATGTTGTAGTGGGCCTGGGCAGTCAGGTCGCCCAGCTCTCCCATATCGCCCAGGACGGCCACCTTCCGGTCGCACTCGGTCCTGGCCAGGATCTCCAGTGCCGCGCTGACGGACTGGGGATTGGCGTTGTAACAGTCATCCAGAATGCACCGCTCCTCCGGCAGCTGGATGACCCGCATCCGGGAACCGGCAGGCTGATAGGCCTCCACGCCCCGGATGATCTCCGCGTGGTTGAGATGCAGCAGCTCCGCAATGGCCACCGCCATGGAAGCCGAATAGACCATGTGCTCGCCGGGGGCCGGGATCCGCAGGACATAGGTGTCCCGGGCCGTGGTCACGGTGCAGGTGATGCCTGCCACGCCGTGGTCCAGAATGTCCGTCACCCGGACATTGCAGTGGGCCGACTGGCCGCAGCGGATGGTGGTAAAGGGCAGGTCCAGGCCGTTGAGCAGGGGGTCGTCTCCGTTGAGGATGGCCACGCCGTCCGGCTTGAGGTTCTGGAAGATCTCACTCTTCGCCTTCAGGATGCCCTCACGGCTGCCCAGAAATTCGATGTGGGCGTCGCCGATGTTGGAGATGACGGCAATGTCAGGCCGGACCATCTCGCCCAGATAGGCGATCTCCCCGAAGTGGTTCATACCGGTCTCGATGACTGCGGCCTCATGCTCCGGCCGCAGCTGCAAAAGCGTCAGGGGCGTGCCGATGTCGTTGTTGAAGTTTTCCGGGGTTTTGAGGACCCGGTACTTGGCTCCCAGCACCGCGGCGATCATTTCCTTGGTGGTGGTCTTGCCTACACTGCCCGTGATCTGGACGAAGGGGATCTGGAACCGGTCCCGGTAATAAGACGCCAGCGCCTTGAGCGCCAGGCGCGTATCGTCCACCTTGATGTAGAACTTGTCAGGCCGCAGATCTGCCGGCAGCTTAGCGCACAGGCATCCGGCGGCGCCGGCGGAGAGGGCCGCGTCAATAAAATTGTGGCCGTCGAACCGCTCCCCTTTCCAGGGGATGAACAAACTGCCGGGCTGCACGCTCCGGCTGTCGGTACAGACAGAGCTCACCGGCTCCGCTCCCTCCCGGGGGTTCCACCACACGCCGTCCACAGCCTGGGCGATTTCCTTCACAGTCATGGGCTGCATATCAATATTCTCTCCTCTTTCTGTGATAGGACTGCCGCACGATCTCCTCGCACAGCTCTCCATAGCTGATGCCCACTGCGGCCGCCTCCTTAGGCACAAAACTGGTGGGGGTCATGCCGGGCAGGGAATTGGCCTCCAGCACCCACAGCTGCCCCTGGGCATCCAGGATCATATCCGTCCGGGAATAGACCTCCAGCCCCAGTGCCCGGTGGACCCGCAGGGCAAGCTCTCCGGCCCGCTCCATCTCCTCCGGCGTGATCTGGGCCGGGCAGGTCTCCACGGCACCGCCCTTCTGGTACTTGGCCTCATAGTCGAATTCCTTGCCGGCAGGCACGGTCTCCACGGCAGGCAGCCACCGATCGCCCAGCACGGCCACCGTCAGCTCCCGGCCGAAGATCCGCTCCTCCGCCAGCACCTTGCCGCCATAGCGGTGGACCTCCTCCAGCGCCTTGCGGAGCTGAGTCCGGTCCTCCGGCAAATACACGCCCAGAGAGGAACCGCCTCCGGCGGTCTTGATGACGCAGGGCATGGGAAGCTCCGCCGTCAGGGCGTCCACATCGGCGGCGGTATATTCCAGCCGCCGCCACTTGGGAGTGGGGATCCCCGCCGCGTCCATCATCTGCTTGGACGCGATCTTATCCATGGCGATGGCAGAACCCAGATGGCCGGACCCGGTATAGGGCACGCCCAGCAGGTCCAGCGTGGCCTGGATGCGGCCGTCCTCGCCGTCCTGGCCGTGGAGGCCCAAAAACACCAGATCCGCCGCCGTGCACAGTTCCAGCACATGGGGGCCCAGCCGGCTGGGACTCTGGTCCTTGCGGCTTTTCTTCACCGCCTCCAGATCCGGAGCCTGGACGGTGATGGACGCCTCGGGGCACAGACCGTCCGGCGCATCGAAGAGGGTGTCCAGATCCGCCGGAACCTCTTCCAGCCCCAGGAACATATCCACCAGAATCGCCCGGTGTCCGTTCGCCCGCAGCGCCCGGCACACACCACTGCCTGTTACCAGGGAGACCGTCCGCTCCGTGGACAAGCCTCCCGCCAAAACAACGATCTTCATTTGGAAAACTCCTATCCCTTCCATGACCTGTGGTCATACGGATTCTATTTTATCCTATTATAGTCTGTTATAGTTTAGCACAGCCGCCCGCCGAATACAACCTGCAAAACAAAACCAGCCCTCCGAAAAAAGCAGAGCTGCTTTTTCAAAGGGCTGGTGAAATTGACACAAGGGCCGGTTTTCAGGAGAGCCAGCCGAAGAGACCGCCGTCGTCCTCCTGCTCCAGCAGCGTCCGGGCGGCGGAGAGCATCTGTGCCGCATCGGCACGGGTAACGGTGGTATCCAGGCTGTCACTTCCAAAACTGCCGGCAGCCAGGACATTGACCGCCTCCAGATTGCCCACCGCCTGGGCAGCCCAGGAGGGCACGGTCTCCCGGTCGGCATACCAGGCCGCCAGGTCCACATCCTCCACGTCCAGCAGACGGTTGAGCACGGTGGCCGCCTCATTGAAGGTGATGGGAGAATCTCCCCGGAAGGCCACGCCCTCCGCAGTAGAGGTGCCCTGGACGATGCCGTCGGCCACACCGGCGGCGGCATAGGCCTTGGCCCAGGTGGGGATGGCCGCGTCGTCACAGAATCCCGTCATGGTGACGGCGGTGACATCCCGTCCGGCAGTCTCCAGTGCCATGGCCACGAACTCGCTGCGGGAAACAGTCCGCTCCGGCTCAAAGTAGTACTGATCTCCGATCCGGGTCCCCACAAAGATCCCCTGCTCCGCCAGATCCTGGGCGGCGGCCGCAGCAACACTGCCGGCGGTATCGCTGTACGTGACGCCGGACTTGGTCTTTTCAATGGTCACGGAAACCGTGGCAGGCTGGGACACATGTCCGGCGCTGTCCGTGACCGCATAGGTGAAACGGTCGGCGCCGGTGGCATTTTCCTCCGGCGTGTAGGTGAAGTTGGCGCCGTCGATCTCCACAGTGCCCTTCCGGGGCTCGTCCACCACAGCAAAGGTCAGATCGTCCCCTTCGGCGTCGCTGCCCAGCAGCTGCGCCTCATAGGGGATCCCCCGGTAAATGGACAGCTCCTGTGCCACCGGGGCCCCTTCCTCCGGCTGCGCATCCGCCTTTTCAGCACCGAAGAGCGCCTCCGCGTTCACGCTCAGCAGTACGCCTGCACTCAGGGCCAGAATGGATAAACGTTTGATAGATCGGTTTTTCAAGTACATCGGACCTCCTCACTGGATTTGTTCAGTGCTAGTGTCTTCCTCCGCCCCAAAAAGTATGCAAAAAAAGCCGGAGACCCCAGTCTCCGGCTTTTGAGATCCGACAAATTATCCAATGGTCCTTCCCGGCAGAGGACGCCCCGGGCGGCGCATGGTGGGCGAGCGCTTCTTGATGCCCGACACCATGCCCATGGCCATAAACAGCGTCACCACAGAGGACCCGCCGTAGCTGAAAAACGGCAGTGTGATACCGATGACCGGCATAATAAACAGGCACATGCCGATGTTGATAATGGTCTGGAAGATCAGCATAGCTGCCATGCCAACGCAGAGATAGCTATGGAAGGGGATCTGGGCGTTCTTCGCCACCAGCAGCACCCGGAAGATAATGGCCGCCAGCAGCAAGATCGCCGCGAGACATCCCACCAACCCCAGCTCCTCTCCGATGACGGAGAAGATGAAGTCCGTATGCCGCGCCGGCAGAGACCCCTCCCCCGCCTGGGTCTGGGTCCCTTGCAGATAGCCCTGGCCGAACCATCCGCCGCCGCCGATGGTCAGAAGGCTCCGGGTCTGCTGCCAGCCGGCGCCCTGGACATCGTAGCTGTGGTCAAAAAGGACCAGAAAGCGGTTTTTCATGTAGGGATAGATCAAATCCAGCTTCCAGGCCACCGCCACACCGGCGCCGCATCCGGCAAAGAGCAGCGCAAACCACCGGAGGGCAAAGCCTGCCGCGAACGCCATGCACAAAAAGATGAAAAAGAAGGTCAGGGCGTTGCCCATGTCCCCGGAGATCACCACGTACCAGCCCATCAAAGCCAGCGTGTGACCTGCCGCCATAGCTGCGGAACGGAACGAACGCAAATCCCGCTTCTCTTCCCGCTGCCAGGCCAGCTGCTTTGCCAAGAGCAGCGAGAAGGTGATCTTCACCACCTCCGCCGGGCCGATATTGAAGGGGATGCCGGGAATCTGCAGCCACGCCTGGTTGCCGGTGGTTTCCCCGCCGATGCCCAGCGGCGTCAGCAGCAGTCCGATCAGGACGATGTTGATCCCCACCATCCACTTCCATTTTTTCATAACGATCTCGATGTCCACCATGGACAAGAAGATGTACACACAGATGCCTAGAAGCAGCGCCACGCTCTGAACAATGACGGGACGATTGGAATTTGAATAGCGGGTAGCGCTGTAGATCATCATGATGCCATAAACCGTGGCGGTACAGCATAGTCCCAGCAGCACCAGATCGGCCTGCTGGAAAAAGTCCGCCAGGATGGCTTTGAGTCGGTTCAGCATGGGGTGTTTCTCCGTTTCCCAAAGGGTTGATTAAAGTCAATGCATTATACCACAAACCGCCGGAGGTGTAAACGGCGCAATTTTGTTTTTACAAACCGTTCAAACTATGGTATATTAAATTGATTTGAAACGGAGAAAGGATGGCGGAACACTTGGAATACCTCTCTCACAATGAGGCGGAAACGGAGGCTCTGGGCGCTCGGCTGGCAGGTGTGCTGACGGCCGGCACAGTGGTGGCCTACCAGGGCGGCCTGGGCATGGGCAAGACCGCCTTTACCCGGGGACTCGCCAAAGGCCTCGGGTGCACCGACCGGGTCACCAGCCCCACCTTTACCATCGTCAACGAATATCTGGGGGGACGCCTCCCCTTGTTCCATTTCGATATGTACCGTCTCCCCGACTCGGATGCCCTGTTCGACATCGGCTGGGAGGACTATCTGGACCGGGGCGGCGTTTGTGCCGTGGAGTGGAGCGAGCAGGTGGCAGATGCCCTGCCGGAGGACACCGTCACCGTCTCCCTGGCCCGCCACCCGGACCAGGAGTCCTGGCGGATCATTACGATCAAAGGAGTGGAGCTGCCATGAAGATTCTGGCGCTGGAGACCTCCGCCCGGGCGGTATCCGCCGCCGTGGTGGAGGATGGGCGGCTGCTGGCCTGCGGCTATCAGGACACAGGTCTGACCCACAGCCGCACCCTGATGCCCATCGTAGAGGGCATTTTGAAAAATACGGAGCTGACCATGGCGGATATGGACGCCGTGGCGGTAGCGGCGGGTCCCGGGTCCTTCACTGGTATCCGCATCGGCGTGGCCGCCGCCAAGGGACTGGCTTTTGCGGCGGACAAGCCCGCTGTAGGCGTTTCCACCTTAGAGGCCATGGCCCGGAACGTGGCCCATGTGCCGGGGCTAGTGATCTGCGCCATGGATGCCCGCCGTCAGCAGATCTATAACGCCCTCTTTGAGGCAGATGCGGAAGGACAGTTGACCCGGCTGACGCCGGACCGGGCCATCGCCCTTGCAGAGCTTGCCGATGAACTGCGGGAGGACTCCCGTCCCAAGCTGGTGGTGGGCGACGGCGCCCGGCTGTGCTGTGACTTTTTAGAAGAGGCAGGGATCGCCTGCCGCCTGGCACCAGCCCACCTGCTTTTGCAAAATGCCGCCTCCGTGGGCTTTGCCGCGGAGCAGGCTGCCCGGGAGGGCCGTCTTGGCTCCGCGCAGGACCTGCAGCCGGTATATCTCAGGCCGGTCCAGGCCAAAAAGCTGGCGGAACGCCAGAATTAAGTGAAGAATCCAGCGATGCCATCACTTGAAAATAAAGATAAAGGAGCTTTCTTATGAACGGTAAAGTACATATCATGGACCACCCCCTGGTGGCACACAAGCTGACCATCCTGCGGGACAAAAACACCAGCGTCAAGGACTTCCGGGAACTGGTCTCCGAAATTGGAATGCTCATCACTTACGAGGCCACCCGGGATCTGCCCCTGACCACCAAGGAAGTGGAGACCCCCATCTGCAAGACCGTGGCCCCCACCCTCAAGGGCAAGAAGTTTGCCGTGGTACCCATTCTCCGGGCCGGCCTGGGTCTGGTAGACGGTGTGCTGCGGATGGTCCCTTCCGCCCGGGTCGGCCACATCGGCATGTACCGGGACGAGGAGACGCTGGAGCCCCATGTGTACTTCTGCAAAATGCCCAAGGACATCTCTGAGCGGGACATCATGATCGTAGACCCCATGCTGGCCACCGGCGGCAGCGCCGAGGCCGCCATCGCCGAGATGAAAAAGCGTGGCTGCCGGAACATCAAGCTGATGGTGCTGCTGGCCGCACCGGAGGGCATCCAGCACATCCAGGAGACCCATCCCGATGTGGACATCTACTGCGGCGCCGTGGACGAACGGCTCAACGAGCACGGCTACATCGTGCCGGGTCTGGGTGACGCCGGCGACCGGATCTTCGGCACCAAGTGATCTCCTCTGTACGTAAAAAGACGCTGCCGTGGGAATTCCCCACGGCAGCGTCTTTCATTTTTCAGTAGATGCACAGGTAGATGCCCAGCCACTGCAGCGCGGCTCCCGCCAGCACGAAGAGATGCCACACGCAGTGATCGTATTTTTTGCTCCGCGCAAAGGGGATCATTCCCAGGGTATAAGCAATGCCGCCCAGAAGGATGAACCACAGCAGCAGGCGGTTGTTCTGCCAGAAATCCGGGATGAACATCAGTCCGCTCCAGCCAATGAGGAAGTAGAGCGTGTAGTGCAGCGGCCGCCAGCGGCCCGGCCCCAGCACTGCCACCGCCGTCACCCCCAGCAGGATCACGCCCCACTGCACGCAAAACAGCGTGACACCCAGCGTCCCGCCCAGATACACCAAAAGCACCGGGGCAAACGTACCCCCGATCAGCAGATAAATGGACACATAGTCAAACCGGCGGCACACCCGCTTGGCCGTGGACCCGGAACGCATAGCGTGGTAAACGCTGCTCATGGTCATCATGAAGATCATGCTGATGCCATACACACAGGAGGCCAGGATCTTCATCCCCGTGTCCGACTGCACCAGCAGCAGCACCATCCCGGCCACCGCCACCAAGGCCCCCGCGCCGTGGCTCACGGCGTTGAAAATCTCCTCTGCCAGCGTCAGATGAGGCGGCTCGTTCATGGCCCGGAAACGGGCCTTCCGCACGGAACGGAGTCTGTTCAGACACTCTTGATTTGCAATGGACGCTGCTCGCATATCGCATCTCCTCGGTTCTCCGGTTTCCCGGTCCAGCGTTAAATTTAATTTCAAAAACTATATTATACAGTTTCAATTCGCGTTTCAAGTAGTTTTTGTAAATTTACTGCGAACATGCCCTGAAAATTTTCACAAAAAAAGAGGACGCATACGCGTCCTCTTTTGTCACTGCCAGTATTCGGTCTTTCCCTCCAAGCCGATGTCTTTGGCCTTGAACACAGGATTCTTCCCCGCTTTGCGCTGGGCGGAATAGTCCTTCATGGCATCCAGCGCCGGACGTGCCAAGATCAGGATCACCGGCAGGTTAATGAGGGCCATCAGCCCCATCAGTACATCCGCCAGGTTCCATACCAGGTCGATGCTCTGGCCGGCGCCGATGAAAATGACGATCATGGCGTTGATGCGGAAGAGCACCATGAACTCCCGGGAAGGCACGCGGCCAACGATATAGTTGAGGGCGTTGTCCACGTAATAGAGGTTGCCGATCAGCGTGGTGAAGGCAAAGAGCACCATGGCCACCGTGATAAACACCGGGCCCGCGGCGCCGAACACATTCTGCAGCGCCGCCTGCACATAGGGCGCACCCTCCAGGCCCTTGGTGGGCTCCACGCCGGAGCACAACAGCATGAACGCCGTAGCGGAGCAGATCAGCAGTGTGTCGATGAATACAGAGAGCATCTGCACCAGGCCCTGCTTGGCCGGATGGCTCACATGGGCGGACGCCGCCGCATTGGGCGCAGAACCCACGCCCGCCTCGTTGGAGAACAGGCCCCGCTTGATGCCGTACATCATGGCCGAGCCGGTAAAGCCTGCGAAGATCGCCTGGAAATCAAAAGCCTCGGAGAAGATGCGGCCCAGCACCTGGGGCAGCAGCTGGATATGCAGCACCACCACGATCAGCGCCACCAGCACGTACATGCCGCCCATGAACGGCACCAGGGTGGACGTCACCTTCATGATCCGCTTGCCGCCGCCCATGAGACAGTACCCCACCAGAACCGCCAGGATCGCGCCGATGACCCAGGGGGTGGTAGCGGGATCATAAAAGGAATACCCGGAGAAGGTGGACTGGAGATTGTAGGACGCCACCATATTGAATCCGCCGGCATAGGTCAAAATCAGCGTGATGGCAAACAGCACCGCCAGAGGGCGGCTGTGCAGCGCCGCCTCGATGTAATAGGAGGGGCCGCCGTAGCTCTCGCCTGTCTCAGGGTTGCGGCGTTTGTAGATCTGGGCCAGGGTGGATTCAATAAAAGCAGAGGCACCGCCGATGATGGCGATGAGCCACATCCAAAACACCGCGCCATAGCCGCCCAGGCACACGGCGGTAGAAATCCCCACGATATTGCCGGTTCCCACCCGGGACGCCGTGGACACCATCAGCGCCTGGAAGGAGGAAACCGCGCCCTCCTGTTCCGGACGCTCACCCACCACACGGATAGACTCCCGCACCATACGGAACTGGACAAAACGCGTCCGGATGGTGAAGTACAATCCCGCCGCGATCAGCAGGATCACCAGAATGTAGGTATAAAGGTAGTTGCTCAGGGTGCCGATCAAGTCTCCCAGCATGAAACAATTCCTTTCTCTTTTGTTTTTTTACAGTTTTTTCAGCATATCAGAAAGGATACCTTTTTGTCAATTTTATTTTTAAACTGGTTCAAAGAAACGGCGGAGCTGTATCCTCCGCCGTTTCTCTGCAGCTGGCTCTCCTGTCTGGGTGTTCCGCTGGACAGGGTCTGCAGGCTCCCCGTCTCCGCGTCAAAGAGCATCTTGCTGGCTCCACCGTCTGCCGTCTCGCATGTCAGAAGCAGCATGCCTGCCTGCCACTGGATCCCGGTGATGGCGGTCTCTAGGCCGTCCCAGTCCTGAAGGTCGAATCGCTTGCCCCAGGCGCCTTCTCCCTCCTTCTTCCAACTGACAGAGAAAACCGTAGGCTCCTCCGTCAAACGCACGTTCCAGACCCCGTCGTCGGACCAGAGGCTGTACCGGGCCGTGTTTTCCGCCAGGCGGTCCGCCTCCATGGACTCCACATCAGATACCCACTCCTCCCCGGCCATGGGCGGCACCAGAAACACCCGCTTGTCTCCGTACTGCTCTCCGGCGTCCCAGTCGGCGCCGTTGGAGAGATAGAGGTCCGTCCCGTCGGTGACGATATAGGAGAAGCGACGCTGGGTGATCTCTCCCGCGTCCCGCATTTTCCAGAGGAACGTCCCATCCTCATAGATCACGTCGATGACCATGGGCCGGCTCTCTCCGTAGGCCTGGACCGTCCGCAGCTGACAGGGCACATCCATTGCCACCTTCTCCAAAAAGGCCGGGATCAGTTCCGCGCTCAAAGTCGCCCCACTGGTGAAAATCACACCTGCGTCCCCATCCACCTGTGGGGCATCTGAATCCAGGTCCTGGATCCCGTAATCCTCCGGCAGTTCCTCCAGCGGTGCGTAGCCATAGGGCGTCTCCGCCGTGTAGGGACTCTCCCCCAGTGAAAACTCCGCATACAACGTAGATCCACCCACCTCTTTCACCAAGCGGTACTCCCCCGCTTCCGGCGTCTCTTCAAACAGGGAAAAACCACAGGTCAGGGCCATGGTATCCCCCGGTCCCAGGGTATAACCGATGGCTTCCCAGCCGGCATTTTCCCGCATCGTCAGGTCTTCCCAGCCGTCGGCGGTCTGCCGCTGAAGGGTATATGCTTCCCCAAAGTCCACGCTCTGCTCCGTGCCGTTTTCAATCAAATAGGTATAGGATGTCAAAGACGGGTCGTAAACTTGGTGTTCCAGCTCCATGGTCAGCCCCGCCGGAACCTCAGCAGACTCCTCTTCGGCCGCTTCAGGCTGTGGTGCTCCCTTGTCTCCTCCGCAGCCGCTCAGCAGCAGACATGCTGCTAAAATCAGCCAGATCTTTCTCATTTCTTGCCACCTCCTGCCCGTTTTGACGGGAATTCCCAGGAAATGTTCCCAGGTTTCTGGCATTATGTACAAAACAAGGCTGAAAATTTTTCAGCCTCCCTTCTTGCATTTTAGCAGAGCATCCGGTACAATACAAGCATAAGTGAGGATGATAGCTGCAACGTAGTGCTGCGCGCACGGGCTGACACCTATCATTCGTCGATGTTAGGTGTTTCAAATCCGGATGATTTGAAGCGCCTTTTCTTTTTTCCTGAAGCCACTCTCAAGAGGGAAATACGAAGGAGGTTTTTTGTATGATCTTACTGGCAAACGGCAAAGTGATCACCCGGGACCCCAACGGTACCGGCTACTATCCCGACGGCGGTGTGGTCACCGACGGCGGCAAGATCGTGGAGGTCGGCACCACCGCCGATCTGAAGGCCAAATACCCCCAGGCGGAGTTTGTGGACGCCAAGGGCGGCGTCATCATGCCGGGCCTTATCAACGCCCACACCCATATCTACTCCGCTCTGGCCCGGGGCCTTTCCATCAACGGCTACAACCCCACCAACTTCTATGAGGTGCTGGACGGCCAGTGGTGGTACATCGACCGGAATCTGGACCTGGAGGCCACCCGCGCTTCCGCCCAGGCTTTGGTGATCGACTCCATCAAGCAGGGCGTCACCACCATCTTCGACCATCACGCCTCCTTCTGCGAGATCCCCGGCTCCCTCATGAAGATCGCCGAGGTCACCAAGGAGTTCGGCATGCGTGCCTGCCTGTGCTACGAGGTCTCCGACCGGGACGGCGAGGAAAAGTCCCTCCAGTCCGTCCAGGAGAACAAGGACTTCATCGACTACTGTGAGCAGAATCCTTCCGACATGCTCAAGGCCATGTTCGGCGGTCACGCCCTCTTCACCATCTCCGACAAGACCTTTGACCGGATGGTGGCGGCCAACAATGGCCGGGTGGGCTACCACATCCACGTCTCCGAGGGCATGAACGACGTGTACGACTCCCTCCAGAACTACGGCCGCCGCCCGGTGCAGCGCCTCCAGGACCACGGCATCCTGGGCCCCAAGACCATCCTGGGCCACTGCATCCACGTCAACACCGCCGAAATGGACATCATCAAGGCAACAGACACCATGTGCGTCAACAATCCCGAGTCCAACATGGGCAACGCCGTGGGCTGTTCCCCCATCCTGCAGCTCTATAAGAAGGGCATCCTGGTGGGTCTGGGCACCGACGCCTACACCAACGACATGCTGGAGAGCATCAAGGTGGCCCTCACCATCCAGCGCCACAACGCCTGCATGCCCAACGTGGGCTGGTGCGAGGTGACGGACATGCTCTTCAAGAACAACGCCAAGATGGCGGCCCGGACCGGCTTCCCCACCCTGGGCGTGCTGGCCCCCGGCGCCGCGGCAGACGTGATCGTCATGGACTACAAGCCCTTCACCCCCTTCTCCGACGCCAACATCGACGGCCACATGCTCTTCGGCATGACCGGCCGGCAGTGCCAGACCACTATGATCAACGGCAAGATCTTGATGAAGGACCGCGTCCTCACGGAGATCGATGAGGAGGCCGTCAACGCCCACATTTTGGAGAGCAGCAAGCGTCTGTGGGGCAAGCTCAACCACTGCACCTATTGAACAAGGCACAACCGCAAGGAGTATTTTGAGGAGGAAAAAAGCGTATGTCTGAACTGATGATTCCCATTCCCTTCCGGGAATTGATGACCTGGGTCACCACCGAGTATCAGCGTGAGGGCTCCGTTTTCGGTGTCCATCGTCCTTACAAGGCGGGCGTGAAGAAGCTGCCCATCTTCGGCGAGACCATCGAGACCCCCTTCGGCCCTGCTGCCGGTCCCAATACCCAGCTGGCCCAGAACATCATCGCCAGCTACTTCGGCGGCGCCCGGTTCTTTGAGCTCAAGACCGTCCAGAAGATGGACGGCGCGGACCTGGCCGCCTGCATCAACCGCCCCTGCATCCTGGCGGAGGACGAGTGCTACAACTGCGAGTGGTCCACGGAGCTCTATGTCCAGCAGGCCTTTGAGGAGTATGTAAAGGCCTGGTGCGCCCTGAAGATCATGGCCAAGGTGTATGGTCTGGGCGATCCCAACGGCTTTGTCTTCAATATGTCCGTGGGCTATGATCTCGCGGGCATCCAGGGCGAGAAGGTGAATACCTTCCTGGACGGCATGGTGGACGCCTCCAAGACGCCCATCTTCCAGGAGTGCATCGCCGTGCTCAAGGAGTTCTTCCCCGGCGAGAGCGCTTATATCGACACCATCACCCCCCACGTCTCCGGGTCTGTGACGGTCTCCACCCTCCACGGCTGCCCGCCGGACGAGATCGAGCGCATCGCCAGCTACCTCATTGAGAAAAAGCACCTGCACACCTTCGTCAAGTGCAACCCCACCATCCTGGGCTATGAGACCGCCCGCTCCATTCTGGACGGCATGGGCTACGACTACATCGCCTTCGATGACCACCACTTCAAGGAGGACCTGCAGTACTGCGACGCGGTGCCCATGTTCCACCGGCTCCAGGCCCTGGCGGACGCCCACGGTCTGGAATTCGGATTGAAGCTCTCCAACACCTTCCCCGTGGACGTGAAGGCCGGGGAGCTCCCCAGCGAGGAGATGTACATGGCAGGCAAGTCCCTCTTCCCCCTGACCACCACCATGGCCGCCATGATGGCCAAGGAGTTTGGCGGGAAGCTGCGCCTCTCCTATGCCGGCGGCGCCGACGCCTTCAATATCGACAAGCTCTTTGCCTGCGGCATCTGGCCCATCACCATGGCCACCACGGAATTGAAGCCCGGCGGCTACCAGCGCTTCACCCAGATCGGCGACAAGCTGGACGCCATGGACTTCAAGCCCTTCACCGGCGTGGACGTCACCGGCATCGAGGCGCTGAGCCTTGCCGCCCGGTCCGACAAGTACCATGTCAAGGCCATCAAGCCTCTGCCCCGCCGCAAGCTCTATGAGAAGGTCCCCCTGATGGACTGCTTCACCGCTCCCTGTAAGGGCGGCTGCCCCATCAGCCAGGACATCCCGGAGTATATTGAGCTCTGCCGCAAGGGCGAGTACGCCTCCGCCCTGCGCCTGATCACCGAGAAGAACCCCCTGCCCTTCATCACCGGCACCATCTGCGCCCACAACTGCATGACCAAGTGCACCCGCAACTTCTACGATCAGCCGGTGAACATCCGCGCCACCAAGCTGGTGGCCGCCGAAAAGGGCTATGACGCTTACATGTCCAAGATCAAGGCTCCCGCTCCCGCGGATACCAACGCCAAGGTTGCCGTCATCGGCGGCGGCCCCGCCGGCATGTCCGCCGCCTACTTTGTGGGCCGGGCCGGCATCCCCGTCACCATCTTCGAGCGGGCAGACTGCCTGGGCGGCGTGGTCCGTCAGGTGATCCCCGCCTGGCGCATCTCTGACGACGCCATCGACAAGGATGTAGCGCTGATGTTCAAGATGGGCGTGGAAGTGAAGCTCAATACCGAGGCGCCCTCTGTTGCTGAGCTGAAGGCTATGGGTTACACCCACATCTTCTTTGCCGTGGGCGCCTGGAAGGCCGGCAAGCTGGACATTCCCGGCAATGTAGTGCCCGTCATCGGCTGGCTCAAGGACATGAAGGCCGGCAAGGAAGTGCCTCTGGGCCATGTGGCCGTTGTCGGCGGCGGCAACACCGCCATGGACGCTGCCCGGGCCGCCCTGCGGGCCGGTGCCAAGTCCAGCACCCTGGTCTACCGCCGCACCAAGAAGTACATGCCCGCCGATGCCGAGGAACTGGAGCTGGCCATTGCCGACGGCGTACAGTTCCTGGAGCTGGTAGCTCCCGTGGAGCAGAAGGACGGCAAGCTGGTGTGCGAGAAGATGAAGCTGGGCGATCCCGATGAAAAGGGCCGCCGCAAGCCCGTCCCCACCGGTGAGATGGTCTCCATTGACTGCGACACCGTCATTGCCGCCGTGGGCGAGAAGGTGGACAGCGAGATCTTCACCCGCAACGGCATCAACGTGGACGCCAAGGGCATCCCCGATTTCAAGACCAACCTGGAGGGCGTCTATGTGGGCGGTGACGCCATGCGTGGCCCCGCCACCGTGGTAGAGGGCATTGCCGATGCCCAGTGGTTCGCCAACGCCGTTATCGGCGAGGCCCACAAAGTCACCATTCCTGCCAAGGCCGTGGCCACCCGGGCGGAGGCCATTGCCAAGAAGGGCATCCTCTGCGAGTCCGCTAAGTGCGAGGGTGACCGCTGCCTGACCTGCAACGTGGTGTGCCAGGTCTGCGCCGATGTGTGCCCCAACCGGGCCAACGTGGTCATCGAGCTGCCCGACGGCCGCCATCAGATCCTCCATGTGGACCGGATGTGCAACGAGTGCGGCAACTGCGCCATCTTCTGCCCCTACGACTCCGCTCCCTATCGCGACAAGTTCACCCTGTTCTATA
>ERZ827037.2466-NODE-2466-length-15440-cov-3.676568_pt1 | contig 15440 bp, 16 predicted proteins | sample MGYA00519924_ERZ827037 | MGnify/ENA primary metagenome ERZ827037 (study PRJEB31778, sample SAMEA3449250) | human gut metagenome | biome: human gut; feature: human-associated habitat; material: faeces | place: United Kingdom | collected 2010/2012 ...
CCTCCGCCTCCAGGCCGGGATAGGCGCCGGAGGTGTCGATGAGGGTGATGATGGGGCGGCGGAACTTCTCCGCCTGGCGCATCAGCCGCAGGGCCTTGCGGTACCCCTCGGGGCTGGGCATGCCGAAGTTGCACTTGAGGTTTTCCTCCGCCGTGCGGCCCTTGCGGGTGCCGATGACGGTGACGGGGCGGCCGTGATACAAAGCGACACCGCCCACGATGGCGCCGTCCTCACCGCAGAGGCGGTCGCCCTTGCACTCAAAGAAATCGGTGAACAATGCGCCGATGTAATCCATAATATTGGGCCGCTGGGGATTGCGGGCGATGGCCACCCGCTCCGCGGCAGTCAGTTGCGCGCTCATTGGCGGCCTCCTTTCTCATGGAGCCGCAGCAGCTGGGAGAGAGTCTCCCGCATGCGGACCCGGGGCACCACGGCGTCCACAAAGCCGTGGGCCATCTGAAATTCCGCCCGCTGGAATCCCTCGGGCAGCGTCTGGCCGATGGTCTGCTGGATGACCCGGGGACCGGCAAAGCCGATCAGGGCGCCGGGCTCGGCCAGGATGATGTCGCCCAGGGAGGCGAAACTGGCGGTGACCCCGCCGGTGGTGGGATCGGTGAGCACGGAGATATACAAAAGGCCCTTTTCAGAGAACCGGGCCAGGGCAGCGCTGGTCTTGGCCATCTGCATCAGGGAGAGGATGCCCTCCTGCATCCGGGCGCCGCCGCTGGCGGCAAAGAGGATGAGGGGGAGCTTGTTCTTGGCGGCAAACTCGATGGCCAGGGTGATCTTCTCACCCACGGCGGCACTCATGGAACCCATGAGGAAGCGGCTGTCCAGTACGCCCACCACGCATTTGACGCCGCCGATGGTACCGGTGGCGGTGACGGCGGCCTCCGTCAGGCAGGTCTTGCGCTGAGCGCTCTCCAGCTTCTTGCGGTAGTCCGGGAAGTGGAGGGGGTCGCCGGCGGGGTACTTCTCGTTGAGCTCCCGGAAGGTGCCGGGGTCGAGAATGGTGCTGAGCCGGTAGTAGGCGCCGATGGGGAAATGGTAGCCGCACTTGGGGCATACCGACAGTCCCTGGGCCACGATCTTGCGGTCACTGACCTGCTGGCAGTGGGGGCAGGTGACGGTCTTTTCGCCGGGAATGGTCTGATTGTCCCGGATGGCCTTCATAGCCAGCAGCCGGGCACGGCGTTTGGCAAAGATGCTGTTCATTCCTCGGCCTCACTTTCATTGAGCTGGCGGTTGAACTCCAGCAGATCCGACAGGTGCGTGTCCAAAAAGGCGGTGGTGCACTTGCCCAGGATGAAATCGGGATGGTACAGGATCTGATAGGAGAGCTCCGCGTTGGTGGGGAAGCCCTCCAGAGCGAATTCCTCCAGGCACCGGCGCATCTTCCGGATGGTCTCCATCCGACTGGGAGCGTGGGCCAGGATCTTCGCGGCCATGGAGTCATAGTAGGGGGAGAGCTGGCAGCCGTTGTACAGGCAGGAGTCCACCCGCACGCCGGTGCCGCCGGGGAAGTGGAGGAACTCCACATGGCCGGGGCAGGGCTGGAAATTCCGGGCCGGGTCCTCGGCGTTGATGCGGCACTCGATGGCGTGGCCGCTGAGGCGGATGTCTTCCTGCTTGAGGTCCAGGGGCAGTCCGGAGGCGATGCGCAGCTGCTGGCGCACCAGATCCACGCCGGTGATGAGCTCGGTGACGCCGTGCTCCACCTGGATCCGGGTGTTCATCTCCATGAAGTAGAAATGCTCCAGGTCGCCGTCCAGCAAGAATTCCACAGTGCCGGCGCCCTCGTAGTTCACGGCCCGGGCCGCCCGGACGGCGGCCTCGCCCATCTTCTCCCGCAGCTCCGGTGTCAGGCACCAGGCGGGAGCTTCTTCGATGAGCTTCTGGTTGCGGCGCTGCACAGAGCAGTCCCGGTCCCCCAGATGGATGACATTGCCGTGGCGGTCTGCCAGGATCTGGAACTCGATGTGCCGGGGGCCCAGCACCAGCTTTTCCAGGTACATCTCGTCATCGCCGAAGCAGGCCTTGGCCTCCGCCTTGGCCTCGGCGTAGGCGGAGGGCAGGTCCTCGGCCCGGTCACAGCGGCGGATGCCCCGTCCGCCGCCGCCGGCGCTGGCCTTGAGCAGCACCGGGTAGCCCACGGTTTCCGCGGCGGCCAGGGCGTCCTCCACAGAGGAAACAGGGCCGTCGGAGCCGGGGGTCACCGGCACGCCGGCAGCGCGCATGATGTCCCGGGCGGCGGACTTGGAGCCGGCCTTGCGGATGGTGTCGCCGGAGGGGCCGATGAAGGTCAGTCCCGCAGCGGCGCAGGCGTCGGCGAAGTCGGCGTTTTCAGAGAGAAAGCCGTAGCCGGGGTGGACGCCGTCGCAGCCGGTGGCCGTGGCCACGGTCAAAAGGGCGTTCTGGTTGAGATAGCTGTCCGCAGCCCGGGCGGGACCGATGCACACGGCCTGTCCCGCCAGCTGGACATGGAGCGCCTCCGCGTCCGCCTGGGAGTAGACGGCCACGGTGTCGATGCCCATCTCCCGGCAGGCCCGCAGGATCCGCAGGGCGATCTCGCCCCGGTTGGCGATCAATACACGCTTCAGCATGGCTTACACCGCCCGGTAGCGGAACAAAGGCTCCTCAAAGGCCACCAGCTCGCCGCTGGCCTTCAAAACCTCCTCAATGACGCAGTCACAGGGGGCGGGAACCTCGCTCATCATTTTCATAGCCTCGATCAGGCACACGGTCTGGCCCTTCTTCACCGTGTCGCCCACCGCCACGAAGGGGGGCTGATCGGGGGCGGGAGTTGCGTAGTAGGTGCCCACCAGCGGCGCGGCGATGACGGGACCGTCCGCGGGACGGGCCGCAGGCGCGGCGGGAGCAGGGGCGCTCGCCGGAGCGGGTGCTGCGGCAGCCGGGACGACTGCCGCGGAAGGAGCGGCTGCGCTGGCCCGGTTCAGCTCAAGGGAAAAGCCTTCCTTGGACAGCTTCATGCTCTGCAGAGAGCTGCGCTCGAAGCGGTCCATCAAGTCAAAAATTTCTTGGTTGGTCATGGTATGTCCTTTCAGAAAAAGCGTTCTGGCCGACGGATAAAGCGCAGGCGGCCGCTTGGAACAAGCCGCCGCCTTCATGCATTCACGGGAAGGCGCAGGGACTGCGCCGGGACAGAAAGAAAGCGGCGGGGGGACGGTGTCCCCCCGGCGGTCTCTTACTCCTTGTGGGTGTTCAGGTAGTCGAGGATGTCACCAACGGTCTTCAGGTTGGCAACGTCCGCGTCGTCGATCTTGATGTTGGCAGCCTCTTCCAGAGCCATCACCAGCTCCACGGAAGCCAGGGAATCAGCACCCAGATCGTCGGCCAGGGAGGCCTCGGGGGTCACCTGATCAGCCTCGCAGCCCAGGGTTTCCACGATGATGTCGCGCACTTTCTCGAATTCCATATCGGTACTCCTTATGTTCAAAAAAATAGTTGCAATTATTTTAATTAAAATATTTTAAATAAAATAATCAAACTGATTGTACCAGACGATTGCCATTTGTCAAGTAGAATTTTGGAAGAAACTATGGAAAATTTTTGTAAACATACGGGTTTATGGCAGACCGACATCAATAAAATGACAAAAAACGGGGCTTTATGAAAGACGGCGCGAAAAGAGGTTTCCTTTTTCCCAAATATCTGCTATATTTCCTTGTAAGAAGAAAACGCGCCGTCCAAGGCGGCGCTGTGAGAAGCGGCGAGGGAGCATTCTATGAAAATCATCATTGTCGGCGTGGGCAAAGTGGGCTTGGCCCTGACCAAGCACCTGTCCCGGGAAAACAAGGTCACCATCATCGACCAGAATCCCCAGCTGGTGGACAACATCATCAACATATATGATGTGATGGGCGTGTGCGGCAACGGTGCCAGCTACGACGTCCAGAAGGAGGCGGAGGCCGACAAGGCGGACCTGCTGATCGCCACGGCCTCCAGCGACGAGATCAATATTTTGACGTGCCTGGTGGCCAAGAAGCTGGGCATTCCCCATACCATTGCCCGGATCCGGAACCCGGAGTATGAAAAGCAGCTGCGCTTCATGCGGGAGGAGCTGGGCCTTTCCATGTCCATCAACCCGGAGAAGGCTACCGCCCGGGAGATCGCCCGGGTGCTGCGCTTCCCCGCGGCCATGAAGCTGGAGTCCTTCTCCAAGGGACGGCTGGAACTGGTGGAATACCGCCTGCCGGAAAATTCCGCCCTCCACGGGATGCAGCTTTCCGACCTGTACCGCAACATCCGGGTCCGGGTGCTGATCTGCGCCGTGTCCCGCCGGGACGAGACCTATATTCCCTCCGGCGACTTCGTGCTGCAGGCGGGGGACAAGATCTACCTCACCGCCGCGCCCCACGAGCTGGAGCACTTCTTCCGGCATCTGGGCGTGTTCCGGGGCCGGGCATCCTCGGTGATGATCGTGGGCGCCAGCAAGCTGTGCTACTACCTGGCCTCCCAGCTCATCGACATGGGCATGTCCGTGAAGATCGTGGACCAGAACCGGCAGCGGTGCGTGGAAATCGAGGAGCGGCTCCCCAAGGCGCTGGTCATCGTGGGAGACGGTACGGACAGCGAACTGCTCCAGGAGGAGGGCATCGGCCAGATCGATGCCTTTGTGGCCATCACCGGTCTGGACGAGGCCAACATCCTCATGTCCATGAGCGCCGCCCGTCAGTCCCGGGACTGCAAGGTGGTGGCGAAGATCAACCGCCGCTCGCTGATGGAACTGGTGTCCACCGAGGGAATGATCGACAGCGTGGTGTCCACCGGCGCGGTGACCACCGAGCTGATCCTCAAGTACATCCGGTCCATGAAAAATGCCACCGGCTCCCAGGTCAAGACCCTCCACCGGATCGTGGATGAAAAGGTGGAGGCGCTGGAGTTCGGCATCAAGGAGAACTATTCCTTTGTGGGAGTCCCGCTGCGGGACCTGCGGATCAAAAGCGGCATCCTGGTGGCGGGCATCGTCCGCCGCAGCGGCCGCATCGTCATTCCCACCGGCGACGATGTCATCAACCAGGGGGATGACGTGATCGTGGTGGCGACGGACACCGGGATCCAGGACATCCGGGATATTTTTCAGTAAAGGAAGGCAAGACCCGTGAATAAACGAATGATCGCCTTTGTCATCGGCCGCATCCTGCTGACGGAGGCCGCCCTGCTGGTGATTCCGCTGGCAGTGGCACTGCTCTACGGGGAGTCCCCGGCGCCGTTTTTGCTGCCCATTGCGCTGTTGGTGCTGCTGGGGGGGCTGATGAGCTTCCGCCGTCCCCGGAGCACGTCCCTCTTTGCCCGGGACGGCCTGGCGGTGGTGGCGCTGGCGTGGATCGCCATGTCCGCTTTCGGCGCGCTGCCCTTCTATGTCTCCGGTGAGATCCCCAGCTATGTGGACTGCTTTTTCGAGACGGTCTCCGGCTTTACCACTACCGGCGCCAGCATCCTCCCGGAGGTGGAGTCCCTCAGCAAGAGCATCCTCTTCTGGCGCAGCTTCACCCACTGGGTGGGCGGCATGGGCGTGCTGGTGTTCGTCATGGCGGTTCTGCCCATGACGGACGGACACGGCATGCACCTTCTGCGGGCGGAGGTGCCCGGTCCCACTGTGGGCAAACTGGTCAGCCGCATGGGCGACTCGGCCAAGATCCTCTACGGCATCTATCTTGTGATGACCATCGTGGAGATCATTCTGCTGCTTTTGGGGGACATGCCCCTTTTTGACGCATGCATCAATTCCTTCGGCTCCGCCGGTACCGGCGGCTTCAGCTGCCGCAACCTGAGCATCGGCGCCTATAACAACGCCTATTACGATGTGGTGATCGGCATCTTCATGCTGCTTTTCGGCGTGAACTTCAACCTTTACTATTTCCTGCTGGTCCGTAAGTTCCGGGATGTGTTCCGCTCTGAGGAGCTGCGCACTTACCTGATCATCGTGGCGGTGGCAGTGTCGGCCATCACGCTGGACATCCTGCACATTTACCGCTCTGTGGGCACCAGCCTGCGCCACGCCTTTTTCCAGGTCTCCTCCATCATCACCACCACTGGCTACGCCACCGTGGACTTCAACGCCTGGCCTGCATTTTCCAAAGCCATTTTGGTGATGCTGATGTTCATCGGAGCCTGTGCCGGCTCCACCGGCGGCGGCATCAAGGTGGCCCGGCTGGTGATCCTGACCAAGAGCGCATTGTGCGATATGAAGCGGATGCTCCACCCCAATGCGGTGACCACGGTGCGTTTCGAGGGCCGCCCTCTGGCGGAAAAAAATGTCCGTGGCGTGCATATGTTCCTGGCGGTGTATCTGCTGGTGTTCTGCGTGTCCTGCCTGCTGGTGTCCCTGGAGCAGGTGGACCTGGTGACGGTATTCACTGCTGTGGCCTCCTGTATCAACAACATCGGTCCCGGATTGGAGATCGTTGGTCCCATGGGCAATTTCTCCAGCTTCTCCGACTTCACCAAGCTGCTGCTGTCCTTTGACATGCTGGTGGGCCGGCTGGAGGTATTCCCCATGCTGCTGCTGTTTGCCCCCTCTATCTGGCGGCAGAAGCTGTCCATCCGGCAGATCCGTCATTGACTCTGCGCCGCCGCAGCCAAAGCTGCGGCGGTCTGCCTTGTGGAGAAAGGAGATTCCATGAACCAAAAAGAGCGGATGCTGGCGGGACTGCCCTACAAGCCCTGGCTGGACGGGCTGGAGGAGGAGCGGACGCGCTGTAAGGAAAAAATCTATGAACTCAACTGCCTCCATCCCCGGGACCGGGAGCGGATCCCGGAGCTTCTGAAGGACCTGTTCGGACGGACGGGGGAGGACGTGTGGCTGGAGCCGCCCTTCCACTGCGACTACGGGTGGAACATCGAGGTGGGGGACCACTTCTTTGCAAACTACAACCTTACCATCCTGGACGTGGGGAAGGTGACCATCGGCAGCTATGTGATGATCGCCCCCAATGTCAGCCTCTACACCGCGGGCCATCCTCTTCATCCCGCCAGCCGGGACTCCGGCTATGAGTTCGGCGCCCCCATCACCATCGGGGACCACGTGTGGATCGGCGGCAATGTGGTGATCCTCCCCGGCGTCACCATCGGGGAGGGCGCGGTCATCGGCGCCGGCAGCGTGGTGAGCCGGGACGTGCCGGCTGGCGTACTGGCTGCGGGGAACCCCTGCCGGGTGATCCGTGCCATCACGGAGGAGGACCGTGACTACTACTGGCGCAATTCCCGCTTCGACGTTACCGACTACTGACGGCCGAAACGGCCATGAAATCCGGCACCGCCGGAGATTGGAGAGCAAGTGATATGGCAAAACACGATCCTTCCGCAAGCCGGGACAATTTCCGGTCCAAATGGGGCTTCAAGCTGGCCTGCATCGGCTCCGCCGTGGGCATGGGCAACATCTGGCTCTTTCCCTCCCGGATGTCCCAGTACGGCGCCACTTTTTTGATCCCCTACTTCCTCTTTGTGGCCCTGATCGCCTCCACCGGCGTCATCGGGGAGATGGCCTTCGGCCGGGCGGCGGCAGGCGGTCCCATGATCGCGTTCGCCGCTGCGGCGGAGCGCCGGACCGGCCGCCGGAACTGGGGAGAGGCTCTGGGCCTCGTTCCGGTGCTGGGCTCCCTGGCCATGGCCATCGGCTACTCCGTGGTGGTGGGATGGCTCCTCAAGTATGCGGTGGGCGCCTTCACCGGCTCCGTGCTGTCCCGGGACGGCGTGGATGCCTTCAGTGCCCTTTTCACCGAAACCGCCTCTTCCTGGGGCAACACGGCCTGGCAAGTGGTGGCCATGGTGCTGACCCTGCTCATCATGGCCTTCGGTATCGCCAGCGGCATTGAAAAGGCCAACAAGGTGATGATGCCCCTCTTCTTTTTGCTGTTTTTGGGGCTTGCGGTGTATATCGCCACCCTTCCCGGAGCGTCGGAGGGATACCGCTATCTCTTTGTCCTGGACCCGGCGGGACTGCTGGACCCCTATGTGTGGGTCTATGCTCTGGGACAGGCGTTTTTCTCCCTCTCCATCGCCGGCAACGGCACCTTGATCTACGGGTCCTATCTGCCCAAGACGGAGGACGTGCCCCGGGCGGCCCGGACCGTGGCGGTGTTTGACACCATGGCGGCGCTGCTGGCGGCCGTCGTCATCATCCCCGCCATGGCCACGGCGGGACAGACCCTGGACCAGAGCGGCCCGGGCCTTCTCTTCATCTTCCTGCCCAACCTCTTCGACACCATGCCGGGGGGCACTGTTATCATGGCGGTGTTCTTTGTGGCGGCCCTCTCCGCGGGGCTTACGTCCCTCATCAACCTCTTCGAGGCACCCACCGCCACGCTGCAGGAGCGGCTGGGCCTTTCCCGCCTGCAGGCGGTGGCGGTCATCGGCGCGGTGGGTCTGGCGGTTGGACTGAGCATCCAGGGGATCGTCTCGGACTGGATGGATGTCTGCTCCATCTACGCCTGCCCGGTGGGGGCGCTGCTGGCGGCGGTGTTCTTCTTCTGGATCTACGGGAAGGAGGACTGTCTGGCCCAGGTGAACCTGGCCCGCCAAAAGCCCCTGGGCGGCTGGTTCTATCCTTTGGCCAAGTACGGCTTTTGCGGCGTGACGGTATTCGTACTGATCCTGGGAGCGCTGTTGGGAGGCATCGGCTGATATGCGGGAATTTTTCAGAGAACTGGTCCACGTGCTGGAGGGCGGCGAGGCGGCGGAGCTGGTGAGCGTGCTGGAGAGCAGCGGCTCCACCCCCCGGGGCGCCGGCGCCATGATGGCGGTGTTCCCCGGCGGCCGCAGCACCGGCACCGTGGGCGGCGGAAACGTGGAGTACGAGGCCCAGAAGCTCTGCGCGGAGCTGCTGGAGGAGAAGCGGGACGCTCTGCGGCGCTTCCGCTTCGTCCAGGGAGACGCCGCAAGCCTGGGCATGGTCTGCGGCGGGGACGTGACACTGCTTTTTACCTACCTGCCTGCCGGGGACGGTGCTGCCGTCCGGGTGTTCCGGCGGCTGATGGAGCTCTCCGGCGGCAGCGGCGGCGCGTGGCTGCTGCGCCGGCTGGAGGGGGAGCGTGTCACCGACATGAAGGCTGCCACCGTCGGTGAAGCGGACGGGAAACTTCTGGGCGAGAAGCCTGTGCTGGCGGACGGGTGGTTCTCCGTGCCGGTGGAGCGTCCGGGAAGGGTGTATCTCTTCGGCGGCGGCCATGTCTCCCAGGCCCTGGTGCCGGTGCTTGCCGGTGTGGGGTTCCGGGTGGTGGTCTATGACGACCGGCCGGAGTTTGCGGACCCGGCGCTGTTTCCGGCGGCGGAGGAGACGCTGTGCGGGGATTTCCTGGCCCTGGAACAGCAGGTGCAGGTGACGGCGGATGACTATGTGGTCATTATGACCCGGGGCCACCAGGCGGACTACGAGGTGCTCTGCCAGGTGCTCCGCAGCGGCGCCCGGTACCTGGGGTGCATCGGTTCCCGCAGGAAGCTGGCGCTGTGCCGGGAGCGGCTGCTGGCGGCGGGGTTCACCGAGGCGGAATACGCCCGGCTCCACGCCCCCATCGGGCTGCCCATCGGGGCGGAGACTCCGGAGGAGATCGCTGTGTCGGTGGCGGCGGAGCTGATCGGCGTCCGGGCCGGAAAACTGGATTGATCCCCAGGAGGGGCGGAGCCGTCGGCTCCGCCCTCCTTTGTGTCCGGATGGCTGTCTGCGGACCGGGGACAGGAAGGAAGGGAAGGCAGGTCCTGCCTCTTGTCAAACCGGCCGGGGCCATGGTACAATAATGTATCTTAAATCGCGTTATTTTTTACCACGGAGGGCTGGCGATGGATCGAATCAGCAAAGAAAACTATTATCTGGATATTGCACAGACGGTGCTGGAACGGGCCACCTGCCTGCGCCGGGTGTACGGGGCCATCATCGTCAAAAACGACGAGATCATCTCCACCGGCTACAACGGCGCCCCCCGGGGCCGTGCCAACTGTGTGGACATGGGCTACTGCTCCCGGGAGGCCATGCGGGTGCCCCGGGGAGAACGGTACGAACTCTGCCGCAGCGTCCATGCCGAGGCCAACGCCATCATCTCCGCCTCCCGGCGGGAGGCACGCTGTACTTGGTTGGGCGGGACGCCCGCACCGGTGAGCTGCTGGGAGACGCCACCTCCTGCGCCATGTGCCGCCGGATGGTCATCAACGCCGGATTGAGCCGGGTGGTCATCCGCCGGACGGAGACGGAGTATGACGTGGTGAACGTGTCCGACTGGGTGGCGGAGGATGATCTGCTGGTGCCCAAGGACCCGGATGCGATTTTGAACGAGCAATAGGAAAGGGAGCCTTCTCTTGAAAACAGGACTTGTGACCTTTTACCATATCCACCATTACGGGGCGCTGCTTCAGGCCTATGCCACGGAGCGGGCGGTGGAATCCCTGGGCAGCGAGTGCGAGATCATCGACTACTACGTCAACCAGGATAACAGCCTCTTCCGCCGTCCCACCGGCCTGGGCAGTGCTGCCCACGACGCCCACACCGCACTGCACTATACCCCGCTCAAGACCCGCTACGAGCGGTTTGAGCGCTTTGCCCGGGAGCGGCTGCGCATCAGCGGGCACCGCTATGAGAGCCTGGAGGAGCTGCGGACGGCAAAGCTGCCCTACGACCTGATCCTCTCCGGCAGCGACCAGATCTGGAACCCCAAGATCTTCCCGAACGGCCGGTTCGACCCGGTGTTCTTCGGTGCCTTCTCCGATCAGCGGAAGATCGCCTACGCCCCCTCCTTCGGTATCCCCCGGATCCCCGAGGAGATGGAGGAGGAGCTGGCGGGGTATCTGCGCCAGTTTTCCCACCTCTCCGTCCGGGAACAGCAGGGCCAGCGGATCGTCCGGCACATCACCGGACAGGACGTCCCGGCGGTGCTGGACCCCACGCTGCTGCTGGACCGGCAGCAGTGGGCGGAGGTGGCGGAGCCATCCCCCATGCAGGGGGGCTATATCCTCTGCTACTGCATCAGCCGCCCCGGTGCGCTCGAACCCTACATCCGCCGTCTGGCGGAGGAGACGGGACTGCCGGTGGTGCAGCTGTGCGGCATTCGCCAGAAGGTCCACCCACGGGCCCATTGCGTACTGGACGCCGGTCCGGCAGAGTTTCTGGGGTGGTTCCAGGGGGCCAGCGTGGTGTGCACCAACTCCTTCCACGGGACCGTGTTTTCCACCCAGTTCCAAAAGCCCTTCTTTACCGCCGTGGCGCCGGCGGAGCTGGCATCGCCGGAGAGTTCCCGGACCTTCAGCCTGCTGACCACCCTGGGCCTCACGGAGCGGATCATCGGCAAGGGCGATACTGCCGGACTGACCGACGAGATCGACTATTCTGCCGTGGAGCAGCGGCTGGAACGGGCCCGGCAGGGGTCCCTGGACTATCTTTGGGGGGCCCTCACCGGCGCGCCCCGGGAGGAAGAGGCAGGTCCCGCCCAGGTGGAGCCCGCGTCGGATCACCTGCCGGAGCTGGCGGATCACATCCACTGCACCGGCTGTACTGCCTGCGCCAGTATCTGCCCCAGAGACGCCATCACCATGGAGCGGGACCGGGAAGGCTTTGCCTACCCGGTGGTGGATCCGGAGCGGTGTGTCCGCTGCGGCCGCTGCACCGCTGTGTGCCCCGTGCTGCACACCCGGGAGCCGGCACCTCTTCCGGCGGTGTTCGCCGCCTGGAACCGGGACGACGCCATCCGCAAGGACTCCACCTCCGGCGGCGTGTTCACAGCGCTGGCAGACTATATTCTGGAAAGCGGCGGCGTGGTGTTCGGTGCCGCCTTTGACGGCAAGCAGCACCTGCGCCACATCGCCTGCTTCCGCAAGGAGGAGCTGTGGCGCCTGCGGGGCGCCAAGTACGTCCAGAGCGATCTGGGAGAGACGTTCCGCACCGTGAAAAAGGCTTTGGAGACCCGCCAGGTGCTCTTCTCCGGCACACCCTGCCAGGTGGACGGTCTGTACCGGTTCCTGGGCGGCCGGCCGGAAAACCTCACCACCTGCGATTTGGTGTGCCACGGGGTTCCGTCCCCCGGCGTGTGGGAGGATATGGCCCGCTCCATTGAGACGCGTAAGCACAAAGCCCTCCAGGCGGTCCGATTCCGCAACAAGGTCACGGGCTGGAAGGACAGCCACTTCACCACCGTCTATGACGACGGCACGGTGGATTCTGCCCCGCTGTTCGCCACGGAGTACGGCCGGGCTTTCGGCCGGGCGCTGTTTCTGCGGCCCAGCTGCTACCGTTGCCCCTACACCTCCATGACCCGCCCCGGAGACTTTACATTGGGAGATTTCTGGGGCCTGCGTCCCGACGAGCTGCCGGAGCAGCAGGAAAAGGGCATCAGCCTCCTCATGGTGAACACACCTCACGGCAGCCATCTCTTCGACCAGCTGCCCCTGAGCCGACAGGCGGTCCCCGCCGAGCGGGCCATCGCCGGAAATCCCCGGCTGGCAACGCCCATTGCCCTGCCGCCGGACCGCTCCGCGTTCTTTGCGGCCTATGCGCTGGAACCCTTTGAGGAGGTCCGCCGGAAGTTCTTCCACCTGCCTGCCCTGCCGGTGCGGGCGGCGGGAAAGCTTCTCTCTCCGGAGGCCAAGGAGAAGATCAAGCGGCATCTGCGCAAATGAGGGAAAGCAGATGCATAAAATGTTGCAAAAGCGATAGACTATTTGCGAAAAAATGGTTAATCTATAACCATCAATCAGAAATGGAGGGGACCTAGCATGAAAAAGTACGAATGCGAGCCTTGCGGCTACGTGTATGACGAAGCTGCCGGCGACCCTGATAACGGCATCGCTCCCGGCACCAAGTGGGAAGATTTGCCCGCCGATTGGGTTTGCCCGCTGTGCGGCGCCGGCAAGGATGAGTTCAAGGAAGTCTGAGCAAGCGCAAATAAAAGACGTCCTGCGAAAGCAGGACGTCTTTTTTGTATATGGACTCAGCTGCAGGAAGGCATCTGCCGCCGCAGCGCGGGGACCTTGGGCAGTACCGTCAGCAGCACTCCGCCCAGCACATAGCAGGCAATGGCCTCGCCCACACCTACGGTAACGGCGTTGTAGACAAAGGCGCCGGCAAAGGCACCGGTGAAGCCGGTCTGCTGGAAGCTGATGACAGCGCCCACGATCACGGCGTTGCAGAGGACGGGCGGCAGGGGGGCCAGCCACTTATGATGGGTGTGCTGGGTCCACACGGCGGCCAGCAGCGTGGCAAGGGACCCGAAGATGATGTCCAGCGCACCGTAGGGGCTGAGGAGATTGGCCACCAGGCACCCCACGAACAGGCCCGGGGTGGCGGCGGGGAAGAGGAAGGGCAGCACGCACAAAGCCTCAGAAAACCGGCACTGGATGGGGCCGTAGGCAATGCCGAAGATCGAAGCGAAGTAGGCCAGCACCGCGTACAGCGCGGCAATGACGCCGGCAGTGGCCAGCTGGTGGGTGGTAAAGCGGGAATTGGACATGAAAAAAGACCTCCTGATGTAGATTCGGAGGTCCTGGTACGGGTACGCACAGCAAAAAACCCGGGTAAGGCCGGGCGACCTCCATTTTTTTGTTTAGAGAACGGCGGAAAACCGCCGAACGAACGCCCCGGACGGAACGCTTGGACAGGGAGATGGCACCTGTCAGGAGGTATCATAGCACAGTTTTCCCCAAAAGGAAAGAGGAGACCGCAAATTTTTGCGGTCTCCTCTTTCCTTTATTCCGGATACACGGTGACCACCGCGTAAGCGTCCGCTGTGTCCCGCAGCTCCGGGGCGGAGAAAGACGGTTCCGGTGTCTCTCCCTGCTCCGAAAGGGCGGAAAGCAGTTCATCATACTGGGCCGGGGTGAGGTGATAGCACACGCTGCCGTCTGCCTCCGTGGAGACCGGGACGACGTCCTCCGGCAAGCTGCCGGCCTGGGCAGCAGACAGGGACAGCATGGCAAATACCGAACGCTCATCGGATTTCTCGCCGGATGACTCGTCGGCGGGAGCCGTGGTCAATGTGTTCGCTGTACCGGGAGTCTGAGGTTCGTCAGCCGATTGCGTGGGAGGCTGGGTGGTGGTCTGAGCAGGTGCCTGAGCACTCTCCACAGATGGGAGGGCGTCTTCCTGGGGATTGCCGCTGTCGGCCTGGTTTTCCTGCAGGGAATAGTAGCTGGTAGGCGCCTGAGAGGAGACCTTCGGGGAGATGACATCATTCTGGGATGGTGCGCTTTCCCGGGCCAGATCCTCTTCCGCTGTGGGTGCCTGCGTGGCTTCCGGCTCGTCGGCTTCTTCCGTCTCCTGGCGGCTCTGGGCCTTTTCGGAGGAGGTGTCGGCAATGTCCTGGATCTGTTCCTGCCCGACGGCCTGGTCTGCGGCAGTATCCCGCTGGAGCAGGGGGACCTGTACCACCGCAAAGATCGCAAGGCACGCCGCCAGCGGCAGCGCGACCCGGGCCCAGCGGGGGGCGGACCGGCGCTTCCGAGAAGCTTTTCCCGCCTGGATGGCCGCCATCACACCGTCGGTGAACCCCTCCGGTACCGGGGTATCTTCGATCGTTGGGAAGGCGGCCCGGATGGCCTGGATGTCATCCACATAGGACCGGCAGACACCGCAGGTCTCCAGATGCGCCTGTACGCGCTCCGCCTCCGCAGGCGGCAGCTCGCCGTCCACGTACAGGTCCAGCAGGGCCGCAAATTCTTGACAGGTATCCATTTGTCAGCCCTCCTTTCCTGATTCTTTGGACGCAGCGGGCGGAGAAAAGTTCCCGCTTTTGAGTAAAAAATTCCGCAGCTGCTTTCGTCCCCGGTTGATGCGGGACTTGACGGTCCCCACATCCAGCTTCAGCACCTGGGCGATCTCGTCATAGCTGAGCTGATGCATCTCCCGCAGCACGAGAACCTGGCGGTGCTCCGGCGTCAGGGCCTGCAGCGCCGTTTCGATCTGTTCCCGCAGCTCCCGGCGCTCTGCCTGCTCCTGGGGACCGGGGGCGTCGTCAGGCAGGCGCAGGTCGGATTCCTCGTCGTTGAGAGAGGGACCGGCGGCGCCCCGGTGGCGGCCCTCCCGCCGCAGAAGATCTACGCAGGCATTGGAGGTCAGCCGGTAGAGCCAGGTGGAAAAACTGGACTCTCCCCGGAAATTGGGCAGCCCCTGCCAGGCGGCAAGAAATGCCTCCTGTGCGGCCTCGGCGGCGTCCTCCGGGCTGCGGCACATCCGCAGAGCCAACGCCATCACCCGCTTTTCGTACAGGTGGACCAGGGACGCGAAGGCGTCCTGGTCTCCCCGGCGGGCGGCCTCGATCCATTGTCGTTCCTGAAATTCGTTCATGACAGGTCCCGTTTGATCCCCCTTGTGATGCGGTACACGTCCTCCAGGGTGTTCATCTGCACGATTTGCTCCTTGTAATAGCCGGAGTGGGACACGCCCTTGAGATACCAGCAGTAGTGGCGGCGGGCCTCCAGCACGGCTACCCGCTCGCCCTTGG
>ERZ827037.2468-NODE-2468-length-15426-cov-4.736192_pt1 | contig 15426 bp, 14 predicted proteins | sample MGYA00519924_ERZ827037 | MGnify/ENA primary metagenome ERZ827037 (study PRJEB31778, sample SAMEA3449250) | human gut metagenome | biome: human gut; feature: human-associated habitat; material: faeces | place: United Kingdom | collected 2010/2012 ...
ACAGCAGACTCTGACTCTGTTAGTAGAGGTTCGAGTCCTCTATCCGTAGTTCCTTGGCAGGGGCGCCGGATACTTTTTAGGAAGTGTCCGGTTACTTTTTAAATCGAATATATCGGAGTGTGGCTCAGCTTGGTAGAGCGCTACGTTCGGGACGTAGAGGTCGCGTGTTCGAATCACGTCACTCCGATTTTACCCCCATTTTATGGGGGTTTTTCATTTTTTAGGTGTTGAAAAAGTTGGTTGGCTTTGGTTGGGATTATCCAGTGTGTGCCAGATTCTTAAATTTGGCATTTCGCTCTTGGATAATCTTTTTCTTTTCGGCAAGGTTTGAAGTGTCATAGGTATAATACTTCTCGTTGACCTCGGTAGTATGTCCTAACATACTTGCGACCACTGATTTTGGTGTGCCTTTAGCTTGTAAGTCGGAACTGGTTGTTTTCCGTAGCTTAGTGATACCACCACCGTTTAATTTGTTTTCCCGGCATAACCGTGTCATGCAGTCAGTTATGTTTCTTGCATGGGTATAACTTCCATTGCCATCCGTGAAAATCCATTCACATAAAATTCCATGTTCTTCTTGTACTCGCTTGATGCGTGCCAATAAGTGATTAATCTGTCCGTCAACCGGATAGGCTCTTGATTTCTTGGTTTTAGTCTTACCAACAGAAAATTCATTTTTTAACCGATTGTGTTTTGCAGATTTATTGATACTGATGCAGATATCATTGATATCAGACCATTTCAAGGTTGATAGCTCACTAACCCTCATACCCGTGTACATTGCTAATTCTATGGCATAAGGCGGCATATATAAAGGGTTCTCCCTATAATATCCATGCAAGACTTTTAAGATAATAGCAAGTTCAGTATCGGTATAGTATTTATCGCAGTCAGATACTTCAATTTCTCCACAATGTTTTGTAAAGTCCTTAGGCTCAAGAAATTCCACTGGATTATCTGTGATAATTTTTTCAATTCTTGCGTATCTAATCACGTTTTTTATATAGCTGAAAAACTTACGTGTGGTTTCTTTGCACAATTCAAGTCGCTTGATGGTTTCCAACATAAAAACTTTTATTGTGTTCTCATTAATCTGATTAATAGGCATCTCAGCAAAGTCTGTACCAACAAAGAAACGTTTGCAGTCAGTATTAAACTTATAGATTGAGTTATCGTCTAATTCTAAATCCTTAATACTTCGCCACATGTAATAGACTTCTAGGAAAGTAGGGCAAGTCTTTTCCTGCTTTTTTCGGGATTCCTCAATGACATAATACTCTATGATTTTACTATTCAATTTTTCCTCGTTGACACTCTCAATCTGCTTTCCCTTTGGCGGTTCAACCCCCTCTTTTGGTAAATAGCTGTACCACTTACCATTTTTTCCTTGCCAGTAGTTATACATTTTTTTGTGTAAATCAAGAACTTGTTTTTTATTCATATCAACCTGTTCTTGTATATCCGTTAGCGAAAGTATACCAGTTTTTAATTCTTGATACAATATCTTTATTGAATCTGCTCTCGACATAATGGCTTTCTCATATTGCAGGATTTCAAGGGCGTTCAGTTTAGCCAGTACAATCACGCCCCTTTTTAATTTTCAGATATGTAACACTGCTGTCTTTAAGGGGTGAGCCGTTTGTAATGATAGATTTTGTATCATACACCTGTCTGGTATATTCTTTCTGAAAGACGACATTCTCTTGTGTTAAATCCTGTAGAATATCATCTGTAAGCATTAACTTTTGTTCAATTGGCATTTTAAGGTTTTGAGATTTGAAAAATGCCTTTTTTTTGTCTTCCTTTAACTCTAGGTCTTTACCAAAATATTTGCTTAAATAACGTCCTCTGTTGCGATTCTTGCATTTGTATTCGGAATTACGATTAGTAATACGATAAGAAAAGAATCTGGAGTAATCGGAACACTCCGTGCATCCGGTTATACAAGAAGTGAGCTGATCCGGCACTATATGGCACTTCCGGTTATCATCACACTGATCGGTGCGCTGGTTGGAAATATCCTGGGATACACAGTGCTTAAGAATGTATGTGCCGGCATGTATTATGGAAGCTACAGTCTTCCTACGTATGAAACGATATGGAATGCAGAGGCATTCTGGATGACGACGGTTGTTCCGGTTCTGATCATGTTACTGATCAATTATGGAATCCTGCATCACAAATTAAAATTATCACCACTGAAGTTCATAAGAAGAGATCTCTCTTCGAAAAAACAAAAGCGCGCGGTAAACTTAAGTACCAGAATCGGGATATTCAGAAGATTCCGCCTGAGAGTTATTTTCCAGAATATGAGCAATTACATCGTATTATTTGTAGGAATCCTGTTTGCGAATCTATTGTTATTCTTCGGATTATTGCTGCCATCAGCCCTGTCTCATTTCCAGACGGAGATACAGGAAAATATGCTGGCAAAATACCAGTATATGCTGGAAGTACCGATGGATGCAGTGAGTGGAAGCAAGCTTGAAAGCATGATTTCTCTTATGCAGTTTTCGAACGGAACAAAGACCGGTAACAAATCGGCAGAAAAGTTCAGTGTCTATTCGCTGAATACCGTTTCCGACAAAGTAAGAAGCGAAGAGGTTGCCCTGTACGGTATTGAACCAGACAGCAGATATATCAAAGCGGATGTAAAAGATGGTGTCTACATTTCATCGGCATATGCAGACAAATACCAGTTGAGCAAGGGCGATACCATACAGTTAAAAGAAAAATATGAGAAAAAGAACTATAAATTTAAAGTAACCGGTATCTATGATTATACAGGTGCGGTCTGCGTATTCATGGACAGGGATCAGTTAAATGATACATTTGACCTTGGAAATGATTATTATGCAGGATATTTTTCCAATACGAAGATCAAAGATATCGATGAAAAATATATAGGGTCTGTGATTGATCTTGAGGCGCTTACCAAAGTATCCAGACAGATGGATGTATCGATGGGAAGTATGATGGGACTGGTAAATGGATTTGCAGTCATGATCTATATGATCGTCATCTATCTGCTGTCAAAACTCATCATTGAAAAAAATGCACAGGCAATTTCCATGACGAAGATTCTCGGATATACCAATGGGGAAATCAGCCGGTTATATATCCTGTCAACGATGCTGGTGGTTATCGTAGAATTACTGATCAGTTTTCCGATAGAGGGTATCTTTATGAAGGAAATCTTCCGTGCAGTGATGCTGGATAGTTTCTCGGGATGGATTACCTTATGGATCAATCCGATGATATATGTGAAGATGTTCGTGATTGGATTCCTTACATATGGTGTGGTTGCACTTCTTGAATACCACCGGATTAAGAAAGTGCCGATGGACGAAGCACTCAAAAATGTGGAATAACAATAAAAAATAATAGATAAACTGAGGAGGCGTAAAGGATGAAGAGAAAAGTAGTTGCCCTTATGCTTGCTGGAATGATGATATCCGGAAGCGGAACTATGGGGCATACCGTATATGCCGCAGAAAGTCAGGATACAGTGACAGAAGATACGGCAAGTACGCAATCACAGGACACTGTAAATAAAAGCGAAAGTGTCTACGTCACTGCAAAGGCAAATGGAACAGCAAAAGAGATTAAAGTAAAAGAAACATTAAAGAACCCGGGAACTTCTGAAAGTCTGGAAGATTATTCCGAACTTCAGAATATCAGGAATACAGACAGTGATGAGACTTATGTAGATGCCGGTGACGGTAATCTTGTATGGGAGAACCAGGGAAAGGATATCTCCTATGAAGGTGAGACAGATAAGAAATTACCGGTATCAGTGAAGGTACGCTATTATCTGAATGGAAAAGAGAAAAAAGCCAAAGAGATGGCAGGTGTATCCGGCAAGGTAAAGATCCGCTTTGAGTATACAAATCAGGCGACAGAAGAGGTAGACACAGACGGAGAAAAGAAGACGGTAGCAGTACCGTTTACGGCGTTATCGGCAGTGATGTTGCCGTCAGATACATTTTCCAATGTGAAAGTATCAAACGGAAAGGTCATGGAGCAGGATGGACAGAGTATCGTTCTAGGCCTTGCATTTCCGGGGCTTTCTGATAGTCTGGGATTAAAGGATTATGAACCGACAGAGGATATTGACCTTCCGGATTATGTGGAGATTACAGCAGATGCGAAGAACTTTTCGCTTGATTTTACGGCAACGATCCTGTCATCAGGACTGTTATCAGATCTGGAAGATGATGACCTGAAAGACGCTGATGATCTGACAGAAAGCATGGAAAAACTCACTGATGCATCGTCCAAATTAGTGGATGGAACCGATGAACTGGCAAGTGGACTTTCGCAGATGCAAAGCTACTTAGGAGAATATACCAGTGGCATGGATGTACTGAACAGTGGAGTACAAGGGCTGAATACAGCGCTTGGCACACTGGATACAAACGGATCAAAATTAACCGAAGGTGCCACACAGATTAAAAACGGCCTTGGAACCTTATCAGGAGCACTTGGCAAAGTACAGATTCCATCCGGAACAGCACAGATATCAGAAGAAGCTGCAAACGTCGGACAGAATGCAGAAAGCACATTGCAGATGCTGGAAGGCTTAAAGGCAAGCGTACAATCGGCAGAGGATATGGTGACAGGCATTGACACGGCATCAATCAATGAACAGATCCGTACAGAAGCTGCAAACCTTGCAAAATCCCAGTTGGATACGACTTTGTCATCCATGGTAGAAAAGCAGGAGATCACAGAAGAACAAAAGGCACAGATCATAAGACAGTATCAGCCGGATATGACAAGTCTTGATATCAGCGGTTATGTGCAGAATATTAAAGATCAGCTTTCGAATATCCAGGGAGTCCTCACAGCTACCAATCCAGATGGACTTATGGCATCGTTAAATCAGCTGAATGCAAGCGTTACAGCATTAAAATCCTATACAGGACAGCTTTCCGCTATCTCTGGAAATGTAGCATATCTGAAAGAAGCACTGACACAGTTAAACGGAGCAGTAGCCAAATTATCGGCAGGAAGCGAGAGCCTGACAAGCGGTATCGAAGCATATGCTTCAGGTGTAAGCCAGATCTATAACGGCGCACAGACATTAGGAGCCGGAACCCAGAAACTGGCAGCAGCCGGAAGCCAGTTGAACACAGGAATGTCATCACTTGCCACAGGCGGCAACACACTGGCAGAAGCAATGAAAGAATTCGATAAAGAAGGCATCCAGAAACTCGGCAACCTCGCAGGAGACGATCTGAAACAAGTAATCCAGAACGTAAAAGACGCCAAAAAAGCAGACGAAGCATACCAGAGCTTCGGAGGCATCAAAGAAGGTCAGAAGGGTGAAGTGATATTTATTATCGAGACGAAAGAGATTAAGAAAAAATAAGTACAAAACTATATAACGGATTGGAATAAAAAAGAAATAATGGGATCAGGAGTTTGATTCCATTCTTTCTTTTTTTGTAAAGATTTTACGTGGTTATTACAGAAGAACAGTTACGAAAGGACTGATAAACTACTGGTGTAAAAGAAGGATAATTATAAAAAGTTACATGAACAATGTGGAATTATTACATTGAACGTAAAAAGAAGAATTCAGGCGTTATACTTCAAATAATAAAGGGAAGATATTTTCCAGAATGAGGAGAGATGGCATGAAAGGGAAAATGGACAAAAACTGGCAGGATTTTTGTGAGTGGGTAACGTATTTGTCATTACTGGGAACATTTGGAAGCTGTTGTAATTTAGCGTTTCAGGTTGTGGCAGCAAAGCACTGGTCGTTTTATTTGCTTATATATAGTTTGATCCCTTTTTGTTGGTTTGGTTTGATATATATTTGCTGTTATTGTTTGGTGAAAAAGAAGTTTGGTTATTCGATTCCATATTGTAATGAAAATACAAGGAAAATTGTGTTTGGGCTAATGGCTATTTTTATAACAGCTAATCTCATAGTGTGTAACGTTTTTTGACAACAAATAGCGATTGCACGTACTTTGGTAAAAAAACATAATCTTTATATTTTCGATGAAGCCACTTCATATTTGGATAAAAAAGCTAAGATAGCATTGTATGCGTTATTAAAAGATAAAATAAAAAGAGAAATTTGTATTTTTATATGTCATGATAATGATTTTGACGACATAATTAACAAGAAATTAATTTTACACTAATTTTTAGTAAGTTACTTTATAATTCATAAGTTTCTATAGCGTTAATTTATAGTGAGGAATAGAATGGATATAATTAATTGTAATAGACTCGGAAAAACATACAAGAATGGAAAAGAAGCACTGAGGGATATAGAGATGCGTATTAGACAAAGAGAAAGAGTAGGTTTAATAGGTCCGATGGGCGCAGGAAAGACGACGTTATTGAGAGTGCTGGCAGGTGTGCTGGATAGTACATCAGGAATTTTACAAATTGGTGTTGAGAAAAAAGAAACTGCATATATGCCGGCGTCTAATGGATTGATACGAACATTGACTGTGCGGGATAATATAAAAATCTGGAGAAATGCATTTGGAGCTTCTAGTGAAAATGTAGATTACATAATCGAAAATCTTAAATTAGAAAGAATATTAGATAAAGAGATACGTCATTTGTCTTCGGGAATGCGAACATTAGTATCATTCGGATGCACAATAGTAGGAAAACCTAAGTTGGTATTACTAGATGAACCGTTTGTTCATCTGGATGTAAGTGGCTGTTTGAAAATAGAAGAAATGCTTCAAACCTTTTTAAAAGATAGCACGATAATTATATCATCGCATGATTTAGAACGTATGGAAGAGGCGTCGGACACATTATTAATTCTGGATAATGGTAAACAAATTTTCTGTGATACAACTGAAAAACTGAAAGAAATTTATGGAAGAGAATTTTTTGTGATATATTTTCAAAAAAATATACCGAAGAACTTACAAAGTAATTTACAGGTTCAGTATGGAGGTAATTTTGTGGACTCTTCGACAGTGTATTTTAGTAAGAAAAAAATTTCTGTAGATCAGGCAAAAAAATTATTGATAAAAGAAGGTTGTAATATAAAAGAAATCCAGGAAACTTGTTCTGAATTAAAGGATATATATTTAAACATTATATGTGGAGAAAGATAGAATGGTAGCAGCAATAAGAAGAGAGATTATGATAACAAAATTATTTCGAAAGGAAATAGCCGCAATTTGTTTGTTGGCGCCTGTTGTAATTCGATTGATTCCATATTGGAGACAATTAGGAAATAGAACAGAATTAGAATTAAAGCTATTGGGACTGGCAGGGGTAATGGGTGCATCAGCTTATATGGTTTTCTATATTAGTTATTATGCGATAAAGTGTGAACGTGAATGTAAATCGCTTGAGCGGGCGATTTCAGCTTGGGGGATATCCAAACTTATGTTTTCAAAAAGTATAGTCATAGGAGGAATGGGAATTCTTTGTGAAATACTATTTTTGTTGATTTTTGGATTTTTATCAAATGGTCTTAAACTTGCTTCGTGGGAATTGTTAGGGATTATAGCTATAAATATGTTTGTTTTTGCATGGCTTGGAAATGTACTTATGTGTATTGCCGATGGTATATTTAGTAATTTATTTGTTGCGTTAGTTCCAACTATACAGGTAACATTTGCTTTAATGGAGAGATGTGATTTATATGGTATTTTTGTTATCTTGGAGCTTTTGGTAGGTGGGGTAACATTTGCTTTGCTGAAAAGAAATGTTAACGATGGCAGAGTGGAGTGGTTATAAGAGTTGCCGGAAGAATTTATGAGCAATACTAAAAATTACAATTATACCAGTATTTTTTACAAATAGGTTATATATATTCTTTCTTTGTGTTAAGGTATAAAAAACTTTAAAAACAAAAGAAGGAGTGGATAAGATGCTGGACATTGCAATCTGTGACGGGAAGCTGGCAATGACGGATGGATTAGAGTCGGCATTAGAGAAGATAGTACAGAAGAAAATTATCCCGATGAACATAGAAGTATTCTTAAGTGGCAAAGAACTTATCACATATGTAGAAAGTGGGACATATTTTGATATCATTTTCCTGGATACGGAGATGATACAGGAAGATGGTATTACGGTAGCTGAGAAAATCAGAGAAAAAGATAAAAATGTACTGATCATATATGTGACAAGTCATATAACATACATACAGCAAGTATTTCCGGCACCCCCTTTTCAATTTCTTATAAAACCGGTAGATGATAAGCTGATGGAACAATGCCTGTTACAGGCATATAAAGAACTGGGAGACAGGGATAGCTATTTCAGATACACTTACGAACGGATACATTATAAGATCTTTATGAAGGATATTCTTTACTTTGAAAGCAGGAAGAGAAAGATATATATTGTTACGAAAAAGAAAGAATACGAATTTTATGGGAAATTAAAAGATGTAGAGATGCTAATGCGATCTGGAAAGATGATGTTTCTTAGAATACATCAGTCATTTCTGGTAAATTACAGACATGTGGAAGTGATGGCATATGATTATGTGGTTATGGATAACGGAAAGAGACTTGGCATTAGTCAGGAGCGGCGTAAACAGATTAGTAAACAGTATGGTGTAATGGAGGAAATATTTCACATTGAATAACAGTAAAGATATTATATGTGATACTGCTAAAGAGAAACATGAATGAAGCATATGAGTATGAATATATAGATAAAAGGCATTTTTCTAAAAAAGAAGAGAAATGCCTTTTAGGTATAAAATGAAGTTGCCGGCAGCAAGTTTCATATATATCAGAGTATGCAAACGAAGTTGCCAGTAGCAGGTTCTATGTATTGCAAAATATACAAGAAAGAACTGGTGTCTATCTGGCAGCATTAATACGACTTAATTCGCATCAGAATATACAACTTTGCCACCACAAATCGTATACTTCACCTTACCGGTAAGCTCTTTTCCGGTAAATGGAGAATTTGAAGATTTGGAAGCATATTCAGTAGGAACCCATGTTTCATCCGGGTTAAATACTACAAAATCCGCAGCAGCACCTTCCTGGATGGTTCCGTAAGGAAGATGGTAAAGCTTTGCCGGATTGATGGTCATCTTTTCCAGAAGTTGTAATAAGGTCAGGTGCCCCGGTTTTACAAGGTTTGTGATACCAAGTGCAAGGGAAGTCTCAAGACCGATGATACCGCTTGGTGCTTCTGTGATTGGTTTCGATTTTTCCTCAGCACTGTGTGGCGCATGGTCGGTAGCGATGAGGTCAATCGTTCCGTCTGCAAGTCCGGCGATGATCTGCTGGCGGTCTTTTTCTGTACGAAGCGGTGGATTCATCTTGGCGAGTGTTCCGTGTTCCAGAACAGCGTCTTCTGTTAAGGAGAAGTGATGCGGGGTAGCTTCTGCATGAAGATTAGCACCCAGCTTCTTATATGTGCGGACCAGCTCAACCGATACACCGGAGCTGATATGCTGGATCACAACATCTGCGCCGGAACGAAGTGCCAGGAGACAGTCTCTTGCAACCAGTGATTCTTCCGCAATCGAAGGCGAACCATAGATACCAAGTTCATCGGACACTTTTCCATGATTGATACCGTTATTGCGGATGAATGCAGGATCTTCTTCATGAAGACTGATCGGTACATTCAGTGCTTTGGCTGCTTCCATTGCTTTGTAGCAGAATTCAGCGTTCAGAAGGGGAATACCATCGTCAGTGAATCCGCAGGCACCGGCCTCTTTTAAAGCATTCATATCCACCTCTTCCTGTCCTTTTAAAGAATGTGAGATGGCGGCAGCCTGATAGATACGGATAGCTTCTTTGGATGCGCGTTCCAGATTATCTTTTAAGGTGTCGACATTGTCTACGGTTGGTGAAGTATTTGCCATACAGATGACAGTTGTAAATCCGCCTTTTGCAGATGCTTTTGCACCGGTATGGATGTCTTCTTTGTAAGTGAATCCGGGATCACGGAAATGTATGTGGGTGTCGATCAGTCCCGGTGCGACAACCAGTCCTTTTGCTTCTATGATTTCTTCGGAATCGTCTGTGATGTCAGGTGCAATCCGGGTGATTTTTCCATCTTTTACCAGTATATCCATATGCTCAGACAGACCAGATGCCGGGTCCATTACAAGTCCATGTTTGATGATCATGATAAAAATTCCTCCTTAAATGTATGGTATTAAAATACAGTAAATGTTATAAATGTAGTATAATGTATGAGAAATATGCTTGTCAATTAAGAGCCAATATAGTTTGCAGGCAGAAATTTCAAATATAAGAAAAAGACAGAACTTAAAAATAGAAGGAGTAATATATAATAGTATGGGATTTGAACGTTTAGAAAAGAATTTAATCGATATTATAAAAGAAGAACAGGCAAAACTTGGATTCAGGAAAGAAGAAATCCGTCTGTATTATCCGCTGATTTCGTTGAATCATTTTTTTGAAGCGGATGATAATGTAGAAGAGATGCAGAAGCGTCTGGAACATTTTCCGGATGAAGTAAAAGAAAAGCTGGGGGATATCCGTGTAACACATAAGAAAGATAGATTTTGTCTGCATATTCCGGAGCAGGGAAGTGTCTATGTGCGTGAAAATACAGCAGAGAATGAATTCATTAAGAAACTTGTAGAGCTTCTTATGAATCATGGAATTAAAAAAGAAGATATCCTTAAGATGTTCCAGAAAGAATCAGATGGAATCAGAGTCGGAGATATGGATAACGGAGAGTTTGACTTCTGGGTAAGATTCCCGGAAGGATCAGAAGATGAGTATTATTACTGCTTTAAAGATGAAGGGTGTCATATGATTTATCACAGATTCCTGCCGGCAGACTATGCAGATTTCGGATTTTAAATTTGGGGATATAGAAATACAGTTTTTATTTATAATCACAGGTTATAAATAAAAACTGTATTTTTAATTATCAAAACTCTTGTCAGGATAAATGTTTCGTGCTAAGCTTTACTGTATCGTGCTAAAGCAAAGACGTAATAAAGCTTTTGCATGAATACGTTATCATAAAAACTCAGGAGAGTCTTTTCATAACTGCTGGAAATATTCGAAAAAGAGAGGCAGCAGAAGGCGAAGGAGAGTGCGGGAATGATTTTTTGACACGCTCGAAAGCCGTATGAAATGAAAAGCGCCGAAGGTGTAAGCAGGTAATCAAATCTGCAAATCTCTCAGGCAAAAGGATGGAGGAATGAATTATGGGAATTTTTGGACGTATTGACACTTTTATCACTTGGTTTGACGGAGTCGTATGGGGACTTCCGCTGATCATCTTAATTCTGGTTACAGGTATGTATCTGACTGTACGCTTGGGCCTTCTTCAGGTAAGGCATCTTGGAAAAGCGTTAAAATTCATGGTGAAAAATGAAGAGGATGGACATGGAGAAGTTACCAGTTTTGGAGCTCTTTGTACCGCATTATCGGCAACTATCGGTACCGGTAACATTGTAGGTGTGGCGACTGCAATTTCTGCAGGTGGTCCTGGAGCATTGTTCTGGATGATCATGGCGGCCTTTTTTGGAATGGCAACCAAATATGCAGAAGGTCTTCTGGCTGTAAAATACCGTACAATTGATGAAGACGGGCATGTGCTTGGTGGACCATTCTACTATATTGAAAATGGAATGGGTGTAAAGTTTAGATGGCTGGCAAAGATATTTGCATTCTTTGGTGCCGGAGTAGGATTATTCGGAATTGGTACATTTACACAGGTAAATGGTATTTCATCAGCAGTCCGTAACTTTTTTGATCCGGATATGGCACATACAGTGGCTTTGTTTGGCAATGAGTATTCATGGGCGACAGTAATTTCCTGTCTGGTACTTACTGCCTGTGTAGGTCTGGTCGTATTAGGAGGAATCAAACGAATTGCGAAAGTATCTGAGATTGTAGTTCCATTTATGGCAGTATTGTACGTAGCTCTTTCGCTTATTATTATGCTGACACATCTTACAGCAATCCCTGGAGCAATTGTCACAATCGTAAAATCAGCATTTACAGGAAGCGCACTGGCAGGTGGAGCGATGGGTACAATGGTAGTTGCAATGCAAAAAGGTATTGCAAGAGGAATCTTCTCCAATGAATCCGGACTTGGAAGTGCTCCAATCGCAGCGGCAGCAGCTCAGACAAAAGAACCTGCAAGACAGGGACTGGTGTCAATGACTGGAACATTTATTGATACAATCGTAATCTGTACGATGACAGGACTTTCTATTGTAATTACAGGAACATGGAATACAGGACTGGAAGGTGTGGCAATTACGACAGCAGCATTCCAGAAGGGACTTCCGTTCCCACCGGTTGTAGCGTCATTCGCATTGATGCTTTGTCTGGTATTCTTTGCATTTACAACCATTCTCGGATGGGATTATTACGGAGAACGCTGCCTGGAATATCTGTTTAACAAGAATATGAAAGCAGTAAAAGCATACCGCTGGTTATATATTCTGTGTGTATTTATCGGACCATATATGACTGTTGCAGCAGTTTGGAATATTGCAGATATCTTTAATGCACTGATGGCATTCCCGAACCTGGTTGCACTGCTTGCTCTTAGCAAAGTAGTTGTAAAAGAGACAAAAGATTTTACAGCAAGACTGAATGTGGAAGAGAAGAATAAGCGGATCGTGGAAGGAATTAAGGCAGAGAACGCTTAACGGGGAGCCATGGGAACGTGAAAAAGTGGATTTTTCAGTGCCCCGGCTGGCTTGAAGTAAAATGATAGTGAAGCATTTACTAACAGTTTTTTTGAAGATATAAGAAGATATAAGATAGGATAAAAGAGGATCAAAGAATGGATAAAAAATCTTTGATCTTCTTTTTGTTTGCTTTTTTATTTGTAAAATTTTGAAAATAAAACAAAAAATACACAATGTTTGTGTAAATTTAAATGAAATGTGCTAAAATGTAAGAAAACAAAGGACAGGTACAAAGATGAAGAAACAAAAGAAAGATCCATTGTATAAAAGCTTCGGCTATGCATTTGCCGGGATATTTGCAGTGGTATCAAAAGAACGGAATATGAAGATTCATTGTGCGGCAATGGTGTGTGTGGTGATTGCAGGATTTGTATTTCATATTACACCAGTGGAATGGTGTATCTGCCTGACATTGTTTGGGCTTGTCATGGCGCTTGAAATTGTGAACACAGCAGTAGAAGCAGTGGTAGATCTGGTCACAGAAGAAAGAAAGCCACTCGCAAAGCTTGCAAAAGATGCGGCAGCAGGAGCAGTGCTGATTGCAGCAATTATGGCGGCAATTGCAGGAATGATCATATTTCTTCCAAAACTTTTGGAAAACCTGCCTTTATAGACATCGAAAGGAGAATGACTATGGAAAAATTAGGAAACGGATTAAAGAAAGTATTACTTGCAGGAATCGGAGCAGTAGCAGTAACAGGAGAAAAATCTAAAGAACTCCTGGATGAGATGGTGAAAAAAGGAGAACTGACCGTTGAGCAGGGAAAGGCTCTCAATGAAGAATTAAAGCATAATATCAAATCAACGGTAAAAGACAAGGTGAATGTAAAAGTAAAGACATCAACACCAGAGGAACTAGACGAGCTTCTGGATAAAATGACTCCGGAACAGATGGCATTATTGAAACAGAGAATCGATGAGATGGAGAAAAAGCAGGAAGAATTCGAAGCGGCAGAGACCGTAGAGGATGCAGAAGAAGCTGTCGGTGAAGAAATTGCTGATGAAGAAACGACAGAAGAAGCTGCATATGACGGAACAGCTAAGAGTGAAGAAATTTAAAGAGGAACAGGTTCATGAGTAAGGAAGAATCCAAAGAATACCGTAACAGGTTGAAGGAAATCACATCCGTACTTCATAAATATGGAATTACCCGAGGGGTTACGCCTCAGAAACTCCGGATGATACTGGAGGATCTGGGGCCTACTTATATTAAGATTGGTCAGATTATGTCACTGCATTCAGACATCCTGCCCAAACGATACTGCGATGAATTGATGCGTCTGCGTTCCGAAGTAACACCGATGGGATTCGAAGAAGTAAAAGAAGTGATCGAACAGGCATATGGCTGTCCGTGGAGTGAGATTTTTACTTCCATTTCTGAGACACCTCTTGGTTCGGCATCCATCGCGCAGGTACACCGTGCAGAACTGATAAGTGGAGAACAGGTTGTTATAAAAGTCCAGCGAAAAGGCATCTATGAAATTATGGCAAGGGATATCGGGCTTCTTAGGAAAGCAGTGAAGCTGATGCCGCCGATCAGTTTGAAAGGAATGGCTGATTTTGACCAGGTACTGGATGAACTTTGGAATGTAACAAGAGAAGAGATGAATTTTCTCACAGAAGCATCGAACATGGAAGAATTCGCCAGACGGAATGCAGAAATTGTGTATGTAAGAACACCAAGATTATATCAGGAATATACAACCATGCATGTTCTGGTTATGGAGTATATCGAAGGTCCCGCAATCGATGATAAAGAAAAGCTTCTGGCAGATGGGTATGATCTGGAAGAAATAGGAGCAAAACTCATCGATAACTATATCAAACAGGTCATGGAAGATGGCTTCTTCCATGCAGATCCTCATCCGGGAAATGTAAAAGTTCAGGATGGAAAGATCGTATGGATTGATATGGGGATGATGGGAAGACTGACGGAACGGGACAAAGAACTGATCGGTAAGGCAATCCGCGGTATTGCAGAGAATGATATCGGCATGATCCAGGAAGCAGTTATGGCATTGGGAGAATTCAAAGAAAAACCAGATCAAAGTATACTATACGAAGATATCAGTGAACTGATGTCAAAATATGGTTCCTTGGATATGGGAGAAATAGACGTTGCTGAAGTGATGATGGATCTGATGGAGGTCATGAAAGAAAATAAGATCCGTATGCCGCATGGCCTTACAATGCTGGCAAGAGGACTGACCAACATGGAAGGGGTACTGGCAGATATTGCTCCACAGATCAATATGATTGAGATTGCCTCCAGACATATTTCGGAAATCATGTGGAAGGATTTCGACTGGAAAAAGGAACTAAAGCATGCAGGAAAGAATATTTACCGTTCGATGCATAAAGCAGTAGAAGTTCCGGGACTTGCAGCGGATGCACTTCACGGACTTATGAAAGGCCAGACCAGAGTCAATCTGGACCTGCATGCATCTAATGATCTGGCGCAGCTGCTGCGGCGTCTGGTAAGAAATGTGGTCATGGGACTCTGGGTCATGGCTCTTCTTATCAGCTCCAGCATCATCTGCACCACCAATATGAAGCCGAAGATATGGGGAATTCCGGCAATCGGGGTGATAGGGTATCTGTTTGCGTTTGCAATTGTGATGTATGTGTTGATAAAGCACATCTTTTCAAAATAATATGTTTGCTGTTTAATACACTAGTTCATGGTGGCCTCTCGGTCCATGAGAAAGCGCTAGTATCCTATTTGCTGCTAGATGTCACGATGCAGAAGTTCTAAGGCAGTCCGACTT
>ERZ827037.2476-NODE-2476-length-15367-cov-3.722440_pt1 | contig 15367 bp, 16 predicted proteins | sample MGYA00519924_ERZ827037 | MGnify/ENA primary metagenome ERZ827037 (study PRJEB31778, sample SAMEA3449250) | human gut metagenome | biome: human gut; feature: human-associated habitat; material: faeces | place: United Kingdom | collected 2010/2012 ...
GACGCCGGCGTAGCCCAGGCAGGAGAAGCACACCAGCTGCTGCACGAAGATCTGCGCCCAGTGGACCGCCTGCCACCCGGGGATCAGGATCATGGCAAGGATCCCGCACACCCAGCCCGTCACCATGGAGAGCCGGTAGTCGTACAGCAGCGCCAGCAGCATCAGGGGGATCCAGGAGCCGCAGGTGATGTTGGAGCCGGTGGGCAGGGGGATCCGGATGGTGGCCAGCACCAGCGTCAGCGCGCAGATCACGCCCCCCAGGCACAGCGCCCGGGCGTTGAGCTTCACCCCCCGGCACAGCCACACCGTTGCCAACAGATAGACCACCGCAAATACGGCGGCGATGACAGCGGAGATCATTCCACGAACTCCCCTCTCAGGGCGAACATGTGATTCATGGGACCGCTGCCCTTGCCCAGATCCAACATCGCCGCCAGCGCGCCGGAGATATACGCCTTGGCCCGCTCCACGGACGCGTCCAGATCATAGCCCTTGGCCAGGTTGGAGGCGATGGCGCTGGAGAGGGTGCAGCCGGTGCCGTGGGTGTTGGGGTTGTTGATCCGCCGGCCCCGGAACCACTTGCCCGCGCCGTCCCGCCAGAGCAGGTCGTCGGCGTCGTTGATCTGATGGCCGCCCTTGCACAAGACGGCGCAGCCGTACCGCTCACTGATGGTCCGGGCCGCCAGTTCCATGTCCGCGGCATTGCGGATGGTCATGCCGGAGAGGATCTCCGCCTCCGGGATGTTGGGGGTCAGGACCGCAGCCAGGGGCAGCAGCTGCTCTTCCAGAACGGCGATGGCGTCGTCCCGCAAAAGCTTTGCCCCGGAAGTGGCCACCATCACCGGGTCCACCACGATGTGCTTTGCGCCGTACTGGCGCAGCTTGTCCGCGATGACGGCGATGAGGCCGGAAGAGGAGACCATGCCGATCTTCACGGCATCGGGGAAGATGTCCGTGAAAATGGCGTCCAGTTCCTCACCCAGGAACTGGGGCGTTGCCTCCAGAATGTCTGTGACGCCGGTGGTATTCTGGGCAGTCAGGGCCGTGATGGCGCTCATGGCAAATACGCCGTTGGCCGTCATGGTCTTGATGTCTGCCTGGATGCCGGCGCCTCCGCTGGAGTCGCTTCCAGCGATCGTCAATGCTGTCTTCATACTGATTTCTCCTTTTCGCATTGAAGTTTTATGAGGCGATACAAGGTGGTGCCCCCAATGTACCGCCGGAATCGGCCAGTGGCCGGATTTCCCGTTTTTTAAGCCTGCGCCGGGACAAAACCTCCTGTAAATCCCCAAAACGCGCAAAGCGCCGCAGACACCCTGATCGGCAGTCTGCGGCGCGTGTCGTTATCTCCCTACGTTGGCATGATCCAAATCAGGTCGCGGGTAAAGACCATGGCGGTCTCCTCTCAGCCCGGCAATACGGACTCCCCGTTGTTCAGTTCCGTTTATTGTACGCCCCTTTTCCGGATTTTGCAACAGTCCCCAACAAAAAAACCGGCGGGATCTCCCGCCGGTCTCCTCACCGCTTTGCCGAGATGGCGTTCACCGGGCAGCCGTTGGCCGCGTCAAAGACCCGGCTCTCCCGGCTTTTCTCCGGTGCGCCCACTACCGTGGACACCCGGCCCACGATGGCAAACACCTCCGGCACTGCTGCCGCGCACATCCCGCAGCCGATGCACCGGCTCTCGTCGATCTTGATCTGCATGCGTCTCCTCCTCCGTCTGTCCGGGGCGTTCCCTCCGGACGCTTGCACTCCGGCGGCCAGACGGCCGGAGCTTTCTTTTATTATAGCCTGCACCGCCGCCGCTCCACAAGGGGGCTTTTTCCGCCGCGGAACTTTTTTACAGCCGTTTCGTCTCAAAGAAAGGAATTTTTACCGGGGAGAAAGCCAGGTTTGTTTCCGGTTTGGCATTTACTTTGCTCTTTTTTTGTGCTATTCTGAAAAATGTTATGTTGACCACCCCTTGAAACTGATGGAGGCAGCTTATGAATCGTTTTTTCCGCAGGACGTTGTCCTTATTCCTCTCCGCGTCGCTGGCCTGTTCCCTTGGCATCAGCGCCGCCGCGTCCAATGCCCTGGGTGAGGATCTCTCTTCCCGGGACACGCTGCTCAACCAGGAGACGCAGCTTTCCACCAACGTGTTCTGGAGCTCCGCATACTCCGATCTGCGGACGGAAAACGTGGTGACCTATACCCCCAATGAAGATGTGACGCCCATTGTCACCTACGGCGACACCCTGACCTCCCGCATCACGGTCTCCTCCGCCGCCAAGAGCCTGGAGTCCCAGGGCTACCGGGTCGTGGCGGGCATCAACGGCGACTTTTTCAACACCTCTACCGGATTGCCCATCGGCCTTGTGGTGTCGGAAGGGGAGCTTTTGAGCACTGACGGCGGATACTACGCCATCGGCTTCCGGGCAGACGGCACCGCCGTTCTGGGCAAGCCCACGGTAAAGGTCTCCGCGGACCTGGGCTATGAGCTGCTCAACGACTACGGCACCCCCACCAAGGTGGTCCGCCAGCTCACCGGCGTCAACAAGGCCCGTGTCTCCACCGGCGGCATCTATCTTTATACGTACGACTTTAACTCCCGCCACACCACCGGCAATACGGAGGCCGGCGTGGACGTGATCTGCACCATTGACCAGGGCTCCCTTACCATCGGCGGGGAACTGACCGCCACGGTGGACCAGGTGGTGGAGGCCACCTCCGCCACCGCCATTGGCCCGGATCAGATCGTGCTCTCCGCCAATCTCCAGTCCAGCTCCTACAATGTGGACGCCCTGCGGCGCATTCCCGTGGGCAGCACCATCACCCTGTCCGTCACCGCTTCCAGCGAAGAGTGGAACGATGTGGAGTACGCGGTAGGTGCGCTGTACTCCCTGGTGGAAAACGGCTCTGTGGTCTCCGGCCTCTCCAACAGCGCCAGCCCCCGCACCGCCATCGGCCAGAAGGCCGACGGCACCCTGGTGTTTTACACCATTGACGGCCGCAAGTCCGGCCACTCCATCGGCGCGTCCCTCAACCAGCTGGCCCAGCGGATGGTGGAACTGGGCTGCGTCACCGCGCTGTGCCTGGACGGCGGCGGCTCCACCGCCATCACCGTCACCCAGCCTGACGAGCTGACCGCCAAAACCATCAACACCCCCTCCGACGGCAGTGAGCGGGCCGTTACCAACCATGTGTTCCTGGTGGCCACCAGTGAGCCCTCCGGACGGCTCGGCAGTTTCTATGTCCAGGCGGACCACAGCTATGTCCTGGCCGGCAGCAAGGTGACCATTTCCGCCGCCGCGCTGGACACCAATTTCATTCCCATGGACGACGAGTCCTATGATCTGGAGACCAGCGACGGCACGCTGGACGGCAATGTGCTGACCACGCCTGCCGGCGGCGGCGACATCACCGTCACCGCGTACAGCGGAAGCAAGCAGGGCTCCACCACGGTCCACGCCATCGAGACGCCGGATTCCATCACCGTCCGCAACAGCAGCGGCACCGCTGTTTCCAGCATCTCCGTGGCCGACGGCGCCTCCGCCGCTCTGGTGGCCTCCGCCGTGTACAACCACATGGCGCTCCAGGCAGACCAGGAGGCCTTCACCTGGACCGTCACCGGCGACATCGGCACCATCTCCAATACCGGCATCTTTACCGCCACCGCCCCCGGCACCGGCACGATCACCGTCACCGCCGGCGGCAAGAGCGCCACAGTCAGCGTCACGGTGGCCGGCACGGGTCTTGAGAGCATCGAGAGCTTTGACGGCACCACCACCATCTTCCGGGGCAGCGGCACCGATATGGACTTTAGCCTCACCTCCGCCAGCGACGCAGTGAAGATGGGCCGGGGCGCTGCCAAGGTGGACTATACCCTCACGGAGGCCAACGGCTACGCCGCCCAGTGGCGCGCCGCCGCCACCACCGCCATCGGCACCCAGCACTCCAGCCTGAACGTCTGGGTCCAGGGTGACGGCTCCGGCAACACCCTCTCCTTCCTGTACAGCGACGGCACCACCTCCAACCTCCTCAAGCCCATCACCACGCTGGACTTCACCGGCTGGAAGCAGGTCTCCGTTCCCATCAGCGGCACCTTCTCCATCCAGGGCCTGGCAGTCAGCGGCACCGCCGCTTCCTCCGGCACCATCTACCTGGATCAGATCACCGCCTCCCACGACAATATCGTGGATACGGAGGTCCCTGCCGTCAGCGCGTCCCTGGACAGCGCCGCCTGGCAGCTGACCGCCACCGTAGCCGACGCTGTGGACGGCGTGCTGCCCAAGAGCGCCATCTCCGTGACGTACTCCGGCGGCAGCCAGAAGAGCACGGCGCTGGACTTCTCCTATGATACCGCCTCCGGCGCGCTGACCGTGTCGCTGCCCCAGTCCCTGGAAAGCCACGACGCCATGCGCCTGACCATCACCGCCCGGGATGCCTCCGGCAACATCGGCCGGGCCTCCGTGGACGTGGAGCCCACCAGCACGGCCCACAAGTTTACCGACATCGACGGCTACTGGGCCGCCACCTACGTGGACTTCCTGTACAGCACCGGGATCACCACCGGCTATGAGGACGGCACCTTCCGGCCCAACCAGAACATCACCCGGGCCCAGTTCTCCGCCATGCTCTTCCGGTACCTGGGCCTGAATGAGAGCGATTACGCCAGCGTGCAGCTGCCCTTTGCGGACAACAGCTCCATCCCGTCCTACGCTGTCCCCGCCGTGAAGGCACTGTATTCCAAGGGCATCATCAACGGCTCCACCGGCGCTGACGGCAAGCTCTACTTCAACCCCAACGCCAGCCTTACCCGGGCCCAGGCGGCCACCATGATCGGCCGCACCCAGGAAAAGGGCTACGCCACCACGGCGCTGACCTTCTCCGACGCCGCCTCCATCCCGTCCTACGCCACCTACTATATCCAGACCATGGTGGCCCAGGGCGTCATCAGCGGCTACAGCGACGGCACCTTCCTGCCCAACGCCAGCATCACCCGCGGCCAGATGGCCAAGATCCTCTATAACCTCCTGTAACGCGATTCGCCCCGCCCGGAACCGGTTCGGTTCGGGCGGGGCGAAAATTTAACGGGCGGTATCCTTGCTTTCTGCCATTCTTTATGGTATGCTGAATTCTAATGATCCGGCCAAATGGCCTTGGAAGGGATTGAGAAACACCCGTGGACCAACCTCCGTCGTCCGCTCACATAGAAAACCGTCAAACAGGGACAGTCTGACCCCATGGGGTGAGGCTGTCCCTTGCTGCGTATTTTTCCCCTTCCGCCTGCTGCTTCCACACCATTTTTACCGTTTATAGGAGTGATTTCGTTTTCCATGGACAGTACCACAGCCACATTGATCGGCGCCATCGTTGTGATGGTGATCTTCTCCGCCTACTTTTCCGCCACAGAGACCGCGTTTTCCAGTCTGAACAAGATCCGCCTGCGCAGCAAAGCGGAGGCGGGGGACTCCCGGGCCGCTCTGACGCTCTCCATCGCCGACGAGTACGACCGGATGCTCTCCACCATTCTCATCGGAAACAACATCGTCAACATCACCGCCTCCACCTTGGGCACGGTGCTCTTCACCCGGCTCTTTGATGCCTACGGCCCCACCATCTCCACCGTGGTGCTGACGGTGGTGGTGCTGATCTTCGGCGAGATCTCCCCCAAGAGCATCGCCAAGGAATCTCCGGAGCGCTTCGCCATGTGGGCCTCGCCGCTGCTGCGGGTGCTGCTGGTGATCCTGCGGCCGCTGAACTTCCTCTTTTCCCAGTGGAAGCGGCTCCTGAGCCATATCATCCGCCCGGCGGACGGGGAGGGCATCACCGAAGATGAGCTCATCACCATGGTCTCCGAGGCGGAAAACGAAGGCGGCCTGGACCAGCACGAAAGCCAGCTGATCCGCTCCGCCATCGAGTTCGGCGACCTGGAAGCCGGGGACATCCTCACCCCCCGGGTGGACATCGTGGCGGTGGAGGACTCCGCCACCATGGACGACATCGCCGCCGTCTTTGCCGAAAGCGGCTACTCCCGGCTGCCGGTCTACCACAAGGATGTGGACGACATCGTGGGCTTGATCCACGAAAAGGACTTCCACGCCGCCCGCTACCGGGGCCGCACCGATATTTCCGGCTGCATCACCCCCGTCCACTACACCACCGCCAACGCGGAACTGGGCGCCCTGCTGCGGACGCTGCAGAAGAAAAAGATCCACATGGCCGTGGTGGTGGATGAATTCGGCGGCACCGAGGGTCTGGTGACGCTGGAGGACATCCTGGAGGAGCTGGTGGGCGAGATCTGGGATGAGCACGACGAGGTGGTAGAGTCCATCCGCCGCCAAAGCGACGGCAGCTACCTCATCGCCGCCAGCGCCGACCTTAGCGACCTCTTCGATCTTTTCTCCATCAAGGACGACAGCGACGCCAGCACGGTCTCCGGCTGGGTCATCGAACAGCTGGGCCGCCTGCCCCAGGCAGGGGACCACTTTACCTCTGAGGGACTGGAAGTCACCGTCACCCGGGTGGATCACCGCCGGGTGCTGGAGATCCGGGTGGCAGACCCGGAAAAGACGCCTGCGGAGGCCTGACCGCCGCAGGGTACGTCCCGCTTGAAAAAGGAGTTTTTATGCATCTTTACACGACCGGCCAATGGGTGCTGCTGTTTTTCTTCTACTGCTTCTGCGGCTGGGTATGGGAGTGCTGCTATGTCTCCCTCCGCCAGCGGCGATGGGTGAACCGGGGCTTTCTCCATGGGCCGGTGCTGCCCATTTATGGAAGCGGCGCCATCATCATTCTTTTCGTCACGCTGCCGGTCCAGCAGGACCTGCGTCTGGTATTCCTTCTGGGCACAGCAGCCGCCACGGCGCTGGAGTACATCACCGGCGCGGTGATGGAGCGGCTGTTCCAGATGCGCTACTGGGACTATTCCAGCCAGCCCTTCAATCTCCACGGGTACATCTGTCTCACCAGCTCCATCGCCTGGGGCTTCTTCTCCATTTTGCTGGTGCGCCTGATCCATCCTCCCATCTCCCGTCTGCTGGCGGACGTCCCCTCGCTTCTGGTGGACCCGCTGGCCCTGGTGCTGACCGCCCTCTTTGCGGTGGATGTGGTGCAGTCCACTCAGGCCGCCCTGGATCTCAAGCAGGCCCTTGCCAAGCTCACGGAAGAGAACGAGGATCTGCGGCGCCTGGCCCGCCGGGCGGAAGTGGCCGCGGCCTTTGCCGCCGACGATCTGCGCCGCTTCCGGGAACGGACGGAAGTGGAACGGCTGGAACGGGAAGAGGAACGTCTCTCCCGCTCCCGGAAGTGGAAGGAGCAGCTGGAGGAGAACCTCCGCCGCCGCACCTCCGCCAAACTCCAGGCGCTGCACGCCATTTCCGACACGCTGGAACGGACCCTGGACCACCTGGAGGAGTCCGCGGACCTTACCGGCGACGCCCTGGCCCAGCGCCGGGCAGAGCTCACCGGGCTTTTGGAGCACCTTCAGGACCGGGAGGCCTCCATCCGCACCCGCACGGCCCAGACCTACCGCCGCGCTCTGCGGATCCTGCGGGCCAACCCCTCCGCCAAAGCCAAAAAGGACTTCTCCGAGGCTATGGAGACCCTACGCACCCTGAGCGGCGGACGGCGGGAGCACTGAGAGGCATCCGCCTGCGTCTCTTTCCTGAACAGAAAAACCGGATGCCGTCCGTACGGACGGCATCCGGTTTGTTTTTTGTACAGGCACTCAGGCCGGCAGGCGCTTGCCTGTCTGGGGCACAGCCCCGTCAAAATCCAGCACCCGCCGAATGGCCAGGCGGTACACCACGATACAGGCCAGGGGCCCCAGCACGTCGGAGATCGGCTCGGCGTAAAATGCCGCCCGGGCGCCGAACAGGGCAGGGAGGAGGAAGAGGGCGCCGAAATACACCACCTTGCGGAAGAAGGACAACGGCAGCGAGAGATGGACCTGCCCCATGGCGGTAAAGCCGTCCACCACCTCATACTGGATGCCCAGGGGCAAAATGGCCAGGGTGCATACCCGGATGGCGGAGAGGGCCTCCGCCGCCAGATCGGCCTCGCTGGTAAAGAGCCGCACGAAGAGGGGCCCCGCCAGCCGGGCCAGCACAAAGAGCACCGCCACATACGCCACGCACAGGATCGTGATGTATTTCTGCGCCTGGATGATCCGCTCCCGCCGGCGGGCGCCGTAGTTGAACGCCAGGATCGTCTGGGTGCCGCCGGAGATCCCGCCCAGGGGCATGGTCACCACCAGCATGAAGCTCTGGGCAATGGTGGCGCAGGTCACCAGCCGGTCTCCCAGAGCGGCGCCGCCGTAGCGCTGCAGCACGGCGTTCATGGCGATGATCATCACATTGTCGATGGCGATGATGAGAAAGGGCGTAAAGCCCACCGCCAGGATGCGCCCCATGAGCTTACGCTGATAACCGCCGAAGGTGATGCGGATGGGCACCTTCCGGCCGAAGAGGAAGCAGAGCACATACACGCAGCTGGCCAGCTGGGAGAGCACCGTAGCCAGCGCCGCGCCCAGTACATCCATGTGCAGCACGAAAATGAAGATGGGGTCCAGCACCAGGTTCAGCACAGCACCCAGCACCACGGAGAGCATTCCCTTGCGGGCAAAGCCCTGGCAGATGATGAACTGGTTCATCCCCAGGGAGAGCAGGTTGAACACCGTCCCGCAGAGGTAGACCGTGAAATACTGCTCCGCGTAGGGCAGCGTCACCTCGCTGGCGCCGAAGGCCATCAGCATCACCCGCCGCAGGGGGAAGATGGCCGCCGTGATCACCACGGCGCACACGCACAGCATCAAAAAGCAGTTGTTCAGGATGCGGTGGGCGTCCAGCCGCTTGCCCGCTCCCATGCGGATGCTCATCAGCGGCGCGCCGCCGATGCCGATGAGAGAGGCAAAGGCGCCGATCATGGTCACCACCGGCCCGCAGACTCCCACGCCCGCCAGGGCCACCTCGCCGATGTCGGCAATGTTGCTGATGTAAATGCGGTCCACAATGCTGTAGAGCACGCTGACAAACTGGGCCAGCATACTGGGAATGGCAATGCGCCGCACCAGAGGGCCAATGGGGTCGTTCCCCAGGTCGTTTTCCAGCTTCATAACAGGTTCCTCACACACAAAAATAGGGCTGCCCGCCTGGACAGCCCCCTTATTATTATACAAAATTCCGTGCTTTGCAACCCTAATTTTCGCCCGGAAGCGCGGCGCGCAGTTTCTCGCACAAATCGGCAGACCGGCCCCCTGTCAGTCGGACGGTCCGCCCGTTGAGACGGATCTTTCCGGTGCCGCTGAATACGGAAAGGTCGCCCTCCGGGCCGTACAGCTTCACACTGACAGCTCCAATGTCCTCGATCAGGCTTTTTCCTGTCAGGGAGTCCCAGCAGAGACGGTAGGAGTATTCCTGCAGGCTCTTCTCAACGGCCGCGGCCTCGGGGGACCCCGCCTCCACGGTGTACGTCTCCACATCCTGCCAGGGCTTGGAGGTCATGTTCACTACCTCCACCCCGCTGGTAATGACGGAGACCGACAATCCGCCCCGGGCGTCAAATGCCCCCGCCAGGGACCGGGGCCAGAGCATCCAGGCGGTGAAGAGCACCACCGCTGCCAGCACCAGAACCGGGATCTTTCTGCGAATGTTCTCTGCCATGGTGTCCCTCTTCTCTGCCGACTTTCTCTCAGGATACCATACCGGGCCATCACCGTCCATGCAAATCCAGGTAAAATCTTTCCGCTATACGCCCCGGAGATCAAAGTCCGGTGTGTACTCCTCCCGGGCGGAGGTGCGCTCCTGGGTGTAGCCGTCGGTGATCCCGCAGTTTTCCATATAGGCCACCGCCGCCCGGTACTCCGCCCCCGTCACGTGGCGGGCCAGAGGCCCCTTGGCCCCCGGCTGGGGCGTGTACTGGCTCATAAGGGAGAAGAGCACCTCTCCCGGGCGGAAGGTCTCCGCCACCCAATCGATGCACCGGCGGGTGTTCTCCAGCTCTCCCGGGAGCTGCAGGTGCCGGATCACGACCCCCCGCTTGAGGCGGCCATCCTCCAGCACGTAGGGTCCCGTCTGGCGGTACATCTCCCGGATCGCCGCTGAGGCACGGTCAAAGTAATCCTCCGCCCCGGAGTAGCGCTTGGCGGGCCCCGGCAGGGCGTACTTCAGGTCCGGCAGGTACACCTGCACCTTTCCCTCCAGCAGCCGCAGCGTCTCCACGGACTCATAGCCGCCGCAGTTCCACACCACCGGCACCGGCCACTCCTCGTCTCCCAGGGCCTCCAGAATGGCGGGGGTGAAGTGGGTGGGGGTCACCAGATCCAGACAGGCGGCCCCCTGGGCGATCAGCTCCCGGAAGATGTCCCGCAGCCGCTCCACGGAGATGGGCTTTCCGAACCCCTCCCGGGAGATGGTCCCGTTCTGGCAGAAGCAGCAGCGGAGGTTGCAGCCGGAGAAAAACACGCATCCGGCGCCGTGGTCCCCCACGAGGCAGGGCTCCTCCCACTGGTGGAGCATGGCCCGGGCCACCACCGGAGCGGCGGGCATGCCGCAAAGCCCCTCCGCCCGGGTGTCCGTCCGCTCCGCGCCGCACCGGCGGGGACAAAGGGTACAGATCATAAATCCTCCACGTGGAAATCCGGGCCCAGGTCCCCGGCCATCCAGTGCCGGCGGCACAGCCCGATGTATTTGTCATTGGCCCCCAGCACCACCTGGGCGCCCTCCTTGAGGACCTTGCCGCTGTGGTCGAAGCGGGCGTTGAAGGTGGCCTTCCGGCCGCACCAGCAGACGGTCTTGACCTCCTCCAGCTTGTCCGCCATCACCAGCAGCGCCTCGCTGCCGGGGAAGAGGTCTCCCTTGAAGTCCGCCCGGAGCCCGTAGCAGATAACGGGGATGCCCAGATCATCCACCAGATACACCAGGTACATGACCTCCTCTTTGGTGAGGAACTGGGCCTCGTCCACGATGATGCAGGCGTTTTGCTGCAGCTCCATCACGGAAAGCGCCCGCATCTCATCAAAGTAGATGCACGGGTAGGTCAGTCCGATCCGGGAGACCACCATGTGGTCTCCGTCCCGGGTGTCCACCCGGGGTTTGACCAGCAGCGTCTGCTGGCCCCGCTCCTCGTAGTTGAAGCGGGTCATCAGGGCGTTGGCCGTCTTGCTGGAGCCCATAGCTCCGTATTTAAAGTAAAGCTGTGCCATTGTGGTTGCTGTCTTCCTCTCTCGTTTCGTTGGATTCTTCTTCCTTGGTCTCCGTAAAGGGACCGACATAGCGGTCCTCGCCCATCCGGCGCATCCCGGTGGTGTCCAACACCAGCTTTTCGCAGCTTTCGCAGCGCCAGGCGGTCTTGTAGCTGCTGAAGACGCCGCCCTCGTCGTCTATCCGGAGCCGCTCTTTGTCCACCGACAAAAAGCCCGGCCGCTTCCGGGCCCAGACAATGGCGTCCCGGCCGGTGTAGAGGTATCCGCCCAGCATGTCCTTGCCGCACCAGGGGCAGGTCATGGGCGGGATGGGGTCCACCTCATCCTTCTGCCGGGGGCTCCAGCTCTCCGTCAGCACCTTGCCCAGGTCCTTGATCTCCTCCCAGAGCCCGGGCTCTGCCGGCTGGCCCTCCTCCGGCGGCGGTGCAGGCGCCTTCCGGGGGCGGCGTTCCTCCTCGTCCTTCCAGTCCCAGGGGTCGTCGCTCTTCTTCCAAAAGCTCATGGCCGTTCCTCCTCGTCCGCGTCTTTTTTCAGATGTTCCGGGAACCGCTCATCGGTCTGTCCCAGCTCCGGCCATTCTCCCTTGGGGAGGATCCCGGCGGTATCCACCACCAGTTTCCGGCAGGCGGGACAGTGCCAGGCAGTCTTGTAGGTATTCACAGAGCCGCCCTCGTTGTCCAGCCGAAGCCAGCCCGCTCCCCGGAACAGGTACTCCACCATGCCGGGCTTCTCCTCGGAAAAATAGACGGCATCCCGGCGGCTGCCCAGATACCCCCGCTTCATCGCCCCGCCGCACCAGGGACAGCGCATCGGGACCACCGGTTCTTCCCGGGATGGTTTGCTCCAAAATGCCATCTTCACTCCTCCTGATCCCGCCCGGTCTGGTCTACGTGCCCGTTAAAAACGCTCCCGCTGCGCCGGGGCAGGAAGGAGATGGGCTCCGGCGTGGGACGGCCGTGGTAATAGCACCACAGCCACCGCAAACACCAGATGAGCTTCCTCACCAGCAGCATCAGCAGCGCGATCCCCGCAATATTGATAAGTTCCATTCCGTCCCCTCCCGGCGTATCGCCTTACAGTCCGCACACCCACCCGGCGGAGGGCGGGTACGCCGTCTTTTCAAACCGGGGGTCCACGCCCCAGGCGGCGGCGATGTTCAGCACGTCCTCCTCATCGGGCAGGGTCTCACAGGTGTCGGCATTCTCCGGCGTGGGGAAGCGGTCAAAGCCCAGAGCCCGCTCCTGGGGCGTCAGTTCTCCCACGCTCTCCACCTGCCCATCCAGGCAGGCGTACCGCCGGCGGCAGTGCCCGTTTTCATAGAGCGCCCAGCCAAAGCAGCCGGAGGTCCGATGGCTCATAAACCGCTGGGCCTGGGGGAACTGCACCGCCAGCTCCTCCTGCAGCGTCTCGGGGCCGCCCACGGCCAGCACCCAGCCCTCCAGCACCGGGGAGACGAACACCCGCCTCTCCATCTGCGCCTCCACCGCCGCCAGTCCCGTGGTCCAGTTGGCGCTTTGCCGCAGACGGGGCCGCAGGGCGGAGATGACCCGCTCCGGATCATCGCAGCGCAGGGCCATCCAGGTGGTCTTGTACCCAAAGGGCACCGGGCCGTCCGGCTCCTGGGAAACCTGCGCCGGAGTGGGGAGGGACACGGGCGGCGGCGCCTGGAGGACCGTCTCCTCCGTGGGTTCCACCGCTTCGCCGTTTTCCACCTGCTGCCGAAGCCGCCGGGCCCAGCCCTTGAACCACCAGCCCAGGAAAAAGAGAATCACCGCCAGGATGGCCAGGGTGCTCAGTTCGATTCGTTCCATACGTCCTCCAGTTCCGTCATGGCCTCGGCATAGTACCGGGCAAAGGCGGAGGGCACCGCCCGCTCCCGGAGCGCTTCGGCGTCGGCCCAGAAAAAGTCTGCCGGGCCGTCTCCCTCCACCTCCAGGGTATAGCCGGTCATGTGCCACTCCACATGGGTAAAAATGTGCTTGGCTGTCAGCTTGTTCCGCCAGGCCTTCACCGTGAGGCCCCAGGCAGCAGCAGCCGCTGCGGCGGCGTCCTCGTCCAGGGCGCCGTCCACATTGGGAAATTCCCACAGCCCCGCCAGAAGTCCCCGGCCGGGCCGGCGGTGCAGCGCTGCCCGGCCCCGGCGCAGCAGCACCAGCACCGTTCGCTCCTCTACCCGGCGGGCCTTTTTCGCCGCCTTCACCGGCAGCACCGGCGCCGTGCCCCGCAGACGCCCCAGGCAGAATCCCGCCGCCGGGCACACCTCACACTTGGGGGGACCATTGGGGACGCAGACCGTGGCTCCCAGCTCCATGGTGGCCTGGTTGAAGATGCGGATGTCCTCCGCCGCCTCCGGCATCACCGCCTGGACCTGGGCCCGGATGGCTTTTTTCGTCTTGGGGTCGGCGATGTCGTCATGGCAGTCCGTCAGCCGGGTCACCACCCGCAGCACGTTGCCGTCCACCGCCGCCTCCCGCCGTCCGAAGGCCGCCGAGGCGATGGCGCTGGCGGTGTAATCTCCCACTCCCGGCAGGGAGAGGAGCTCTGCATAGGTATCCGGAAAGGAACCCCGCTCCGCCACCAGCCCGGCGGCCTTCTGAAGGTTCCGGGCCCGGCTGTAATAGCCCAGGCCCTCCCAGAGCTTCATCAGCTGCTGCTCCGGCGCCGCCGCCAAGGCTTCCACCGAGGGGAACGCCTCGAGAAACCGGGCATAATACCCCAGGACCGCCGCCACCCGGGTCTGCTGGAGCATGATCTCCGACACCCAGATCCGGTAGGGGTCCCGGGTGCGGCGCCAGGGCAGGTCCCGGGCGTTGGCGCGGTACCAGTCCAGCAACGGGTCCGGCAGGGCGGAAAGGGGGGTTTTGGTTGTCAAAATCTCATTACGCATGGTATGATTGTACCATAACCGGCAGGCGGTTCCCACCCCTCCGGCGGATTTTTTTCCACAGCTCTTGACTTTCCCCCAGGTGGAAGGTATACCATAGCCCCGGAAGGGGGAGGTGAGACCCTTGAAAATCAACGAGGTGGAGGCCCTGGTGGGCATCACCAAGAAAAATATCCGCTTTTATGAGGAGCAGGGGCTGCTCAGCCCCCGCCGGAACAGCCAGAACGGCTACCGGGATTACGGCGAGGCGGAGGTGGATGCCCTGCGGCGGATCAAGCTGCTGCGAAAGCTGGGCGTGCCCCTGGAGGAGATCCGCCAGATGCAAAGCGGCGTCCACACCGTGGGGGACGGCATGCGGCGGCATCTGGTGAGCCTGGAGCGGGAGCGGCAGAACCTGGCGGACGCCGCCCGGCTGTGCGCGGAGCTGACCGACTCCCACGAGCGGCTGGACCACCTGGACGCGGAGTCGCTCCTCGCCCGGATGGAGCAGATGGAACAGGAGGGGACGACCTTTATGAACAAGCAGAAGCAGGACACCCGGCGCCGCCGCTATGTGGCTCCGGTGCTGATGACCGTGCTGATGGCGGTTTTCATGGCGGGCCTCATCTGGCTCTTTCTCTGGAGCTTCGACACGGACCCGGCGGGAGCGCCCCCACTGCCGCTGCTGGCGCTGCTGATGGCCATTCCGGCGGCGGTGATCCTGGGGGTGGTGGTCGCCCTGGTCCAGCGGATCCACGAGATCGGCCGGGGCGAGGAGGACGACGCCAAAAAATACTGATCCCGTCCGTTTTCCACAAATCCAACGGGAGATCGTGGAAATCCACATCGATTTTTCAACACATAAGGAGGAACCCAACATGAAGCTTTTCACCATTGAGACCATTCCCGGTCAGGCCTTTGAGGCGCTGGACACCGTCAAGGGCACCGTGGTATACAGCAAAAACTTCGGCCGGGATTTCATGGCCGGCATGAAGACCCTGGTGGGCGGTGAGATCACCGGCTACACGGAGATGCTCAACGAGGCCCGCCAGATCGCCACCAAACGGATGGTGGACGAGGCCGCGGAGCTGGGGGCCGACGCCATCATCAACATCCGCTACGGTTCCTCCGCCGTGATGCAGGGAGCCGCAGAGGTTATTGCCTACGGCACGGCGGTGAAATACCTGTAATGGATATTTCCTTTCTGGGCCACAGCGGCTTTCTGGTCCGGCTGGCGTCGGTGTCGCTGCTGTTTGACTGGAGCGAGGGGGAGCTTCCGGCTTTAGAGCCGGAGGTCCCCCTGCTGGTCTTTGCCAGCC
>ERZ827037.2488-NODE-2488-length-15295-cov-8.693373_pt1 | contig 15295 bp, 12 predicted proteins | sample MGYA00519924_ERZ827037 | MGnify/ENA primary metagenome ERZ827037 (study PRJEB31778, sample SAMEA3449250) | human gut metagenome | biome: human gut; feature: human-associated habitat; material: faeces | place: United Kingdom | collected 2010/2012 ...
GAAACTTTCCCAAAATTCAAGTTTCAGGTTCTTGAGTTCGTCTTTACTATACATTAAATAATTTAGCAGCTATTTATAAATTTCTTTCTTTTTCACTTTTACTATCGTACCATATTCAGCCAGTTTCTTCATATCGATACGTTTCCGGTTTCCGGCAATCACGTAAACGACCGGGCGGCCACAGATCTGCTCTTGATAGAAACGGGTAATATCCTCCATATCCATCGTTGCGATATCCCGTAGAAATTCTTCTGCCGGATCACGGTCGAAACCTTCCATTCGCGCACCCGCCACTTTCTCGGAAAGGTTACGAAAAGGCGGATAATCGTTATTGATACGGTTGGCCAACGACTGTTTGATCGCTTCTACCCTTTCCGGTTTCAACGGCATTTTCCGGATCAGCGAATCCAACACGCCCAACGCATCCAGCGTTTTGTCGCTCTGAGTGGACAGCATCGCCGTAAAAGATCCGGCAGTCCCCTTATGGGCATGGTTCGGCAACTGATAACGACCGCTTGTCCGGTATGCAAAAGAACGGAACTCCCTTATCTCTTGGAACATCAGCGACGACATATCGCCCCCAAAATAAACGGAGAACAGCCGGGAAGCATGGCGGGAAGCTTTGTCATCGACCGGATCGCCCTTGACATAGCTGTAAACGATACTCTGCGTCATGTCCGGCATATCGATAAAAAAGACTGTCGGCCTGTTGTATTGCTTCAACTCGCGGTAGTAGGGAGAATTGGAAGCTACGGTCGTCCGCTCCAATGGAATATGCTGGCGAATCGTCCCGATCACCTTCTCTACAGGCAATGTGCCGCAGTAGTGAAGGTCGCACTGTACACTTCGTACCTTATCGTAGACCGCTAACAGATCTTTTCCCTTCAATTTCTTGATCTGCGAGAGTGAAAGTTTACGCAGGTAACGGGACTGGTCGCCGTACTTCACCTGTTCTAACAAAGCTGATGCCACATTGTCGCCCGATTTGAAAAAGGCTTTCTCCGAGACTTTAGCATCGTCCACAATCTGACGTAGCTTCTTGTCGTCAGCCTTTGCATGGCGGATAAAGTCGCCCACAAGTTCCATCGTTTCGTCAATATGGTTATCGAAACCAGTCACCTTCATGACAAAAGCATCGGGTGTCACATCGAAAGCAAGCGTGCTCCCGATCGATTGCAAACGGCTACGGAACAGCTCGAAAGGTAAAGACTCGGTTCCTAATAATTGCAGATAGTTGGTGAGCTGCATCAATTCCGGTTGTTCCAAAGCACCGATCCCGTAGGAGATGTTGAAGGTGAAAATATCGTTCAGCGGATTAGGAGTCGTGTACAACGTCACCAAAGGAGTCAACTTCGACGTCTTCACATCTTTCTCGAAATCGATGATACGAGGTGCTACTTGCTGTTCCGGTATCTTCTCCAACTGTTCGGCATAGGAAGACGAAGCGTCTGCATTCCGGGGAACAACCGGAGAGAAAGCCGGTTTCGGCAGATTGTCTTTCGGATATTTCCCCGTGCTCTTGGTTACACACAAATAGTTATTGCTGAAATATTTTTGGGCGACCTGCACGACATCCTCTTTCGTGATGGACTCGATCCGCGCCACTTCGTTCAGGTAATCGTTCCAATTCTTTCCCTGCGAAAACAGATTCATCATGACCGTCGCACGCGAGTCGATATTCTCCAATGCGGAAGCATATTGCCGTTTCTGTTCCAGTTTCAGGCTGTTGAACACTTCGTCACTGAAGTCTCCGTTCTTCACCCGGTTGATCTCGTTCCAGACCATCTTCTCGGCCGAACTATACGACTGGATCAACAATTTCGGCATAATGGCGACCGCCAAGATTCCCGCTTCATTCATACTCTCGTTGATGGCAAGAGCTCCCATCAGCTTATGCTCCACCATCAGTTTGTCCAAATAACCCGTACCGTTGGCATTGTTCAGCAGGTTGACCGCTATATTCAAGGCAACCTGGTCCTCATGGTTGGCTGAAACACCCCGGAAACCGAGTCCCATCGCTTTTATAAAGGGGATCGGGAACTTCACCTTCATTTTCTCCCGTCCGTTGAACGGCGGGAGCATCACCTTTTCCGGTTTTGGAACATTGCCCGAACGAATGCGTGAAAAAGTCTTTTCCAAAACGGGCATAACTTGTTGTGTATCGAAATCACCGCTAAGGATCAGTGCCATATTGGGGGCTACATAATAGTCCTCGAAAAACTTGCGCATCTCCGTCAGCCGTGGATTCTTGAGATTCTTCGTGCTACCGATAATCGGATAAGCATACGGATGCGGGCCGAAATAGCGGGCCATCAACGTGTCCATCACCTGGCCACCGATGAAATCACCGTACATGTTCTTCTCCTCATAAACCGTTTCCAGTTCGCTTTGGAAAAGACGGAATACAGGGTTAATCAGGCGCTCGCTGTTGATCTCTGCCCATTGAACCATATATTGCGGAGAAAACGTATTAAAATAGATCGTGGCATCGTATGAGGTCGCCGCATTCAGACCGGAACCGCCGAACCGGCTGATGAGCCGGTTGAACTCGTTGGGAATGACATATTCGGAAGAGCGGATGCTCAGTTCGTTGATCTCCTTTTGCAGACGGGCACGTGCAGCAGTATTCTCCGTCATGGCCAGTTCGTCATATTTCATGGCGATGGAATCCAGCAGGACTTTCTCCGACTCGTAATCGAGTGTCCCGATACGGTCTGTTCCCTTAAACATCATATGCTCGAAATAGTGGGCGATACCTGTATCCGGACAATCTTTCGCTCCTGCTTTCACGACAACGGCGCCGAAAACTTTCGGTTGGCTGTGATCCTCGTTCAGCCAAACAGTCAGTCCGTTTTCCAGTCTATATTCTTTTACTTTGAGAGCGTTCAAGTCCTCTGCTTGCGATTGATAAGAACAACATGCGAATACCATCATCACTACTTTTAATTTCACGGTCATGTTACAGATTTGTAATATTAGCGTCAAAGGTAAAAAAATTAATCAGATATTTATGATTGATACGATAAACCAAACGAATATTTAATTGTTATCCAAATAAAAGCCAATACAATATGATAAACTTAGGTAGTTGGATGAACGGCATCCTGATCAGTTGGGGTGTAGACCCTAAAATTGCAAATACTTTTGACGAAATGATTATTGCAGCATTGCTGGTCATACTGGCGATCGGACTGGACTACCTGTGCCAGGCGATCTTTGTCGGCAGTATGAAAAAACTGGCACAACATACGCATTATCAATGGGATTCGTTGCTTCTCAAACGTAAAGTCGTCCACCACTTAGTCCATACGATACCGGGGATCTTAGTCTATGCTCTCTTGCCTTTGGCGTTTATACGAGGGAAAGGCTTATTACTGTTGTCTCAGAAAATATGTGCCGTGTATATCGTGTTCGCTTTGCTATTGGCGATAAACGGTTTTATTTTAGTGTTTTTGGATATGTATAATATGCGGCAGGTGAACAAGAACCGTCCGATCAAAGGGTTCATGCAGGTGCTTCAGGTCCTGCTGTTCTTTATCGGCGGGATCGTCATTATAGCCATCCTGATCGGGAAGTCACCTGCCAGCCTGTTTGCCGGATTGGGCGCTTCGGCGGCGATCCTGATGTTAGTATTCAAAGATACGATTTTGGGATTCGTGGCCGGCATACAGCTTTCTGCCAACGATATGCTACGACCGGGCGACTGGATCACGGTTCCCGGCTCGAACGCGAACGGTATCGTACAGGAGATCACGCTGAATACAGTCAAGATACAGAATTTCGATAATACCATTTCCACCATCCCGCCTTATACGCTGGTAAACGCTTCGTTCCAGAACTGGCGGGGAATGGTCGAATCGGGTGGCCGTCGCGTGATGAAATCCATCTTTCTCGACCTCAATACCATCAAGTTCTGTACGCCGGATATGCTCGACACGTTCCGCAAAGAGATTCCTTTGCTTGCCGACTACCAGCCGGACGAAGGCGTGATACCTACCAATTCGCAGATGTTCCGTGTCTATGTGGAGAAATACCTGACAAGCCTCCCGGTTGTTAATACGGACCTCGATTTGATCATCAGCCAGTTGCAATCGACTGAATATGGCGTACCGATCCAGATCTATTTTTTCTCCCGCAATAAAGTATGGAAAGAATACGAGCGCATCCAGTCGGATATCTTCGACCATTTCTTCGCAATGGTTCCCAAGTTCCAATTGAAGGTGTACCAGTACTCGGAGTAAGGACAATGAAAAAACAGACCTTATTGTCAAATTAATAAAAATACCCATTGGTCCAAATCGAAACACACAGGCATGAAAATCGATTTTCATACCCGTGAAAATAGAATTTCCCGCAAGGGTAATATTTTTTAACAAACTTGTTTTTTGGTAATCGGCTATATCTCAGAATGATGACCTTTTTATCGCTTTTTATGGGGAATATTGTATTTTTATTAGTTAGTTTTGTATACAAATTCAAGGTTATCACAAGTAGACTTGATTAATCATTAAAGATATGCATGCAATACAAGAATGGATTAACAATCGTCTGATCGAATGGGGTATAATCAGTAGTTCAGCAAATGAACTGGACAATACGATTGTCCTGCTGCTAATCATTGTAGTAACGATCGGTATCGACTACGCTTGCCGTTATATCTTCCTGAATATGTTTAAGCGACTTGCGAAGAGAACCCGCAACCAGTGGGATGACTTGATCGTCGAGCGTAAGATTATCAACAAGTTGATGCATATGATCCCCGCCATCTTGGTATATGTGCTGCTACCGCTGGCCTTCCCGGTCGATGAGACGCCTAAGATATTGGGAATCTTGCAAATAATATGCAAAATTTATATCATTGCCGTTTCGCTTCGTTTTATCAATGCCGCCCTGAATGTCGTACATGAAATATACAACCGGAAGGAATCGCTCAAGAACAAGCCCCTGAAAGGTTTCATCCAACTATTACAGGTTGCTGTCTTCTTTATCGGTTTTATACTGATCATCAGTATTCTGATCGGTAAATCTCCGACGACGCTGTTCGCCGGATTGGGTGCATCTGCCGCAATCCTGATGCTGGTGTTCAAAGATACGATCTTGGGATTCGTGGCCGGCATACAGCTTTCCGCCAACGATATGTTACGTCCGGGCGACTGGATCACGATGGATAAGTATGGGGCGAACGGAACGGTTATCGAAGTCACGCTGAACGCAGTCAAAGTCAAAAATTTCGACAATACGATTACGACGATTCCCCCTTACGCCCTGGTGAGTGATGCTTTCCAAAACTGGCGTGGGATGTCGGAATCTCCCGGACGGCGGATCAAGCGTTCTATCAATATTGATATGAACAGCGTGAGTTTCTGCACACCGGAGATGTTGGCTAAATTCCGCAAAATATCCTTACTAACAGATTATATCGACGAGAAAGAAAAGGAATTGAACGCTTATAACAAGAAGCATCAGATCGACGGCTCCATCCGCGTAAACGGTCGGCGGCAAACGAATATCGGTGTGTTTCGTGCCTACTTGGTCAATTATCTCAGAAGCCTTCCGGAGGTCAGCAAGGAACTGACTTGCATGGTCCGCCAGTTGCAACCGACGGAAACCGGTATTCCGATCGAACTCTATTTTTTCTCTTCCGTGAAAGACTGGGTGCCCTACGAAGGCATTCAATCTGACGTATTCGACCATGTATTGGCCGTAATCCCGGAATTCGGACTCAGCGTCTTCCAGAATGTCTCCGGTAGCGATTTGAGGGGGCTGAAAATAATGAGATAACAAAAAAGCGTCGCCCATGTTGGGTAACGCTTTTTGTTTGTCTGAGTAATTGCAGTGACAATACCACATTTTGCAGAACGGACCTGAATGGAAAAATACTAAACAAGTTTGGTAAATCGTTTTTTCAACTCACGTTTTAAATATAAATATTGTAACCATGATAAAGTACGCAAGAATAGTACTAACAATAGAATAGCTAACAAAATATAACGTACAAGAGGATTTGTCATATAAAACTCTTCACCTAAAATTTCTTCCCAGTTTTTTACCTGAAATAATGATATATCTAAATCTGAATGCATATTCTTTACCGTCATCTTATATAATTACAATTTAGTCTTAACACTACAAAAATAACAGACATAATAAAGATATTACATACAAATATTAATAAATTACTTGTATATTCTGACAATAATATTGATGAAATAGAAATATATAAAATGTTATTTATGCTTATAATTAGCATTTTAGACATATTATTATATATGTAATTGAGATTATTTATCAATCTTATTCTATAAAAATACTTCAATATCTTTGGATTATCAAAAGATATTGCTGACACATAATAGCTATTGTTTTTAGCTTAAAAAGATTGAATCGTTGAAAGTGCTGATTTTGCCAAAAACAAAAATGTTTCTATCTTCGCTCTCAATAAGAAAAGTAGTATGCTTAAATTTAAGAAGGATTCCCTGAAGTAAATAACCTCTGAATACTCTGTTTCAAGGTTATCCCATAGTTTTTTGGCATATTTTGCCATAGTTATTTTTATCTCTATGAATCATTAATATTTAGACATCATGAGTAACGAAAATAAATCGATTCACGAATTCGACTTCAATTTAATTTGTGAATATTTCTCCAGCGTTGAACGGCAAGGTCCCGGTAGTCCGGAAGTGACTCTTAAAGCTCTTGATTTTATTGAAAATCTATCCGTTCAATCCCGCATTGCCGATCTTGGTTGTGGCACAGGAACCCAAACAATTACTTTGGCTCGGCATACACCCGGACAAATTGTGGGTTTGGATCTATTTCCCGATTTTATCAGTATTTTCGAGCAGAATATTCAAAAACTCGATCTCCAAGACCGGGTGAAAGGAATAGTTGGCTCTATGGACGATCTCCCATTCGGAAAAGAAGAGTTCGATTTGATATGGTCGGAAGGAGCTATTTACAATATCGGTTTTCAGCATGGACTGCATACATGGAGGGAATATCTGAGAAAAGGCGGTTATGTTGCCGTTTCCGAAGTTTCTTGGTTCACCGACAAACGTCCTGCGGAAATTAATGACTTCTGGCTGGATGCTTATCCGGAAATAGATACTATCCCCAACAAAGTTGCCCAAATGCAAAAAGCCGGCTATATTCCTGTAGCCAGTTTTATTCTACCAGAAAATTGTTGGACGGAACATTTTTATGCTCCACAAGTAGAAATTCAAGATAATTTCCTGAAAAAATATGCAGGCAATAAAGTTGCCGAAGACTTTATTGCCAACCAACGCCACGAGACTCAATTATATTATAAATACAAAGAGTTTTACGGTTATGTATTTTACATCGGAAAGAAAATCTAACTATTGCTAACGGAAAGTTCATTGGAGATTATTTAGAAATTCCCAATTCGAAATAATTGTGACCTTTCCGTGTCTTTGGTCACGGACTTTATACAAAGAAAAAACTCCTACAATACCTTGATATTGTAGGAGTTGTATTTTCTTTGTCTGGTTTTGTCCAGCTTCTTGGTGATCCGCCTGGGATTCTCCTAAGAGAGTTACCGCGCTGATATTTAAAACTTTATATTTTTAGCTTCAAGCATATCCCATGAATTATCCCACTAATTTGCTACGTGCTTTTGCGGTAGTTTGCTCATGGAGAATACTGAGGGCAAAGATAGTATTTTTATAATATTCAGAGAAATTTGTGACAAATATTCTGTTAGACATCATATTACTGCTAGGAAAACTTACTGTAGTTCAATGCTGTTAAATATGATCGGAAGCTTTTTCTGGAACTCCTTAAGTAATGGGATTACCAATTCACGCATCTGAGGATGAGCTGTTTTCGCTGTTCTTAGTTCAAAAAAGTGTAGCCATTCTCGTAAATTCATTGTTATTACAACCTCTGTCTTAAGTGAATTTGGTAAAAGACTTCTTGCTTCCTGGGGTGTCGATCCCAATGCTATTAGTCTATTATATGCATTTTCTATTACCTCAATTGTTTCTTTCTTAAAAGCATTTTTACGAAAGAAGATGCTGATTTTTCTGTTATCATATCCTCACTCTTATATGCTGTTCTGCCAATTCTTTCAAGATGCTTTAATATTGACTCTTCATCCAAAAAAGATTCAATGGTAAATGCAGGCTTAATGACTTTCATATTTATTTTATTTTATATAACCACATATATTTTCCTCTTTTGATTTCTTTTAAATAATATTTTTGTGGAATTTGATACATTATTGAAATTTCAGGATGAATTAATGCGTAAATGCCAGCCCCTAAAGCATGTGGCTTTGAACCAAGTGGAACTATACAAATATTCATTTCAGACTTTAAGTTGGTTTTTATCTGATCAATTTTATCATATACATCTATTATTTTACCTACATCAATATAACTTAAATCCTCGTCTTTCAAACTTAGTTCTTTTAAAAAGCATTCATTTTGTTTAAGTGCTAATTCTTTGTAATTGTTGGCATACCCTGGATCTGCAACTATTACATTACAAAAATCAGGATCACATTTTTTTAATATACTCAAACTTCTTTCTCCTTCAAATCCGAGTAAAAAAATATAATTCCATGGCTTAGAAAAATTAGGCTCCCCTTCATAATATGGAATGTATATATCTCTTGAAATACCTTCGGAAAAATGTTTGTGAACCTTGCCGTCATTAGCTTGGTAGTCTCCTGATACATTTAATAAATAAAGTTCTGGAGATGGAAATATTTTTTTAAACCTTTTAAATAAAGAAAGCAGATATATATTAGGGATTCCGGTAATATCGATAAACCACTTAGCTCCATTAAATATCACTTCTTTGGGGATTAGTGATAATATAATATTAATATTATTTCTATAATCGAAAATATCTAAACTATTGCTATACTCTATTACTTTATTCGAAATTCGGGTTAGTTCCTTTAAATTTTTTTTGTAATTATCTCTTTTTATTACTTTCTTAGACTTGAAATTTAATAGTAAACTATTCGAAAATTGCTTGCTACTAAATAAGTTCGCATATTCTAATGATCTAGAATCGTAAGAGTTAAAAATGATTGCAAAATCAAAGATTCCACTTATTCCATTGCTTTCAGTTCTATAAGTTGATATTTCAACGCCTGAAATATTTCTTTGCTCTATTATATTCCAATCAATTTTCATCACTAAATATTTTTAATTGGTTATGACTGTTGTTTTTTCGACTTATTCTATTTTGATAAAGCTTCTCAATAACCATTTTTGCTTTTTTTTCATCAGAAATTAACAATGAGTTCAAGTCCATATAATTGATTGTTTCAGAGTAGTAGAACGGACTTCGATAGGGCAATGAAAAATATGGAGATAAAATAGGGTGTAAACCGATCAAATAATAATCATTTTTTTCCACCTTAATAAACGCATCAAATAAGATAACAGATTCTAATATCGAATTCAACTCTTCAGAAACGCTTTTTTTATTTATCTTTAACGAAAGGCATTCTGTCGTTATTCGCAGAGAATCAGTTGATATGAATTTTTTAAATAAGAATGAAAGTCTATTACATATATTCTGACAGGTAGTATCAGAACCTTCTTTTAAAGTCCTATTGTCAATGCCTAAATATACTTGTTTAGCAGTATTTCGGATAGCTCTATTCTGTGCAGATTCATCTATCATTAGATGCTTTTCATTATCTAAATTGTTTATTATTTTATCTTCAACATCATCCCACAGATATTCGCATATTCTTAAGAAGTTACGAATACTTCCACAGATAAGATGTTCAATGATATTTAGTCCACTATATAAAAAGCTTTTTTCAATATTATACTCATTTAATATAGTGAAAACGCTTGTTTGTCTATATTTTTTATAGAAAGAACTATCTTTTTTCCTTTTATCAAGTTTTGTTTCGGATTTAGTTATATTATACTTAATCTCATTTAAATCCAGCCAATAGTCTGTAAAGTAGTTATATCTATTGTCTTTTTCATATTCTTTTAGCAGTTTAACGACGGCCCTTTTTTCACTAGTTTTTAGCGCATTTATTAATAGATTATTTAAATCAGCATCCTCTCCAAACAGAGAATTCAAAGAAATACATGATGCGTTATGGTATACTCTTTTTATCCTATTATTAAAAATATCCTCTAATAGACTTCTTGTTTCAATAGAATTACTCGTTTTGGTTGGATCTTCATCTAAGCCAAGGAAAATTTTTGTAAGATCGGAATTGCCAATAACACGCCCATCAATACTTTGTTTAGTTTCATATAAGCCGTAAACACAAGAAATTTTAAAAGAGATAGGATGTTCGGCATTAAGTATCATCGAGTTTACACACTTTAATTGCCATAACTCCAGATGGTTTATATCATCAATCAAAGGGAAAAATAACATTGTATCAAAAGATGATATATACTTTTTAAGAGATTTGCATATATCAACTATTAGTTGGCAATTTTCTTGTAAAGAAACATTTTTGGCAATATCCTCAAAGCAAATATTGAAATTTATAGATCTTCTTATTGATTTATGTATGTTCCTGAAAATCATTTTCAATGAATATATTGAATAATCAATAATATAAGGTTTATGAGTGTCTAAAAAAGTTTTATCTATTATTTCACGAATTAAAAGATATTCATTGATGTCATTATTGACATATTTGTTTTCAATCAAATATTCCAGTGCTTCAAAAAGTTGATCTGCAAAGTAATAATTCAAATAAGTTGTAAATAAAAGCTGTCCGTGTCTTTCATTGTTCACTTCTGCCCAAACTCTCCATCCTTCTGTATCTTGTTTCTCACTTTTGTAAATCACTCCCACGAATTTGGGTGAGTTGAAAATATCAGATAATTCATCTTTATATTTTATTAAGGGATTTACTCTCCAAACATATTCATAATTAAAAGCAGACAATATGGATGTTTTCCCTGATCCTCTATGACCTTCAAATAAAATATTTTTGCCAGAAAACCACAAAGAAGAATTCTTATAATTAAGAATTATCTCGGAATTTCCTTCATACTCTCTTTTATTACTACTAAAAGGATTCGCTTTTTTTGCCATAATTTTAAATATTACCTGATTCTAGTAAATTTCCATTTTTTATAATCGTTGTTACCATTTTGGGTAATAGTAATAACTTGTGGACTAAGAAACATAATACTACTAATCAAATCTTCGTCAGACTCATCATATTTAAGAGCTTTCTTTATATCTTCAAAAGAATATTTTTTATAAGTTTTCAAGTTTCCGTATGAGATATAATAGTTCAAAGCCTCTAGAATATTTGATATTTCATATATTGGTGCAACTTTAAAACCGGCTCCGTCTCTACTTAACTGATGCACATTCGTTTTTAAATGTATATCATCATCAGAAAAAATAAATTCCAAAATTGATGCTTTGCCTTTAGCATTAAGAGCAGCCCCCCCAATAACTGACACAAAATTATTTTTTTCAACTTGTGGCAAGTGAGAAGTTATACATGAGTCAAAGTGTGTATGTCCATGCAATATAAATACCTTTTTGTTTGTTTTTAATAAATCATTTAAAAAACGCCCCCCATCAATTAGATTGGCATATGGTCTAATTTCAATACAGTTAGTAGGTATTGGATTGTGATGCATAAGTAATATAGAGCAATCAATAATATTTGTAGAAGATATTTTCTTTATGATTTCACTATGCTGTCCATCACCGATTGCTGGAATGTCTAGATCTTTCTGATATTCATAGTCAGATCCTTCTTTAATACCTTTAATTATATCATTGATGGATGATGATTCTATTTGCTTCAAAAAATAATCTTTATCAAATTCTTTAATTTTTTCCGTCGCCCCAATACATGAATTCACTCCTAGTATTTTGATGCCATCAGAAGCTTTTACTTCAAGAATATTTTTTGTAGCAAAATTTTTGATCCCATATTTAGTGCAAAGATCCTCAAAGGTTTTTAGTCCTAGCCCTTCACTTTGTCTATCCACATCATGATTCCCTGGTACGATTAAGATTTGGGATTTCTCAATTCCTATTTTAGTACATAAATTGACTAGAAATAAAAAACCTTCATCCATCCGTTTATTTCGTTCTTCTGATGTAATCTTACCAGCTTGTAGCAAATCTCCGGTAAAACATATATAGTCTATTTTTTTCCCCTGATTAATCCAATTAACCATTATACTTTCTTGAAATACATCAACCCAATCATTAGAGAATTTTTCAGAGAAACCAAGGCTTAAAGCTGAATCTTTTTGATCAGATGCCTTATCGTAATCAGAATTGATTCCAAAATGAAGGTCTGTAATATGTAGTATATTGATAAACTTCATATCTATTCGTTTTCGTAATGTTTTATTATATTAATCAGATTATTAGTCGTTATACAACTAAAATCAATTTTCTTTTTTCCTTTAGATATTGCACTAAAAAAAAGATTCTTTTCAATATTGGTTAATTGCGTCAATGATTGTCTCCAACATTTTATATTAGTAGCATTATCATTTCTATATATAATATAGCTCTCAGGCATATATAATATTTCTTTAAATTCCTCTATATTTTTTCCAAAAGCAATGTTGAAAAATTGGTAATTAACAGGAACTATGCCATGAGTACTATTTAGTATGCATTGGACTCCTCTAATAAGCCTTTTATTCCAAAACTCTCCAATGAATTTTCTGTCAGTACCGTCGTTGGGAATATACTTCATTGGAAATGAGAATATACGGCAGCCATATTGCTTGTTTAGCTCTACTGAGATTTTGATTCTTTCATAAAAGTTCTCTGGAGTGTCTTTGTAATTATATAAGACATATACTGAAATATTATGTATTCCTGATTCAATTACTTTTTTTACTCTTTCAATATATAGCTCCTTTTGAGAAATATCATCAAAAGCGAAGCGAACTGGATATATTGCGATTTTATTTATTAATGCTATTTTTTCATCTGTGATTAAACGAAGATCCATTCCTTGATTAAAATCACAATATCTTTTTTTCTTGTTAAATTTTGCATTTTTATAAAATCCAATCTCGCAAAGATCATCAATAATCTCACTCAGCTTATTAGACATTAAAGTATTGTCATCAAAAAAGAGAATATTTTGTTTCTTACCAAAATGATTATCTATATAACTTACAATAGGCTTAATAGGTAATCTTTCATAATATCCCTCACATATTTTTTTTACATCACAAAAACTACAATTCCTTCTGCATCCCTTAGTTGCTCTTAATAGATAATTTTCGTTTAGAATTTTGCGAAAAGGGATCTCCATATTATCGAATAATGAATAGTCAGGAGGAAGTGCATCAATACCATAATTCTTAATATCATCATAAAGTAGAACAAGATCTTTGTCTGTTTTTACAATATTAAGTATAGAGTTAATCTCTCCTTTTAAGGATCCTATATGGGGTTTTATCAATGTCTCTTTTTCATATAGAGCAGGATTTATTGATGCATGGATGCCTCCTATATGGATATTGCAACTATAGTTTTTTTTATAAAATAATATCAACTCTAATGTTTTTTTCCAGTGAAAGCTAAAGCGAGTTGATATATATATATGAGAGAAATATGTTTTCTCTTTATATATTTTACCCCTCTGATATATAACATTATCTCCCTTGAGTTTATGAAAAGTCGATATTTTCATAAGTCCTAAAGGTGGGTACTTATCATTATATTCTGCTTCTACAAGCAATATGTTAGCTATCTTGGACATTTTTATCAATTAACTACTGAACTGCAAAAATAACCAAAGTATGGGAATATTCCTCTTTTTTTGTACACATCTTTATTGTACATAAGAAATTAGCAATTTTCTCATGAATCTTATTATTGAGTTAAATCATATTTTTCTATATTTTTTCTTCTTCTTTCTTTTTAAAAGGGCTTTCTCTGTTTCAACAGGGAGGGATAGAAAATACTCCTCTGCTGAAACAGGTGAGGTGAATGAAGTATCTATTAGAAAGTTTTCTTGATTGCAAGGTCTATGGATTAAAATATTGCATTTTTGTTTGGTGGTAGTATGTATATATGTGTTGGTGCCTTGGTTACCTGCTTTCTTACTTTCAATTTTTCTTTCATCGGATTGAAGATTTTGTTCCTGTAGTTTAAGTTGCTTAGAAACAGAATCATTTTTAGCTGTGTTATGATAATCGAATGATTCGGTTTGTTGACGATTATAATTAAATAGTCTATCAAAGCCCTGTTCTGCCTGTTGGAATAGGTTTACGCGGTTAAAACCACCTTTGATTATCCCATTTTTAGTGCTTTTATGATTGGTAAGTGGTGACAGCTTCTTTTTATTCGATTGGTCTTTCCGGCTTACAATCAAATGACAGTGCATATTCAGTTCATTATCTGAACGGTTACGGTCAAAATGAATCTTCCCGTAAAACTTTATATCCGAAGCGGATAGTTCTTTGTTGAAGTTAATGGCATATTCTGGGATAAACACCTCACGGATATAGCGTTTCATTGCTTCGGCTTGTTCTTGTTCGGTGTTCCCCATTGCTCGAAGTTCCTTTTCTGATGGGCTGACATGGATAGCGTAAAACTTAGCATCCGTCTTTAAGAGCTGCCCGATATTGCTATCTATATCTTTTATGACCTTTGATTTATAGATATTATCCTCTGTCAGATTAAAAAAGCCTTCGATATAGATACCCTTTTCCATCCGTTCCAAATCTTCATGCTCTAGGTAATTAGCTAGTTGTCGGCTACTACCAGCATTATTATATGTGCCGTTCGATGGCGGGGCAAAGTCTATGTGCATAATCCTATGTACTTATCAGATTGATAATTTCAGCTTTCAGGTTATCTTTCTTTTTGCTATCCATCACACCGCAAGCAGAAAGTTCCGAATAGAGTTGTATCAAGTGAAGTAGTATTTTATAATCCCGTTGGTGTATCTGATAAAGTGCGTTAATCTGTTTGGACTGGTTGTTTATCACATCGGCATGATTACAGAATTGTTCGCTTAACTTTTTCAGTACGGCTGTGTGCTTCTCCTGACTAGTTTCCAGTTGAGAGAGAATAAGAGTCTCCAAAGTTTTACCGATAGCATCGAAACGCAAAGCAATAGAATTTGTAGCCCGTATCATGGGATTCAGTTGTTCTTCCTCATAGTGACGGATAAAGCGGATAATATCATCCTGTCTCTTATTTATTTTCGCCAGTTCCGATTTTACCGATTCAGGGGCTTCGGATGGGTTGATATGTGCCCTGTCTATATATCCGAACGCCAACTTTACAACTTCACTCTTTTTCAGTGAATAGCGTTTGCATATCT
>ERZ827037.2489-NODE-2489-length-15272-cov-4.106657_pt1 | contig 15272 bp, 14 predicted proteins | sample MGYA00519924_ERZ827037 | MGnify/ENA primary metagenome ERZ827037 (study PRJEB31778, sample SAMEA3449250) | human gut metagenome | biome: human gut; feature: human-associated habitat; material: faeces | place: United Kingdom | collected 2010/2012 ...
AGCTACACCTCGGTGCGCGATTATCAGGGCAACGAGATCCTGGAAAAGGACATTGTCACCACGCAGGCCATCGGCGAGGACACCGCGTATATCATGAACCGTCTGCTCCACAGCGTTTTGTTCGATGCCGGCGGAACGGCGCGCGGCATCCACCCGGATGCTAACGTCATGGATTCCATCGGCAAGACGGGCACCACCAACGACAACAAGGACGTGTGGTTCGTGGGCCTGACGCCCAAGTATGTGATGGCCACCTGGTACGGCTATAACGAAAACGAGCCGATGGATGATTACAACAATTATTATATCTACAAAAACAAAGGCAGCCAGAAGGGCCATCCGGGCGCTTCCGCCTTTGCTGAAGTGATGGATACCGTACAGGCCGACGACGAGATCGTCACCTGGGACATGCCGGAAACTGTGGAAAAGGGTGCATTCTGCACCATCTCGGGCGATATTCCCACCGACGGGTGTCCCCGCGGCACCGGCTACTATAAAGTTGGCGTAACGCGCGGCGTGTGCGCAGGCATCCATGCAACCGATCCCGCCGCCTGACGCAAAAACAGAAACGATAGATAAACACCCGTATGGCTTTGCCGTGCGGGTGTTTTTGTGTGTCTGTCCGGCGGTTGGGTAGAGGAAAGCTTGATTGTCCCTGCATGAAATACACTTTGCGCGTGTCCGGCGTGCGAAAAAATGCCGATTTTTCGCCGGTGCAGCCAGACGATTTTGTGCAAACCCGAAAAAACATGCGCGCGGCCCGCGGCGGTGCTTGTGCCCGGTGGGCAAACATGTTATAGTGTCTTTATCGAAAAACATATGTGCATCTGTTGCGTACATGGAGAAGGGATAGAGGTGAAGAATTTGGAGCGACGTTTTCTGCTGGTGGATGTGAGCGTTCTGCCGGAGGTGTTTTTGAAGGTGTTAAAGGCCAAGGAGCTTCTGGCGGCGGGCAGCGCGAAGAATGTTTCGGCCGCTACTAAGATGGCCGGACTTTCCCGCAGTGCCTTTTACAAGTATAAGGACTGTATTTTTGACGCGGAAAACAGCAAGGAAGTGCTGACGGTGAACGCCACGCTTCTGGACGAGACGGGGGCGCTGCAAAGCCTGCTGGCGGGCATTTCGGCGGCGGGCGCGTCCATCGTCACCATCAACCAGGCCACGCCGGAAAACGGCGCGGCACAGGTGGCCGTGTCCATCCGCACGGGCGGTATGCAGGGCACGCTGGAGGATATGCTGGCGCAGCTGAAAAAACAGCGCACCGTGGTGGACATCCGCCGGGGCGTGTAAAAAAGCAGGGCTTTCGGAAAAGCCCGGAAACAAAACGCGGAGGGCGCGCGCCCTCCCGGTACAGGGGGAGAACAATGGCAACCATAGCGATCCTGGGCTACGGCACGGTGGGCAGCGGCGTGCTGGAGGTGCTGCGGCGCAACGCCGCCAGCATCGAGCGGCGCGCGGGCCAGCCCGTCACGGTAAAATACATCTGCGACATCCGGGACTTTTCGTCCCACCCGGACGCGGCGCTGTTCGTCAACAACATCGACGTGATCCTCAGCGACCCGGAGGTCACCGCCGTGGTGGAGACCATCGGCGGCCTGAAGCCCGCGTACTTTTATGTGAAATCCGCGTTGGAGAGCGGCCGCCATGTGGTCACCTCCAACAAGGAGCTGGTGGCCACCCACGGCGCAGAGCTGCTGGCCATTGCACGCCGCAGGGGCGTGTGCTTTCTGTTCGAGGCCAGCGTGGGCGGCGGCACGCCCATCATCACGCCCATGCACCAATGCATGGCGGCCAACGTCATCAGCGAGATCGCGGGCATCGTCAACGGCACCACGAACTTCATGCTCACGAAAATGGCGCGGGAAAATATGGATTTCGGCGCGGCGCTGAAGCTCGCCCAGGGCCTGGGCTACGCCGAGACCATCGACCCTTCCGCGGACGTGGACGGCATCGACGCCCAGCGAAAGATCTCCATTTTGGCCAGCCTCGCCTTCGGGCGGCATTTTTTCCCGCAGAACGTGCCCACCCGGGGCATCCGGGACGTGTCTGTGAAGGACATCGCGCTGGCGGCGCGGCAGGGCGCGGCGGTGCGGCTCATCGCATGGGCGCGGCGCGGGGACGACGGCAGCGTGGCGCTGGCCGTGGAGCCGATGCTCATCCCGCGGGAAAACCAGCTTGCGGGCGTGGAGGACGTGTTCAACGCCGTGCTGGTGAAGGGCGACATGCTGGGCGACGTGGTGTTCTACGGCAAGGGCGCGGGCAAGCTGCCCACGGCCAGCGCCGTGGTGGCGGACGTTATCGACGCGCTGAAAAACGGCGTGAAGATACACGACAGCCTGTTCTGGCAGGAATCCGCGCCCATCGAGGGCCTTTACGGCGACAGCACGCCGGCGGACCATTACGTCCGGCTGGAAAACGCGACCGAGGCGGTGGCAAAGGACCTGTTCGGCCAGCAGATCGAAATGCTGGATACCTCGGACGGCGAGGCCGTGTTTACGCTGCGCGGCGTGACAAGCGGGCGTCTTGCGGAGCTGTGCGCCAAGGCGCGGGCCGCCGGCGTGCGCGTGGGCAACACGCTCAAGTGGATGGCGGAATAGGGGGCGCGGTATGGTAAAAGTCAGCGTTCCGGCCACGAGCGCGAATATCGGCTCGGGCTTCGATTCCTGCGGGCTTGCCCTCTCGCTGTACAATACGGCGGCGTTTGAGGAATTTGACGGCGTGGACATCACGTCGTCCGACGGCACGTTCGTGCCCAGCACGCCGGGCAACCTGATCTACCGCACGGCCAAGGAGGTATACGCGCTGTGCGGCAGGCCGTTCCACGGCCTGCGCATCGTGCAGACGAACCCCATTCCCATGGCGCGGGGCCTGGGCTCCAGCAGCGCGTGCATCGCAGCGGGCATTCTGGGCGCCAACGCCCTGCTGGGCGGCCCGCTGGAGGAAAAGGACATCCTGACGTTCGCCACCAAGCTGGAGGGGCACCCGGACAATGTGGCCCCGGCGCTGCTGGGCGGCTTTGTGGTTTCGGCCTATGACGAGGGGCATGTCTACTCGCTGAAAAAGACCATCGCGCCCGGGATCACCTTCGCGGCGTTTATCCCGGATTTCAAGCTGCTGACGGAAAAGGCGCGGGCAGCGCTGCCCAAAATGGTGTCCCACGCAGACGCCGTGTACAATCTTTCCCGCGCGGCGCTGCTGGCAACGGCCTTCTGCGAGGAGCGGTACGACTTTTTGCCCGTGGCCGCCAAGGACAGCCTGCACCAGCAGTACCGCCTGCCGCTCATCGAGGGCGGCGAGGCTGTGTTCGCGCTGGCGGACGGCCTGGGCGCACTGGCCACGTTTATCAGCGGCGCGGGGCCGACCATCCTTTCCGTTGTGCGCACGGCCGAAGCGAACGTGTTTTTTGAGCGCGCGCAGGCGGCGCTGGAGAGCGACGAGGAGCTGGCGCATTTTACACTGCACCGCTTCGTGGCGGACAACGAGGGGGCAAAGGTCGTCTGAACGGCCGCGCCGGCAAAATGAAAAAACAGGAGCGCGTATGCCGCGCCCCTGCTTTTGATAGAGGGATAGGGGAGAACAGATATGGCACTCATCGTACAAAAATTCGGCGGCAGCTCCGTCGCGGACCGCGACCGCATTTTTAATGTGGCGCGCATCGTGGCGAACACGCACGCCGCCGGCAACGACGTGGTGGTGGTGGTATCCGCCCAGGGCGATACCACCGACGACCTCATCGCCAAAGCGGGCGAGATCACCCACGACCCGTCCCAGCGCGAGATGGATATGCTGCTGGCCACGGGCGAGCAGATCAGCATTTCGCTGCTGGCCATGGCGCTGGGCGAGACAGGCTGCCCGGCCATCAGCCTGACGGGCTGGCAGGCGGGCTTCCATACGGACCGCGCCTACACGCGCGCGCGCATCAAAAACCTGGACACCGAGCGCATCGAGAGCGAGCTTTCCAAAAACCGCGTCGTGGTGGTTGCGGGCTTCCAGGGCCTGAACCGCTACGACGACATCACCACCCTGGGGCGCGGCGGCTCCGACACCAGCGCCGTGGCCATTGCGGCCGCGCTGCACGCGGACCTGTGCCAGATCTACACGGACGTGGACGGCGTTTACACCGCGGACCCGCGCCTGGTGCCGCGCGCGCGCAAGCTGGATGAGATCACCTTCGACGAGATGCTGGAGCTTGCCAGCCTGGGCGCACAGGTGCTCAACAACCGCAGCGTGGAGCTTGCAAAGAAATATTCGGTCAATCTGGAGGTGCGCTCGTCGCTCACCGATCTGCCCGGTACAATCGTGAAGGAGGTCACAGACGTGGAAGGTATGCTGATCAAGGGCGTCGCAAAGGACAAGGACGTCGCCGTCATTTCGATTTTGGAGGTGCCCGACGTTCCGGGCGCTTCGTTCAAGGTGTTCAGCCTGATGGCGCAGAAGAAGATCAACGTGGATATTATTCTGCAGTCCTCCGGCAAGGAGGGCCACAAGGACGTTATTTTCACCGTGCCCCTGGGCGACGCCGAAACAGCGCTTGCGCTGCTGGAGGAAAACCGCCAGCGCTTCGGCTGCAGGGACATTGTTGTGGACAAGGACGTGGCGAAGGTGAGCATCGTGGGCGCGGGCATGCAGAGCCATTCCGGCGTGGCGTCCCGCATGTTTGAGGCGCTGTTTGAGGCAAACATCAACATCCGCATGATCTCCACCAGCGAGATCAAGATCTCGGTGCTGATCGCCAAGGCGGACGCGGACCGTGCGGTGAACGCCATCCACGACGCGTTCCTGAACTGAAAAAAGAGTGCGGAAAGCGTGAAAAACACTCCGCTGCCGTAGACATCGGGCAGCGGAATGGGTATAATGAAAGACAGGCATTTTTGCGGCGCAGGCCGGGAAAGGCCTGTCTTTTGTTTTCGGCGCGGCCGGGGAATGCTGCATAAAATGCGCGCGGCCCGCCTGGCGTAGATATTCTGCGCCGATACTCGTTTTATCAGTGTGACCGGAAAAAGGAGAAAAAATATGCAGAACCAACAGCCGCCGCGCCGGCGCCGGCCCATGACGCCTGAGGAGCGCGCCATGGCCGCGGAGCGGCGCCGGCAGAAAGAGATCCTGCGCAGGCGTGCCATGCGCCGGTATTACGCCTTTCTGGCGCTGCTGGGTGCGTTGGCGCTGGCAGCCCTGGTGGGGCTGTTCTTCCTGATAAAAGCCGCGGCGGGCTGGGCGCGGGGCGGGCAGGCTTCGTCCGTCAGCGCGGCGCAGAGCGTTTCGGCCTCCGCGCCGCCCGCATCCTCCGGTGAGCCGGCGGCGGACCCCAACGCCCCCGCAGACCCCGCGCTGTGGAGCCTGATCCTGACGAACACCACGAACCCGCTGCCCGAGGGCTACGCACCGGAGCTTGCCAGCGTGGGCAGCAACAGCCGCAACGGCGAGCAGTTTATGGACGCCCGCGTGAAGGAGCCGCTGGAGCAGATGTTCGCGGCCGCAAAGGCAGACGGCATCGAGCTGGTGGCGCGTTCGGCCTATCGTTCCACACAGGAGCAGACCACGCTGTTCAACAGCATGAAACAGGATTATATCAATCAGGGCATGTCCGAGGAAGAGGCCTTTGCGGCCACCAAGCAGTGGCGCAACGAGCCGGGCACCTCGGAGCATGAGACGGGCCTGGCCGTGGACATCGTGGGCGCGGCGGACATCAACGCCGCCCTGGTGGAGAGCCTGGAGGAGCGCGACTGGGCCGTGTGGCTCAGGGAGCACGCCCCGGAATACGGCTTCATCCTCCGCTATATGAAAGACAAAACCGATATCACGGGAACCTCCTTCGAGCCGTGGCACTACCGCTATGTGGGCGTGGAGGACGCGCAGAAGATCACGGCCCAGGGCGTGTGCCTGGAGGAGTATCTGGGCCGGACGGAATGACACAGACAGGCGCGGGCGGGCCCGCGCGGAACACCCCACCGCCGGAACGGCGGATATTTGAACAAAAAAGGACGTATCAAATGGAACGCATTACCCTTGCGCCGGGCGCGCACATCAACGTGCTTCCGGCGGAAAAATTCAACCGCTGCCGCATTTCCATCAACTTCATCTGGCCCGCCGCCCGGGAATGGGCCACGGCCGAGGCCCTGCTGCCGCTGGTGCTGGAGCGGGGCTATCAGGGTTGCCCGGATATGACGGAGCTTTCCAAAAAGCTGGCCCGCCTGTACGGAGCGGCCCTTTCCGTGGACGGCACCATGAGCGGCCAGAGCCGCGTGCTGACGGTGTCGCTCTCGGGCATCCGGGACGCGTTTGCGCTGGCGGGCGAGCCGCTCAGCCGCGAATACGCGGACATCGCCTTCGGCACGGCGTTCGAGCCGTACCGCGTGGACGGCGTGCTGGACGCCGAGGCCGTCGCCATTGAAAAGGAGCAGCTCCGCGAGCTGCTGGAGGGCGAGATCAACGAAAAGCGCAGCTATTGCATCCGGCAGGCGCGGCGCAGGTTTTACGGCGATTCCCCCGCCGGCATTGAGCGCAACGGTTATCTGGACGAGGTGGACGGCCTGACGGCCGACGCGGTGACAAGGGCTTACGCGCGCATGGTGGAGCAGGCGCAGATTGAGGTGTTTGTGCTGGGAGCGGACGTGGACGCGGTGGCGCAGCGCCTGCGCACGGCGCTGTCGGGCCTGCGCCGCGCCCCGGAGGAGCTGCCCGCGCCCATCGCCATGCCCGCCGAAGAGCCGCGCAGCTTTGAAGAACCGCTGCCCACCGTGCAGGGCAAGCTGTGCATGCTGTTCACACCGGGCGAGCCCTTTGCGCCGCAGGACCTTTCCGCGCTGCGGGTGGCCGTGGCGCTGCTGGGCGGTACGCCCACCTCGCGCCTGTTCCAGAACGTGCGCGAAAAGCAGAGCCTGTGCTATTACTGCGCGGCGTCCTACACTTCGCTCACCGGCGCGCTGTGTGTGGACAGCGGCGTGGAGCACGCCAACGCCGCGGCGGCCCGGGAGTCCATCCTGAAAGAGCTGGCCGCGCTGTGCGCCGGGCCGGTGGAGGACGGGGAGCTGGCCGACGCGAAGCGCGCGCTGAAAAACCAGCTCGCCGCCGTGGGCGATACGCTCCAGGGCCTGGAGGGCTGGTATTTTGCCGAGCGCATGCGCGGCGCGGACAAGGCGCCGGAGCAGGTGGCCGCCGAGGTGGACGCCGTGACGGCGGACGACGTGCGCCGCGTGCTGTCGCGCTTCAGGCTTTCGGTATGCTACACTTTGACGAAGGAGGCGGGCGCAGATGCATGATCCCTCTTTGCAGGCGGTGCGCAGAGCCGCGGCGTTTGAAAGCACGGTGCTGGAAAACGGCCTGACGGTGCGCGTGCATACGATGCCGGGCTTTACGGGCGTACACGCGGTATACGGCACGAAGTTCGGCAGCATCGACCGTGCTTTTGCCCTGGACGGCAAACGGGTGGACCTGCCCGCGGGCATCGCCCATTTTCTGGAGCACAAAATGTTTGAGAACGAGGAGGGCGACGCGTTCACACTGTATGCCCGCACGGGCGCCAGCGCCAACGCCTACACCAGCTTCGACAAGACCTGCTACATTTTTACGGCTTCCGGCAACGTGGCCGAAAATTTGGATATTCTGCTGGGCTTTGTCTCCCGGCCGTATTTTACGGCGGCAACCGTGGAAAAGGAACAGGGCATCATCGGGCAGGAGATCAAGCAGTATGACGACGCGCCGGACTGGCGGCTGATGTTCGCCATGTACGAGTGCCTGTACACCGCGCACCCGGTGCGGGACGACATCGCGGGCAGTGTGGAGAGCATCGCGCAGATCACGCCTGAAATTTTGTATGCCTGCACGGACGCCTTTTACCGCCCGCAGAACATGGTGCTGGCCGTGGCGGGCAATGTGACGATGGACGAGGTGCTGGCGGCCTGCGCCCGCGCGGACATCCCCGTAAAGACGGGCACGGTGGAGCGCATCGCCTCCGCCGAGGGGCCGGACGTGGCCGAGCCGTACCGCGAGTTTTCCATGGCCGTGGCAAAGCCCCTGCTGGGCGTTGGCTTTAAAGAAACGCCGCCCGCGGGCGACGCGCTCAAGACGGAGATCATCTGCGACATGCTCACGGAGCTTATCTGCGGCAGCATGACGCCGCTGTACCGCAGGCTTTACGACGAGGGGCTGGTGAGCCCGGGCTTCTCGGGCGAGATACTCAGCCTGCCGGGGGCGCTTTCGTTCCTGTTCGGCGGCGAGACGCCGGAGCCGGAGACGGTGCGCGGCCTGCTGCTGGACGAGATCGCCCGTTTGAAGCGCGAGGGCGTGGACGAGGAACTGTTCACGCTGTGCAAAAACCAGCTTTATGGCGAGCTGGTGCAGGACCTGGAGAACATTGAGGACGTGGCCGGCGCGCTGGCATCGTCGTTTTTCCGGGGCCGAACGCCCGCCGACGAGATCGAGACGCTGGCCTCCGTTACGCTTTCGGACGTGAACGGCGCGCTGTGCGCCATGCTGTGCACAGAACGCAGCGCTACCGTCATCATCCGCCCGGCGCAGTAATACGGCGCGGGCTGCGGGTGCGGCACAGGCCGCCCCGCATATCAGGAAGGAGCGACCCTTTTTATGACTTATCATGTGCAGTTCCCCGGCCTGGGGCTGGAATTTACGCTGGACCGCGTGGCGTTCACCGTGTTCGGCATGCCGATCTACTGGTACGGCATCCTCATCGCCACGGGCCTGGCGCTGGCCATCGTGTTCGCATTCAGCCATGCGCGACGTTTCGGCATTGATTCCGACCGCATGGTGGATGTGATCCTCATCGGCACCGTGTGCGCCGTCATCGGCGGACGCGCGTTTTATGTGGCCACTGCCCCGTTTGAATACGCCAGCTTTGCCGAGATGCTGGACATCCGCCTGGGCGGCGTCGCCATTTACGGTGCGGTCATCGCGGCGTTCCTCAGCGGTTATTTTGCCTGCAGGTGGCGCAAGGTTCCCATTCTGCCGATGTTCGATCTGGCGGGCATGGGTTTTCTGCTGGGGCAGGGCATCGGCCGCTGGGGAAACTTTGTCAACCAGGAGGCGTTCGGCACCAACACCACGCTGCCCTGGGGCATGTACAGCGAAGGCACCTGCAATTACCTCTCAAGCGTGCAGGAAACGCTGGCCGCGCAGGGCGTTGCGGTGGACCCGTCCCTGCCGGTGCACCCTACGTTTTTGTATGAATCCATCTGGTGCCTGCTGGGCTTTTTCCTGCTGTGGGCATATATGAAGCGCCGCAAATTCCACGGCGAGCTGATCTTGATGTATGTGATGTGGTACGGCGCGGAGCGCTTCTTTGTGGAGGGCCTGCGCACCGACAGCCTGATGGTCGGCAGCTTCCGCATCAGCCAGGTCATTGCGGCGGTGTCCGTCATCGCGGCCCTGTGCATTTGGCTGGCGCTGCGCAAAAAGTACAAAGACAAACCGCTCACCGTCACTTATACGGCGCTTGTAAAGGAAGACGGCAGGCAGGTCCCCTATGAGTTCTCCTGGCTGTCCGGCGAGACGCCTCCCACGGACGCGGAGATGAAAGCCGAGATCGAGCGCCGCCGCGCAGCCCGCGCGGCGGAGGAAACCGCGCAGGCGGAAGAAAAAGCGCCTGAAACAGAAGAAAGCGGCGGGGCGTCCGGCGTCCGGGAGCAGCGGGAAGCGGAGGCGGACACCCAGGCCGCGCCCGAAGAAGAGCAGGCGGCTCCTGTGCAGGAGGCCGCCGCGGATGCAGCGGAAAAAGACGGCTCCGATGCGGAGCCGAAGGAATAACAGCGGTAAAACGGAAACGGTATGAGGGGAACAGGAGGATAAAAATGGCGGAACTGATCAGCGGAAAAACACTGGCGGCAAAACTCAAGGCGGAGGCCGCGGCAGAGGCGGCGGAGCTGCGGGAAAAGGGCGTTCACGCCCGCCTGGCCGTCGTTATCGTGGGGGAGAACCCGGCCAGCAGGACATATGTGGCGGGCAAGGCGAAGGACTGCGCCGAATGCGGCCTGCTGTCCGACGTCATCGCGCTGCCGGAAGAAACCACCGAGGCCGCGCTTCTGGAAAAAATCGCGGCGCTGAACGCGGACAAGACGGTCCACGGCGTGCTGGTGCAGCTGCCGCTGCCCGGGCATATCCGCGAAAAGCGCGTCATCGACGCCATCTCGCCGGACAAGGACGTGGACGGCTTCACCCCAGTGAACGTGGGCCGCATGGTCATTGGTGAGGAGTGCTTTCTGCCCTGCACGCCCGCCGGCTGCATTGAAATGCTGAAAAGCACCGGCGTTCCCATCGCAGGCAAGGACGCTGTGGTCATCGGCCGCAGCAACATCGTGGGCAAACCCGCGGCGCTGCTGCTCACGGCCAACAACGCCACCGTCACGCTGTGCCATTCCAAAACCAGGGATCTGAAGGCCAAATGCGCCGCGGCGGATATCATCGTGGCGGCCATCGGCAAGGCGGGCTTCGTCACCGCCGATATGGTGAAGGAGGGCGCCGTTGTGATCGACGTCGGCATCAACCGGAACGCTGAGGGCAAGCTGTGCGGCGATGTGGACTTTGCGCCCGTGGCGGAAAAAGCCGCTTACATCACTCCGGTGCCCGGCGGCGTGGGCCTGATGACGCGGGCCATGCTGATGAAAAACACCGTCAAGGCGGCCCGCCTGCAAAGCGGGCTGTGAGCGCGCGGCACATGGGGCGGAAAACCGCGCCGCACCGCGAAAAAAACACTTGCATGGGGCAAATATTTGTGGTATAGTATTAAAGCCGCATGGTTTGGGCATTTGAAGCGGCGCGTCTGCGCCCGCCTACTAGTCCAGCGAGACTTATACAAATGAGGGTAAATTATGTACGCAGTGATCGTGACCGGCGGGAAACAGTACCGCGTGGAAAAGGGCGACGTCATTTTTGTGGAAAAGCTGAATGCCGAAGCCGAGAGCGAATTCTCTTTTGACACCGTGCTTGCGGTGGGCGAAGAGGGCAATGTGAAGTTTGGCAACCCCACTGTTGCGGGCGCCAAGGTCACAGGCAAGGTCGTAAAAAACGGCAAGGGCAAGAAGCTGAACATCCTGACATACCGCCCCAAGAAGGGCAGCATGCGCAAGATGGGCCACCGTCAGCCGTATACAAAAATCGAAATCACCGAGATCGTCGGTTAACAGGGGAGGGCATTTGAAATGGCACATAAAAAAGGCGTAGGTTCTACCAAAAACGGCCGCGATTCCGAGTCTAAGCGCCTCGGCGTAAAGCGCGCCGACGGCCAGTTCGTGTTGGCCGGCAACATTCTGGTGCGTCAGCGCGGCACCCACATCCATCCGGGCGAGAACGTGGGCCGCGGCAGCGACGACACGCTGTTCGCCCTTGCCGACGGCAAGGTCTGCTTCGAGCGCGTCGGCCGCGACCGCAAGAAGGTCAGCATCAAGCAATAAGCCTTGCAGAAGGCAGTCGGCCGGGCCCGTGTTGGTCCGGCCTTTTTTGATAATCAACGGGAATGGTGAAACGCTAAAGGTACGCCCGGGAGCGGGCTTTGGCTTTTCCGCCCCGCTCAGCGGCAATCAGATGCCGGAGGTTTTTTTATGTTCATTGATACCGCAAAAATAAACATCAAAGCGGGCAACGGCGGCAACGGCTCGGTGTCGTTTCACCGGGAAAAGTATGTGGCCGCGGGCGGGCCGGACGGCGGCGACGGCGGACGCGGCGGCAACGTGGTGTTCGTGGCCGATTCCAATCTGTCTACGCTGATGGATTTCCGTTACAAGCGCAAATATGCCGCCCAGAACGGCGAGGACGGAAGAGCCGCCCGGTGCAGCGGCAAAAATGCGCCGGACCTTATCATCCGCGTGCCCCGCGGCACGCTGGTGCGCGACGCGCAGAGCGGCCTTGTCATCGCGGATATTTCAGGCGACGAGCCCGTGGTGGTGGCCCGCGGCGGGCGCGGCGGCTGGGGCAACGTGCATTTTGCCACGCCCACGCGCCAGATCCCGAAATTTGCGAAGCCCGGCGGAAAGGGCGAGGAGCTGGAGGTGCGTCTGGAGCTGAAGCTGATTGCGGACGTGGGCCTGGTGGGCTTTCCGAACGTGGGCAAGAGCACCATCATTTCTGTCATCAGCGCGGCCAAGCCCAAAATCGCCAACTACCATTTCACCACTCTTTCGCCTGTGCTGGGTGTGGTGCGCGTAGGGCCGGAAGCCAGCTTTGTGGCTGCCGACATCCCGGGCCTCATCGAAGGCGCGGCCGACGGCGTTGGCCTGGGGCACGACTTTCTGCGCCATGTGGACCGCTGCCGCCTGCTTTTGCATGTGGTGGACGTCTCCGGCAGCGAAGGGCGCGACCCAAAGGACGATTTTGAAAAGATCAATACCGAGCTTGCCAACTTTTCGCAGGAGCTGTCCGCGCGGCCTCAAATCGTGCTGGGCAACAAATGCGACATCGCGTCGCCGGAGCAGATCGCGGAGTTCCGTGCGTTCATCGAGGAAAAGGGGCTGGTGTTCCTGCCCGTCTCCGCGGCTACGCGGCAGGGGCTGGACAAGCTGCCGGGCGTTGTATATGAGCGGCTGCAGCAGCTGCCGCCCGTCACCGTGTATGAGCCGGAGTACGTCCGGCCCGACCCTGCATTGAAAGACCCCCGTGCGTTCGAAATCGCCCGCGCCGACGACGGCGCGTGGGACATCGACGCGCCCTGGCTGGAAAATATTCTGGAAGGCTCGGATGTATCCGACTACGAGAGCCTGCAGTATTTCCAGCGCCAGCTCATGGATTCCGGTGTCATCGACAGGCTTGTGGAGATGGGCGTGCAGGAAAACGACACCATCCGCATCGGGGAATTTGAGTTCGATTATGTATTTTGACCGTGGCCGAGCGGAAAAACGGGCCGCCTGAGCGGCGCTCCGCGGCGGAATGGAAAACAGGCAGGGGGAGACGGCCGCAGTGTTATTTGAAGCAAAGCCGGAGATAGACATCCATGAGCAGTCGCCCATAGCGCTGGCGTTCGTGGGGGACGGCGTGTTTGAGGTGCTGGTGCGCGCGCGCCTTGTGGAACGCACGCGCCTTGTGCCGAACCGCCTGCATGCGGCGGCGGTGAAATTTGTGTCTGCCAAAGGGCAGTATGCGGCGCTGGAGGTCATTGCGCCGCTGTTGGACGAGGCCGAACGGGCCGTGGTGCGCCGCGGCAAAAATTCCACAAAGGCCACTGTGGCGAAGCATGCCACCCCACAGGAGTACCGGGCGTCCACGGCGCTGGAATCCCTGTTTGGCTGGCTGTATCTACAGAACCGGGGCGCGCGCATCGAAGAACTGTTCGATGTGATCTGGAATGCGCTGGCGCCCGGTTTCGCGCTGCAGGCGGAATGAAAACAAAAAGGGGCTGCGGCGTATTTCCCAAACGCATAAAACGGGTTTGGAAAACGCGCCGCAGCCTTTGCATTGGGCCGCCGGGATTATTTACACTGGGTGTTGCCCTTGCGGTTCGTGCTGTTCGAGCTGTTCTTCGCGTTGCTGGTTTTGTCAGAGCTGCGGTCCTGGGCGTTGCTGCTCTTGGCGTTGCAGTCCCGGGAAGAACTGGTCTTGTTGGAAGCATTGCTGGCCTTGTTTGTGCTGTTGGAAGACTTGTTGCTCGCGTTGCGGGCGTTCTGCGTTTTGTTTTCCATCTGGTCTCACCTCCCTTGCTGATACTATTATTCACAGGGAGCATCCATGATATTCGCGGACCGATACGGTCTTTTTTTGATTTACGGCGAGAGGGAGGATGCCTGTGCCGGGAGAATATTTTGAAGCGCGGGAGCGCGCGCTGCTGGGCACACGGTACGACGTGCTGTACGCCGCGCCGTGCGCCGTGCGCCGCGGCGTTACAGTAAACGGCCTGCGCTGTGCGCCGCAGGAGTTCGCCGCGGCGGTGGATTTCGGTTTGGAGCCGTCGCCTTTTTGTGACGCGGCATTTCTGCTGACGGACCCGCAGCTGCGCCCGGGCCGCCATGCGTACCACCACGCGGGCGTGTTCTATGTGCAGGAGCCGTCGGCCAGCGTGCCGGCGGGTTTGCTGGGCGTGCGCCCGGGCGAACGTGTGCTGGACCTGTGCGCGGCGCCCGGCGGCAAAACAAGCCAGCTGGCCGCCGCTCTGCGCGGGGAGGGCCTGCTGGTGGCCAATGAATATGTGGCGGCGCGGGCCGGCGTGCTGAAAAGCAATCTGGAGCGTATGGGTGTAACAAACGCCCTTGTGCTGAATGAGAGCACCGCGCGTGTGGCGGCGGCATTTCCGGCATTTTTTGATAAGGTTCTGGTGGACGCGCCCTGTTCCGGCGAGGGGATGTTCCGCAAGGAGCCGGAGGCTCTGCGCCAGCATTCGGCGGCGCTGGTGGCCCAATGCGCGGCGCTGGGCGCGTCCATTCTGGACGACGCGGCCGCAGCGCTGCGGCCCGGCGGCCTGCTGTGTTATTCCACCTGTACCTTCGCTCCAAATGAAGATGAAGAAGTCATTTCTTATCTTCTCGAAAACCGCCCGGATATCCAAATCGTAAATCACTCCGCCAACCTGCAACTGATTCACGGAAGCTGTGGGCATACGCATGCCGCAGGTGACGAACACGACGGAGTAGATCCTCATATCTGGCTTTCTCCGGCACATGCCCGCACTATGGCCACTACCGTCTATGAAGTACTATCGGAAAAATATCCGGAACAAAAACTACAGTTCGAACAAAATTACCAGGCCCTTCTCCAGAAGATCGACAGCATTGCCGATCGCGCCAAACAAGTACTGGATCATAAAAAAGACAAAATATTTCTGATCTATCATCCGGCTTTGACTTATTTTGCTGCCGATTACGGGATGGAACAAATCTCGATCGAAGACGAAGGGAAAGAACCCAATCCGGCCCATTTGAAAAAAATCATCGATCTGGCCCTGGAAAAAAATATCCATATGATCTTTATCCAAAGTCAATTCGATGTCAATAATGCCGAATCCGTAGCCAAACAAATCGGAGGCCAAATCATTCAGATCGACCCGCTGACCGAAAACTGGGCAGCTGAAATGAACCGATTGATCGATACCCTGGATAAATATTTGCCTGAAAAATAACATGACCCCCATACTCGAACTCAAAAATGTAAGCGCCGGATATGACCATGAAGTCATTCTTCATCAAGTCAATCTGAAAATTTATGAGCATGACTTTCTTGGCATCATCGGTCCCAATGGGGGCGGAAAAACCACCCTGCTCAAAGTGATACTGGGGTTACTGAAGCCTTATAGCGGAGAGGTCATTTACCCCGTCTCCAGACAAAATCTCTTCGGCTATCTA
>ERZ827037.2499-NODE-2499-length-15190-cov-10.419756_pt1 | contig 15190 bp, 6 predicted proteins | sample MGYA00519924_ERZ827037 | MGnify/ENA primary metagenome ERZ827037 (study PRJEB31778, sample SAMEA3449250) | human gut metagenome | biome: human gut; feature: human-associated habitat; material: faeces | place: United Kingdom | collected 2010/2012 ...
CGAGCATTTAAACCGCCGCGACTAAAGTCACAAATATAGGGTATCGGTTCTCTTCCCGGGCGTCTGTTTGTCTAACGAATTAAATAGTAAATTAAATCAGTGGACGTATATTTTTGCAGAGTGTATAATGGACTTATAAATTTTACAGGGAGGAATAAAAAGTGAAGAAAATGATGAAAAAAACGTTTAGCTTTCTGCTGATTTTTATGCTGGTTTTTACGATGATTCCGACAAGTACATTGAAAGTATCTGCTAAAGCAGCGGTAGCGACTACACAGGCAAAGAAAGCAACAACAAAGACAGCAAAAAAGAAAAAAAAGACAAAAGCAAAGAAGCAGAGAACTGTATTTATAGCGGCTGGACACCAGCAGAGAGGAATCTCTTCTACAGAAAGATTAGCGCCAGGTTCTTCCAGAAGAAAAGCAAAACTGACATCTGGTACTGCTGGTGTACGTACGCATATCCCAGAATATAAGACTAATCTTGCAATTGCAAAAGCGACAAAAAAAGAGCTGAAGAAGAGAGGATATAAAGTAATAATGCTCCGAACAACCAATAATTGTCCACTTTCTAACCAGCAGAGAACGAAGAAAGCGAATAAGAGTGGTGCGGATATCCATATATGTATTCACTGTAATGCATCAGGAGCAAGTGCGAGAGGTCCTTTGGTTTGTGTTCCCGGAAGTTCACGTTATGTTGGAAAGAAGATATTTAACAGTTCACGCCGTCTTGGAAGCTGCCTGTTAAGTTCCGTAGCAAAAGCTGTGAATAAGAAAAGTCACGGAACAATCCGCTCAGATTATTATACAACTATTAACTGGGCAAAGATTCCTACAATGATTTTAGAGTGTGGTTTCCTCACAAATCCAACAGAGGACCGTCAGTTGAATTCTTCTTCTTACCAGAAGAAACTTGCGAAGGGAATTGCGAATGGCGTAGATAAATATTTCAAATAGTATCGTTTTATGTAGTACCTACATTTACAATTCTATCTTTTCATGCTATAACTCTTGGTTGGTTTGTTTTAGAGAGCGTGTGTGGTTCATATCTTGCAGAAAGCATTTATGAAATACGTTTGAGAAGTATAAAACAAAAACAAGATTAAAAAATGTAATATAGCAAATTACATAAAATACATAAGGAGGAAAAGATGGAAAATCAGGGGAACATGCAGAGCGGGAAAAAAGCGGCAGTAATCTATTTTCTGGCCGCTTTTTTTATTGCGTGCATAGGAATTGCAGGGGCTAATTATTTAAAAGGAGAGCTTGGCCTTTCTGCTGAAGAATTGGTAAAAAAAGTAGAACTGACTGTAGAAATAGCAGTATTATTAGGAATTGCAATAGCAGTACGTCATCTGCTAAAGAAAAGAAATAGAAAGATAGCAGGTATTATTGTTTTTCTTTTTGTTGCGGGATTTTTTTCATGGCAGAATTCTGGAATCTGGCAGGAAAGCCAGTTGAAGCCGCAGCGATTAGAAACACCGGAAAGTGAATTTGATCGTTATGATATTAAAGATGGTCATTTTACAGTGGCAGAGGCAAACGCAAATATTGTAAAAGAAATTAATGTAGATTATCTTGATAATGTTACGGTACATTTTTCAAAACCAGTTGCACAGAAAGTTATTGTGCGTGTTCTGTATGAGACAAAGACACAGCATGGATTTGATAATAAAACAAGAAAAATGCGTGTAAAAGTTCATAAGGGAGAAACAGTAGGCTGTGTTTCAATGAAAGTAAAAGATGTTACGAGAATTAAAATTGGTATCGGAAGAAAGATTGGAACACAGTTTGATTATGGATATACCGAAATTAATGGAAATTATGCGGCACGCATGCATCAAAAGAAAGTCAGCATGGTGAAATATTTTGTGTTTTTCATGCTGATTCCGGCAGGATATTTTATATTAGCAGCAGGAAAGAAGTGGCAGGAGAAAACGGATAAAAATATTTGCCTGCGAATTTTATCTTTTCCATTTGGATTTATAACAATTCTTTCATTATTTGCCACCTTCCTTGTAGTGAATTTAGTAGAATGGGTGAAGATGACATGTGGAAATGTTTCATTTTCCATTATCCTTTTACAGCTTACAAGTCCGATAAAAGGAACAGATAGCGGAATTATAAACAGTATCATCAAGACTGCAGTAGTTCCTCCGGTACTTCTTGCCGTAGCAGCTGTACTGTGCTATCTTTTCATTGTGCGGGGAATGTATGCATTAGAAGATCTTCCAGTGAAGAAAATTCCAAGATGGAGTAAGATTTGTATAGAAGTAGTTATGGTTGTATTTTTTCTGCATACTGTACAGGTACAGGGAACAGAGATAGGTATGTGGGATTACATACAAAGTGTGAGGGAGAGTTCTGATTTTTATGAAAAAGAATATGTGAATCCTGCAAAGGTAAAGATGACATTTCCTAAGGAAAAGAAAAATCTGATTTACATATTTATGGAATCTATGGAAAGCAGTTACGCAGATAAGGAAGATGGTGGAACTATGGATGATAATTATATTCCGAACCTGACGAAGCTTGCAAGAGAAAATGTACAGTTTACTGATAAGAAAGATGGAAAAGTGGGTGGACCTGTCTGTTTAGAAGCAACAGCGTATACTGCCGGTGGATTGGTAGCACAGACATCTGCAATTAACTTAAAAGTAATGAATTCTGGGGCAGTATCTGACTCATTCCTTCCTAACCTGACAGCACTTGGTGATATCCTTAACAAACAGGGATACAATCAGATGTTTTTGTGTGGAAGTGATGGAGATTTTGCAGGGCGAGATGCCTATTTTAAAACACATAAAGACTATCAGATTGAAGATTATAAAGCCGCAATAAAAGAAGGAGATATCCCAAAAGATTATAAAGTGTACTGGGGTCATGAGGATAAAGTTCTATATGAAAGAGCAAAAAAGAATCTGAAAAAATTATCTAAGGAAGGTAAACCTTTTAATCTTACTATGCTGACGGTAGACACACATTTCCCTAATGGATATATTTGTGATTTATGTGAGAACAAATACGATACCACTTACGGGAATGCAGTAGCCTGTGCAGACCGTCAGGTTTACGACTTTGTACAATGGATAAAGAAACAGGACTTCTATGAAGACACGACAATTATTATTGCCGGAGATCATACTTCTATGGTAGATACAGGAAGTAAGTTCTGGAAAAGTTTAAGCAATGACTATCAGCGTACGGTATATAATGCAATAATTAATCCGCAATGTGCATATAAGAAAAAAGTTACGACAAAGAGAAAGTTTTCTACAATGGATATGTTCCCAACAACATTGGCGGCTCTTGGTGTAGAAATTGATGGGAATAAACTTGGATTAGGAACTAATTTATTTTCAGGAGAAGAGACGTTGAGAGAAGAATTAGGTGCTAATTATATTAATAAAGAACTGAAACGAAACGATAAAATGTATAATCAGTTTTATTAGGAGAAGATTGAAACAGATGAATAAGCAACAAAAGAATTATATAAAAGCTGTAGTAGGATTTGTTTTGGCTGCAATAATCCTCTGTGCAGGAATCATGACTGCCCTTTATCTTATGAGAGAAGAAAAAGGAATGGAAAACCTGATGGCACCAGTATTAAAAAGACTGATTGCAGGCATTTTGCTCTTTGGCCTTACTGTGTGTTGGAGACATTTTTTAAAAAAATCTGTCAGTAAAGTAGCAGGGATAATAGTTATTGTGCTTCTTAGTTTATTTTTTGCATGGCATATTTCTGGAATTCCGCAGGAAAAAGCATTAAAACCGCAGAATGTGAATCTGGAAAAAGCAGAATTTCGTGGGTATGAGATAAATGGAAATCATTTTCTTATTAAAGAAGCAAGACCTTTTATAAAGTATAAGATGCAGTCCTCGAAAATTGCCAATGTAAAAGTATATTTTGAAGAACCAGTGGCGCAGGATACAGATGTAAAAATTTCTTACCAGACCAAAGAAAAGCCTACTTATGAACAGAACCCAAGAGTATGGGCTAATATAAAAAAAGGAGAAAAAATAGCATTTGGAGAGATAGATGCTACTGGAATAACAAGGATAAAAGTTCGTTTTGGAAGCAAGATAGGGCAGCAGTTTGTATTAGATCATATAGAATTAAATGCAAATTACAGGGAGCGTGTGCAGAAAAAACAGATAACAATGATAATTTATTTTATGATGTTTTTGCTTATGCCGGCTTGCTATTTGCTATTATCTCATGCGGTTGAACTTCAGAAGAGGACGGATCAGAACAAAATATTGAAAGTATTATCATTTCCGTTTGGTTTATTAGTTCCGGTAGCCTTATTTATAACACTGCTGGTATGTAGTATGGTTGCATGGCTTAAAAGTACATGTGGGGATGTTTCATTTTCCATTATTGTGCTGCAGCTTACCAGTCCGATAAAAGGAACGGACAGTGGCGTAATAAACAGTATTATAAAAACAGGAATTATTCCGCCGCTCCTTGTTACGCTTACGATTAGCATAGTTTATCTTATTATGGTAAGAGTATTATACAATCTTGAAGATTTACCTGTAAAAAAGGTTCCTGCATGGACTAAAATCTGTCTGGAAATTATTCTGCTCATTGCCCTGGTTGGAACAATACAAGTTCAGGGAACAAAAGTAGGTATGTGGGAGTATATAAAAAGTGTTCAGGAGAAAACGGATTTCTATGAAAAATATTATGTAAACCCAGCTAAGACAAAACTTGATTTTCCATCTCAAAAAAGAAATTTGATTTATATATTTATGGAATCAATGGAAAGTAGTTATGCCGATCAGGAAGATGGCGGTATCATGGATGATAATTATATTCCGAATCTGACAAAATTGGCGAAGGAAAATATAAATTTTTCAGATAAGGCGGATGGAAAGCTAGGCGGGCCAACTTGTTTAGAGGCAACGGCTTATACGGTTGGAGGAATGGTTGCACAGACAGCAGCAATTAATTTAAAGCTTCATAATTCGGGATCTATGTTTGGAAACTTTCTTCCTAATTTAACAACAATGGGAGATATTCTTAATAAAGAAGGATACCAGCAGGTGTTTTTGTGTGGAAGTGAGGGAGACTTTGCCGGAAGAGATACATACTTTACAAGCCACAAAGATTTTCATATAGAAGATTATAACGCAGCGAAAAAAGAAGGATTCATTGCGCCGGATTACAAAGTATTTTGGGGGCATGAAGACGAAATATTATATAAACGTGCGAAGAAGCAGCTCGAACAGCTTTCTTCGTCTGACAAACCATTTAATCTTACAATGCTGACGGTGGATACGCATTTTCCACGAGGTTATAAATGCCGACTTTGTAAAGATAAATATAACAGACAATATGCTAATGTAATTGCCTGTGCAGACCAGCAGGTATATGACTTTGTAGAATGGATAAAAAAACAGGATTTTTACAAAAATACGACAATTGTTATAGCTGGTGATCATACGACAATGGTCGATACGTCCGATCCGATATGGGGTAATTTAAATAATAATTATAAAAGAACCGTGTATAATACAATTATCAATGCTGATTGTACCTATAAAGAAAATGTGACCGAAAACAGAGATTTTTCTACAATGGATATGTTTCCAACGACATTAGCAGCTTTGGGAGTACAGATTGATGGAAATCGCCTGGGATTAGGAACGAATCTGTTCTCTGGTCAAAAAACACTTCCAGAGAAATTAGGAAGAGGATATATTAATCAGGAATTAAAGAAAAACGACAAAGAATATAATGGATTTTATTAACTTCTGATTGTGCAGCAAGGGAGACGCCCTCTGGGAATGAAATAAGGATTATTTCATTCCCAGAGGGCGTCTCCCTTGCCTGCGGCAAATCAGAAATTATTTCGTCAGAATGGAGAGTATTTTATTGGAACGTGCAACAAATGCAGTCATCTCTTCCGGTTTCAGCGGATGGTTTGCCAGACGTGCAAGGTCATAGAGCTGCTGGCAGATTGTAGTAGTATTTTCGCTTTCGTCATTGTTTAAAACATACTGAACTAAGTCATTGTTCATGTTAAGGACGAGAGTTTCACCTTCTGCACCAAGTCCTGTGGAGCTGTTGCTCATTCCGTACATTTCCATCATTTCGGACATACGACGTGTTTGTTCAGAAACGGTGATCATAGAAGGCATATCGGCATTTTTCAGCTTTTCAACTTTTACGATTAAGTTTTCAACACCAGTTGCCTTTTTGAACTTCTCGGAAAGCTTTTCAGTGAGTTCTTTTTCTTCGTTCTCATCAATTGTTTCTTTGAAGTTATCAGTCAGTTCAGAGTCGATACGCAGGAATTTTACTTCTGGATTTCTCTGCTCTAAGTGAGTGATAAATGTTGTATCAATCTGGTGTGTCAGGTAGATGGCATCAATTTCCTGTTCTTTGAACATATTGATATACTGAGACTGTGCTACTTCATCTGTGATATAGAAAACATTGTTTTCGTATTTTTCTTTACCAGCTTCAAGATAATCTGGAAGTGTAACATATTTGCCCTCCATGTTCTTGAAGATGATGTAATCTTTCATCTTATCGTTAAATTTCTGGTCACGGATGCAGCCAAACTTAATGAATGGGCTGATGTCATCCCAGTATTTTTCATAGTTTTCACGATCGGTCTTGCACATACCGGAAAGCTTTTCCGCAACTTTCTTAGTGATGTAGTTAGAAATTTTCTTAACAAAACCGTCATTCTGTAATGCACTTCTTGATACGTTCAGTGGAAGGTCTGGACAGTCAATGCATCCCTTTAATAATAAGAGGTATTCAGGAATAACTTCTTTAATATTATCTGCGATAAATACCTGATTGTTATATAACTTAATTGTTCCCTCGATTGTATCATATTTTGTATTGATTTTAGGGAAATAAAGGATACCTTTTAAGTTAAATGGATAATCCATGTTCAAATGAATCCAGAATAAAGGCTCTTTATAATCGTGGAATACATCACGGTAAAATTCTTTATATTCTTCATCAGTACAGTCGTTTGGATGCTTTGTCCATAATGGATGAATCTGGTTGATTGGCTTAGGTGCATCATCTTCTTCCTCTTCTTCCTCTTCAAGAGTTACTTCGGAATCACCATCTTCTGTATCAGCGTTATTTTCTTTTGCATCAGCGTCCTTTACGTCTACGTCAATTACCTTTTCTTCAGCATCCTTTTTGGCAGCTTCCTCAGCCTTTTTCGCTTCTTCTTCCTCATTTACAAAGTAAATTTCAACTGGCATGAAAGAACAGTATTTGTTAAGAACTTCGCGGCAGCGGTATTCATTACAGAATTCATAACTCTCATCGTTGAGGTAAAGAGTAATTGTTGTACCACGCTCTGCTTTGTCACCATCTTCCATATCAAATTCTGTACCACCATCACATTCCCAGTGAACTGGTGTAGCGCCTTCTTTATAAGAAAGAGTATCAATAGTAACCTTATCAGCAACCATAAATGCAGAATAGAAACCAAGTCCGAAATGACCTATAATCTGCTCATCACTTGCTTTGTCTTTATACTGTTCCATGAAAGCAGCAGCACCAGAAAAAGCAATCTGATTGATGTATTCGTCTACTTCGTCCTCTGTCATACCAATACCATTATCAATAAAGGTAAGAGTCTTGTCAGTAGGATTAATACGAACTTCTACTTTATACTTCTCATCGTCAGCTTCTTCAAATTCACCCATAACAGAAAGCTTTTTCAGCTTTGTTACAGCATCGCATCCGTTACTTACTAACTCACGGATGAAAATGTCGTGGTCAGAATAGAGCCATTTCTTTATAATAGGAAAAATATTTTCACTGTTAATTGATAAACTTCCCTGTTTAGCCATAATAAGCATCTCCTTAAAATTAATTATATAAATGTAGGCTAATATTCTATGAACTAAGTCAAAAAACTTCTGACTGGAATATTGCCTTTGTATTTTTATCAATACCATTCTTATACTAATACCAGTTTGCAGGAATGTCAAGAAAAAATTAGCACTCAATTTAAATGAGTGCTAACAATTGCGCTTCGCGTTAGCTACATTATGCCAGTAGTTTGAGTATTGGCCCTTTCAAATTTAATTTCCTAATGAGTACAATTTTCTGAGAAATCCCCAAATTGTCAAACAACAAATTTACCAATTAGTTTCCTGGTTAGCCTGTCGCTTTTGTTTGCTCTAACTAATTTCTCCATTAATTTATTCGAGTGGTCAGAAAACAGAAGCTTGAGAATCAAATCATTTATATTTGTGGTCTGGGAGCAAGTGTTGGATGCGAGCGCAAAAGCGACCATTCAACATGCCGCGACGAAAATCACAAATATAAATGATTTGATTCTCAGGCTTCGTCTGTTTAGCTCAACAAATTACTATTAAATTTATTACTACTTTTGCAGGTAGGATAAGTATGATATAATTTAATTCGTTATTATTGAGAGAAAATAATAATGCGTTATAGAGAATAATAGAAAGTAAGGTCGAGGAAATATGAATCAGGAATTAATGAAGGAATTTAAAGCAGATTTAAAAGAATTTCGAGAGATGACAGAGAAATTTTATGCAAAAGAAGTCAGTGTGAAAGATTATAAAGGTTTCTCTGGCGGCTTTGGAAGTTATGCACAAAAAGGTGGAGAAGCGAGCATGCTCCGCCTGCGTATGCCAGGCGGCAGAGTGACGAAGGAAAAGTTAAAGTTCCTCGTAGATTCTATTGAAAGGTATGATGTGAAAAGAGCACATATCACAACTTGCCAGACAGTGCAGTTTCATGATTTAGATGCAAAGGCGGTTTGCGATATTATGGAGCAGGCAATGGATGCTGGCATTGTTACTCGAGGAGGCGGTGGAGATTTCCCAAGAAATACTATGGTCTCTCCCCTCTCTGGGGTGGAACAGGGGGAATATTTCGATGTACTTCCTTATGCGGAAGAAGCGGGAGATTATCTGATGGGAATCATCAAGACGGTGAAGCTTCCAAGAAAGTTAAAAGTAGGATTTTCTAATTCTCCGGCGAATGTAACACATGCAACATTTAGAGATCTTGGATTTGTAGCAAAAGAAGAAGGAACTTTTGATGTATACAGTGCAGGCGGACTGGGAAATAATTACCGAATGGGAGTAAAGGTTGCGGAAAATGTAAAGCCTGAAGAGGTACTTTATTATGTAGAAGCAATGGTTCGGACATTTACTACTTATGGTAATTATGAGAGTCGTGCTAAATCAAGAACAAGATACATGCAGGAGACATTAGGGGTAGATGGCTACCGCAAAGCATATCAGGAAAAGTTAGCAGAAGTAAAGGCAGAATATAAAGATTCTCTTCTTATAAAGTTAGAAGGAAAAGTAGCTGAAAATGCAATAAATAATATGGGAAATAATGGTGCGGATGATGTTGAAGGAAAAAACACTGCTGATATGTCAGAAAATATAACAGAGAGCATAACCAAGAATGTAGCAGACAACATAGTAAAAACGGATGAAAATGTTGTATTAGAAACAGCAGAAAGTTATCCACAAAAAGAAGCAGCATCAGAACGTATTCTTCCACAGAAACAACAGGGACTATATGCAGTGGCATATCACCCAATAGGTGGAATTGTCCCAGTGAAGAAGTTTGGAGAAATTTATAATATAATAAAAGATATTGGAGACGCAGAAGTTCGCATTGCTCCAGATGAAACATTGTATATTATTAATCTGAATGCGTCACAGGCAAAGGAGATTGCTGCAATTACAGAAGACGGGGCAAAAAACTTGTTTGAAACATCTGTATCATGTATTGGAAGTACCGTATGCCAGATTGGACTTAGAGATTCTCAGGGATTGCTTGCAAGTATTGTGGAGACAGTAGAGCCTTATCATTTTGCAGATGGGGTACTTCCAAGAATTCATATATCTGGATGTACTTCTTCTTGCGGAACACATCAGATTGGAAAGCTTGGTTTCCACGGGGCATCTAAACGTGTGGATGGAAAAATGCAGCCGGCATTTGCTTTTCATGTAAATGGAACAGATGCACAGGGAGCAGAGCATTTTGGAGAAGAATGGGGTGTTATGGCTGCTGACGTCATTCCAGAATTTTTTGTGGAACTTGGACAGGTTATTTCCGATGAAAATTTGACTTATGAAGTCTGGTATGCCAAACATCCAGACAAACTAAAAAAAATAGCAGAAAAATATATTTGTTAAAAGAGTAAATGGAAATACTCGGCAATTTAATTGTGGAGTATTTTACAGAGATGAGATGAAAAACATCGTATTGCAGAGATAAAGGGAAGTGCTTTGAGTAAAATATCGGTTTATAACGGGTATTTTTCCAGCATGAACTCTGTGATACGATGTTTTTTAAGTTTTTGATAAAAAAATCATTCATTAGTGAAAGGAAAAGCTAAAAAATGTCTTTTTATATAAAAGATAGTCACAAAAGAGAAAAAAACGTATCTTAATAATAGTGGGAATTTAAAAATAAAGCAGAACGATGTTCTATATATACAAAGAATACAATTTATAAAAAGTAAACTTGTGCAATATCAAGCGTAAAGTTGCGGTAAAAAACATATAAATAAGGAGAATTTTTATTGGCGAAAAGAAGATTTTATGATAAAATTATAGAATAAAAGATGTCAGACGAATATGACTTATAAGCGATAAAGTTTAACAAAAAATAAAATTTAATAAATAAACAGAATTTACATAGTGATTATTTTTAAGAAAGCGGGGAATACTATGAAGAATGTGAAGGGAAACAAAAGAAGGTGGAAACAGCTCGTAGCAATCTTTATCGTTGCAGTAATGTTATTCACAACACCGCATATAGTTGGATTTGCTTCTATGGGGAAAGAGGAAGCAACGACGGCTGCGGCAGATGGTAATCCGGATAATTCCGATGTAAAAGTACAGAGTGAGGACGCTGATTCAGAAGAAGATATACAAACGGAAAGTCTGGATGCTTCGGAACAGTCAGAATCTTCGGAGGAGAAGACGACAGAGAAAAAGACAGAGACAACAGAAGCAGAGAAAAAAACTGGAGCGGACGAAAGTAAGAAAGAAAAAGCAGAAGAGACAACAAAGAAGGAGACAAAAGCAACGACGGAGACTGCGCCAGAAGAGACAACAACAGAAGCAACGACCTCTTCTGCCAAGCCAGAACCAATCGTGAAAGAGTATAAGAGCGATGAGGTGAATGTAACAGTAACGGCTGCTGATAAGAATGATTTGCCGGAAGATGCAGAATTAGTTGTTGAACCGGTAGAATTAAGTGAGAAGACAGAGAAAAAGGTCGAGGAGGCTGCATTAAAGGAAAAGAGAACTGTGAAAAAGGTTCATGCATATGATATTCATTTTGAACTGTATGGTGAGGAGATCCAGCCGGGCGCATCTGTACAGGTTTCTGTAGATGTACCAGGAATCTCGGCAGGCCAGAACGCAGCAGTATTCCATGTTGATGATAATAATAAAGTAGAGAACATGAACGGGGATGTAGATAAGAAAGGTGATGTTGTATTTGAGACAAATCATTTTTCAACCTACGTTATTGTTCAGCAGGGAAGTACAAAGGTTACGGCAACAATTAAGCATTATAATGATGATTCAACCGCTGATGCGAACGGAGAAAAGAAAAAGATTTACTCCGATGATGTATTAGAGATTCCAGTTGGAGGAAGAATCAACGATTATGCTAAAGCAAGCAATTGGAATGTAAAGAAGGTAATTGTAGAGAATACAAATACTGATGGAACAAAAAAAAGACAGAATTATGTGAATGAATCCGAATATTCTAAAATCACATTGTCAAAAGATTCTACAGTAGAGGTATATTATACTCCGAAAAAGACAACAGTAAAAGGCCAGACGAAGTTCTATGATTATACGATTATGGCTGGACGAGGTGATGGGACTTACTGGAATCCAAACGGAAGTACATATTATTCTATCAATATGCCGTCGAATCCTTCTTATCATGGAATTGGTTCAGATAGTGCCCGCTTGACAATGGGAGAGTCTGGAAATGGCAATGATAACCATACAATTTCACAAGAAAATTATAGTGAATATAGAAACTATACATGTAATGTCAGCAATATCAATGAGAATGGACAGACAAAGACTTGGAATGCGAATGCTTGGACTGGTACAAAACAAGTAGTCACAGGATTATTAAAGGGATTAGATAGTAATGGTGATGTTGAATTTAATTATCCGGAACCAGGATTTTTTGATAATTCAGATTTATCATTTACTTCTAACGGTAAAACTCGTTATTTAAGAAAGGTGTTTACAGATTATAAACTGGTATTTGCTCAGAATGGAGATTCCTATCAGCTTACGCAGGTTAATAAACCTGGAACGAATGGCTCAGAGGAGACAAAAGTTGCGGAAGCAGGTGAAAACTTTTTCCCTTTAGATTCTATAGATTCACAATATAAGAATGAAAATTCTACGGCTAATGCACCGAATGGGCATAATTATTATTTTGGAATGCGCTATGACGTTGATTTCAAATTGGGAGATTATATTGGTCCGTTAGATTATGAATTTACAGGAGATGATGACCTCTGGGTTGTTTTAGATGGGAATAAAGTTGTTCTTGATCTTGGTGGTATCCATGATGCAGCACCTGGCAAGGTTGATTTATGGAAGTATCTGTTGAACGAGAATCAGACAAAGGATCAGCTGACAACAGAACAAAAAGAGCAGGAACATACACTGACTGTTCTCTATATGGAACGTGGAGCAGGAGTTTCTAACTGTAATATGAATTTTACTTTACCATCAGCCCGTATTACACAGATAACAGAAGCAGAATCCACGAATCTGGTACTTCATAAGATTAACAAAAAGAATGAAGCACTTCAGGGAGCGAGATTCACTTTAAAGAATGAGGCAACTGAGGAGAAACAGACATCAACTTCTGATGCGAATGGTAATGCAACTTTCTCCAAGCTGACGGAAGGAATTTACACATTAACAGAAGATGCTGCACCAACAAATTATATTCCGTCCGTAGATAACTGGGTGGTTAAGGTAGCAAAAAATGACGCAGGAACGTTAGTTGCTACGATGTACCTTTCAGATGGTGAAACCGCTTATACTAAGAAAGAGGGAGATTATTATGATGTTCTGAATCTTACTGAGCAGGAACTTATAGACAGTGTGATGGATTATAGTAAGACAGCAAAGGTGACAGATTGGGATAAGCGTACCTATGACATTGATATCAAAGCTTCATCTAAGTTGACCAAGTCTACAACGATAACGAATAATGAGGTGTCTGACACGATGCTGGTATTGGATGTTTCTGGTTCGATGTTGTTTGATAGTGCCCATACGACTGGAAGTCAGGAGTATGCTACATTTTATGGTGAATGTAATCAGAATACATTGAATAATCTTGACACGACAAAGATTTATTATTATGGAAAGGGTACCAGGACGGTATGGTATCAAAATCAATACAGTTATACAAATTTAGCTCACCCGATGATTTATGTAGATGGAAAATGGAAATACTTGGCGAGCGGAGACTTCTGGGTGGATGTACCTACCTCCTCAAATACATCAATTTATACAAGTGCTAGCCGATTGAATGGACTGAAAGAGGCGGCGATGGGATTTGTAAGTTCTATGGCACAGTCTTCTCCAAACAGCAAGCTGGGAATTGCAACATTCAACTCTAATTTAGAAGAAACCGTTGCTATAGAGACTATTGGTACGAATGTTAATGGTATTTTAATGAAGATAGCAGCGATGACAGCATCGGGAGGAACCCAGCAGGATAAGGGATTAAGCAATGCACGAATACAGTTAGAGACCTTATTATCTGATGGAAAGTCAAAAAACGTTATTCTATTTACAGATGGAGAACCAACAGGAACGGGTAATACCTGGAATAGTACAGCGGCGACAGCAGCGGAAAATGAAGCCGATAGAATAAAAGAAAAAGGCATCAAGATTTATACCGTTGGTTTTGCATTAAATGATAAGACAAAAGCATGGTTAGCAGGAGGCAAAGATGGGAACACACCTTATAAAGGAATTGCTTCTAAAGACTGTGCACTGACAGCGGATAACATTGATCAGTTAAAGACCATATTTAAGGAACTCCAGCAGACCATGACACAGAGTCTTGACATTAAACCGGCACAGATTAAGGATGTCATTGATCCGAGGTTTACGATTATTGGTGATGATAAGAAGGCGATTACTCAGGATTATACAGTCACAAAGAACGGAACGACTTACAATACAGAAACAGGAATTCCATTGTCCAACGGAGGAACTGTTTATTACGGAGAATTTGAGCAGAAAGATGCCAATGGAAATGTAGTAAAAGATGCGAATGGAAATCCTGTAAAGAAAACATATCAGTATATTGTATGGAATGATGAGACGATACCGAATAAAACAAAAGGAGAATGGCATAAGACGATTTCTGTTGTTGCCAAAGAGGAATATATCGGTGGTAATAATATTCCTACCAACATTTCTCCAGATTCTCAGATTACAACAAGTTACGGTGATGCGACATTGCCGCAGCCAAAGGTGAATGTAAAGGCAGATCTTCTTGTGAATAATCATGAAGAAAAAGTCTTTTATGGAGAGAAGAGCCCGTATAGTGATGATATCTTAAAGCAATTATTTGATACAGCAAATCCTCAGGGTGAGATTAAAACACTAGAAGGTACGACCAAGAAGGTAACATATACAATTGGCGCAGACGGTAATCCAATAGAGGCCAATGACTTTATATTGAAATGGTATAAAGATGCCGACTGTACAGAAGAGATAACACCAGGAGAGGAATATATGGAGGATGAGGCTCCAGAACTTTCTGAAAAGAATTATTATCTTAAAGTAACGTATAATAAGATGCAGCAAGCGACAGACAAGAGCGATGCAAATACAAAGATTGGAGATGAGGTTAAAAATAATAATGTTCCGTTAATGGCACATAATTCCGAAGATTCCAAGACGAGAGAATATGGAGTTTATAAGATTACAGTTGTCCCAGGCCAGATCGAAATCGAGAAAAAATTATTAAGTGACAGTAAGTATGTAGGTGCTCATTCGAAAAGCTCAAGCTTTACCTTTACAGTAAAGAAGATAAAGGATGAAAATGGAAATGTGTTAGACTCACCAATAAAAGTTGTGGTATGCTCCCTTTTAGGTAGACAGTTAAAAAAATAAAACTGTTTATCTGAAAG
>ERZ827037.2506-NODE-2506-length-15169-cov-6.666865_pt1 | contig 15169 bp, 8 predicted proteins | sample MGYA00519924_ERZ827037 | MGnify/ENA primary metagenome ERZ827037 (study PRJEB31778, sample SAMEA3449250) | human gut metagenome | biome: human gut; feature: human-associated habitat; material: faeces | place: United Kingdom | collected 2010/2012 ...
GGCGGCAGTTGAGAAAGTAGAGCACTTGGCGGACTTTCAATGCGCTTGCAAGCGCTGCTGGTAAGAGCCCCTTCTAGGGGCAGAGCAAACCACCGGCTAAGCCGGTGGTCCTGATTTTGACTGAGATTCGGTTGTTTTCTTATGAAAACAGCCGCTGCAATTCCTCTTAAGAAATTGAGGTGAGAAAAACAATGTTTTCTTAAGGGGAAGTTGCTTTTTCACTGTCTTTTTTTATTTTGAGGAGCAAAACATCAGATGCCGTATTTCTGGCACAGACGCATGAAGATGGAAGCGATTTCCGCACGAGTGATCTGTGCATCGGGGCGGAAGTTGCCTTCGTTATCGCCGGAAAGCAGACCGGCTTTCTGCATAGCGCCTACGCTTTCTTTGGCATATCCGCTGATGGAAGCAGTATCCTGGAAATCAGGTGTGCCGCTTTCCAGTGCAACACCGGAGAATTTCAGATATCTTGCCAGCATCACTGCTGCCTGTTCTCTTGTGATAGGTGTGTTAGGTGCAAAGGAAGTGTCGCTGACACCAGATACCAGATTATTTGCATATGCCCAGCTGACAGCATTGCCATACCATGCATTGCTGGAAACATCGGCAAAAGGACTGCTGCCTGTATGAGAAGTGCCATTGAAGCGGTAAAGTACGGAAACCAGCATGCCTCTTGTCATGGACTGACTGGGAGCGAACTGTGTTTCGCTGACACCGGAGAACAGACCTCTCTGGGTGACATAGGAAACAGCAGGTGCATACCACTGATTTGCAGGTACGTCACTGAAATTGGTAGAACCTGTGGAAGGCTGCTGTACAGCTGCAAAAATAACTTCTACTACGTCAGTGGATTTCAGATGCAGCAGCTGCTGTACGGGGCCCTGAGAAACGCCGTTGACCAGTACGTCACGCACTTCATAGCCGTCGTGAGGCTGGATGGATACGCTGCCGTCATCGCTTGCGATAATCATACCGTTGGTCTGATCGCCTTTGATAACGGGACGTCCCGTTGTTGTGCTGGAGCTATTGGAACTGGAGCCGCTGGAGCTGCTGCCACTGGAGCTGCTGCCACTGGAGCTGCCACCACCGGAACTGCCACCGCTGGAGCTGCCGCCACCATTACTGCCATTATCGCCATTATTGCTGCCATTGCTGCCGCCGCTGTTACTGCCGTTGTCGCCATTATCGCCGCCAGCACCATTGTCGCCACCAGCGCCGTTATCGCCGCTGTTATCACTGCCATCATCCTCTAAGGATACCTGTGTATAGGATGTTGCAGCGTCTTTGCTGTTCAATGTGATCAGTTTGGATACGCCTGTAAAGGATACGCCATCAGGCAGTGTCAGGTTACCAAGATAGATCTGGTCATTCTGACTTTCCAGTGCAGAAAGAGAGTCTGCGTAAATGGTCAGAACGCCGTCTTTTTCGATATGATGGCTGTATGCCAGATCTTCCGCGCCAAGGAAATGGGCGTTTTCCAGATTCTGTTTGGATTTCAGTGAAATTTCCACACTGGTGGTGTCATCAGAAACGCCTGTCAGATACAGACGAGCATGATTGCTGTCGTTATCCCGTTGGATGATCACGCTGGGACCTGCGGCAAAAGCAGTGGTGGACATCAGTAATGATGCCACCAAAGCGCCTGCCCAAAGTGTATATTTCTTTTTCATGGGTAGGTTCCTCCTTAATTATTGATGTTCCAGAGAGATGGAGGGCATGCTGTCAGCGTCGGGTGAAGAAATCCACATTGTCTGTGCAGTGATGCGGCCATCTGTTTCGGAAATATTGTCTGTGCGGTACAGAACTGCCTGAATGCGGTCGGGCAGGGAGCTGGGGTGATCGCAGTCCACATGTTCATTCTGCAGATCGCCTTCTGCTTCTTCGTTGATGACATAGATGAACATACCATTGCTGATGAGGCTCACTTCGCCATCGGCAGGAACTTCTGCCAGAAGATAAGTTTCCCCGTTGATAGGTCTTGTTTCTTTTGTTTCTGTACCTGTTGCCAGATCGCGAACGGTAAATTCGCCGTTGACCTGTACGTAGTTATATCTGGGATCGCCTACATAAGTGCCGACGATAACCAGAGAGCCAGCAGGGATGACTTCCTCAGAAGTATCGCCCCACTGATAAGCTTCACGCAGTCTGCCGATGGCAGCGCCGTCCTGCAGGAATGCTACGTCGTCGTTGACTGCACCGATGAGCTGCAGGGATGCACCTTCGGGAACATTCTGCAGTTCCAGTTTGGTGATGTCGTAAGTCCAGATACGGCTGTCTTCCGCATTTGCACCGGGTTTGGTGAAGTATGCTTTGAATGTGCTGTCGTCGTTTGCCATATTCTGTGTCAGTGTCAATGTGGTTTCTTTGGATACACCATCCACATTTGTAGTCAGAACAGCGGTGATGCTTTCCACATCGGAAACACCGGTCAGTTTGATACCGCTAACAGACTGTGCCTTATCATTTTTCATAGTCACAGTTGCAGTTGTACCGGACTGGGAAAGGTCATACAGACCTGCATCCAGTACGTTGTCGTAAGAAATACGTACCTGCTGTGTTTCTGTCGCTTCGGAAATGTTGCCCTGTTTGTCTACGGCACGAACAGAATAGGTCAATACCGTATTGTTTGCTGTACCGATATGTTCGGTGAATGTGCCAGTTGTTGTAAAGGCAATGGATTTGCCGTCTTTCAGGATTTCGTAACCCAGAATGTTTTCTCTGTCAGTGTGGGAGAATGTCAGTGTCACATCCTGACCGTTGGAGCCAACGGAATTGGTTGCTGTGACGGAATCCAGTGACAGTGTGCCGTTTGCAACGCCTGTGCCTTTCAGACGGTTGCGGCGGGAGTTATCGTTCAGATACCAGATGGCTCTTTCTTCTTCGCCATAGGATTTCAGTTTGCTCTTTGTGCTTTCTGTCAGTTCCATGCCCCAACGAGTAAAGAATTCTGTCAGGTCTTTCTGGGCAACTTCAGATGCAATCAGTGCAACGCGGTTGTCGTAGTCATTGCCGCTATATGCGCCGGATTTCCACAGTTTGAAGAACTGGTTGTAGAAATCCATGGGAGCATCTGCGTTGTCATAAGCCAGATGCAGCTGCCAGTACATGCCCAGCTGTACGAATACGTTGTTGGCTGCGCCGGGACGTGCTTCCGCAACTTTCTGGAAGATGGCAGAATATCTGTCTTCGCTTTCCAGACGAGCGGTCAGGGAAGTCATGTCGCCGCCGTCGTAGCTCTGTACCATGAGGGAGTACAGGTTGTTGGTGATTTCTGTTCTGCCCAGTTTATCCATGTTATGACCGATTTCGTGAGCGATACCCCAGCCATACAGACCGTTTGTATCTGCTTCGTCAGACAGCATGGAAACGGGAGTGCCTTTTGCCAGATCACCAGCGGAACCATAACCGATACCGATATGATCGCCGGCTGCATACATGAAGGCGGAACCGAACATGCGCATGTAACGAATGTTCTGACGGCTTTCCATAGGATACTGGTAAGCGTCTTTATCGCCGTCTACAATGCCCTGTGTGGTATTTACTACATAGGAAACATCTTCCCAAGCAAGGATTGCATTGTAAAGGGATTCTGTTGTCAAGCCGTTTGCCACTTCTTTTACAGGGATGGACAGCAGGAAGCTGGGAGTTGCAATATCTGTATGGTTACGGATGCTTGTCTGACCCAGACGGTTGCTGTTTGCCTGTACATATGCGTTTACTTCTGCCACATAAGCAGAGATTTTTTCTTTTCTTGCGGATTCAGACAGTTCATACCAGTCGGACAGTTCCAGCATAGGTGTTTTTACGCTGGTATTGTTGTTGGTGATGATACGCAGTGCAATTTCGTCTGCATGAGAACCGCTGTATGTCAGATACAGTGCGCCGCCTTTTTCTGAAGATACAGAAGCAATCTGTTCTACGGAAATGACGTTTCTGCCGGACTGGAGCTGGATGCCTTTGCCTTTCCATGCGTTATGATTGCCATAATACTGTGTAGGTACGATGGTAACGGTTTCGCCAGCGGGAATGTCTGCATAGATGACAACATCGCTGCCGGAAGAAGCTACAACGCCCAGAGGCTGCAGTACGCTTGCAGTCTGACCATATGCGCTGTCTGCTGCGGTGCTGCGGGACTGGAAGCCTGTCTGCGCTGCCAGTTTGCTGCCTTCTGCCAGTGCTTTGGCGTCGTTCAGTTCGCGCAGCATCATATCTTTATTCAGATAGAATGCGTTTGTGTTTTCCGCTTTGCTGCGGAGTGCTTCTACTTTTTCAAGGGTTTCTTCCTTGCTGTATTTCAGTTCTGTAAATGTACCATTGGAGAACAGATCCGCGATTTCCGCAGGTGTGTTATCCAAATGATAGAAGGCTGCTTCAGACAGTGTAACTGCTTTTGCACCTTCCCACTGACCAACGTTGACTCCGACTCTGGAAATGTCGTTGGATTCAGGCAGTTCCAGTACCAGATAACCGGTGCCGTCTTTTGTCACTTTGGCAGTGATATTTGCGTTGATGGTTGCAATCATTTCGTATTTTCCATCCGCTGTTTTGCGGTAAGTGGTTACGCTGTAGTCACGCATGCCTGTGGTATAGCTCAGATCGCCCTGTCTGGGAACATAGATCATGTAGTTCATGCTCTGAGGCTCTGCAAAGTCAAATGTGAAGGACTGATCTTTCCAGTATGCGCCAGACTGCCAGAATGTGGAGTAGTTGCCGTCCAGTACATGTTTGATATTGAAGTTGGGTGTTTCATTCCAGTTTACATTGCCTGCGGCGCCGCTGTCAGAACGAACGGTAATCAGTTCATTGGAGATGCGGTTTTCTGTAGGCAGGGCAGGACCGTTGATGGTCTGGGACTTGGGTGCACCTTCTGCCAATTCGGAGCGAGGGCTGACACCAGCCTGATTGTATGCTTCTACGCAGAATTCGTAAGTAACACCGTTTGTCAGGTTGCCTACGGTGAGGGAGTTGTTATCGCCTACATCAGAGGAAATCCACTGATCTGTGCCTTTTTCACGATAGTAAACCAGATAGCCCATGGCATTTTCGGATTTTGCCCAGCTGAAACGCAGAGCGGAATCCATGGAAGTTACCTGTAAAGTAGTAGGTGCTACAGGTCTGCTGTCGGGGAATGGTGTTGCGGATACCATAGCGGAAGTGGCGCTTTCCCATTCGCCGCTGGTGCCTACCACAACGAAATAATATTTTTTCAGGTTTTCCAGACCGCTAATGGTGATGCGGTTGTTTCCGGTGGTCTGAACCTGTGTCATGCCGTTCTGGGTTGTGCCATAGTAAACTTTATAGCCTGTTACGTTTGCCATGGCATCCCAGGAAAGGGAAACACTCTTTGTGCCTGCAGTTGCAGTAACATTCTGGGGTTTTGCTGCTTCTGCTTCAGGCGCTTTTGCCAGTGTGCTTTCTACAAAGGCAACCTGTTTGATGACAGCAGTTTCATTATCTTCTGTTTTGGTAACCTGAATGGTGATTTTCTTCACGACTTTTCTGGAACCCAGATTTACCACCAGTACGTTTTCACCGTCACGAGCAGAACGGGCTGCAACAGTCAGTTTGCCGTAAGGAATGGTTTCTGTTACGACTTTGCCGTCTTCTTCCACTTCCAGAACCAGATTGAAGTATTCGATACCACCATTTGCAGGAGTAGCAATCTGTACTTCGCTCATGGCAACGCCTTCGTTAAAGGCGATGGGAATTTCCAGAGGTGCTTCGGGAGAAATTTCGCCGGAATCTTTTTTGCTGAATGTAATGGCTTCTGTTTCTGTAAACAAGTCAGCAATGTTTTTGTCATCGGCAATTTCTACTTCAGACAGGTCTGTTTTGTCAACGTCGATGTTCTGCACAATGGCACGGGATACCATAGCGCCATTCTGTGCAACGGCTTTGCCGGTACCCTGTACCATCATGCCGCGGTTTACATAGGAAATATCCACGATGTTCACAGTGCCGTCTTTATTCAGGTCATAAGCGTCGTTATCAGTGCCAAGAGCTGCTTCTACCAACTGCTGGTCTTCCTGATTTACACTGCCGTCGCCATTCACATCCCCAAGTGTGAATGTGCTTTCTTTGGTACCGATGGTAATGATTTTTGCGTATTCTTCCAGAGAAAGTTCATTATATGTATAAGTGCGGTAACCGTCACCTGTCACTGCAATGCGGTATACGCTGTCCGCAGTGCCGGCGGGCAGATCGGAAGCAACGATGTCGATGGCTGCTACCAGATCGTCATTGCCGCATTCATTACCGGTTTCATCCAGATAAGCAATGGAAATGGCTGCGGGCACTTCTTCTCTTGTATAAGCATTGGAAACAGACATCTGAATATTCTGTTTTTCCACGGTTTCTTTTGTCAGAGGATAATCCATATGGATACGAACGGAAATGGTGCTGGTGCTGTCCACAGCTGTTAAGGAAAGCACTGTCTTTTCTTCTTCGGTTTCTTCCTCTTTTACTTCTTCTTTTTCTTCCGCTTCCTCCTGTTTTTCTTCCTCGTCTTTTACGTCGTCGGAAGGCACTGTTGTTCCTTCGCCTTCTTCAGCGGGAGGAACGACGGGAGTTTCTTCAGGAGTTTCTACAGAAGGTACTTCTGTTGTATCTTCCTTTTCGTGATCTTGATTCTGTTTACCGTCGCCTTCCGGTGTGGAAGGTGAATGGTTTGTATTGTCATCAGATCCTGTGGCATCTGTTTCAGGGGCGTCAGACGGTGTTTCTGTGTCGGCTGCATCTTCTGGACCCTGTGCAGAAACTGTATCGTTTACAGTTTCTTCGGCATAAACACTGGGAACGGAGCTGCTTGCCATGACCGCTGCCAGTACCAGGCAGGGCAGTGCGTTTCTCTTCATAAAAAATACCTCTCTTCCTTTTTTTGATTTACTCGAAAATTTTTTTTGCATCGTCTGATTCTCACAAAGTGGATGCATTGGTTGACAGCATATCATAGAAAAAACTAAAATACTATAGTTTTTCTAGGATATCTGCAAAACAGGCATTTTGGACAAGTGAAAAAGATTTTAGTGAGTGAAAATATGCAAAGTATGTATAAAGGGCGATACAAAACCAGAATGTGTAGAGAAAACCACTAAATGGCATTTGATACAATCCATGGGGGTTTGGGTAAAAAGTGGAGGGAATGGAAAACAGAAATAGAAATATTTTCCATTTTTGTATAAAAATAAAAAATTTTATCATAAGAAAAGGTTATAGATGCATGATATGGGGGTATTTTGTATGACAAATGAATAAGGAATCACACGATTTTAATTTTATGAGATATAGTTTATAAAAAGATTATGGGAATGTAATGCTTCAGTAAAAGAAAGGAAATAATTTGGAAATGTTTTTCTGTTACGATAAGTAAAATGGCATAGGACAAGAACGGGGGGATTTACATGAAAAGAATGTTTTACAGAGTATTATCTGCAACGGTCATTATGTCTTTTGTGACAGCAGTACCGACTTTCGCAGGGGAGTATCAGGAAAGTGGGATTGATGCTGTGATCAATGGACAGAGCGTGAATGAACACGGCGGGAAAACAGTGGAGATTGATGGACAGATTTATGTGCCTTTGCGTACCACATTTGAAATGCTGGAAAAAAATGTAGAATACTGGAAAGATGCCAGAAAGGTTTTTGTCAATGAAGTAGTGGAGCCGAGCAACTCAGAATATGCTTTTCAACAGCCCTATCATCTGATTGCTTCCATTCCACAGGAAAGAATTTACCTTTATGGGCTTCAGCCTAAAGGGGTTGTAGTTTCTTTTGATGGGGATGCGTCTTATATTGATGCTGATTATGCTACTCCACAGCGGATTCTGCCGGAGATCGCCTATGGAGATTATGACGATGATAACAGGAAGGAAATTGCGGTAAGTTTTAACACTGATTCAGGTACAGGCGTAGATGTGGATACACTGCATATTTTGACAACAGACGGAAAAGAGCCTTATGTTTTCCAGGATCTTGTATTGGACAATACCGTTTTCCAAAATCTCTTTGGTGAAGCAATTCAGACAGAAATCAAAAATAATACGGTTACATACAAAATCAATGGAAAAAAAGAACGGCAGTTTCAACTGGAGTTGCCAAAGGGGAAAGAAATCAAAAAGTTGCAGGTGGGCAATCTGATTGATTTTGATGTGGCAAAATCAAATATCCTCTTTTCTGTATCTTTAGGAGCGGTTTATGACAGTGTGCCGGAAGGCAAAATATTTGGATATTTGACAGGAGAAATTATTTTTGATGGGAAACAGTTTGGTGTGCAGAATCTAGATATGATTTCTGAAGAGGAATCAGAAACCAATGCACAGCTGAAAGTGGTAGCACAGGATTTGCTGGAACAGGATTTGGAGATTGAGGGGATATTTAACGCAGGGCTGCAGGGGAACAGTGACTATAGTTATCAATGTTCTTTGATCTGGGAAGAAACAGGGCAGAAGTATTTCCCTGCGGTTTCTGATACATACAAAACAATAGCGGATTTGGAAAAACTTCTGCGCAGTACCTATTCCAGCGAAGAACGAATTCAGTATTTCATGCAGAATTACATTTATAGTGAAGATCCATATTTTAAGGAAGTGGCTGGGCAGTTGTGTGTAAATATGAATGTAGGCGGAAAAGGCATGCCGATTATCGTAGATTTCAATAGTGTGCAGGTGAAGCAGATCAGCCCAACCCAAGCGGACATTACCTTTGACTTTGATGAATTTAACTATCAAACGAAGTTGGCAAAAACGTCTATGACGCTCATTGATGGTACATGGTATCTGGATCAGGGCGTTTATGAAGTAGCGGAAACAGCATAAACAAACGGGAGAACTCCTAAAGCCACTTCCCTTAAGAAAACATATCAAAGAGAAAGCTGAAATCCTTTGTATTGTATGGATTTCAGCTTTTTTGTTTTCTTGTAAAGATGCCTTTAACAAGGGGGGCTTTTTTAATAAAGAAGAAACTAGCTTTTTATTTGCCATTTGATGGGTTTTGTCTTAGAATGGAAGAAAAATCGGAAAGAAAAGAGGAATATCTTTGAAAAAAGTCATTTTAGCGGCGCTGAACGCAAAATATATTCATTCTAATCTGGCATTGCGTTATTTGTCCCGTTTTCAGAATAATAACCAGAAACATCATGTGGAGACCATGGAATTTACCATCAATCAACGGCTGGATTTCATTGCGGAGGAACTGTTCCGCAAACAGCCCGATGTGGTACTGTTTTCCTGTTATATCTGGAATGTGGAGATGCTGCGGCAGCTTTGTCCCATTCTGAAAAAGATTATGCCGGACTGTGTCATTGGCTTTGGTGGTCCGGAAGTCAGCTACGAAAGCGAAACTTTCCTGCGGGAAAATCCAGCTGTGGATTTTGTCATGCGTGGGGAAGGAGAACTTGTTTTCACAAAATATCTGGAACATCTGGATGCAGGAAATCCTGCCACTTTGGGGGAAATCGAAAGTCTGACTTATCGGCAGGGAGATGAAATTTTCTCCACACCCCAGATGCATCCTATGGATTTGGCGCTTCTGCCTTTTCCCTATGAAGATGATTTCAGTGATGTGCAGAACCAGATCATTTATTACGAATCTTCCAGAGGATGCCCTTATCATTGCGGATACTGCTTGTCTTCTGTGGAAAATGGTGTGCGGTTTGTGCCCTTGGACAAGGTGCTGCCGGATTTGCAGAAATTTTTGGACAAAAATGTGCCCCAGGTGAAATTCATCGACCGTACATTCAACTGTAAAAAAAGTCATGCCATGGCAATCTGGAAATATCTTCATGAACATGACAATGGCGTGACCAATTTCCACTTTGAAATTACAGCGGATTTGATTGACCAGGAAACCATTGATTTCCTCAAAACCGTACGGAAAGGGCTGTTCCAGTTTGAAATCGGCGTGCAGTCTACCAATCCTCAGACCATCCGTGCCATTAACCGTAATGTGGATTTTGCGGCTTTGTCGGAAATCGTGCAGCAGATCAAAGATGGCGAAAATATCCATCAGCATTTGGACTTGATTGCGGGTCTGCCTTATGAGGATTATGATTCTTTTGGACGTTCTTTCAACGATGTTTACGCTCTCCATCCGGAACAGCTGCAATTGGGATTTTTGAAGGTACTGAAAGGCTCTATGCTCCATCAGAAACAGAAAGAGTTTGAAATTGTTTATCACGACACGGCACCTTATGAAGTGCTGACCACCCATGAACTGCCTTACGCTGATACGCTGCGGCTGAAGTATGTGGAAGAAATGGTGGAGACCTATTATAACAGCGGACGTTTCCTGAATACCCTTGCATATCTGGTGCCATTATATGAAAGCCCCTTTGCATTTTTTGAGGCGCTGTCCCAGTTCTGGGTAGGGGAGAATTATCATTATCTGGGGCTGTCCAAAATGGGGCTCTTCGATGTGTTATGGCGGTTCGTAGAACAGAATCCCAAGGTAGATAAACGGAAATTGCAGTGGGAAATGAAGTTTGACATTGCCCTCCATGAAAAGCCTAAAAAACTGCCTGCATGGCTGACTGTGACCAACGAAGAACAGTGGCATGACAAGGTGTTTGCTTTCTACGGCAATCCTGCTTTGTGGCAGAAATGCCTGCCTCATTACAAGAGCAACAAAGAAGCCATCCGCCAGACACATCTGGAAGTTTTCGGTGATGAGAAACAGAAAGCGGTACTTTTTGATTATGGCAAAAGAGATTTGCTGGGAAATGCGGAATACAAAATCATGAAAACGGCGGAAATCCAGGTCTGAATGAAATCTCGCTCGGGATGAATAAAAAAACATGCAAAAAAATGATAAAAAACCATTGACAAAAGAAAAAAACGGAATTACAATAGGAACAACTTTTCAAAAGAGCAAAGACGTGGAAGAGAAGAGTAGTTGGCAGAATACCTTTCAGAGAGTTTCCAATTGGTGGGAAGGAAACAGGGATATGTTGATGAAGATGGTCTTGGAGTCGTATGGTCGAGCCTGTGGGGTTAGATCATAACGGGTGCACCCGTTACAGTGCCAGAGTATAACCCGTTTTTGTCGGGCGTACTTGTTGAGGTCTGCTTCGTGAGGAGCGGATGAATTTAGGTGGTACCACGAAATAATGCTTTCGTCCTAATGTGCATGAATATGCAATAGGACGGAAGCTTTTTTATTGCCGAAAGGAGAAAATATACATGATAAAGTTGAAGAAGGTAAGCAAAACCTTCCGCACCGGCAGCGGAGAAGTCCACGCCGTAAGGGAGGTAAGTTTGAATATTGAACAGGGTGAGATTTTTGGTATCATCGGGTTTTCCGGTGCCGGAAAATCCACACTGGTACGATGCATCAACCTGTTGGAACGTCCCACAGAAGGTACTGTGACCGTAGACGGCACGGAACTGACAAAGCTGGATGAAAAACGGCTGCGGGAAGTACGCAGAAAGATCGGTATGATCTTCCAGCATTTCAATCTGCTTCGTTCCAGAACCGTATATGACAACATCGCCTTTCCACTGAAGAAAAGCAATTTGTCCAAAGAGGAAAAACACAAGAAAATTTTATCTCTGCTGGAACTGGTTGGGCTGTCTGATAAAAAAGACGCTTATCCTTCTCAGCTTTCCGGTGGTCAGAAACAGAGAGTTGCCATTGCCAGAGCATTGGCAAATGACCCTAAAGTGCTGCTGTGTGACGAAGCTACCAGCGCGCTGGACCCTCAGACCACAAAATCCATTTTGCACCTGCTGAAACAGGTCAATGAAAAACTGGGTATCACCATTGTAATCATCACCCATGAAATGGCAGTGGTCAAAGACATTTGTGACCGGGTAGCCATCATGGAACTGGGACGTGTGGTGGAAGAAGGCGCCACAGAGGATGTATTTGTTCATCCCAAAGAAAAAGTTACCAAAGACTTTATCAGCACCGCCGGCAATGTGGATAAGATTTATGAACTCATCGATGAAGGCAACGACCTGACAAAACTGCAGGAAGGCGAAAAAATGGTAATGTTGACCTATTCCGCTAACAACGCAGGGGAGCCGGTGATTTCTTATCTGGCAGAAGCCTTTGATGTGAAAGCCAACATCATTTACGGCAACATCGACATCCTGAAAGGCAAGACCATCGGGAAACTGGTTGTGACCCTCAGCGGAAAGCCGGAAAATATGGAAAAAGCATTGGCATATATCGAAGAAAGAAAAGTAGAACTGGAGGTCATTAAGGCATGAATATCTTATATCAAATCGCACCGAATCTGGAAGCCCTGGGTTCGGAACTTGTAAAATGTATCGGGCAGACCTTCCAGATGCTCATCATCTCCGGTGTCATTGCCTTTGTATTGGGTCTGTTTTTAGGGGTGCTGCTTATCGTTACCAAAAGCGGCGGCATCATGGCAAACCCGGTATTGTATAAAATTCTGGATAAGATCATCGACGTGATCCGTTCCATCCCCTTTATCATTCTGATGGTGCTGCTGATTCCTGTAAGCCGTGCCATTGTAGGTACAGGTTCCGGTGTTACCGGTTCTTATGTGGCACTGATTGCAGGTACCGTTCCATTCTTTGCCAGACAGATTGAATCCGTACTGGCAGATGTGGACTACGGTCTGGTGGAAGCCAGCGCTTCCATGGGATTTTCTCCGCTGGAAATCATTTTCAGTGTATATCTGAAAGAAAGTATCCCCGGTATCACCCGTGTGACCATGATTACTTTTGTCAGCCTCATCGGTATCACAGCTATGGCTGGTGCCATCGGTGCCGGCGGTCTGGGGGACTTTGCCATCCGTTACGGTTACCAGATGGGTTACCGTGATATGATTTGGGTAACTGTTATCATCATTCTGATCATCATCAGTGTGATTCAGGGTGTGGGCAATCTCATCATTCGGAGAACCACACATTAACCATTGCTTTGAAATGGGAAACTATTTTAAGGATATAGAACATAAATTGTAACATAAGAAAGGGAGTAGAAAACTATGAAGAAAAATGCGAAAAAATGGATTGCAGCAGCTTTGGCAACAGTAGCAACAGTATCTTTGACCGCTTGCGGCGGCAGCACAGACACACAGGAAGCAACAGCAGACAGCGGCGAAACCACTGTTGTAAAAGTTGGTGTGGTTGGGGAATACAACGCCCAGTGGGATACCATCAATGAACTGCTGGCAGATGACGGCATTCAGGTGGAACTGGTAAAATTCACAGACTATGCAGCACCTAACCGTGCACTGAACGACGGTGAAATCGACCTGAACGCATTCCAGCACAAAGCATTCCTGGCAAATGATATTGAACAGAAAGGCTATGACATCGTAGACATCGGCGATACCATCATCGCACCTCTGGGTATCTACAACAACAAAGACAAGATTTCTTCCATTGAAGATATCAAAGACGGCGATGTAATCGCTATCCCCAGCGACCTGACAAACGGCGGTCGTGCACTGAAACTGCTGGAAGCAGCTGGTCTGATTGAATGTGACCCTGCAAAAGGTGTTGTTCCTACAAAAGCAGACATTACAAAATACAACAAACAGATTGAAATCATGGAAGCAGAATCCGCAACACTGGCAAACCTGCTGCCTGACTGTGCAGCAGCTGTTATCAACGGCGGCAATGCTTACACAGCAGGTCTGAATCCTGTGACAGACACCATCTTTGTAGAAGATGTAAACCCCGAAACAAACGCAGCAGTATCTGATCTGGTAAATGTCATTGCTGCTCGTACAGAAGATAAAGACAACGAAGTATACAAAAAAATCGTAGAAGCTTACCAGACACCAGAAGTACAGAAAACCGTTGAAGACGAATACCAGGGCGCATTTGTATGTGCATGGGAAGGCGCAGAATAATCTCAAAGAACACAAGAGCAGGTCGGAATGCCCGACCTGTTTTCTTTGAAGGGCAGAAAGGATGAAAATTATGGCAGTAAAACCTTATGTATTGGCTGAACAAGCATATTTGACAGATTTGCGGCGGCATTTTCACGCACACCCGGAAGTAAGCCTCAAGGAATATGAAACATGCAAGAAAATCGAAGCGGAATTGGACAGCATGGGGATTCCTCACAAACGCATTGGAGAAACAGGCGTTTACGGCTGGATTGACGGGAAGAAAGCAGGAGACGGCGTAACCGTTGCTCTGAGAGCAGATATTGACGCACTGGCAATGGATGACTTGAAAGAAGTGCCTTACCATTCCCAAAACGTAGGTGTTTGCCATGCCTGCGGACATGATGCCCATACAGCAACACTGCTGACAGCGGCAAAAATTCTGAAAGCAAAAGAAAATGAATTTTCTGGTCAGGTGCGTTTGTTCTTCCAGCAGGCGGAAGAAATCGGCCAGGGTGCCAGACAGTTTGTGCAGGCAGGTCTGCTGGATGGTGTGACCCGTGTATTTGGTGCCCATGTGACAAGTCATCTGGACAGCGGAAAGATTTCTCTGACAGCTGGCCCGCAGAATGCAAGCTGTGACTACTTTAAAATTCAGATTCATGGCAAAGGCGCTCATGTTTCTACACCACAGTTGGGGGTAGACGCGCTGTATATCGCATCTCAGATTGTGGTACAGCTTCAGACCATCGTTTCCAGAAATACAGACCCTCTGGAAACCGTTGTGGTTGGCGTTGGTAAATTAGAGGCAGGTACCCAGTACAATATTGTGGCAGAACATGCCGTGCTGGAAGGCACTACCCGCAGTTTCCTGCCGGAAGTGCGGAAATTCACCAATGACCGCGTGGTAAGAATTGCGAAAGAAACAGCTGCATTGTATGGCGCAGAAGCGGAAGTGGAATTTTTGGATTTTGCGGCACCTCTGGTAAATGATGCAAAGGCAGTAGAAGAAGTAACTGCTGTGACAGCAGAATTTTTGCCGAGAGAAGACATCATTTCTGATTTCCAGAAAGCATTGGGTGCCGATGACTTTGCCGATTATCTGGCAGTGACAAGAGGGATGTATGCTTTTGTGGGCACCAGAAGTGCTAAGGACCCGCATACAGCTGTTGCTCATCACCATGGCTTGTTTGACGTGGATGAGGAAGGATTGCTTATTTCCTGCAATGTATATGTAGATTATGCCCTTTGGGTATTAAATGAAAAACCAGAAGCATAAAACAGAGAGAAAAGCCTGAACAGTGAAAATGAACTGCTCCAATTTGTGCGGACAGTACAAAAAGCGTTCTTACGAGGATAATA
>ERZ827037.2530-NODE-2530-length-15061-cov-4.171931_pt1 | contig 15061 bp, 14 predicted proteins | sample MGYA00519924_ERZ827037 | MGnify/ENA primary metagenome ERZ827037 (study PRJEB31778, sample SAMEA3449250) | human gut metagenome | biome: human gut; feature: human-associated habitat; material: faeces | place: United Kingdom | collected 2010/2012 ...
TCCACGCCGGCCTTAATGGTGCCGTCATAGGTGAGGATAAAGGACTTGGTGGTGAAGGGGATCTTCACGCCGTAAAAGTCGTTGCTGCTTTCGAACTGGGCCATGTTGGTATATGTATAGGTAACGCTGGCCAGTTCGCTGATGTCACGGATCTGGGTTTCCAGCACCACTGCATCCAGACGGGGCGTCTCACTGCCGCTTCCGGCGGATAGCCGACCGCCGATGAAACAGGCGCATCCCAGCGCAATACACAGTACAGCGCCCAACAAAAGCGTCTTGGCGGTTTTCAGGGGATGGGAGCGGGTTTTCTCCGGGGTCTCTTCCATGTTGGTTCCTCCTTTTTGCACAATACAGTGTATTGTAGCAGATTGCAGAAAAAACGCAAGATTCCCTGGGGAAATCGGGGGATGGCGGTATCCGCCGGCCATACGGACAAAGGCGGTCCGGGGGAAGCGGGTTCCCTCAGACCGCCCTTCGCAAAAGGCTGCATTCAGCGTGTGGATGCGGCACCGGGCGTGACAGCGTTTTCGTAGTCCGTCAGGTCTCCGTCGGTGTCGTGGACTCGGGCGTTTTCCAGCATCTGGTCGTAGCTGGAGCCGATCCGGGCGCGATTGCTCCCAGTGTCAGAGTCCATACCGGACGTGGTGCCGTCCTGGTTGGAAGTGTGGTTGTCCGTGGCGGTGTCATCACCGGGGACAGGCGCGGTAGTGCCGTTATCGGCGGGCGTCTGGTCCCCGCTGTCGAGCAACCCGTCATCTGCGGTGTCACGGTCGCCGTTCGTCGTGCCCGTACCGTCAAGGATGTCGTCGGTCACGGAAGAATCCGGATCATCCATGCTATCCTCAGTGGTGGGCGTGTCGGAACCGTTGACGCCGTCCTCCTTCTTGTCTCCGCCGCAGGCAGTCAGTGCGAATACCAGAAAAGCGGAGGCCAGAAGCAGTGCAAGGCTTTTTTTCACAACGGGATCCTCCTTTTTGCGGGGGAAAAAGTGGTTTGCGATACCCAGATCCTATTATATCCGGGAATCAATATCCGATCGCAGGAAGTTTGTGGAGAGAAACATAAATTTTTGAAAAAGGGCTTGCTTTTTTCGGAAGCACATGATATAACATAAACAGTAACAATTACTATTATCGAATGGAGAGAAGCCATGCCGGGACAGCGCTTTTCCCACCAGCGGGAACGGATCTACCAGGCGGTCCGAGACAGCGGGGAGCATCCAACGGCGGAAATGGTGTATCAGACCTTGAAACCGGAGATGCCCCGTCTGAGCCTGGGAACGGTGTACCGCAATCTCCACCAGATGGCCCAGGAGGGGCGGCTGACGGAGATTCAGGGAGCTGTGGTCCGCTTTGACGGCTGCACGGCGCCCCACACCCATCTGCGCTGCCTTCGCTGCGGCGGGGTGTTTGACCTGAAGGAGATCCCCTATGACCGGACGCTGGATGATCTGGCGGCCCGGCAGGGAGTCCGGATTCTGGGTCATGCGCTGCTTTTTACAGGGATTTGTTCCGCCTGTGCGGACAAGGAGAAAATCCAGGAGACTGATCAATCACTATGAAAGGGGAACTATCATGGAACTGAAGGGAAGCAAGACGGAGGCCAATCTGTGGAAGGCGTTTGCCGGGGAGTCCCAGGCCCGGAACAAGTACGACTATTTCGCCAGCCAGGCCAAGAAGGACGGCTATGAGCAGATCGCGGCCATCTTCCAGGAGACCGCGCTCAATGAGAAGGAGCATGCAAAGCTCTGGTTCAAGGCGCTCAGCGGCATCGGCACTACGGAGGAGAACCTGGTGGCGGCTGCTGCCGGCGAGAACGAGGAGTGGACCCAGATGTACGCCGAGATGGCCCGGACCGCTGAGGAGGAGGGCTTTTTGGCCCTGGCCGCTCAGTTTGAGGGCGTGGCCAAGATCGAGAAGACCCACGAGGAGCGCTATCTGAAGCTGCTGGACAACCTGAAGAAGGGCGAGGTCTTCAAGAAGGGCGAAAAGGTCATGTGGTTCTGCCGCAACTGCGGCCACGTGGAGATCGCCGAGAGCGCGCCTGCCGTGTGCCCGGTGTGCAAGCATCCCCAGGCCTATTTCCAGGTCAAGGCGGAAAATTATTGATTCCTGCAAACATGAAACAGGGCGCTCCGCAGGAGCGCCCTGTTTTTGCGCTGTGGGAGGGATGGGCCGGAAGGAAGCGTGCTCCGGCAGGGGAAGCCGTCGCATTTGGACGAAATGGCGGAAAAAGTCCGGCGGTGGTGGACAAGACCCCTGAAGTTGGCGAAAATTCCGGTATAAACCAATGGAAAAGTGGCGTAAACTACCAAAGAGCCGGAGGGCTTGCGGACGTTTTTGTGAAATGTTTGTGAAAAACGCCGTTGACGATATGGGAAAAAGCAGGTATGATAATAAAGGAATGTTGTCTGATGTATGGAAGCTGCTGAAATGACTTGGTATAGAAAAGGAGAGCTGTATCATGTATACACAGGAGATTACCGTTAACAACGAAGTGGGCCTGCACGCCAGACCTGCCACTTTCTTCATCCAGAAGGCCAACGAATTCAAGAGCGGCATCTGGGTCGAAAAGGAAGACCGCCGTGTCAACGCCAAGAGCCTGCTGGGCGTTTTGTCCCTGGGCATCGTGAAGGGCACCACCATCACCCTGATCGCGGACGGTGCGGATGAAAAGGAAGCTGTCAACGCTCTGGTGGAGCTGGTGAAGGACAACTTCGGCGAATAAACCGGATTCGGTTGCACGCTCCTGCCTGTGCGGGAGCGTGTTTTTCTGTTTTGGGAGAGGGGGATGGTCCGTGACAAGGGCAGAACTGAAGGAAAAGGCAAACGACCTGCCGCTGACGCCCGGCGTCTATCTGATGATGGACAAGACCGGGAAAGTCATCTATGTGGGCAAGGCGAAAAAACTGAAAAACCGGGTCAGCCAGTATTTTCAGGACAGCGCCGCCCACACGGCCAAGACCCGGCAGATGGTGTCCCAGGTGGACCACTTCGACACGATTTTCGTCTCCAGCGAATTTGAGGCGCTGGTGCTGGAAAACTCCCTCATCAAGCGCCATATGCCCCGCTACAACATCCTGCTCAAGGATGACAAGGGCTATCCCTTTGTGCGGCTGTCCCGGGAGCGGTATCCCCGCTTTTCCCTGGTCAACCGCATCACCGGCGACGGCGCCCGCTACTTCGGCCCCTTCGGCGGCCGGTTCGAGACCCGCCAGGCTCTGGACGCGGTGTGCGCGGCGCTGCGGCTGCCCACCTGCAACCGGCGCTTTCCCCGGGACATCGGCGCGGAGCGTCCCTGTCTCAACTTCCATATGGGCCGGTGTGACGGCTTCTGCCGCCCGGAGATGACGGAGGAGGAGTACCGCCGCCGCATCGAGCAGGCGGTGGCATTGCTGGAGGGGAAGTCCAAGCAGCTGCTGCGGGACATGACCGCCGAGATGGAGGCGGAGGCGGAGGCGCTGCGGTTCGAGCAGGCGGCGGCGCTGCGGGACCGGATCAACGCCATCGGCGCCCTGGGAAAAAAGCAGACGGTGATCGCGGGCCTGTGCGCCGACACGGACATCTGGGGCCTATACCGGGGCGCGGGCAAGAGCTGCTACGCCATTTTGCACATGGAGGACGGCAGTCTCACCGGACGGGAGACGGAGCTGTTCACCGCTCCCATGGAGGAGACGGAGGAGGAGATGCTCTCCGCTCTGACGGCCCAGTATTATCTGCCCCGGGCCATTTTGCCCCATGAGATCCTGCTGCCGCTGGACACCGGGGAGTGCGAGGAGCTCTCCGAGGTCTTGACCAAGCGGGCGGGCCACAAGGTATGGGTCCACGTGCCCCAGCGGGGGGAGAAGGCGGAGCTGCGGACCATGGCCCAGCGCAACGCCCGGGAAGAGGCGGAGCGGGCCACCACCGCCGAGGAGCGGGTGGCCCACACCCTGGCGCTGCTGGGGAAGATGCTGGACCTGCCGGCGCCACCGGGCCGGATGGAATCCTTCGACATCTCCAATACCGGCAAGAGCGACATCGTGGCCTCCATGGTGGTATACAGCGGGACCCGGCCTCTGAAAAGCGCCTACCGCAGGTTCCGGATCAAAGACCTTGCGGGGCATCCGGACGATTATGCCTCCATGCAGGAGGTTCTGCGCCGCCGGCTCCAGCGGGCCGCTGACGGGGACGAGAAGTTCCTGCCGCTGCCGGACGTGTTCCTCATCGACGGCGGCACCACCCACGCCGCCGCCGCTCTGGCCGTGGCGAAGGAGTTCGGCGTCCATGTGCCCATTTTCGGCATGGTGAAGGACGACCGCCACCGGACCCGGGCGCTGGTGACGCCGGAGGGCCGGGAGATCGGCATTGTGAACAACCAGGCGGTGTTCTCCCTCATCGGACAGATCCAGGAGGAGACCCACCGCTTTGCCATCACCTACCACCACGAAAGCCACCAGAAAAGCGCCCTGCGCTCCGAGCTGGAGGACGTTCCCGGCGTGGGTCCCAAGCGGCGGGAGGCGCTGCGCAAGCATTTCGGTTCCATGCGGGCCATCCGGGAGGCCGACGTGGAGACGCTCTCCGCCGTGGTTCCCCGGGCCGCGGCCGAGGCGGTCTACCGCCATTTTCATCAGGAACAAGGAGAACCGGATTGAACAAAGAGCGCCGCACACAGTGCGGCGCTCTTTGTCGGTTTCGTCAAAATCACGAAACGGGAATGTTACAAAATTCAAATTTCATTCTTTTTTGAACAAATTTAGATATTTCATCAACGGATGGCCGGACAAAAGGATCGCAAACCCATATGTTGTGGAGAAGCGGCGTGCTGCAATTTGTTGGAAATGTTCAGGGGAATTTTGTTGAAGTTACCAAACAAAGCATGTATAATGAAGAAAAATGGCGAAGATGCGGGAAAATGTAACTTTTTTATCGATTGCGTGAAATATCCGGGGAAAGGACGGTTGAAAGGCGCCATGGGGTTTGCAGCGGGCGTGGGTGCCTTTTTGCTCTTTTTCCTCAGCGACTACAACGACTGGCGGTGGAGCCGCCGAAGCCTGCGGGTCTGCTTTCCCCTGGGTGTGCTGCTGCTGACAGCGGGAACTGCCTGGGAGATCTGGCAGGGCACGCCGCCCCTGCACGGGTGGCTCCGGGGCGCGGCAGTGCTGCTGGCGGTGTTCTTTTTTGGCCTGTTGGTCTATACGCTCTTTTTCGCGCTGCCGGTGGAGGCGTCCTACGCCCGTCCGGGAGAGGAGCGGGGCGCCTGTACCACTGGAGTATACGCGCTGTGCCGACATCCCGGGGTGCTGTGGTTTGCGGGACTGTATGGATGTCTGTGGGCCGCAGGCGGACTGCCGCTTTGGGAGGCGGCGGTGCTGAGCGGGTTGAATGTAGGCCTGGTGGTCTTTGAGGACCGGTGTGTGTTTCCGGCGAAGCTGAAGGGGTACGACGATTATCGGCGCACCACCCCGTTTCTGCTGCCCAGCCGGCAGAGCGTCCGTGCCTGGGGGCGCTTTGGAAAAGAGAGGTAGAGAGGTGAGGGACCGTGCGGTTTGAGGAAAAGCTCAAGCGATGCAGCCGTGAACAGCTGTGGCAAGAGTACTGCGGCTTTTTGGACATGAGCCTCGCGGAATATATGTATACCCAGCGCCGGCTGATGGAAGAGCAGCTGGCGCTTTGGTGCGCAAGCGGCCTGGGCCGTCAGCTCCTGCGGGGCAGCCATCCCCGGAATCTGGATGAGCTGAGACGGATGCTGCCTCTGACCTCTTATGCCGACTATGCGGATGTACTGCTGGCCAAGCGGACGGAGATGCTCTGCGGGGAACCTGCCGTCTGGATCCAGACCACCTGGGAGGGCGGCCTGCGGCCCATCAAGCTGGCGCCCTATACCCGCAGCATGCTGGATACCTACCGCCATAACCTCCTCTCCACCATGATGATGGCCAGCGCCCGGAAAAAGGGCGACTTTGATTTGAAGCGGGGAGACCGGATCCTTTACGGCGGTGCACCGCTGCCCTATGCCACAGGTCTGATGCCCTCCCTTTTTGACGAGGACATCAACTTCACCTGGCTGCCGGACTCCAACACCAATTCCGATCTGAGCTTCAGCCAGCGGATCAAAAAGGGCTTTGCCATGGCCATGTCCGGCGGCGTGGATTTCTTCTTCGGCATCGGCTCCGTGGCCAATTACATCACGGAGAATTTCGGCAAGAGCAGCGGCGGCGGACACCGGGGGCTGCGGGTCTCTCCCGGCAATGCTGCGCGCTACCTGCGGGCCAAGTACGTCAGCCGACGGGACGGCCGCCCCATCGTGCCGGGGGATGTGTTCCGCCTCAAGGCGTTTTTCTTCGCCGGGACCGATGCCAAGTGCTACCGGGACCGGCTGACCCGGGCTTGGGGCATCGCCCCGGTGGAGCTGGCTGCCGGAACGGAGTCCACCTGCATCGGCGCGGAGAACTGGGAGCACCGGGGTATGGTGTTCTTCCCGGATGCCTGTTTTTACGAGTTTATTCCGGAGCAGGAGATGCGCCGGAACCTGGAGGAGCCGGACTACCAGCCCCGCACCTGCCTCATGGACGAGATCCAGGCGGGGGAGACCTACGAGCTGGTGATCTCCGTGCTCCACGGCGGCGCCTTCATGCGCTACCGCATCGGTGACATGTACCACTGCGTCTCCGCCGGCGGCGGGCAGCTGCCCCGGCTGACCTTTGTGGATCGGGTGCCCAATGTCATCGACATTGCCGGCTTTACCCGGATCACCGTCTCCTCCATGCAGGAGGTCATCCGCCTGAGCCGGCTGGAACTGGGGGACTGGGTGCTCAAAAAGGAGTTCAACCAGAAGGAGGACCCCTTCCTCCACATGTATCTGGAGATCCCGCCGGACGCCCAGAGCACCGAGGTGGTGGCCAAGTCGGTGCTGACGGAGCATCTGAGCCTCTATTTCAAGTATTTTGACAGCGACTATGGGGATTTGAAGAAGCTTTTGAATATGGAGCCTCTGGAGATCACCATTTTGAAATACGGGACCATCGCCGCCTATGAAAAGCGGATGGGTACCCGTCTGCCCCGGATCAACCCGGGTATGCTGGACATCATCGGCCTGCTGGCGCAGGAGGCCGAGGGAGAAGGCGGGGTGCGGATGTGAGCGACATTCCCTTTCTCTACATCAACGTGGCGGTGCTCAGCTGCTTTGCGCTGATGTTCGTCACCATTCTGGCAGTGAAGAAAACGCCGGAGATCTGGGCATTTCTGGCGGTGCTGCTGGACGCTATTTTATGGGCGGGCGGCTCGGTGCTCATGCGGCTGCAGGTCTGGCCGGGCCTTTCCTTCTGGTATAAGGTCTCACTGCTGGCGCTCTTTATCATGGAGCTGCTGTTCTACATCTTCGTCCACACCTTCGCCCACCGAAAGGGCAGGTTCCTGGTCACGGCATTCGTGCTGTGGAACCTGGCCATCATCCCCGGGACCCTCAGCGGCTTCTTCCTGTCGCCGCCCACGCCGGTGGTGCTGGAAAACGGCGACACGGTCTTTACCTATTCTCTCAACTGGCACATCGTGATCCCCTGCATCATGTTCATCGCCATCATCGCCGGAACGGCGGTGCTGCTGTGGCAGGTGATGCGGGAGCAGGGCACCCACTCCCCCGGCATCCAGGTCATCGTCATCGGCGGCCTGGTGATGCTGGCGGGCAATCTGCTGCAGGTGGGCATCCCTGGAAACGTGTTCCCCTTTGACATGGTCTCCGGCCTGGTGTTCGCCGTGCTGCTGATGGCGGCACTGTATAAGCGGCGGATGTTCCGGATGACCCTGGTGGCTTCCCGCAGTCTTTTGAGCGTGGCTATGGCGGCGATCTGCCTGACCTTTGCTGCCAACCTCATCGAGCCTATGCGGGCCTTTGTGGAGGGCCGTCTGGGTGTGGAAGAGGACTGGGCCATCATGGCGGTGGCCGTGGCCTTTGCCGGCGTGCTGGTGCTGGCCTACATTCTGATCCGGCGGCTGCTGGACGCGGTCTTTACCCGGGAAGAGCAGCAGAACAAGCTGGTCAAGCGCTTCACCGGAGAGATCTCCCAGTCTCTCAGTACGGCGGACATCATGGATAAGCTCAGCACGGTCATCTCCAGTGAGATCCCCACGGAGCAGATCTACGTCTGCCTTCTGGAGGGGGATGTCTACCAGGCCAGATTCTGCTCCAGTCCCCTGGCTACGCTGTCCTTCTCTTTTTCCAAGGACAGCCCTCAGATTGCCTACCTCAAGGAGCAGGAGAGCTATCTCATTTTGCGGGAGTTCCGCAACAGCCCCCGCTACCTCTCCTTGTGGGAGACGGAAAAGGAGCTTTTCCGCCGGCTGAACATCGACTGCGTGGCGGCCATGCGGGACGGCAGCGAGATCGTGGGTCTGGTACTGCTTTCCGCCAAGGAGCGGGGGCGGGACTTCAATGCCGCGGAGATCGGCTTTTTGGAGACGGTGTGCTCCATCGCGTCCATTGCCATGAAGAACGCGGCGCTGTACGAGCAGATGTTCCGGGAGGCCCGGATCGACTCCCTGACGGGTGTATACAATTACCGCTTCTTTGTGGAAAAGCTGGACGAGCAGTTCCGCCTGTACGGCCGGGAGTGCCTGACGCTTTTGTACATTGATGTGGATGATTTCAAGCTCTATAACCAGCTCTACGGCGTCGGCGAGGGCGACGCGGCGCTTTGCCGCATTGGCGAGGTCATCGGCCGGGCGGTGGGGGAGAGCGGCACCGTGTTCCGCACCAGCGGCAAGGTGTTTGCCGTGCTGCTGCCGCTGCAGGATACCCAGCGTGGCCGGACCCTGGCCAAGGAGATCGAGGACCGGGTGTCCAAGATCAATCAGGAAAAGGAGCGCCGCAGGTTCAAGCCCCTCTCCGTAAGCGTGGGCATCTGCTCGGCGCCCTACGCTGCCTCCAGTGCCAAGGAACTGATGGACAACGCGGACCTGGCTGCCTATAACGCAAAACAGGGCGGCAAGGACCAGATCGTGGTTTTCCGGGGGGCGTCGGACCTGGTGCCCCAGCATCTTGCGGAACGGACGGACGCCATCGTGGACCGGATCGAGCGGGGAGACGGGGAGTACCGGACAGCGCTTTCCATGATCTCCGCCCTGACGGCAGCCATCGACGCCAAGGACCACTACACCTACGCCCACAGCAAGAATGTGGCCCGCTACGCCGCCAATCTCGCAGTGGCGGCAGGACTCAACGACGACCAGGTGCGCACCATCTACGCCGCCGGACTGCTCCATGACATCGGAAAGATCTCCGTGCCGGAGACGATCCTGCAAAAGACCGGCAAGCTCAGCGACGAGGAATACCAGATCATGAAGGGGCATGTCAACAGCTCCATCGAGATGATCCGCCATCTGCCGGAGATGGATTACCTGGTCCCGGCGGTGCTGGGCCACCACGAGCGGTGGGACGGTAAGGGCTATCCCCGGGGGATCGCCGGCGAGGAGATCCCGGTTTCCGCCCGGTGTCTGGCCATTGCGGACGTTTTTGACGCCATGACGACAGACCGGCCCTATCGCAAGGGCCTGCCCCTGGAGTACGCAGTGCGGGAGATCGAAACCGGTGCCGGGTCCCAGTTTGACCCGCAGCTGGCCCGGACATTTGCCCGGCTGCTGCGCAGCCGCAGCATCCCACTCTCTCCTCAGGCCGCGGCCCGCTACGGCAGCAGCGAAAAGCGGTAAGGGACTCCCTGGAGCTGGAGACAGAGAACATGAAAAAAGAGGACCGCGTGAGCGGTCCTCTTTTCGTGCTTTTTTGCGGACGATTCAGTCGATGTCCTTGTAGCGCAGCTTGTAGTAGCTCCATTTGCGCCACTGGTCGATGAGCTGTTCCTGCTCGGTGGAGATGATCTTGGTGTAGGTGCCGTCCATGGTGAGATAGGTTTTTTTCTGCACCACCGGCAGCTCCCGCCGCAGCTGGTTGAGGAAGTCGAACCAGGGACTCTCCCCGGTGCGGCCCGTCAGTTCCACCAGCGCTGCCCCCAGGAAGCTGGCAGAGAGCTCATGGTTTTCGGGCAGATCCAGGGCCTCCACTGCCGCGTCCCAGTCCAGGATCTCCGCCGCAGCGTCGTTGGCCCAGATCACATAGGGCGTCTCATAGGAACAAAGAGGATCACTGCGCTCTTCCTCGGAAAGGGCCACCTCGGAGCCCAGCTCCGCATAGCCCAGCTGGTTGTCCCCCAGATAGGGCAGGTGGTCGCCCCAGAAGGCCAGCACCACCGGCTCATCCGTGGCGGAGAAATAATCCACCAGGCGGCCCAGCATGGCGTCGGCGTCCCGGGCACCCTCCACATAGACCTTGAGCAGCGTCTCCACCTCCGGCGAGACGGAGACGGTCAGGGGCACATCGGGATACTCGTAGTCCGCGCCGTACTTGTCGGCGGTATAGGACATGTGGTTTTGGATGGCGGTGGTGTAGTTGCAAAGAAGCTCTCCGTTTTCCACCGCTTCTTCGAACTTGTCCTCGATGAACCCGGCCATATAGTCGTCGGTGACCCAGCGGCCCTTGTAGTCCAGGTCCTCCATCTGGTCCACGAACACCGTCTCCTCCGCCCCCATCCAGCGGTACACATTCTCCCGGTTGTAGAACCAGTCGTCGCCGGGGTGGAAGAAGGAGGTGTGGTAGCCGTCGTCCCCGAAAAGGCGCAGCACGCTGTCCAGGTTCCGGTTCACCACCCGGAAAGAGGAGGTGGTGGCGGCGGAGAGGGCGTTGGTCTGCATGCCGGTAAGCACGTCAAATTCCGTGTTGGCGGTACCGCCGGCAAAGCCGGGCACCACGACGTGGCCGGAGATGGCGTGGGGATCGTTTTGCAGGGCGTGGAGGTTGGGGAGGGGATCATTTTCCGCCGTGTAGGCAAAGGCGTCGTCGTCCGTCAGATCGGAGAAGGCCTCGTCCATCACCATGATGAGATGCACGTCCTTCCCCAGGCCCGTCTCGCCGCCGTCGTCCCAGCCCTCTGCCTCCGCCTTGTCAAAGCCCTCCGGCTTGTCGATGGGGTAGGTGGTGAACTGGTGGCAGAAGCAGTAGGGGAAACCCAGTTCGTTGAACACCGAGGGAATGTAGTAGGCGTTGGACACGGAGAAGGAGTTGTAGAGGTCGTTGGAGGCGTAGACAGTGAGGATCAGCCCCACCAAAACGGCGAAGCTGGCCCCGCAGCCCAGCACCCGGCCCAGCCATCCCCGCAGCCGGGCGATGGGGAAGGGCTGTCCCTTGCAGAAGACGCCCAGCACCGCCAGCGCCGCCGAGGCGAAGAGTACCACAGCGATGACACCCCAGGGGAAGTGGATGTCGTAGGTACCCATGGCGCTGCCCACTTCCTTCAAAAGGGCAAAGTCCCGGGGAAAGACCGGCTCGTCCCGGACCTCCAGCTTGATGCGGTTGGCGATGGAGAGCACACACACGGCCAGGTTCACCAGAGCGGCGGAGAAAAACACATTCCGCAGCAGGCAGGTGAGCGCCAGCACCAGCAGTCCGATGGGCATGGCGTTGAGGACGATCAGCAGCGGCTGGGCCTTGAAGTGGGCAAGGACGGTCCGCAGGGCGTTGGGCTGGCACCACAACGCCAGCAGCGTGATGCACCCGGACAGCAGCACCGCCGCCAGCAGCGAGCCCCACCAGGGCAGCCGGAATTTGGAAAAACGGTCCCGAATCTTCAACGTTACAAAGTCCTTTCCTGAATTTCAAAGAATATCCCCCATTATAGTGAGATTGCCCCGAAAAAGCAAGGAGCGTGCAAAAAAGAGATACAAATGGTATTTTCCAGCGGAAAAATACCATTTGTATCAAATAAAGCCTGGAAGCGGCAAGTCTACGGACCGTAGGGTGCGGCAGCGGGGGATATGTGGTACAATCAAACCACAAGACCAACGAGCAAGGAGCACATCATGGACGCAAAAAAGACAGGAGAACTGATCGCCCAATGCCGCAAAGCCCGGGGACTGAGCCAGGGGGAGCTGGCGTCGCGGCTCCATGTGACGGACAAGGCCGTCAGCAAGTGGGAGACGGGCCGGGGCATGCCGGGCATCGATACCCTGGAGCCCCTGGCGGAGGCGCTGGGACTTTCCGTCAGCGAACTTTTGAGCGGGCAGCGCCTGACGGCGGAGGAGCTGCCCAAAGCGGCAGACGGACAGATCGTGGAGAGCATGCGTACCGGCGTCCGGTGGGCCCGGCTGGGGGTGCTGGCCGCTTTGGCGGCAGTGGGGATCCTGGCGGTGCTGGCGGTGGGGCTCTACCGAACCGCCCATTACCGTGCCTCCGTAGCGGAGTCGGATATGACGGGACTGACGGCCCAGGCGGCGGCCTATCTGGGGCGAAACGGGGGAGACCGGAGGGACTTTGATTACGATGCGCTGCGGATCGTGGAGACGGAGCGCCGGGGGGACTATCTGGCAGCCCTTTGCACCGACGATCAGGGGCATTGGGCCCTGTGCGTCTATGACCGGGACGACGTGTTCCCGGACCGCTGGCGGGCCAACGGAGGAAAGCCTTCCCTGGATGATGGGACCCTGGGCAGCTGGAACTTTGGCACGGGGGGCGATGCGGTCCTCATTTTTTGCGGCGGCGGACTGCCGGAGGCAGCGGCGTCCTACACCTTCCAAAACAGCGGCATCACCTATACCTGTCCCATTGCGGACGGGCAGGTGCTGGACATCTTCCTCCTGCCGGACACCAGTGACATCAGCTCTTATCCGGAGGAGCTCCTGGACGAAACCGGCGCGCCCCTGGACAGCGGCGAAGGCGCTGCCGTTCCAGTGCCCTGAATAGAAGAAACCCCCTCCGCATTTTGTGGAGGGGTTTCCCTTTACACCAGCTGGTAGAAAAGACCCTGGGTGGTGGAGTACCACACCAGCTTTCCGTGGGGCCTGCCGGGGATGCGGACATGGAGGTCCCACTCCGGGTACTGCCGCAGCACCAGCAGCATCTCCCCGGTCACCAGGGCCACAAAGGAGATGTAGTTGTCCTTGCTGGCGGGATGGCTGCTCTCTACATACCAGTCCCCGTCGCTCTCCGTTACCCGCAGCGCTGCCTCCGGCGCCGCTTTTTGGGGCGTCAGCGGCTCCAGGGGACGGCCGCAGCAGGAGACGGCGGCGCCGCCGGAAGAAAAGGTCAGATTCCCGCAGACGGGACAGACAAAAAATCGCATTTGCTTCATAGATCCTCCTGTGAGCTGATTTTCCGCCAGATCACCGGAGAGCAGGGCGGGGATATTGACGTGCAGCGCGCCGGAGAGGGCCTCCAGCAAACTCACATCCGGGCATCCCTGTCCCCTTCCCATTTGCTGACGGTCTTGGGACTCAGACCCAGCGTCTGTGCCAGTTCCCGCTGGGTCATCTTCCGCTCCTGCCGCAGACGGCGGATCAGGGCGCCGATTTTTGGATAGTCCATGTGCTCACCTCTTTTAGCAGCATAGCGGATTTTGCCGCCCGGGACAACCGCCGCTTCGTAGACCCGTGCGGCGGGAAAAATACGCCTCTCTGCGAGATACAGAGAGGCGTATTTTGACAAGATTCTACGATTTGTACTGAGATCCGGGGCGACTCAGAAGGTGACGACCTCCTGAGCAGGCTTTTCGCAGGGGGCCACGGAGAGAACGTTCATCACGGGGCCCACGCCCTTGTACGCCTTGTGCTTTTCGGCGCTCATTCTGGCGGTGACCTCGATCCAGTCCCGGTTCTCGTACTGGTCCAGGGTGTCGCCCTTGGCGATCAGGCCCAGGAACTGGATGTCGTTTTCGCAGCAGACCATGGCAAAGCGGCCCGGGCAGTGGATGCCGGGGTACTTCTTGGAATGGCACATGATGAGCTTCATGTGGACCAGCTTGCCGTCGTAGCGGTCGGGGTGGTCCATCACGTCCACGTACCATACGCCGAAGTCGTCGTCCGGGATGTCGATGACGTCCTGGCTCAAATCGAAGGGGCACTCGTCGCCGGTGAGATAGTCCTCGCTGGAGCCGTCCACGTTTTCCAGGAAGATGTCCGCCCGGCGGTTGACCATCCGCAGATTCCGCTTGCGCAGGGAATCCCGCAGCTCCGGCGTGCAGCGGTTGAACACCAGCATGTCCGCGTTGGTGATCTTCTCCATCATCAGCTGGCCCATGTTCTTGGCGTAGAGGTCAAAGGTAGAGGCCTCCACCATGGTCATGATCTGATAGAGCACCCAGTTGGCGGGCAGCACCTCCCGGTAGAGCCGCTCCATCTGCCACATGCCGTTGTACTCGATGAGCACCTGCTGGGGACGGTACTTCTTCTCCAGCTCCTTGAGGTAGGAGCACTTGAGCTCCTCCTCGTCCTCGATGGTGATGACGGTCACGTTGTCCAGGGCCTTGGGGTTGTACTCCTCCTCGCCCTCCTCGCAGCATAAGAGCAGCGTCCGGTCCTGGCGGGCAAAGCCGTCCTCCAGGATGCCGTTGATGAAATTGGTCTTGCCGGCGTCCAGAAAGCCGGCGATGAGATAGACAGGAATATCAGCCATAGTGCAGTTGTTTCCTTTCCCGCTTACAGGCCGAACAGCTCTGCCAGCTTGTCCTCCTTGAGCTCGGCGCCGATGACGCACAGCCGGCCGGTGTAGTCGGGGTGGCCCGTCCGGACGTCGTGCTCCTCCGGCACGTAGTCAAACTCGATCCACGCGCCGTCGCCTGCGGGAACGATGCCCTTGGCCCGGAGAATCTTGCCGTAGTCGCCGGAGTCCAGGCCGGTGAGGATGCGCTCGATGTCTGCCTGGGAGAAGGCATGAGGCGTCTCCCGGCCCCAGGAGGTGAACACCTCGTCGGCGTGGTGATGATGGTGATGGCAGGAGCAATGGGGATCGTCGCACTCATGGTCGTGATCATGGTGATGCTCATGCTCCTCGTGGTCATGGTCATGATCGTGGTGGTGCTCGTGCTCCTCGTGGTCATGGTCATGATCATGGTGGTGCTCGTGCTCATGCTCCGCCTCTTCCGCGGCGTGCTCCGCCCGCATCTTCTCCAGCAGCTCGTCGGCCAGGGACACCTTCTCGATGGCGGAGAGGATGGTCTTGCCGTCCAGCTGGTCCCAGGGGGTGGTGAGGATGGCGGCGTCGG
>ERZ827037.2532-NODE-2532-length-15054-cov-3.541169_pt1 | contig 15054 bp, 15 predicted proteins | sample MGYA00519924_ERZ827037 | MGnify/ENA primary metagenome ERZ827037 (study PRJEB31778, sample SAMEA3449250) | human gut metagenome | biome: human gut; feature: human-associated habitat; material: faeces | place: United Kingdom | collected 2010/2012 ...
TAAATTTGTAGGACTTTCCCATAATACAGTAAGAGGGGCTGCAGGCGGCGCGATTCTCTGTGCGGAAACATTAAAGGCAAAAGGATTTATTCAGGCAAAATAAAAATATGCGGTATGGGATCATTGGGACAGCCGGTCATGTAGATCATGGGAAAACGTGTCTGATCCGGGCACTGACAGGAATCGACACGGATCGTCTGAAGGAAGAAAAGAGAAGAGGCATTACGATAGAGCTGGGTTTTGCATGGCTGGATTTTCCAGATGGAAAAAGAGTGGGAATTGTAGATGTTCCCGGCCATGAAAAATTTGTGAAAAATATGCTCGCAGGCGCAGGCGGTATGGATATAGCTATGCTTGTAATTGCGGCTGACGAAGGGGTTATGCCACAGACAGTGGAGCATCTGGATATTCTTTCTATTTTGGGAGTCCGGTACGGCGTGATCGTTCTCACGAAAACGGATCTTGCAGAGCCTGAGTTTATAGAACTTGTGAAGGAAGATATACAAAAGCTTGTAAAAGGCACGTTTCTTGAGCATGCACCTGTTATTCCCGTATCTGTATATAAAAATGAGGGAATTGACAGACTCAAAGATACCCTGTCTGCGCTATACCAGCAAATCCCTGAATATTCTGCCGGAGAGACTTTTCGCCTGCCCATAGACCGCGTGTTTTCTTTAAAAGGATTTGGAACGGTGGTGACAGGTACGCTTCTGGGCGGAAGAATAAAAAAAGGGCAGGAAGCCGTTCTTTATCCGGAAAATATACCTGTAAAAATAAGAAAGATACAGGTATACGAACAGGACGGAGAAGAGGCCTGGCCCGGGCAGCGTGTGGCTGTAAATATTCCGGACAGAAAAAAGGAAGAAATCATAAGAGGAGATGTGCTGGCTTTTAAAGACAGCATGTATCCTACCATGCTGGCGGATGTGCGTCTTTCTGTACTCCGCCATTCTCCATATTCTGTGAAAAACAGGAGCAGGGTACATGTATATCACGGGGCAAAAGAGCTTCTCGGGAAAGTGGTTCTTCTGGATAAAGATGAACTGAATCCGGGAGAGAGCGGTTATGCACAGCTTTGTCTGGAGGAAAAGACAGTATTTCAAAAAGGAGAACGGTTTGTGATCCGTTTTTATTCTCCTGTTGAGACAATCGGCGGAGGTATTGTTCTTGACTGTGCGCAAAAAAAACACAGGCGGTATGATGAGAGAATCGTAAAATCCTGCAGAATCAAAGAGCAGGGTACGTTGGAGGAGATGCTTGAGATTTCCGTTCGTGAGCACTGGGGAGAGTTTTTGTCTCTTCAGGAGATTTCAAAAAGAAGCGCGCTTGACAGAGCAAAAATAGAAAGAGCCGCAGTACATCTTACAAAGACGGAGTGTCTTGTACACCTTGAGAAAGCTTTGTATATTCACAAAGAAGAAATGGAATTTTATAAGAGAAAGGCAGAAAGATTTCTGGAGGAGTTTCATAAAACATATCCTTTGAAAGAAGGTATGGCTCTGGAGGAAGTGAGAAGCAGACTTGGCGTGAAAAACAGCCGGATTGCAGATGATATTCTTTCTGTTTTAAAAGGTAGAAAAGTAATTAAGGAAAAGGACGGGTTCGTCAGCAGAAAAGATTTTTATGTAGTGCTGAAAGAGGAGGACGGTAAAATTTCCCAGGAAATCCGGAAGTATTATCTGGATGCGGGCTTTTCTCTTCCTTCTACAGAACTTTATATAAAAGAACAGAAAAAACCTGAAAAATTCCGGAAGATTTTTTTCTCTCTTTTAAATCAAAAGATTCTTATTCGCCTTGACAGGCAATATTGTATACACAGGGAATATTATGAAAAGGCGGAGAGGACATTTCTGGAAATGTGTGGGAAAGAAGAGGCAATACAGACAGGAAAATACAGAGATTACCTGAACTGTTCCAGAAAAGTAGCAATTGCACTTCTTGAACAGTTTGACAGAGAAGGTTTTACAAGAAACACAGAAAACGGAAGGATTTTACAAAATCCAGCAGAAAAATGAGCAGGAGGTGAGGAAATGGCTGAAAATAAGATACGTCTTACACAGATGGCAACAACATCCGGCTGAGCGGCCAAAAAAGGTCCAAAGACCCTTGCCCAAGTTTTGGGTAAGCTGCCAAAATTTAGTGACCCCATGCTTTTAGTGGGGACAGAAACATCAGATGATGCTGCTGTATACAAAATTAATGAGAAGATGGCAATGATTCAGACAGTGGATTTTTTTACTCCTGTTGTGGATGAGCCATACCTATTTGGACAGATTGCTGCTGCCAATTCTTTAAGCGATGTGTACGCAATGGGAGGAGAACCGCGTCTCGCCTTAAATATAGCGGCCTTTCCGGATTGTCTTGACATAGAAATCTTAGGAGAAATCTTAAAGGGTGGTGCAGATAAAATAAAGGAGGCAGGTGCGCTTCTTGCAGGAGGACATACCATATCTGATGATGTGCCAAAATACGGACTTTGCGTAACCGGCTTTGTAAATCCGGAAAAGATGTGGAAAAACTGTGGAGCACAGCCTGGAGATATTCTGATTCTTACGAAAGCACTTGGAACAGGAATACTTTCCACTGCAATCAAAGGGGAGATAGCCTCGGAAGAAGAGGCGGACTTTGTTGCAAAAAGTATGGCATTTTTAAATAAGTACGCAAGGGATGCAGCGGCAGAATTTTCTATTCACAGCTGTACAGATATAACTGGCTTTGGGCTTTCCGGGCATGCTATGGAAATGGCGAAGGGAAGCGGTTGTTCTTTTGTGATTTACGGAGAAAAACTTCCTGTTTTAAAGGGAGCGAAAGAGTATGCGCAAATGGGGCTGATTCCTGCAGGCGCATACAGAAACCGGGAATATCTGGAAAATGATGTGGACAGCAAAGTGTCAGAACTCTGGCTGGAAGATCTGTTTTATGATCCCCAGACTTCAGGAGGACTTCTTCTTTCTGTAAAAAGGGAAGAAGCAGAAAGTCTGATAGAGAAAATGAAAGCCCTTTCTCTTCCCTGTGCTGCAGTGGGAGAGGCAATAACAAAAAAAGACAGGTTTTTAATATACAGATAAAATGATGGGATAATATGGAAAAAAAAGATATGTTACGCCGGATTCCCGGTGTGGATACTCTTTTACAGGAACCGGATACAGACACACTCTGTCTTCAGTACGGGAGACAGAGTGTGATTGCTGTTATCCGGGAAGAAGTAAAAAGGGTCCGAAAAGAAATTTTAAACTGCAAAAACCGGGAAGAGGGAGAAACTCTTCTCATGGAATTGAGGCATCAAATCCACATACGGATAGAAAAAGAGAACCGAGCTTCTTTCCGGAGAGTGATCAATGCCACAGGTATTCTTCTTCATACGAATCTTGGGCGTGCACCTCTTGGACGCAGGCAGATGGAGGCAGCATATCAGGCAATGGCAGGGTATGGTAATCTGGAATATGAATTGGAAGAAGGGAAAAGAGGAAAAAGGCAGAATCACTATCAGAAATTAATCTGCCAGGTGACCGGGGCAGAGGCTTCTGTTGCTGTCAATAATAATGCGGCTGCAGTTACTCTTATCCTTTCTGCTCTGGCAAGAAACAGGGAGGTCATAATCTCAAGAGGGGAGCTTGTGGAAATAGGAGGACATTTCCGTATACCGGAAGTGATGGAAGAAAGTGGTTCTGTTCTTCGTGAAGCAGGCTGCACAAACAGAACAAGAATAGATGATTACAGAAAAGCAGTAACAGAAAATACAGGGGCTTTTCTAAAAGTTCATACAAGCAACTATAAAATAATCGGTTTTACAGAATCACCATCTGTGGAAGAGCTTGTGGAAGCAGGAAAAGAATATCACGTTCCCGTAATTGTGGATTTGGGCAGCGGAGTTCTTGTTAATCTTGAAAAACTTGGCCTTTCTCATGAACCTACAGTACAGGAAATGTTAAAAAAAGGTGCAGATATTGTATGTTTTTCAGGTGATAAGCTTCTGGGAGGGCCGCAGGCGGGAATTATCACAGGAAAAAAGAAGTATATAGAAATAATAGAAAATCACCCCATGATGCGGGCGCTGCGGTTGGCGTTTTTCAGATCGTAGATCAGCTGGGCCAGGTCCTCGATGGAGTAGATGTCGTGATGGGGCGGGGGAGAGATCAGCGTCACGCCGGGGGTGGAGCAGCGGGTCTTGGCGATCCAGGGATAGACCTTCTTGCCGGGCAGATGTCCGCCCTCGCCGGGCTTTGCGCCCTGGGCCATCTTGATCTGGATCTCCTTGGCGCTGCAGAGGTATTCGCTGGTGACGCCGAAGCGGCCGGAGGCCACCTGCTTGATGGCGGAGCACCGCTCGTCGTGGAGCCGCTCCGCGGCCTCGCCGCCCTCGCCGGAGTTGGACTTGCCGCCGATGCGGTTCATGGCGATGGCCAGGCACTCGTGGGCCTCCTGGGAGATGGAGCCGTAGCTCATGGCGCCGGTCTTGAAGCGGTGGACGATGGAGCTGACCGGCTCCACCTCCTCAATGGGGATGCCGCCGTTTTCATCGTACCGCAGGTCCAGCAGTCCCCGCAGGGTATGGGGCTTATCGGGGGTATCCACCAGGGCGGTATAGGCCTTGAAGGCCTGGTAATCCCCTTCCCGGGCCGCCTTTTGCAGCAGCAGGATGGTCCGGGGGTTGTACATATGGTCTTCCTTGTCGGGGCCGGAGCGCAGCTTGTGGATGCCGGTGGAGTCCAGCGTGGTGTCGTAGCCAAGACCCAGGGGATCGAAGGCCTGGTTGTGGTTCCACTCCACGCCCTCGCCGATCTCCTCCAGGCCGATGCCCTCCACCCGGCTGATGGTGTTGGTGAAGTACTTGTCCACCACGGCGCGGTTGATGCCCACGCACTCGAAGATCTGGGCGGACTGGTAGGACTGGATGGTGGAGATGCCCATCTTGGAGGCGATCTTCACGATGCCGTGGAGAATGGCGCTGTTGTAGTCGTCCACTGCGGCGCCGGGGTCCTTGTCCAGCAGGCCGATGGACACCAGCTCCTCCACGCACTCCTGGGCGAGGTAGGGGTTGATGGCCTGGGCGCCGTAGCCCAGGAGAGTGGCGAAGTGGTGGACGTCCCGGGGTTCCGCACTCTCCAGAATGAGGGAGACGGCGGTGCGCTTCTTGGTGCGGACCAAGTACTGCTCCAGGGCGCTGACCGCCAGCAGCGAGGGAATGGCCACATGGTTTTCATCCACGCCCCGGTCGGAGAGAATGAGGATGTTGGCCCCCTTCTTGTAGGCCCGGTCCACATTGACGAACAGCCGGTCCAGGGCGTTTTCCAGGGGAGAGCCCTTGTAGTAGAGCAGCGAGATGGTCTCCACCTGGAAGCCGGGGCGGTTCATATAGCGGATCTTCATGAGATCCAAAGAGGTGAGGATGGGGTTGTGGATCTGGAGCACGGTGCAGTTTTCCGCCCGCTCCTCCAGCAGGTTGCCGCCGGAGCCCACGTACACGGTGGTGTCGGTGACGATCTCCTCCCGGATGGCGTCCATGGGGGGATTGGTCACCTGGGCAAAGAGCTGCTTGAAGTAGCTGAAAAGGGGCTGGTGCTTTTCCGAGAGCACCGCCAGCGGCGTGTCCACGCCCATGGCGGAGGTGGGCTCCAGCCCGTCCCGGGCCATGGGCAAAATGGCGTCCTTCACCTCTTCATAGGTGTAGCCGAAAGCCTTGTAGAGCCGGTCCCGCTGAGCCTGGGAGTGGGACTCCACCCGCCGGTTGGGGATGGGCAGGTCCTTGAGATAGACCAGATGGGCGTCCAGCCACTCGCCGTAGGGCTGCTGCTGGGCATAGCGGTTTTTGATCTCCTCGTCGTCCACCAGGCGGCCCTCCGTCAGGTCCGCCAGCAGCATCCGGCCCGGCTGGAGCCGGGACTTCTTGACGATCCGCTCCGGCGGGATGTCCAGCACGCCCACCTCGGAGGAGAGGATCAGATAGTCGTCGTCGGTGAGGTACCACCGGCAGGGCCGCAGGCCGTTGCGGTCCAGCACGGCGCCCATGGTGTCGCCGTCGGAGAAGACAATGGCTGCCGGGCCGTCCCAGGGCTCCATCATGGTGGCGTAGTAGTGGTAGAAGTCCCGCTTCTCCCGGCCCATTTTCCGGTCGTTCATCCAGGGCTCCGGGATGCACATCATCACGGCCTGGGGCAGGGGGATGCCGTTCATCAGGAGAAATTCCAGGGTGTTGTCCAGCATGGAGGAGTCGGAGCCGCTCTGGTCCACCACCGGCAGGATCTTATCCATCTCGTCTTCCAAAACGGCGGAGTGCATGGTCTCCTCCCGGGCCAGCATCCGGTCCACGTTGCCGCGGATGGTGTTGATCTCGCCGTTGTGGAGGATATAGCGGTTGGGATGGGCCCGCTCCCAGCTGGGGTTGGTGTTGGTGGAGAACCGGGAGTGGACCAGGGCCAGGGCGCTTTCGCAGTCCGGGTCCTGGAGGTCTGCGTAGAACTTGCGCAGCTGCCCCACCAGGAACATGCCCTTGTAGACCACGGTCCGGCTGGAGAAGGAGGGAATGTAGGTGTTGACGTTGGACTGCTCGAATACCCGCCGGGCAACGTAGAGCTTCCGGTCAAATTCCAGTCCCCTGGCGCAGTCCGCCGGACGCTTCACAAAGCACTGGCAGATGCGGGGCATGCACCCCAGGGCCTTTTCCCCCAGGACCTCCGGGTGGGTGGGAACGTCCCGCCAGCCCAGAAATTCCATGCCCTCCTTGGCCACGATGATCTCCAGCATCTTCTTGGCCTGGGCCCGCTTGAGGTCGTCGGTGGGGAAGAAGAACATGCCCACGCCGTAGTCCCGTGCCTCCCCCAGAGTGATGCCCTCGGCGGCGGCCGCCTTGACCATCAGCTTGTGGGGGATCTGGATCATGAGGCCCACGCCGTCACCGGTCTCTCCGGCGGCATCCTTGCCGGCACGGTGTTCCAGCTTTTCCACGATCTTCAGGGCGTTGTCCACCGTCTGGTGGGTCTTGATGCCCCGCAGGCTCACCACGGCGCCGATGCCGCAGGCGTCGTGTTCCAAGCGGGGATCATACAGCTTGTTCTGCGCAGATTCCAACATGGTTGTTGCTCCAATCTCTTTGAAAATGGGGGAGGGACGGTGTGGGCCGTCTGCTCCCATCAGTAGGTGTAGCGGTCGATGATGTGCTGGGCGGTCTCCGCCAGCCGGGTGCCGGTGTCCATGCTGCGCTTTTGCAAAAAGCGGTGGGCCTCGGCTTCCGTCATGCGGTTGATGTCCATCAAAAGGGCTTTGGCCTGGCGGATGAGCCGCTGCTCCTCCTCCGCCCTGTGCGGGCGGGGATGGCTCCGCGATTCCAGACGGCGCAGCAGGTCCAGCGAGGCAAAAAAGTCGGACCGGGCGGCAGGGGTCGCCAGCTTGAAGAGGTTTTCCCCCTCGCAGAAGTCCAGATTCGCGGCAGAGGAGACCACCAGCAGTGTCGCCAGGTCCCGCAGACTGGCGGCCAGATCCTGGGCGGTCATGTCCCGCAGCTTGAAACCGCAGACCACAATGCCTCCGCCCAGCTGCCGGATGGCGCGGATGGCGTCAGCTCCGCTGAAAAAGCAGCCGGCAGGAGAGACGCCGTCGGACTCCAGCAGCCGGGTGATCCGGCGCTGGGCCTCCTCGTTGGCAAAGGCAACCACGATGTTGTCCACAGGCGTTCCCTCCTCTCTTTTCTGGTATGCTCAGGATGATCCTTTCTCAGTAAGTCACCAGGTATTTCTCCAGTTCCCACTGGGAGACCTGGGTGCGGTACTCCTCCCATTCCCGCAGCTTGCCGGTGACGTATTGGGTGGTGACGTGTTTGCCCAGTGCGGCGGTGACCACAGGGTCTGCCTCCAGGGCGTGGATGGCGGCCTCCAGTGTGCCGGGCAGCCGGCTGACTCCCTGGGCCTCCAGATCGGCGGCAATGGCGTACAGGTTTTCGTTGGTCTCCGGCGGCGGGGTCAGCTGCCGCTCAATGCCGTCCAGGCCCGCGGCCAGACACACGGCAAAGGCCAGATACGGATTGCAGGCGGGGTCCGGGCTGCGCAGCTCCACCCGTGTGGCCTGGCCCCGGGGGGTGGGGATGCGGATCAGGGCGGAGCGGTTTCCCGTGGACCAGGCCAGATGGCAGGGGGCCTCATAGCCGGGAACCAGCCGCTTGTAGCTGTTGACGAGGGGATTGGTCACGGCACAGAAGCCCTGCACATGCTCCAGAAGACCCGCGATGAACTGATAGGCCAGCGGCGAAAGCTGCCGGGGATCGTGCTCATCGTAAAAGACGTTCTTGCCGTCCCGGAACAGCGACATGTTCACATGCATGCCGCTGCCGGCGGTACCGTAGACGGGCTTGGGCATGAACGTGGCGTGGAGGCCGTTCTTCTGGGCCAGCGTCTTGACGGCCAGCTTAAAGGTCATGATGTTGTCGGCGGCCTGAAGGACCTGGGTGTACTTGAAGTCGATCTCATGCTGCCCAGCGGCCACCTCATGGTGGCTGGCCTCGATCTCGAAACCCATCTGTTCCAGGCTCAGGCAGATCTCCCGGCGGGTGCTCTCCCCATGGTCCAGGGGCCCCAGGTCGAAATAGCCCGCCTCGTCGCTGGTCTGGGTGGTGGGTTTGCCGTTCTCGTCTGTCTGGAAGAGGAAAAACTCCAGCTCCGGCCCGGCGTTGAAGGTAAAGCCCATGTCGTTTGCCCGGCGCAGCACCCGCTTGAGCACGTTCCGGGGATCGCCCACAAATGGCGTGCCGTTGGGGTTGTGGACGTCGCAGATGAGCCGTGCCACTTTGCCGTACTGGGGGCGCCAGGGCAGCACGGAGAACGTGTCCAGATCCGGCCACAGGTACTGGTCGGACTCCTCGATGCGGACAAAGCCCTCAATGGAGCTGCCGTCTATCATGATTTGATTGTTGACAGCCTTTTCAATCTGTGAGGCGGTGATGGCTACGTTTTTCAGCTGCCCGAAAATATCGGTGAACTGCATGCGGATGAACTGAATATCTTCCTCCATCACCCGCCGGATAATGTCTTCCTTGGTATATTTGCCCATGGGTACGCTCCTTTCCCGTGCGGTGGTTTAATTTAATGATTTAAAGCGAAAGAAAATCACGTAACGAAAAAAGAGCATAAGGCAACCTTGAGAGGACGCCTTTGCTCTCTCTATTGCAGATTATACGAGCGAAAGTCCCGTCCTGTCAACGATTTCCGGCAAACAGAACGGGACTGGCCCACAATTTTGTGCGTTGTGCCAAAAGGTCTCTGCCGCGGCGCGGAGACCTTTGTGCGATTTCGAGATACGGACAAATGTGCTTGTGTCGTGGATTTTACCGCTGGGCGGAGAGGCAGACGGCGTGGCAGATGGAGGGGATGGATTCCCCCTGGCAGGTAGATACCGGGGAGAGCAGGGCGCCGGTGGGGGCAAAGACGATCCGCTGCCAGCGGCCCTGGCGCATCTGGGTGAGCAGGTATCCGTTGAGTACAGAGGCGGAGCACCCGCAGCCGGAGGCACCGGCGTGCATATCCTGTTGCTTTCGGTCGTAGAGGAGCATCCCGCAGTCCTGATAGCGCTCGTCCAGTTCCATGCCGTCCCGGCGGAAGAAGTCCCGGACGATGGCGTGGCCCAGTTCCCCCAGATCGCCGGTAAAGATGGCGTCATAGTCCTGGGGCGTGGTGCCGGTGTCCCGGAAAAAAGCGGAGAGGGTATCGTAGGCGGCAGGGGCCATGGCGGCGCCCATGTTGTTGGCGTCCCGGATGCCCTTGTCCACGATCTTACCGCAGGTGACGTGGGTAATATAAGGACCGGGGCCCTCGTCGGACAAAATGGTGCAGCCGGAGGCGGTGGCGGTCCACTGGGCAGTGGGGGTGCGCTGGTTGCCGTAGGGCACCGGCATCCGGTACTGCCGCTCGGCGGTGCAGAAATGGGAGGAGGTCATGGCGGCCACCCGGCGGGCAAATCCGCCGTCGATGGACATGGCCGCCAGCGCCAGGGACTCCCCCATGGTGGAGCAGGCGCCGTAGAGACCGTAAAAGGGGATGTGGAATTCCCGCAGACCGAAGGAGGAGCCGATGCACTGGTTCAGCAGGTCTCCGGCAAAAATATAGTCCAGATCGGCGGGGGACAGGCCTGCCTTTTCCAGCGCACGGCCCAGAACCCGCTTCTGCATGGCGGACTCCGCCTTCTCCCAGGTCTTTTCCCCAAAGAAGGAGTCCTGTTCCAGTTCGTCAAAATAGGAGGCCAGAGGCCCCTGACTTTCCATTTTACCGCCGATGGAAGCGAAGGCCAGCACCGCCGGCGGGGATGCCAGGGCGACGGTCTGGGGGCCAAGGCGCTTATGGTTCATGGAATATCCACCTCGTCTGTGAAGGATTTTCCATAGCTTGCCCCGGCGGCAAAAAAATATGAACGCCCGAAAAGACGGGCGTTCATACATGCTTGAATCGGGCGGAAACCGGCGCATCAGCGTCAGCGATCGCAAAAGCGGATTATGTATAGGACCGCTCCACATTCACCACGGCGTAGTAGTTGCCGTCCAGAGCCCGGACCGCGGCCTGGATCTTTTGGCGGACCTCGTCATCCGTCAAGTGGAAGGGGACCACCGCGTCGAAAATCAGGTTCGTGTGGGTGGGTCCGGCCACCATGCGGAAGTCGTGGATGTTGATGGCGTCATCGATGCAGTGGATCAGGGCCTGGACCCGCTCCCGGGTCTCTTCTGTGATGCCGTCATCCGTCACCACCGGGTCCATGTGGATGACTGCCTCGCAGCCCAGACGCTCCTTGAGCTCTTTTTCCACATTGTCGATCTCATCGTGGAGATCCAGCACGTTTTCGGCCGCAGACACCTCCGCATGGAGGGAGATCATCACCCGGCCGGGACCGTAGTCGTGGACGATCAGATCATGGATGCCGATGATACCGGGGTGGGCCATCACCAGCTGGCGGATGCTGGAGACAAATTCCGCCGTAGGCGGCGTGCCCAGCAGAGGGTCCAGGGTATCCCTGGCGGCGCCGATACCGGACCAGAAGATGAACGCGGCCACCAGAACACCGCACCAGCCGTCGATCTTCAAACCGGTGAACTGGCCGATCAGCGTGGCGGCCAGCACGGCGGTGGTGGCGACGCAGTCGCTGAGGCTGTCAGCGGCGGTGGCCTCCATGGCGGGAGAGTCCAGCTTCTTGCCGATCCGGCGGTTATAGAACCACATATAGCCCTTTACGGCAATGGAGGCACAGAGAATGACGATGACCAGAGCACCGGAATCCACCGGCACGGGGTGAAGGATCTTCTCAATGGAAGACTTGGCCAGCTCCAGGCCCATCAGTAAAATCAGCAGTGCCACCGCAAGCCCGGAGAGATACTCGATGCGGCCGTGGCCGAAGGGGTGCTGGGAGTCGGGCTTCTGCCCGGCCAGCTGGAAACCCAGCAGCGTCACAAAGGAGCTGCCGGCGTCGGAAAGGTTGTTGAATGCGTCGGCGGTGACGGCAATGGAACCGGAAATCAGTCCGGCAAGGAATTTTCCTGCGAAGAGCAGTAGGTTCAGACCAATGCCCACCGCTCCGCAGAGAATGCCGTAGGCCTTCCGGGCGGCAGTTTGGTCCAGGTCCGGTTTGATAAACAGCCGGGCCAACAGTGAGATCATGCAGTGAGACTCCTTTCTGCAAGAGGATCGGGAAGCGGGCCGTCAGGCCTGCTTCCCGGGGATGACCAGTTTCAGGTGGCAGCACAGATCGTCCAGATCCCGGTCTGTGGCAGCGGGAATGCGAAGCTTTGCGCCGCAGTCCCGGCAGATCAGATCCACCGCGGAACGGCGGATCTCCATTCCATAGCGGTGGCTGCCGCAGCCGCAGGTAATGCCGTCCTTGCGGGCGGCGATGTCCTTGAGCTCCGAGAGGACTTCGTACATGATGACGTTATCGACGAAAGCTTCCTGATTGCCCTCGCCTTCCTGCTGCTTTTCCTTTTCCGCCAGGATGGCCAGCTCCCGCAGGTTCTTCTCCACCGTGCCCTCCGGCCCGATGAAGCAGCAAAACTGCTTGGTCTGTGCACAGCCCAGGGCGGTGGCACCCTGCAAAATCCGCTCCGGTCCGCAGATGGCGGTATGGGTCTCACCGCAGATGCCGCAGGGAACGGTGATGTGGTATTTTTCGCCGTCAAAGCCGATGTCCAGAGAAGACTTGCCGCAGGAGCATTCGATCTCTGCGTTGGAGGCTTCCAGCGCAAAAACGGACCGGGTGCCCATCACGGTCTGCCCGCAGGCGGGACAGAGGTAGCCGAAGGTCCGCATTTCCTCGCTCATTCTATGCACCTTCCTTGTGTCGTTAGAACCGATTTTTTCATTTCCATTAAATTTAAATTATACCATATAGGGAAAAGATTGTACAGCGATTTTTTCCGGCAAGACAGACGGAGGATGTACACTTTCGGCAGGGGCAGACAGGGGGCCCGGCGCATATACTGGCGGGAAACGGCAAGGAGGCGCAGTATGGAACTCATCAAACGACGGCTTGCCAACCTGCTGGCAGTCAAGAGTCTGGTCACGGTCATCCTGACAGTGGTATTTGCGTATCTGGCAGTGACGGGACATGTCTCCACGGAGCAGTTTTTGACGGTGTTCACCGTGGTGATCGCCTTTTACTTCGGAACCCAGGCGGAAAAATCCAGCAGTGGGACAGATGCCGCCTCCGGCGGTACACAGAGGTGACCTCCGGATGTGCATAAAAAAACTGCCAGTCCATTCGGACTGGCAGTTTTGCAAATCGTCTGAAAAAAATCAGCGCTTGGAGAACTGGGGAGCACGACGGGCGGCCTTCAGACCGTACTTCTTGCGCTCCTTCATACGAGGATCGCGGGTCAGGAAACCGGCCTTCTTCAGGATGGGACGGTTATCCTCGCTGGCCAGCAGCAGGGCGCGGGCGATGCCGTGACGCAGAGCGCCGGCCTGGCCGGAAACGCCGCCGCCGGTAACGGTGGCAACGATGTCCATCTTGCCGGTGTTGCCGGTCAGATCCAGGGGCTGACGGACCACCATCTTCAGGGTGTCCAGGCCGAAGTAATCATCGATGTCCCGGCCGTTGATGGTGATGGAGCCGGTGCCGTTGGGGAACAGGTGAACGCGGGCCACGGAGGACTTCCGGCGGCCGGTGCCGTACAGGTAAGGCTTCTTAGACTGATACATTCTCTTTCTCCTCCTTAGTCCAGAACGACGGGCTTCTGGGCCTGCTGCTCATAGTTGGCGTCCGCATAGATGTGCAGGCGCTTCATGGCATCGCGGGCGATGGTGTTCTTGGGCATCATGCCCTTGACAGCCACGCGCATGGCGACGTCGGGCTTCTCCTGCATCAGGATGCGGTAGGGAGTCTCCTTCAGGCCGCCGACCCAGCCGGAGTGAGTACGGTAGATCTTCTGGGTGCCCTTGTTGCCGGTGAGGACAGCCTTGCCGGCGTTGATGATGATGACGTTGTCGCCGCAGTCGGCGTTGGGGGTGAAAGTGGGCTTGGTCTTGCCGCGCAGAAGGTCGGCAGCCCGGACAGCGGTCTTGCCCAGGGGCTTGCCCGCGGCGTCCAGGATGTACCACTTACGCTCGATGTTGGCCTTGTTTGCCATAAAAGTGGACATGGTGTTTCCTCCGTATATTTAATGTTGGTTCGCTTTACAAATCAAGAGCTCCGGGTTAAAATCGGAGCAAGATTATTTATAGCACAGGGAAAAGTCCCTGTCAACACAAAAAACATTTAGCACAGGAATATCTCGCGTTTTCTTTTAATATCTCTTGAATACTCTTGAATGCTCACGTTTGATTTTGCGTTTTGTGTACAGGGGCTGAAAACGCGGAAAGCCGGACGGCCCAGGGCCATCCGGCTTTGGAGGGAGAGCGTGCGGGAAATCGTATGTAGCTACAAGACCCACTGTACCAAAAGAAGCAGCACGAACCCGGGAACTCCCAGGATCGCCACCACCAGGGCGTTCCAGAGGTTCAGTCCCAGGGTGATCCCGGTGAATCCGGCGGTGAGGTGCACCACCCACAACGCCGCAAACCCCAGCAGCGTGTTCACCAACAGCTTCAAAACCAGGCGCAGCGGGGTACTGAACACCCGCAGCAGGGCAATGAGGAAAAAGCCGGCCAAAATGCCGGCGATGATTTTTTGGTTCAGGTCCATGCGGATTCCCCCTCGATCTGAACGGCGGCGGCCGTCTCGGGACTGCGTTCCTTGATGGCCCGGATCAGGTAGTTGCAGCGGGCCTTGACGGCGCTGATTTGGTACACGCAGGATTCCACCAGCTCCGGGTCCACCGCCTGATTGAACTGGCGGTAGGCGCTGGCAAGATCCCCCTGGGCTGCCAGCAGCTCGGCTTTGAGTGTCAGAAGCTCCGGGTCCGGAGCGGCTTTTTTGGAAAAGAGAACGGTTTTCATGGCAGTGTCCCTCCTGTCCTATATGTACGGAGAGTTTGGACAATTATGCCAGATTTCATACCTTGGGAGGGAACAAAATGGCAGCCGAACAGGAACGCTATATGGAAGAGGCTCTGGCCCTGGCCCGGGAGGCGGCAGCCGCCGGGGAAGTGCCGGTGGGGTGTGTGATCGTTCAAAGCGGCAGGATCGTGGGCCGGGGCCGCAACCGCCGGGAGGAGACCCAGACCACGGTTTCTCACGCGGAGATGGAGGCCATCGCCCAGGCCAACCGGACGCTGGGGACCTGGCGGCTGGACGACTGCGAGCTGTATGTGACACTGGAGCCATGCCCCATGTGCGCCGGGGCCATTCTCAACGCCCGCATCCGGCGGGTGTGGTATGGTGCCCGTGACCGGGCCTTCGGCGCCTGCGGCGGCGTGACCAACCTCTTTATGGAGGAGTTTCCCAACCGGCCGGCCTTGGTGGGCGGCATTCTGGGAGAGGCATGTCAGGAGGTGCTGACGGCGTTTTTCCGGGAGATCCGGAATCGGGAAGCAAAAAAAGAAGCAGAGATTTAAAACTTTTGTAACAACTTATGCTGGTTTGATTAACAACTCTCCGGTATCTTAATACTTGCAAGAGACAAAACTTCTTTTCATCCAATCTTCCAAAAAAT